>Ga0302196_10000831_pt1 | contig 29209 bp, 27 predicted proteins | sample II_Bog_N1_3_FD_198794 | JGI IMG/M metagenome (GOLD analysis project Ga0302196, IMG submission 198794) | Peat permafrost microbial communities from Stordalen Mire near Abisko, Sweden - II_Bog_N1_3 | ecosystem: Environmental > Terrestrial > Soil > Wetlands > Peat | place: Sweden: Abisko...
GCCGCCGGTGACGCCATGCCCAGCCTCACGCTGGGCGCGGCGCGGCTCGGTCACCCACAGACCCGCCCGCGCCAAATTCAGATCCGTAAACGCCATCTCAACCGCTCGCGCGCAATGTGGACGTCCATTTCGGCGGACATAGGATCCGTTTGGCTGGCGCGTCGGGCGCACGCCTTCGCGAATTTCGACGGAGTTGATCAATCACGCCGATCAAGCGATCCAGCCGACTGCGGCGGCACGTCCCTTGCGAAAGGCCTGCCGATTGGGTCGCGATGGAACAGTCCGCTTGCGTTGGGCCTCGGTCATGGTTGATAAATCTTAAACGCCGATCGCAGGGGAATTCGCGTTGCTGTCAGTCCTAGCTCTTCTCGCGGTCACCGCGACCTCGGCGCCGATCTCGGCTCATGGGCCTGTGTCGAGCCTTCCCACCGCCGACGGCGTGACCGTGGTCTATCTGGGCTGCGACGTGCGCGACACCCAACTGGCGGACTGCAAGGTGGTCAATAATGACCCGGTGGAACCCGGAACGGCGGCCCTGGCCTTGAAGCTCGCCTCGAGCATGACCGTGCCCCAGGCGCTCGCCGATCGGGCGGGTGGCCACATCGTGGTCAAGCTGAACGTTAAACAATAGACACAGGCGCGCCAACTCTGGACGGACGCGCCCGCCCGTCCCATAAGCCGGTCCCGTCCGTGGCGGACACAGATCGGTCACATCCGCAGCTGAGAGTCGCATAAATTGTAACTTGCGGCGTTTTTGGCCGTTCCGTCACGCGGGTCGTGTAAGGTTCAGTGACGATCGACGAGGTGCGATCGGGGAAGCGTTATGACTGTGCAGCTTGATTTCGTGGGCGCCTCCGGCGCCGTATACCGTTACTTCGAACGTGACGGCGATCGACTGTCGCCGAGCGGCGGTAACTTCATCTTCGCCACCGAGGCTGCCGACGGCCTGAGCGTCATCTATGTCGGCGAGGCGGAAAACCTGATGACCCTGGCCGACGCCCGTTGGCCAGAGGCCAAGGCGCGCTATGGCGCCACCCACGCCTTCGTCCGGCTCAATGTCACGGCCAGCGTCCGCCGTCGCGAACGCGAGGATCTGATCAGCGCCTATAATCCGCCGATGAACGCCGCCGCCGAAGACGGATCCGCCGCGAACGGGGGGTGAGACAACTGACTGGCGACCCTTTTGCGACGCGGCGGCTCCCGTCCAAAAACGGCACATGAGACGCTCTGATGCTGAAGCCGAAAACGCCGCTGATCCGCTTCCGCGACCTGATCATGGCCCTGATGTCGCTTGAGCTGTTCATCGTCGTCAGCGGAATGTCGCACGCCTATTGAGGCGGCTTGCGCGCCAGGGCTGCGGCGTGGCCCATGGGCGTGATGATTTATGTGCCGACCTCGCCCCTGGCCCACACGCCCTTCGACCTGGCCGCCTGGCTCTGCGGCCTGGGACTAAGTGTGATCCTTTATCGATGGCGGTTGAAGCCGCAGACCGACCGGGCCGCGATGAAGGTCGATGGCGGCTATTTTGTCGCCCTGGCCCTGGGCGCCGCGCCCGGCGCCTGGCTGGCCGGATCAATGAACACCCTGCGCCAAAACATCCCAGCCCTGTCCCACAGCGTCGCCGGGGCCCTATGCGGCGCCATCGTCGGGGTCGAGATCTACAAGGCGCTGCGCGGCGTCAAGGGATCGACGGGTGGGGTGTTTGTCGGCTCATTCGCGCTGGGGGTGGTGATCGGACGGTTCGGATGCTTCTTCGCCGGGCTATCCGACCGCACCTATGGGGTCCCCACAAGCCTTCCCTGGGCCGTGGACCTGGGCGACGGGATCGGCCGTCATCCTGTACAGCTCTATGAGTGTGGATCCATGGCCCTGTTCCTGGCCATCTATCTGATCGGTCTGGCGCGCCGCCAGCCGTGGGCCATGCGGCGCGGATTCTATTGGATGTGCGCCTTCTATGGCGCGCAGCGGTTCGCCTGGGAATTCCTCAAGCCCTATCCGCGGTTGATCGGACCGTTTAACCTGTTCCAGATCCTTTGCCTGGGACTGACCCTTTATGGATGGCACTACGCCCGCGCCGACCGACACGCCGAGCGCTGCGCGCAAGAGCGCGCCCTACCTGTTTCTGGGCCAGACCACCAGCCTATGCGAGACCTGCCTTGAGCTGGTCCCGGCCAAGATCATCGCCGAGGACAATTGCGTCTATTATCTGAAGCGCTGCCGCGACCACGGGGTGCAAAAGACCCTGATCGCCGACGACCTCGCCTATTGGAAGGCGCAGAAGGATTGGCTCAAGCCCGGCGACCGGCCGCTGGCCGTCCACACCCGCACCGAGCACGGCTGTCCCTATGACTGCGGCCTGTGCCCCGACCACGAGCAGCACTCGTGCCTGGCCATCGTTGAGATCAACGAGGCCTGCAACCTGTCCTGCCCCGTCTGTTTCGCCGACTCCTCCACCGCCCGCACCGGCCAGCGATCGACGACCGAGATCGAGGCCATGTTTGACACCTTGGTCGCCGCCGAAGGCGAGCCGGATCTGGTGCAGATCTCCGGCGGCGAGCCGACCCTGCACCCGCGGTTCTTCGAGATCCTGGAGGCGGCGAAGCGGCGGCCGTTCCGCCACCTGATGATCAACACCAACGGCCTGCGTATCGCCCGCGAGACCGGCTTCGCCGAGCGGCTGGCGGATTTCATGCCCGGTTTCGAGGTCTATCTGCAGTTCGACAGCCTCAGGCGCGAGGCGTTGGTCAATCTGCGCGGCGCGGACCTGACGCGGGTGCGGACCCAGGCGCTGGAGGCGCTGGAGCGGAACAACATCCCCACCACCCTGGTGGTGACCCTGAAAAAGGGCGTCAATGACGGCGAGATCGCCGACATCGTCCGCCACGCCCTGACCTGGCGCTGCGTGCGCGGGGTGACCTTCCAGCCGATCCAGGACGCCGGGCGCAATGACGGCTTCGACGCCAAGGCCCATCGGATGGTGCTGACGGAAATCCGCCGCGAGATCGCCAAGGCCGGGGTGTTCGCCCTGGAGGACCTGATCCCCCTGCCCTGCAATCCGGACCAGATCTGCATCGGCTATGGGCTGAGAAACGGCGGCCAGGTTTCGCCGGTGACCGCGTTGCTGCCGCGCGAGCTGTTCGTCGCCGCGGCCCCTAACACCGTGACCTTCGAGGCCTATCCGGAATTGCAACGCAAGGTGTTCGACCTGTTGTCCCTGTCCACCGCCCAGGGCGACACCAGCGACAAGCTGGCCGGCCTCCTCTGCTGCCTGCCCGACGCCGCCGTGCCGCAGAGCCTGGCCTATGAGCACACGTTCCGGGTGGTGATCTCGCAGTTCCTCGACCGGTTCAATTTCGACCTGGGCACGGTGAAGCGGTCATGCGTGCACTTTGCATTGCCGGACGGGCGGATCATCCCGTTCGACACCTACAACACCTTTTATCGCGACGGCGCAGCGGGGGCTGAAGCCTTAGCGCGGGGGCGGCGTGCGCTTTGATCGATCCGTTGGAGCAAAAATCCCGCCAAGCCTCACGAGTAGCCGCCTTATTTGCTGGAGCGTTGATGGTCATTGGGAGTTTGATGACCGTACTCTGCGGCGGTTGCACAGCGACCTTTGGTCTCTGGACGCTCGTGACGAGCGCCCTCCATCCGGATTCGAACGGGCCAGTCCCTTTCAGCGTCATCCTCTTTGCAGTGATCGTTATTGGCGTTCTACCGACGGCGACCGGGGTCGGCCTGTTCCTGCTTGGCCGATGGCTATCGCTCAAGCCCGGCGATAGCCCAAGTCAAGAATGAGCAATGAGCCCTCCATAAGCCGGAGCCATCCGGCGCAGCGCCTGTTCGGGGCGCTGCTGATGGCGGTCGGCGGGCTGATCGCTGGGCTTTGTGGGCTCTGCACCGGCACGATCGGATTGGTCGCTTTGTTTGAAAGCCTGCTGTCGGCCTTAAACGGCACCGGGAATCTGATCCTCGCGGCGATGATCGTTTTCATCACCGGCGTGCTTCCCACGGCGATCGGCGTGGTGCTGTTCCTGACCGGGCGAAAGCTGTGGAATCCCGCTGCCCCACCGCTGTTCAAGCGGCGGGCGCGGCCGCAAGGGTGAGTTGAACCCAGCCGAGCAAATTCTTGGCTCCGGACCCATCCTCCGCTCATCGCCGCGAAGGCGTGGAACCAGCGCCGCGCGTACCGGTGGGTGAGGCCGCTGGGTGCCCGCCTTCGGGGGGATGAGCGGAATTACCAATCTGTTCAGTCTGATCGCAGAAACCTCAATCCCCGATGAACCGGTACCCCACCCCCGGCTCGGTCACGATCACCCGTGGGACGGCGGGGTCGGTCTCCAGTTTCTGGCGCAGATGGCCAACGAAGACGCGCAGGTACTGGACGTCCTCGGCGTTGGCCGGGCCCCAGACCGCGGTGAGCAGCTGTTTGTGGGTCATCACCTTGCCGCCGCCCTCGGCCAGGCTGGCCAGCAGGTCGTATTCGCGCGGCGACAGCCGCACCGCCTCGCCGGCGCGCAGCACCCGGCGCTGAATCAGGTCGATCTCGATGGCCCCGGCCTTGATCACCGGCGCGGCCCCGACCCGGGCCAGCCTGTGGCGCATGGCCACCCGCAGCCGGGCCAACAGTTCGCCGATGTGAAACGGCTTTTGCACATAGTCGTCGGCGCCTTGGTCGAGCGCCTCGATCTTCTCCATCTCCATGTCGCGCGCCGACAGGATCAGGATCGGGCCATCATAGAAGGCCCGCGCCCGCAGCAGCACGTCCTTGCCGTCGATATCGGGCAGGCCGAGGTCGAGGATCACCGCGTCCGGCGGCCGCTGGGCGATGGCCGACAGGCCGGCGGCCCCGGTGTCGGCGCGGATCGGCTCATAGCCGGCGGCGTCGAGGGCCGGCGACAGGAACCGGTGGATCTGCGGCTCGTCGTCGATGACCAGGATACGGGGTCTATGGGCGGGCATTGCTTAGCGCCTCACATCAACAGCCGGTGCGTGGCCACGGTCTTGGGCAGGCTGATCAGGATGCGGGCGCCGCGGCCGTCGGCGATTGGGCTGACGGCGGCGATGCGGCCGCCCATGGCCTCGACGAAGCCCTTGGCGATCGACAGGCCCAGGCCCGCGCCCTTGTTGCGGTCACCCAGGGCCCGGTCGGAGGGCTCCTCCAGCCGGCGAAACCGCTCGAACACGCGCTCCAGATCGGCGGCCGGGATGCCGGGTCCCTCGTCGTCGATGGCGATGACCAGATTGGCCCGGTCCTCATAGGCGGCGATCTCGATGCGCGAGCCGTCCGGACTGTAGGCGATGGCGTTTTCGAGGATATTGACCACCGCCTGTTCCAACAGCCCCGGATCGGTCTGCACCGAGGTCAGCTGATCGGGATAGTCGCGCACCAGCCGCCGCGCGCCCAGCCGGCGCTCGATGCGCTTGACCGCCGCGGCCAGCACTTCGCGGACCTCGGTCCAGTCGCTGCGGGTCTTCAGCGCCCCGCCCTCCAGCCGGGTCATGTCCAACAGGTCGCCGACATAGCGGTTCAGCCGCTCGGCCTCCTCGCGGATGCTGATCAAGAGGTCGGCGCGCACCTCCGGCTTCAGCGCCTTGCCCAGGTCGATCAGGGTGGTGGCCGAGCCCATCACCGTGGCCAGCGGCGTGCGCAGGTCATGGCTGATCGAGTTGAGCAGGGCCGAGCGCAGCTTGTCCGAGCGACGCAGGGCCTCGTTCTCCACCGTCGCGGCGGCCAGCTCGGCGCGCTCCAGCGCCACGGCGCCCTGGTCGAGCAGGGCGGCGACCAGCCGGTCCTGATCGCCGCCGATCTGGCCCTCAAGCTCGATCCCGGCCACGCCGACCCGGCCGCGCACCCCGACCAGGGGCCGAAACAGCCAGCCGACCTGCGGCAGGGTGCCGGTGCCGGTCCCCGCCGGCTCGCCCTTCTCCCAGGCCCAGCGGGCGGCCGACAGCGCCCCGGCGCCCAGCTGGACCATGTCCGGCGCGCCGGCGACCGGGGTCAGGGTCTCGGCGTCGGGCAGCAGCACCAGGGCCCGGCCGCCGGACGCGGCGGAGGCCTGCTCGGCCAGGATCTGGGCGGTCTGACCTTGCGTCGAGGTCGCCGACAGCCGGCGGCTGGCGGCCAGCAGCGAGGTCACCGCCGCGGCGCGCTGCGACGACAGGCGCGCCTGATCACGGACCCGACCGGTCAGCCAGCCGGTGACCCCGGCCACCGCCAGGAAGATGGCGAAGGTGATCACGTCGGTCGGATGGGCGATCTGCAGCGAAAAGCGAGGGTCGAGGAAGAAGAAGTTGTAGGTGAGAATCGCCACGGCCGAGGCGATCATCGCCGCCCGCAATCCCCAGACCAGGCCGGTGACCAGGATGCTGGCCAGGAAGATCATCGCCAGGTCGGCGCCGCTGGAGTAGCGGTCGAGCAGGAAGGCCAGGCCATTGGCGGCGCCGACCAGGGCCAGGCCGGCGATATAGCCGGGCCACTGCCGTTTGGAGGCGGCGGCCGGCGCCGCCTTGACCTTGGCCTTGTCCGCCTCGGTCTCGGGCGCGCCGGCGCTGACGAAGTGAAGCGCCGCCCCGCCGGAGCCGCGCAGCAGGGCCAGGGCCAGGGAGCGGCCGGTCAGCACCCGCCAGGCGCTGTCGCGCGACTTGCCCATGACGATCTGGGTGACGTTGTTGCGCCGCGCATAGGACAGCACCGCCTCGGGCACGTCGTCGCCGTTCAGCACCACGCTGGCCCCGCCCAGCTGCTCGGCCAGCTTCAGCGCCTCGGCGATCCGGCGCGCCGCCTGGGCGCTGGGCGCCGGCTTGTTGGGCCGCTCCACATGGGCGACGGTCCAGCGGGCCTCCATCATCGCGTCGGCCAGGCGGCGGCCGGCGCGGACCAGGGCGCTGGCCATGGCGTCGCCGCCGATCAGCACCAGGATGCGGTCGCCGGCCGCCCACGGTCCCTCGATGCCGCCCCGGCGCAGGGCGCCGACCAGCTGGTCGTCGACGGTCTGGGCGGCACGGCGCAGGGCCATCTCGCGCAGGGCGGTCAGGTTCTCGGCCTTGAAGAAGTTAGTCGAGGCCAGACGCGCGGTCTCCGGCACATAGACCTTGCCGGCGTTCAGCCGCTCGCGCAGCTCGTCGGGGGTGATGTCCACGACCTCGATCTCATCGGCGGCGGACAGGGCCGAGTCGGGCACCGTCTCGCGCACCCGCACGCCGGTGATCTTCCACACCACGTCGACCAGGCTCTCCAGGTGCTGGACATTGAGCGTGGTCCACACGTCGATGCCGGCGCCGAGCAGCTCCTCGACGTCCTGCCAGCGCTTGGGGTGGCGCGAACCGGGAGCGTTGGAATGGGCGTACTCGTCGACCAGCAGCAGCTTGGGCTTGCGCGCCAGGGCGCCGTCGAGATCGAATTCCAAGAGCTGGCGGCCGCGGTACTCGATCGGCTGGCGCGGCAGCACCTCCAGGCCCTCCAGCACCGCCTCGGTGTCCTTGCGCCCGTGGGTCTCGACCACGCCCACGGCCACATCCAGCCCCTCGGCATGGCGGCGTCGGCCGGCGCTGAGCATCTCGTAGGTCTTGCCCACCCCCGGGGCCATGCCGAGATAGACCTTCAACCGCCCGCGCGACTGCTTCTTGGCCTGGGCCAGCAGCAGGTCAGGATCGGGGCGCGGGGGCTCGTCGGGGCTCATCCGCCTGCCGCCGCCACGTGACCAATGGGCGCCATCGCCGGCTCTTCTCCTCGCCCGCATACGAGGGAGGTGGGGGCAAGTGGGCGCCAGCATCGTAGCGGCGAGAGGCCCCCTCCGTCACGGCGCTTCGCGCCGCGCCACCTCCCCCGAGCTTCGCGCATGGGAGGAAAGGATTCGGCCCTTTTGTAAGCAGGTCGTATACCAACCGCCTTTGATCCAAACCTGCGCGGCGCACTGTGTCCTACGTCATCCTGAGCCGGAGCGAAGCGACGAGTCGAACGACGCAGGCGGACGCAGCCCCGTGCGTGCTTCGACTCGCGCCAAGGGGCGCGGCTCAGCATGACGTCGGAAAGGTAGGTCTCAAAGGCGGTTAGTCGTAGAGGCCGCGTACGCACGGAAACGCCGTCTGCTCCACGCAGACGGCGATCCCGAGGGACAGGAGATTTGACCTCTACCGGACTCATGCCCCCTTAGGGTGGGCCATCGGATAGCGCGCGTCGAGCGCGCGATTGACCGCCAGCACATTGACGCGCGGCTGACCGATGAAGCCGAGGTCCGGCAAGGTGGTCTGGGCGGCGATCACCGCCTCGACCTCTGAGACGCTCGCGCCGCGGGCCTTGGCGATGCGCGGGGCCTGCATTTGCGCGTTCTCCGGGGAGACGTCGGGGTCCAGGCCGCTGCCCGAAGTGGTCAGGGCGTCGGCGGGGATCACCTGGCCGGGGTTGTCCTTGCGCAGGGTTGCGGCGTCAGCCTTGACCCGGTCGATCAGCTTCTGGTCCATCGGCCCCAGGTTGGAGCCGCCCGAGTTGGTCGGGTCGTAGCCATTGCCGGCCGCCGACGGACGCGGATGCAGATATTCCGGCTTGGCGAAGCCCTGGGCGATCAGGTTGGAGCCGATCACGTGGTCCGCCTTGTCGGTGATCAGGCTGCCGCCCGCCTGGCTGGGGAACAGCAGACCGGCGGCGAGCGTCATCACCAACGGATAGCCGAGGCCGAAGACCAGGGTGAACAGGGCGGTCATCACCAGGGCGGGACGCAGATATTTGAACATGGTCGTGGTCCTAAGAAATCTGGCGCGATCAGGCGAGGTGGACGGCGGTGACGATGACGTCGATGATCTTGATGCCGATGAACGGCGCCACCACCCCGCCCAGGCCGTAGATCAGCAGGTTGCGGGACAACAGCTTGGCCGCGCCGATCGCCCGGTACTTGACCCCCTTCAGGGCCAGCGGGATCAGGGCGACGATGATCAGGGCGTTGAAGATCACCGCCGACAGGATGGCGCTGTGCGGGTTGTTCAGGGCCATGATGTTGACTGCGCCCAGCGCCGGCAGGGCGACCACGAACATCGCCGGGATGATGGCGAAATACTTGGCCACGTCGTTGGCGATGGAGAAGGTGGTCAGGGCGCCGCGGGTGATCAGCATCTGTTTGCCAACCTCGACGATCTCGATCAGCTTGGTCGGGTCGCTATCCAGATCGACCATGTTGCCGGCCTCGCGGGCGGCCTGGGTGCCGGTCTGCATCGCCACCCCGACATCGGCCTGGGCCAGGGCCGGGGCGTCGTTGGAGCCGTCGCCGCACATGGCCACCAGCCGGCCCTTGGCCTGCTCCTCGCGGATCAGCCGCAGCTTGTCCTCGGGCGTGGCCTCGGCCAGGAAGTCGTCGACCCCAGCTTCGGAGGCGATGGTCGCGGCGGTAATCGGATTGTCGCCGGTGATCATCACCGTACGCAGGCCCATCCGGCGCAGGTCGGCGAAGCGTTCCTTAACGCCCGGCTTGACCACGTCCTTCAAGTGGATGACGCCCATCAGCCGGCCGTCCTGGCTGACCGCCAGCGGCGTGCCGCCGGAGCGGGCGATGCGGTCGACGGCGGCGGCGACATCGGCCGGCGCGGTGGCGGCGGTGAGGCCGCACAGCTTGTAGACGGCGTCGACCGCGCCCTTGCGCCAGCTGGTCCCAGGGATGTCGAGGCCGGAGACGCGGGTGGAAGCGCTGAAGGCAACGGCCGTGGCGCCGGCGGGGATTTCTTCGATCAGACCGTGCTTTTCGCGCGCCAGTTCGAGGATCGAGCGGCCTTCTGGGGTCTCGTCGGCCAGCGAGGCCATCAGGGCGGCCATCACCGCCGCGGCTTCCGTCACGCCGCTGGCGGCGATGACCTCGGTGGCCATCCGGTTGCCGTAGGTGATGGTGCCGGTCTTATCGAGCAGCAGGGTGTCGACATCGCCCGCCGCCTCGACCGCGCGGCCGGACGTGGACAGCACATTGACCTTGAGCAGCCGGTCCATGCCGGCGATGCCGACGGCTGACAACAGCCCGCCGATGGTGGTCGGGATCAGGCAGATGAACAGGGCGCCCAAGACCAGCGGGTCAAGCTTGACGCCGGAATACTGGCCCAGGCCCAGGAGGCTGACCACCGCGACCAGGAACACCAGGGTCAGGCCGGCCAGCAGCACGGCCAAGGCGATCTCGTTGGGGGTCTTGCGGCGGTTGGCGCCCTCTACCATGGCGATCATCCGGTCGAGGAAGCTGTCCCCCGCGCCGGCGGTGACCCGCACCTTGATCCAGTCCGAAACCACGGTGGTGCCGCCGGTGACCGCCGAACGATCGCCGCCCGATTCGCGGATCACCGGGGCGCTTTCGCCGGTGATCGCCGATTCGTTGACCGAGGCCACGCCCTCGATGATCTCGCCGTCGGCGGGGACCACGTCGCCGGCCTCGACCAGCACGATATTGCCGGGAACCAGCTTATGCGAGGCGGTGGGCACGATGGTGTCGGTGGCCGGATCGATCAGCAGCTTGGCGTTGGTGGTCACCCGCGCGGCGCGCAGGCTGTCGGCGGCGGCCTTGCCGCGGCCCTCGGCGATGCTTTCGGCCAGGTTGGCGAACAGCACCGTGGCCCAGAGCCACAGGGCGATCTGCACCGCGAAACCGGCGTCGGCATGGCGCACGAACGCGTCGACGGCGGAGACCGTGGCCAGGACCGCGACCACCTCGGTGGCCAGGATCACCGGGTTGCCGGCCAGCTTGCGGGGGTCGAGCTTGATGAAGGCGTCCAGGGCGGCGCGCTTGATGATCGCGCCCTGAGGACCGGAAGCCGTGATGGCGGAGGCCATTTTGTCTGATTTCCTTTGAAGAACGGATCAGTGCGTGAGGGCGAGCATCTGGAAATGCTCGACGATCGGACCCAGGGCCAGGGCGGGGAAGTATTGCAGCCCGCCCAGGATCAGGATCACCCCGATGATCAGGCCGATGAATAGCGGCCCGTCGGTCGGCAGGGTCCCGGCGGAGGGCGCCAGCTTGGGCTTGATCGCCAGGCCGCCGGCGATGGCCAGCACCGGCACCGCGTAGCCGAAGCGGCCCAGCCACATGGCGATGCCTAGGGTGGTGTTCCAATAGGGTGTGTTGGCGCTGAGCCCGGCGAAGGCCGAGCCGTTATTGCCGGTCGCCGAGGCGTATGCGTAGAGCACCTCGGTCAGGCCGTGCGGGCCGCTCGCCGACATCGCCTTCATCGCCAGGGGGAACACCAGGCCCACGGCGGCGAAGCCGAGGATCGAGGCGGTCAGGATCAGGGTGGACAGCATGGCCAGCTTGATCTCGCGGGCTTCGATCTTCTTGCCTAGGTATTCGGGCGTGCGCCCGACCATCAGCCCGGCGACGAACACCGCCAGCAGGGCCATGACGATGATCCCATAGAGCCCGGAGCCGACCCCGCCGGGCAGCATCTCGCCCAGCTTGATCATGAACAGGGCCATGCCGCCGCCCAGGGGCGTGAAGCTTTCATGCATGCCGTTGACCGCGCCGTCGGAGGCGCCGGTGGTCATGGCGGCGAACACGGCGGTGGCCGGGGCGCCGAAGCGGACCTCCTTACCCTCCATATTGGGGGTGGTGGTCACATGCGCGGCGACAAGGGCTGGCGTGGCTTGGGTTTCGCAGACGTAGATCACCCCGGCGGCGCCGGCGACCATGATCGCCATCACCACCACCAGGGCGCGGGCCTCCTTGGCCACCCCGGCGACGCGTCCGAAGGCGACCACGCAGGCGAAGGCCAGCATGTTCATGATCACTTCCTCGATCAGGTTGCTGATCGGGGTGGGGTTCTCGAACGGATGGGCGCTGTTGGCGTTAAAGAACCCGCCGCCGTTGGTGCCGATCTGCTTGATCGCTTCCTGGCTGGCGATGGGACCCAGGACGATGGTCTGCTTGGCGCCTTCCACCGTCGTGGCGTCGACATGGGCGGCCAGAGTTTGCGGCACGCCGAGGGCGGCCAGCATCAGCGCGACGACGATCGACAGCGGCAGCAGGATATAAAGGGTGATGCGGACCAGGTCGGTCCAGAAATTGCCGAGGCTCTCACCCCGGTTGGAGGCGAAGGCGCGCGAAACCGCGGCGGCCACCGCGATGCCGGCGGCGGCCGAGGCGAAGTTCTGCACGGTGAACCCCGCCATCTGCGATAGATGGCTGGCGGCGCTCTCGCCGGCGTAGTTCTGCCAGTTGGTGTTGGTGACGAAGCTGATGGCGGTGTTGAAGGCCAGGTCCGGCGAGAAGCCGGCGAAGCCTTGCGGATTGAGCGGCAGCACGCCCTGCAGCCTCAAGATCCCGTAGAGAAACAGAAAGCTGGCGGCGCTGAAGGCCAGGAAGGCCAGGCAATAGCTCAGCCAATTCTGCCCTTTGGCCTTGTCGATCCCCGACAGCTTGTAGAACACCGCCTCGACCGGACGTAGGACCGGGTCGAGCCAGGTCGACTGCCAGGTCCATACCCGAGCCATATAGACGCCCAGCGGCCAGCCGAGGCCGACGGCGAGGGCGATGGTGAGGGCGATCTCCGCCCATCCCTGCACATTCATGTCAAACGATCCGGTTTTAGAATTTTTCGGGACGCAGCAGCGCCCACAGCATGTAGACGGCGACGCCGGCGGCGGCGGCGATGTAGATCGCGGCGACGATCATGATCAGACGCCTCGCAGCAGCTTGGCGTAGACGGCGAACAGCCCGAACAGGGCTAGGCCAAGAACGATGAAGACGATGTCCATCACAAACTCCGGATTTCCAGGGCTTGAGGTTTAGGGCGAAGCTGCATCAAGGGTCGCGACCTAGGGCGAGGCCTGGGCATAAAGGGCGCATAAAGATCGCGTGGCCTTCTAGGATCGCCACCCCGCCCAGCTTGGCGATTCATAAACCAAGCCCGGTCTAGAACGGTCCCGGATCAAGACCAGGAGCGGCTACATGTCGGTGTGGACCGAGGCCTTCCAGCAGGCGGTGGCGCAGACCCCCAGCGCGATGCTGATGCTGGCGCTTTGCGCCCTGGTGTTTTTCGCCCTGGCGGTAGGGGTCAAGGGCCTGGGCGCGGCGCTCACGTCAGGCAAGGCAGCCGGCGAGGACACCCGCGTCAACGCCATTTTGTCGGGGATCGACCAGTTCACCGTCACGCCGCTGCTCAACGGCATCAATGTCGTGGTCACCAGCGCCCTGGCGGGCGCGATCGGAGTGAGCCTGCACGCGCTCGCGGCCCAGGCCGGATGGCGGCTGGATATAGCCGCGGTCTGGGCCAGCCTCGGCCCCGCCCCGACCGTGGCGGCGACCGTGTTCGTCGGCGACTTCTTCGGCTATTGGCGCCACCGCCTGCAGCACAGCCGTTGGCTATGGCCCGCCCACGCCGTGCATCACAGCGACACCACGCTGACCTGGTTTTCGCTTGAGCGGATGCACCCGATCGACCGGATCGGCTCGCTGTGTGACTCGCTGCTGCTGGCGGCCCTGGGCATTCCGCCCTGGGCGCTCATCGTCAACGTCAACGTCCGCCACTTCTATGGCTATCTGGTCCATGCCGACGTGCCCTGGACCCTGGGCAAGGCCAACTGGCTGTTCAACAGCCCGGCCATGCACCGCTGGCACCACGCCTGCGACCCCCGGGCCTATAATAGCAACTTCGCCACCGTGTTCTCGGTGTTCGACCGCCTGTTCGGCACCTATTACCAGCCGGGTCCGTGCGATGCGCCGCTGGGTGTGGATTTCGACATGGGACGGGGGGTGGTGGGGCAGTATCTGTATCCGCTGAAGGTGTGGTTTGGGATAGGGAAGCAAGCGCCGGTGTGGTCGGCGGCGGAGGTCACCGGCGAAGGCGATAGTCTGAGCCCTGGCCGAGCGTGATCGTACGGGTGTTTAGGGACAGCCGCCCAGGCCGGCAGGCTTCGGACCAGACCGAGTCAGAACCGCGTCTTGAGGAAGATAGTCATCGCCACCGGTGCCCTGCGTGAGGGCGATAATATGCCAGCCGAGTTGGCGCCCTCTCAACGACAGCCTCGCCCGACCCGAACCACCTTCGCTGTCCGTGAACGTCACGATCGCTCGTGCGCCGGCTGACTTCCCGATGATCGTCGGATCATCGCCGTCATCCTCCTCGATCTTGTTCTGGCCATACGCTGTTGCGACTTTATTGCCGCAGAGATTTCGTCCGGTGGACCAAAGCGTCAGCGAAAAAGAGTCCGGCCTTTCTCTGCAGAGAGGAGACGAATTTTCATCGCAGCCAAATGTAATTGACCAAACGCCATCAAAGGGTCCCGCGCACGCGCCTGACGCAATTGACGCGCAGGCCAGTGCTGCGGCGAAAAGCAACCTCATATCAAACATGCGGCCGACTGGATGGTTCATGGTCCGGGCGGCCCTTGGCTGACATCCCCCTACCCCGCCCGCCCGATCGCATAAAACCGCTCCGCCCGCTGCTTGCGCAGCTGCGCCGGCGTCAAATTCGCCAGGCCGCGCAATTCGGCCTCGATCGCGTCGCCGACCCGGCGCACGGTCCCCGCGGGGTCGGAATGGGCGCCGCCGGGGGGCTCGTCGATGATGCGGTCGACGATCTTGAAGCTGATCAGGTCCTGGGCGGTGATCTTCATCGCCGCGGCCATGCGCGGGGCGTCGGCGCGGTCGCGAAACAGGATCGAGGCGCCGGCCTCGGGCGAGGCCACCGAATAGACGGCGTGCTCCAGGATCAGCACCTTGTTGGCCGCGGCGATGCCCAGGGCGCCGCCGGAGCCGCCCTCGCCGGTGATGGTGGCGATCATCGGCGTGCCCAGGGTCAGGCACCGTTCGGTCGAGCGGGCGATGGCCTCGCCCTGGCCGCGCTCCTCGGCCCCGATGCCGGGATAGGCGCCGGAGGTGTCGACGAAGCTGAGCACCGGCAGATTGAACTGCTCAGCCATGTCCATCAGCCGCACCGCCTTGCGATAGCCCTCGGGCCGGCCCATGCCGAAATTGTGCTTGATGCGGGTGGCGGTGTCGCGGCCCTTTTCATGGCCCATGACCACCACCGGCGTCCCGCGAAAGCGGCCCAGGCCGCCGACGATGGCCTGGTCGTCGCCGAACCGGCGATCGCCGTGCAATTCGACAAACTCGTCGATCAGCCCCTCCAGATAGTCGACGCAGTGCGGCCGGTCCGGATGCCGCGCAACCTGGGTCTTCTGCCAGGTGTCGAGCTTGGCGTAGGCTTCGCGGCGCATCGTCTCGGCCCGGGCGCGCAGGGCGTCGATCTCCGGATCGAAGCCGCCGGATCCGGCGCCGGCGGTGTCGGACAGGCGCGACAGCTCCTCGATCTTGGCCTCAAGATCGGCGATCGGCCGTTCGAAATCGAGATAATGCGCGGCCATGGGGTCCCTGGACGAAAGGGGCGGAAACTAGTGGTTGGAGCGCCGCACCACAAGCGGCCAAGCGAACGGAGCGAAAGCGATCGGCCGAATGTGAGGGATTTGGCGAGTCCGCGATTGACGGATGACGCAATCCTTCAACGTTACGCGCCCTAGGCCCTTGGCGGATCGCCCGGCGCAAAGCTATAGAGGACATAATAAACATCCGCCGCACCGGAACACCGGGCGAGCGGCCAGACACGATGAGGTTGAGGAGCGACATGGCCCACGCCGACGTCAAACATGACTATCACCTAGTCAATCCCAGCCCGTGGCCGCTGTTCGGCTCGGTCTCGGCCTTCGTCATGGCCGTCGGCGGGGTGATCTGGATGAAAGGTCTGTTCGGCCTGGATAAGCACAACATCCTGGTGTTCCTGGTCGGCTTGGCGGGGGTGTTGATCACCATGGCCGCCTGGTGGACTGACGTCGTCAAGGAAGCCAACGCCGGCGATCACACTCCGGTCGTCTCGATCGGCCTGCGCTACGGCATGGTGATGTTCATCGCCTCGGAAGTGATGTTCTTCGTCGCGTGGTTCTGGATCTTCTTCGAGATGGCCCTGTTCCACGGCCATCGCACCCTGACCCCGGACGTCAACAACACCGTCGGCGTCGCCGCCGCCTGGGCCACTTGGCCGCCCAAGGGGGTCGAGCTGGTGCCGGCCTTCCACCTGCCGCTGGTCAATACGCTCACCCTACTGTTGTCCGGCACCACGGTGACCTGGGCTCACCACGCCCTGCAGACCGGCGACCGCAAGGGCGCGCGAACCGGGCTGATCCTAACCATCTTGTTGGGAATCCTGTTCACCACCATCCAGGTCTACGAATACAACCACATCCTCAGCGAACAGCTGTTCTTCTCGCCGGATGCGGCCAATTCGGCCCTCTATGGCAACGCCTTCTTCATGGCCACCGGCTTCCACGGCTTTCACGTGCTGATCGGCACCATCTTCCTGACTGTGTGCCTGGGCCGGCTGCTGGCCGGCGGCTTCACCCCCAAGCAGCATTTCGGCTTCGAGGCGGCGGCCTGGTATTGGCACTTCGTCGATGTGGTCTGGTTGTTCCTGTTCGCCTTCGTCTATGTGATCCTGCCGGGGCTCAAGTAGCCGGCCGTGCCGGCCGTGGGTCCGTTCGTCGCCGGCCTGAGCGGACGGTGCCCCAATTGCGGCCGGGGGGCGATGTTCACTGGCTTCATCAAGGTGCGGGCGCGCTGCCCGGCCTGTGATTTCGACCTAAGCGCCGCCGATTCCGGAGACGGGCCGGCGGTGTTCATCATCATCATCGTCGGCATGATCGCCTGTTTCGGCGTGCTGTTCACCGAGTTTTCCACCCCGCTTCCGATCTGGGCCTGCCTCGCGATCTGGCTGCCGACCGCCGCGGTGCTGGCATTGGCCCTGCTACGCCCGCTCAAGGGCCTGATGGTGGCGCTGCAATTCCACAACAAGGCCTCGGAAGCGCGCAATGAGCCGAACGATTAATCCCTTCTCCCCTTGCGGGAGAAGGCGAGATTGGCTCACCCCCCAATGAAGCGCTTCCCCATCGGCCTGACCCTCGCCACCGTGATCGCGCTTGTCCTACTGCTGGGCCTGGGCCGGTGGCAGGTCCAGCGGCTGCACTGGAAAGAGGGCCTTCTGGCCAGGATCGCCGCCTTGCAGCACGCGCCGCCGCGGCCGCTGGCGGCGGTGCTGGCCGGAATCGGGCGCGATCCGGACGTCGACTACACCCGGGTCGTGTTCGACTGTCCGCAGGTCGATCGGAGCGCCTTTGTGCGGCTCTACACCGTGCGCGATGGGGCGGCCGGGTTTCGGCTGATCACCGCCTGCCCGCTGAGCGGCGGCGCGTTTGGTTCGGTTCTGGTCGACCGCGGCTTCATGCCCCAGGACGCCAGCGGCGGCGCCAGTCCGCCGGCCGGCGAGGTGATCGAGGCTCCGGTGATCGGGGTGCTGCGTCAGGGCGATCCCAAGACCTTCGTCACCCCCGACAACCAGCCAAGCCAGCGGCTGTTCTATTCCCGCGACATCGCCGCGATGGCCGGGGTGTTGGGCGCCGCGCGGCCGGCGCCGACCTTTCTGATGCTGGAGAGCCCCGCCCCCAAGGCCGGCCTGCCGATCCCCGCGCCGGTGCCGCTGGACATCCCCAACAACCATCTTGAATATGCGGTCACTTGGTTCGGGCTTGCGGCCGCGCTCGCCTGCGTCTACCTCGCCAGCCTTTGGCGGCGGCTACGGTCCTAGATAGATGCAATATGTCTCAACGCGCGGCGACGCGACCGCGATCGGCTTCCTGGACGCCGTGCTGGCGGGTCTGGCCCCCGACGGCGGCCTCTATTCGCCCGCGGTCTGGCCGCTGCTGACGCCGGGCGAGATCGCTGGGTTCGCTGGCAAGCCCTATGCGGTGGTCGCCGCCGACATCCTGTCGCGCTTCGCCGGCGATTCGATCAGCAAGGCCGACCTCTTACGCATGACCACCGAGGCCTATGCCAGCTTCGACCACGCCGCCGTGGCCCCACTCAAGCAGCTGGAGCCAGGCCTTTGGCTGCTGGAACTGTTCCACGGCCCGACCCTGGCGTTCAAGGACGTAGCCATGCAGATCCTGTCGCGGCTCTATGAGCACGCGCTGGCGGCCAAGGGCCGGACCTTGACCATCGTTTGCGCCACCTCCGGCGACACCGGCGGCGCCGCGGTCGAGGCCCTGCGCGGCCGCGCCAATGTGCGCATCGTCGCCCTGTTCCCCGAGGGCCGGATCAGCGCCGTCCAGCGCCGGTTCATGACCACGGCGGCCGACGCCAATGTCCGTTGCCTGGCGATCAAGGGGGACTTCGACGACTGCCAGACCCTGGTCAAAGGCCTGTTCCAGGCCCAGGGCTTTCGCGAGGCGGTGGATCTGTCGGGAGTCAATTCGATCAACTGGGCGCGGATCGCCGCCCAGGTGGTGTATTATTTCACCGCCGCCGTGGCCCTGGGCGCGCCGCACCGCAAGATCGCCTTCGCCGTGCCCACCGGCAATTTCGGCGACGCCTTCGCCGGCTATGTCGCCCACCGCATGGGCCTGCCGATCGAGCGCATCATCCTGGCCACCAACTCAAACGACATCCTGGCGCGGATGGTCAATGACGGCCGCTACGCCCGCGGCGCTGTGCAAGAGACCCAGAGCCCGGCGATGGACATCCAGATCGCGTCCAACTTCGAGCGGCTGTATTTCGAGGTGGTCGATCGCCAGGGCCTGGAGACCGCCCGGGCCATGCGCGCGTTTTCCGACTCCGGCGCCATCGCCGTGCCGCCCAAGGCCCTGGCGGCGATCCGCGAGCTGTTCGTCGGGGTGGGCGTCAGCGAGGCCGACACCACCCGCGCCATCGTCTCGACGCTCAACCAGACCGGCGAGCTGATCGACCCGCACACCGCCGTCGGGATCGCCGCGGCCGAGCGGCTGGGTCCCGGCAAGCCGCGCACGCCGCTGGTGGTGCTGTCCACCGCCCATCCGGCCAAGTTTCCCGAGGCGGTGCGCGCCGCCGCCGGCGTCATCCCCGCCGTGCCCGCTGCGGCGCGGGGCCTGGCCAAGCGCAAGGAGCGCATCGACACCCTGCCCGCTGATATCGAGGCGGTGAAGGCCTATATCCGCGATTTCGCCGGAGTCTGATCCCCATCACCGACGCCCCCACCATCCACCGCCTGCCCAACGGCGTGCGCGTGATCTGCGATCCGATGCCGGACCTGCAGACCCTGGCCCTGTCCATCGCCGTCGGCCGCGGCTCGCGCTCGGAGACGCCTGAGCAGTCCGGCTGGGCGCACCTGCTCGAACACATGGTGTTCAAGGCCGCCGGCGATCGCTCGGCCCGCGACATCGTCGAGGTGATCGAGGCCCAGGGCGGCCAGATCAACGCCGCCACCGGCCATGAGCGCACCAGTTTCCAGGTCCGCGCGCTCAAGGGTGGCCTGCCCCTGGCCATGGACGTGCTGTCCGACCTGATCCTGCGCCCGGTGATCGACGCCGGGGACCTCGCCCGCGAAAAGCCGGTGATCGCCCAGGAGATCGCCGAGGGCGCCGATACTCCTGACGACCTGGTGTTCGAGCTGGCCCAGGCGAGGGCGTTCGACGGCCATGGACTGGGCCGGCCGATCCTGGGCACGGTCGACAGCGTCGGCGCGGCGACCCCCGCCGCCCTGGCCGCCTTTCACGCCAGCCTCTATGGCCCCGACGCCATCGTGATCAGCGCCGCCGGCGCGGTGGACGAGGCGCAGCTGTTGGATCTGGTCGAAACCCATTTCGCCGGTCCGGCCCGCGCCGCCCCGCCGCCAGCCTCCGAGGCGCCGACCTTCGTCGGCGGCCAGGCGCCGGTGACGCGGGCTTTGGAGCAGGCGCATCTGGTGCTGCTGCTGCCGGCGCTAGGCGTGCGCGATCCCGACTATTTCGCCTTGCGCCTGTTCGCCGAGATCCTCGGCGGCGGCATGTCCTCGCGGCTGTTTCAGGAGGTGCGCGAGCAGCGCGGCCTAGCCTACGCCATCGACGCCTATGCCGACACCCATTGCGACGCCGGCGTGCTGGGGATCTATGCCGGCGCCGCCCCGGCCGACGCCGCCGAGGCCGCCCGCGTCTGCGCCGGCCAGATCGAGGGCCTGATCGGCAAGGTCACCGACGCCGAACTGTCCCGCGCCAAGGCCCAGCTGAAGGCGGCCACCTTCATGGCCCGCGAATCGGCCCTGGCCCGCGCCGAACAGGCCGCCGGCCAGGTGCTGCTGTTCGACCAGCTGTTCACCGTGGAAGAGACGTCGCAGGCGATCGATGCGGTGGACCCCAGCGACATCGCCCGGCTGGGCGAGCGGCTGCTGACCCCCGGGGCCTGCGCCTGCGCGGTGCTGGGTCCAAAGCGGGCTCAAAAGGCGGGGCCGGCGTTCGAGGCGGCGCTGTTCGGTTAGGGCGGTTCGATTACATTACAGGGTTACGAGGACCTTCTGCGCCGACACGCCCCGGCCGAGGCGGTCCAACGCGTTGGGGATCGCATTGAGACCCTCGCCGGCCACCAGAGGCGGCGGCGCCGCCTGATAGCGGCCTTCGCTCAGGGCGCGGGGCAGGAAATCGGCATAGATCATCGGACCCACCTCGTTTTCCAGCAGAGAGCCGCCCCAGATCATCCGGGTCTTGACGCCCTTGATCCGGGCCAGCAACGCCAGCGCCGCGTTCGCCGCCAGCATCTCGATGACGGCCGGCGCCAGCGCGGCGATCCGCCCGCGGCCCCTGGGCACACGGTCGAAGGCCGCCGGCGGGGTCGCCACGGCGACGAATTTTCGGCCTGCGCAGCCGCCAGCGACATCGATGCAGGCGCCGATCGATCCTGCGCCGATGGCCAGCGCGCCCGCGAGCCGGCGGCCGCGAAGGGCCAGGATGATATCGCCCACGGCCGTTCGGCTGCGGTAGTCAAAGGCCTGGCTCGCCCCCAGACCCCGCACATAGTCGAAGTTCTTCGGCGAAGCCGTGGTTATGACGTCGTATCCCGCCGCGACGCCGAGCTGGATCGCATTGCCGCCAACGCTGGTCGATCCTCCCCAGACCAGCAGCGTCTGGCCTTGGGCGGTGGGGGTGGCGGACGGCGGCTCCAGCGCCAGAAGATCCTTCTGAAACAGGCCACAGGCCGCCGTCGATAGCCCCAGCGGCAGAACCGCGGCCTGGGCAAAGCTCAGCGATTGCGGAATGGGCGCGGTCATATGCTCGACCAGCAGCGAATAGGCCTGAAAAGCGCCCTCCGCCGCGGCGTTGCGCGATTTTTCGACCCCGACGGCATGGCCGAGCACCCGATCCCCGACCCGGAAGCGGGTCACGCCCTCGCCCACCTCGACGACCTCGCCGGCCACGTCCGATCCGACAACGGCCGGGTAGCTCAGCCAAGGGAAGATCAGATCGCCGATCACGGGGATCATTCGGTCGACCGGATTGACCGCGATGGCCCGATTGCGGACCAAGATCATGCCATAGCTGGGCGAGGTATAGGGCGCCGCCCCGAGGGAGAAGTCCGCGCCTTTTGCGGCAAGCCAGAGGGCTGTGTTGACGGGCAAGGTTTTCTCCTGATGAACCCGCTCATCCCGGCAGTCGCCGGGATGAGCGGAATAATAAACGCGAAATCCCCCCTCACCGCCGCTTCTTCGAAAGCGGGTGGGCCTGTTCAACCACGCTGCGCAGCCGGCCCTCGGCGACGTGGGTGTAGATCTGGGTGGTGGCGATGTCGGCGTGGCCGAGCAGCTTTTGCACGGTGCGCAGATCCGCGCCTCCGTCCAACAGGTGGGTGGCGAAGGCGTGGCGCAAGGCGTGGGGGCTGACCTTGTCCGCATCGACCCCCGCGGCTCGCGCGGCCTCGTCGAGCAGCTGGGCGAAGCGGCGGGCGGTCAGCCGGCCGGCGGCGCTGCGCGACGGGAACAGCCACGGGCTGTCCTTCAGCCCCTTGGCGAAGAACGATGGGCGCGCCGGCAGATAGGCCTTGATCGCCTCGCGCGCCGCGGCGTTCAACGGGGCCAGCCGCTCCTTGCCGCCCTTGCCCTTGACGATCAGAAACGCCGGATCGCGCGCCACCGCCGCCAGCGGCAACGCCAAGAGCTCGGAGATGCGCAGGCCCGAGGCGTAGAGCAGCTCGATCATGCAGCCCAGCCGAAGCCCCGCCGCGCCGTCGCGGGCCGTCGCCGCCGCGATGATCGCATCGACCTCGGCGCGGCTGAGCACATTGGGCAGCGGGCGGCCCTGTTTGGGGGCATCGACGCGGCGCACCGGATCGTCGCTGCGCCAGCCCTCGCCGAGCACGAAGCGGTAGAAGCCGCGCACGCTGGCGCGCCGCCGCGCCGCCGTGGCCGGCGACAGGCCGCGCACGCCCAGGGCCTGGAAATAGGCCTCAATATCCTCGGCCGAGGCGTCGGCCAGATCACGGCCGCGCGCCGCGAGGAAACCGCCTGCGTCCTCCAGGTCGCGGGCGTAGGCCGACAGGGTGTTGCGCGCCGCCGCGCGCTCGACGGCCATCATCTCCAGAAAGGCGTCGATCCAGCCGACGGCGCTCATCAGCGGGGCAGCAAGGGCGACAGGCCTTCGAGGGCGAAGGCCTGGGCGCCGGACTTTAGGCCCACGCGCGACAGGGCCCGGATGATCTGAACGCGGTCCGCCGTGGCTGGCCCCGTGGTCCCGCCGGCCTGGGCGAGGGTCAGGGCGATCAGGGCGGTCTCGCCGACCCGGCCGCTGGCGGCGGCGTCCTGCAGGATCAGCAGCCGCGCAGCCGGCGCCTCGACCCGGCCGATCTCGAAGCCGATCAGGTCGGCCCGATCGGCGTCGCTGATATCCCCGCCCAGCGCCGCCAGCAGCAACGCGGCGGTCTGGAGTCGGCCGCGCGCCTTCGCATCAGCAGACCCGCCGCGGACGCACAGCGCATCCAACGCCGCGGCGTCCGGCTTGCCGGCGCCGGCGGCCAGGGCGGCGTCCAGGATGGCCAGATCATCGGGATTGAGGCTCGGCGCGCCGCCCGCGCTCAGGCCGTCCCGGATCGCCTGGGCGGTGGCGACGTCCCCGGCGGCCAGGGCGGCGCTGATCTCCAGCACCGGTTCGGTCATCGGCGACTTGGCCTGGACCAGCGCCGCCAGCCCTGGCTCGGCGGCCTTGGCCGCGGCCACGAACGCCGGATAAGACCTGACGGCCTGGAGCGGGGCGATCACCTCCGGCTCCGAAAGGCTGGTCGGGGCGGCGGGCGCGCCGGCGGCGGCGGCCTGGGCGCTGGCCGCGGCGATCGCCTCGGCGATGGCGGGCGGGGCCGACTCGAGGGCCTGGCCGAGGTCCAGCTTCAGCCGACGCGACAGGGCGTAGTCCAGACCATTGCGCAGCGACGCCCGCCCAGGATCGCCCGCGCCGTTGATCGCCACGCCCATCAGGCGGCTAAACACCGGGTCCTTGCCCTGCTGGACCGCCAGGGTGAAGGTCAGCTGGGCGGCGTCGGTCTTGCCGTTGATCAGCAGGCAGTAGGTGCGCAGGCGCAACCAGTAGATCGCCTCGCGCCCCTGGGCCAGGGCGTCGCTGATGGCGCAGGCCTTGGCGTCCTGGCCGGTGATCAGCGCCGCCTCCGCCGCGGTCTGCGACAGGGCGGCGTTGTCGGAAAGGCCGGGGGTGTGGCCCAGGATAGTGTCGGCCAGCCCCGCCTCGCCCAGGGCCAGCAGCGCCTTGGCGCGGGCGGCGGCGAGGTCGGCGTCCGCCCCCGCCCCGTCTGGCGCCGTCGCCGCCTGGGCCAGCACCTGCCGCGCCAGGTCCAGGCCCGCCGGCGACAGGGGCCGGCTGGCCAGGGTCGGGATCACGGCGCGGGCGATATCGGCCGATGTCCCCTTCCACAGGTCTTGCCCCAGGCCGGTCTCGCGCCCGGTGGAGAACAGGTCGAGCTTGGCCAGGGTCTGGACCTGCACCGGGGCGGGAATGGGCTCGGGCGCAGCCCCGGCGGAGGGGGCTGAGCTGGATGTCGGCGCGGCGCTGTCCGGGGCGGGGACGGCGGGCGTGTCCTGAGCGAAGGCGCGCGGGGCGAGGCAGGAAAGGACGAGGGCGGCGGTGACCAGCAAGTCCCTTCTCCCCTTGTGGGAGAAGGAGGGGCCCGCTCGCGCAGCGAGTGGGAGGATGAGGGGACGCGCCGGCAGGCGCACTTTGAATCTATCGGCGGCGCAGGCGTCGGCGGGCGACATTTGTCCGCGCCTGCCGGCGCACCCCCTCATCCTCCCAGGCTCCGCCTGGGCCCCTGCTTCTCCCACAAGGGGAGAAGGGGCTCGCTCGCCGTTGGCGGAGCCTGCTGATCGCCTCGAGTCCGTCACCGCATCATCCTCGAAATCCTTCGCCGCCGCGGCTGATCTTGGCGCGCAAGGCCATCCTCGTGTAAAGCCGAAAGCTCGATCAAGCCTCGCCTCGCGCCAGGCCGCGCCATGGATCCGGATAGATGAGCCTTGAGCCCGCCTTGCGCGGCAAAACGATCGCCCTCATCGGCCTGATGGGGGCCGGCAAGTCCAGCATCGGCCGCCGCCTGGCCCACAGCCTTGATCTGCCCTTCCGCGACGCAGACGAGGAAGTCGAACGCGCCGCGGGCCGGTCGGTTTCCGACATCTTCGCCGAACTGGGCGAGCCGGCCTTTCGCGCCGGGGAGCGGCGGGTGATCGCGCGGCTGCTGACCGAGCCGCCGCACGTGCTGGCCACCGGCGGCGGGGCCTTCATGGATGCTCAGACCCGCGAGCTGATCGCCCAGCACGCCGTTTCGGTATGGCTGAAGGCCGACATCGAGGTGCTGGCCCGCCGGGTGGCGCGCAAGTCGGATCGGCCGCTGCTGCAGAATGGCGACCCGGCGCAGATCCTGCGTGAGCTGGCCGCGGTGCGTTATCCAGTCTACGCCCTGGCTGACATCACCGTCGATTCGATGGACACCGCCCATTCGACCACGGTGCACGCGATTCTGATGGCCATGCGCGCGCGCCTGGCCGAGCAACAGGCCGCAGCCTCATGACCCGTTCCGTCACCGTCGGGCTGGAGGGCCGCGCCTATGAGGTGATCATCGGGCCGCAGCTGATCGACCAGGCCGGAACCCGCATCCGACCGCTGCTCAAGCGCGCCCGCACCGCCGTCGTCGCCGACGCCACCGTGGCGGCCTTGCATGGCCAGGCCCTGACGGCGTCGCTGGTTGCGTGCGGGATCGAGAGCACGATGATCACGGTTCCGGCCGGGGAGGCCTCAAAGAGCTTCGACCAGCTGGCTGCGCTGAGCGATCAGCTGCTGGCCCTGGCGCTGGATCGCGGCGACCTGATCATCGCCTTCGGCGGCGGGGTGGTCGGCGACCTGGCCGGCTTTGCGGCGGCGATCTACAAGCGCGGCATCGACTTCGTGCAGATCCCGACCACGCTGCTGGCCCAGGTCGATTCCTCGGTCGGCGGCAAGACTGCGATCGACACGCCGCGCGGCAAGAACCTGATCGGCGCCTTTCACCAGCCGCGGCTGGTGCTGGCCGATATCGACGTGCTGTCGAGCCTGCCCGACCGCGAGATGCGCGCCGGCTACGCCGAGGTGATCAAGTACGGGATGTTGGGCGACTTTTCCTTCTTTGAGTGGCTGGAGGCCCACGGGGCCGAGGTGCTGCGCCGCGAGCCAGCCGCCCTGGCCCACGCCATCGGCCGCTCGGTTGAGATGAAGGCCGAAATCGTCGCGGAGGACGAGAAGGAAGGCGGTCGCCGCGCCCTGCTCAATCTTGGCCACACCTTCGGCCACGCGCTGGAGGCCGAGGTCGGGTTTGGCGACGCGCTGCTGCATGGCGAGGCGGTGGCGCTGGGCTGCGCCCAGGCCTTCCGCTTCTCCGCCGCCCTGGGCCTGTGCTCCCGCCAGGACGCCTTGCGGGTCGAGCAGGCGATCGGCGGCGTGGGCCTTCCGGCGCGGCTGTCCGACATCGCCGCTGGCCCCTTCAGCGCCGATCGGCTGATCGCCCATATGGGCCAGGACAAGAAGGCCGAGGGCGGCCAGCTGACCCTGGTGCTGGCCAGCGCCATCGGCGCGGCCCATACCGCCAAGGGGGTCGATCCGGGCCCCCTACGCACATTCCTCATCGACGAAGGCGCCACGCCGTGACCCTGACCCTGCTGGCGATCGCCCCGATCATCCTGGGCCTGCTGGCGATATCGGCGCTGTTCTCGGCCGCCGAGACCGCGATGACCGCCGCCAGCCGCGGCCGCATGCACCAGCTGGAGCGCGACGGCGACCGCGCCGCCGGCCGGGTCAACCGGCTGATGACCAAGCAGGAGAAGATGATCGGCTCGGTGCTGATGGGCGCCAACATCATCAATATCCTGTCCTCGGCCCTGGTCACCGAGGTGCTGACCAAGTCGATCCCCGGAGGCTGGGGCGTAGCCATCGCCACCGCGGTGATGACCGTGCTGGTGCTGGTGTTCGCCGAGGTGGTGCCCAAGACCCTGGCCATCAGCCGCTCCGACGACGTGGCCCGGGTGTTGTCGGCGCCGACCGAGGTGGTGGTCTGGGTGTTCGGCCCGATCATGGCGGCGCTGCAGCGGCTGGTGCGCCGGACCATGCGGCTGATGGGCATCCATGTGGACATGGAGGCCGACGTGTTCACCGCCCATGCCGAGATCCGCGGCGCGGTGGAGCTTCACCATTCCGAGGGCCTGGTCGAAAGCCGCGACCGACGCATGCTGGGCGGGGTGCTCGACCTGTCGGAGATGGACGTCTCGCAGATCATGGTGCATCGCAAGTCGATCTCGATGCTCGACGTCGATCTGCCCGCCCGCGAGCTGGTCGATGCGGTGCTGGCCGATCCGCACACCCGCCTGCCGCTCTATCGGGAGGACAGCGACAACATCGTCGGCGTGCTGCACGCCAAGGACATGCTGCGCGCCCTGGCCTCGGCTGAGGGCGGGATCGACACCCTCGACATCGCCGCCATCGCCAAGGAGCCGTGGTTCATCCCCGACACCACCAATCTGAAGGACCAGCTCAACGCCTTCCTCAAGCGCCGCACCCACTTCGCCCTGGTGGTCGATGAATATGGCGCCCTGCAGGGGCTGGTGACGCTGGAGGACATCCTTGAAGAGATTGTCGGCGAGATCAATGACGAGCACGACGTGGTCGACATCGACGTGCGCCGCCAGCCGGACGGGTCGGTGCATGTGGACGGCGCGGTCACCGTGCGCGACCTCAACCGGGCGATGGACTGGAACCTGCCCGACGACCAGGCGGTGACCATCGCCGGCCTGGTGATCCACGAGGCCCAGACCATCCCCCTGCCCGGCCAGACCTTTATCTTTCACGGCCACCGCTTTCAGGTGCTGAGACGGCAGCGGAACCAGATCACCCAGTTGAGGGTGAGCGCACCGTTGGAGGAGGAGGAGGGGTGACGAGCTACGCCACGTCACGGATATTGTCTTACGCTGACCGCCGCGTTAGCCAAAAAGCTTAAACGCGCCTTAGCGGCGGTCCGGCAAAGTGACGGCGACGGAGACCGCTGTGCCGGAAATCGACAGCCCATCAACGCCCCTCGCCGGCGCCGGCGTGCGCCATGCCGCGCCGCGGGATCTGCGTCGCACGAGGTCGAGCGATCCGATTAAGCGGCCGTCCGCCAACACCAAACGCCCGCCCGCCCCCAAGCCTGTGGTCGCACCGGCGCCGCCCGCCCCGGCGCGCGAGCCTTCGTCGCCACGGCGCGACTCACGCCTCATCTGGGCGGCCGGCGGCGGAGCCGCAGCCACGGGGATCTGCGGCCTGGTGTTCGTCGCCTGGTTGTTCGCAGTCCGCGGCCCGCCGCCCGTCGCGCCGCTGGCCCCACCGCCCGCCGGCCCGGCGGCGGCCCAGGCCGCAACGCCCGCGCCTGCGTCCGCACCCACGCCGACTCCGGCGACCTTCACCGCCGAATCGCCCCATGACGCCGAGCGGCCCGTCGGGGCGGGGCCGGCGATCGACTTCGTCGCCATCCAGACCGCGTCGCAATTGAACCTGGAGGCGCTCACACCCGAGCGCAACGGGCTGCTCTATCGCGACGTGCGCACCGTGCTGTCAGGTCCGGAAGCTTCGCCAGACGTCAACTTCTGTGGCGAGGTCAACAGCCTCAACCCCGCTGGCGCCTATGAAGGCTTTCAACGCTTCATCAGCTCGCCGGTGGAGGCCAGGCTGGAGGCGTTCATGACCCCGGGCGCGTTCAACCAGGTGTGGGCCGCCCGCTGCTCCGGCCGCCTGGGGCCGAAGCTATGGAGCTGAGGCGGCGTTTCGGTGGCCGAGGCCTCAGATTGCGAGATTTGCCGGCGGCGTCCTACCCCTCCCCCGGCGCCAGCGCCTTGACCGACAGCGCATGCACCGGCCCGGCCAGCTCGTCCTTAAGCGCCGCATAGACCGCCCGCTGACGCGCCAGGCGGCCCTGGCCCTCGAAAGCCTGCGCCTCGATCACCACATTGAAGTGAGTCTCGCCGCCGGGCTGGGCGCCCGCATGGCCGTGGTGGCGGGCGCTGTCGTCCTCGACCTCGAGCCTTTGTGGCGCGAAAGCCCGCGACAACTTCGCCTGGATGGAGTCTAAGACGGCGCCCATGGGCTGGTTCTCCATAAATCGTTTATGTCAATTCTTGAACGTAAACTCTTCCCCCGCATAATCAGACCCATGAGCGGCGCTTTTCAATACCGTCCCAAATTTGTCGACATCCGCGTGCGACCTCCCAAGCCCGAGGAGGAGGCTGCGGCGCGCGACGTCAACGCCCTGAAGCCGGGTGAGAAGCCGTGCGACCATCCAGGTTGCCGCCTGGCCGGAACGACCAAGGCGCCCAAGTCGCGCGAGATGATGAACGAGCACTACTGGTTCTGCACCACCCATGCGGCGGAGTACAATCGGCAGTGGGATTTCTTCGCCGGGATGAACGAGGCCCAGATCCGCGCCCAGCAGGCCAAGTCGCACGCCGGCGACCGGCCGACCTGGGCCTTCGGCGCTTCGCGGAACTCTCGCGAGGCCGCCGCCTCGCGCGCCGGGGTGGAGCGCAAGTTCGCTGATCCGCTGGGCATGTTCGCCGCCGCCCGCCGCCGGGCCGAGCAGGCGCCGGTGGAGCGCAAGCTGGGCAAGATCGAGCGCAACGCCCTGGCCGACATGGACCTGGACGGCGGCGCCGACGCGGAGGCCATCCGCACCCGCTATATCGAGCTGGTCAAGCGCTGCCACCCCGACACCAACGGCGGCGACCGCTCGGCCGAGCACAAGCTGCAGCGAGTGATCAAGGCCTATGCGACCCTGAAGAAGGCCAAGCTGGCCTGATCGCCGAGGTCGTCACCACCGGGCTTGTCCCGGTGGCCCATAGACTCCGATCCGATGAGCGTGAGCTTGGGGCGCCGCCGGCG
>Ga0302196_10000844_pt1 | contig 29036 bp, 19 predicted proteins | sample II_Bog_N1_3_FD_198794 | JGI IMG/M metagenome (GOLD analysis project Ga0302196, IMG submission 198794) | Peat permafrost microbial communities from Stordalen Mire near Abisko, Sweden - II_Bog_N1_3 | ecosystem: Environmental > Terrestrial > Soil > Wetlands > Peat | place: Sweden: Abisko...
ATCACCGACGGCGAGCGCTACAACAAGGTCATCGACATCTGGTCGGCCACCACCGAAGAAGTGACCAAGGTGATGATGAAGAAGATCTCCGAGGAGGAGGTCACTGGCTACAACCAGGCAGGCAAGAAGGAGACGCGCAAGCAGCCCTCCTTCAACCCGATCTTCATCATGGCCGACTCCGGCGCCCGCGGCTCGCAGCAGCAGATCCGCCAGCTGGCCGGCATGCGCGGTCTGATGGCGAAGCCGAGCGGCGAGATCATCGAGACGCCCATCACGGCGAACTTCCGTGAAGGCCTCACGGTGCTCCAGTACTTCATCTCTACGCACGGCGCCCGCAAGGGTCTCGCGGACACGGCCCTCAAGACGGCCAACTCCGGCTACCTGACGCGCCGTCTCGTCGATGTCGCACAGGACGCGATCATCGCCGAGTACGACTGCGGCACGATGGACGGCATCGAGATCGGCGCGCTCGTCGAAGGCGGCGAGGTCATCGAGCAGATGGGCGAGCGCATCCTCGGACGCGTCGCGCTCGACGACGTCGAGGATCCGCTCACCCAGGCGATCATCGTCCAGGCGAACGAAGAGATCGACGAGCCGAAGATCAAGCAGATCGAGGAGGCGGGCATCGAGAAGGTCCGCATCCGCTCGGTGCTCACCTGCCAGGCGCGCCGCGGCATCTGCGTCGAGTGCTACGGGCGCGACCTGGCCCGCGGACGGCGCGTGAACATCGGCGAGGCGGTCGGCGTCATCGCGGCCCAGTCGATCGGCGAGCCGGGTACGCAGCTGACGATGCGCACGTTCCACATCGGCGGAACTGCAACTCGTAAGGCTGAGGCCTCCACCGTCGAGAACCGCCACCCGGGTACCGTCAAGTACGTCGGGCTGAACACGGTCAAGAAGAAGGACGGCACGATCATCGTCATGAACCGCAACGGCGAGCTGGTCGTCGCGGACGAGAACGGCCGCGAGCGCGAGCGCTACGGAGTGGTCTACGGCGCGAAGCTGAACGTCAAGGACGGCCAGAAGATCGAGGCCGCCACGACGCTCGCCGAGTGGGACCCCTTCGCGATGCCGATCGTCTCGGAAGTCTCGGGAACGTTGAAGTACGAGGACGTCATCGACGGCGTCACCATGAACGAGCAGCTCGACGAGGTCACCGGCCTCTCGCGCAAGTCGATCATCGAGTCGCGCGATGCCGACGCCCGCCCGCGCCTGAGCGTGGTCGACGCGAAGGGCAACGTCCGCACCATCGGCAGCGGCCAGCCGGCGACCTACTTCCTCCCGCTCGGCGCGAACATCTCCGTCAACGACGGCGATGAGATCGACGCCGGCGAGGTGATCGCCCGCATCCCGCGCGAATCCGCGAAGACCAAGGACATCACGGGCGGTCTGCCCCGCGTGGCCGAGCTCTTCGAGGCGCGCAAGCCGAAGGAGCACGCCGTCATCTCGGAGATCGAGGGCGTCGTCTCGTTCGGCAAGGACACCAAGGGCAAGCGCAAGGTGCTCGTCACGCCGGAGATCGACGGCAAGATGCGCGACGATCTGGTGAAGGAGTACCTGATCGGCAAGGGCAAGCACATCAACGTGCACTCGGGCGACCGCGTTCGCGCGGGCGACCCGCTGATGGACGGCGCGGCCAACCCGCACGACATCCTCAAGGTGCTCGGCGAGAAGGAGCTCGCGCGCTACATGGTCGACGAAGTCCAGGAGGTCTACCGGCTCCAGGGCGTGAAGATCAACGACAAGCACATCGAGACGATCGTGCGGCAGATGCTCCGCCGCGTGCGCGTCTCGGAGGTGAACGACACCTCTTTCCTCATCGACGAGCAGGTTGAGAAGTTCGTCTTCGAGGAGGAGAACAAGCGCGCGATGGCAGCGGGCGGCAAGCCGGCGGTCGGCGAGCCGTTGCTCCTCGGCATCACCAAGGCGTCGCTCTCCACCGAGTCGTTCATCTCCGCGTCGTCGTTCCAGGAGACCACCAAGGTGCTCACCGAGGCGGCCATCTCCGGACGCGTCGACTACCTGCGCGGCCTCAAGGAGAACGTCATCATGGGCCGCCTGATCCCGGCCGGCACGGGACTCAACGCGTACAAGCACCTCGACATCGAGGTCGAGACGCCGGTCGACGAGATGGAGGCCGCCGAAGAGGCGCTCGCCCTCGCGTCGGGCGCCGAGTCGCTGGTCGAGGCCGACTAGCCAGCTTGGGCGGCAGCCGCGCGATCTTCGCGCGGACGAAATCGAGACGGGCACCCTGCGCAATCGGGGTGCCCGTTTTGTTTTCGGCGCGAGGTCTGCTTTGAGCTCCACGCCCGCCGTCGCCTCCGTGTAGTCCTCTCCGTCCGAAGCTGCGCTGCCTGCCCGAGCGACTGCGCGCATGACCGCGCTCGAGAGAGCGCCGTGAAACCGGTAGAAGAGGGCGCATGCCTGCGCAGAAGAAGAGACCACCGCGCGCCGTCGCGGCGAAGCGGAGCGCACCGAGCGGAAAAGCCGCGGAGATCGGGAAGGCCGCGAAGACCGCCAAGGTCGCGAAGCCCGCGCCGCCCGAGCAGCCGCTGCTCGCGTTTCCCCACGCCGCCGCCTGGGCGGCCTGGCTCGCCGAGCACCACGCATCGTCGCGCGGGCTCTGGATTCAGTTCGCCAAGAAGGGCACCCCCGCCGCGTCGAAGGGCGCGCCGCTCGACTACGCGCAGGCGCTCCAGGTCGCGCTCGCATGGGGCTGGATCGACGGGCAGAAGGGAGCCATCGATGCGCACTGGTGGAAGCAGCGCTTCACGCCGCGCGGCCCGCGGAGCCTCTGGTCGAAGGTCAACCGCCAGAAGGCGCTCGCGCTGATCGCGTCGGGAGAGATCAAGCCAGCCGGCCTCGCCGAAGTCGAGCGGGCGCAGCGCGATGGCCGCTGGGAGGCCGCCTACGATTCGCAGAGCCGCGCGAGCGTGCCGGACGATCTGGCGGCAGCGCTGGCCGCGAACCCGCGCGCGGCGGAGTTCTTCGCCACGCTCAAGTCGAACAACCGCTACGCGATCCTCTTTCGCGTCCACACCGCGCGGCCGGCGGCGCGAGAAGCGCGGATCGCGACGCTGGTCGAGATGCTCGCGCGCCACGAGACGTTCCACGGCTGATCGCGCGCGGCCTTGCTGGGCGTGGCTCTGCGCGCGACGCGACAGGAGTGTCGCGCGCGTGGGGCGGCGCCTGACCCGGCTGTCATGCAGAGTTCCCATCGCGCGCGCGCAGGGCTTCTGCCCTGTCCGACTGCGCGGCAGCGATGCTACCGATCTCTTGCGAGCGCACTCCCGCGCTCAGGCGGAGCGCACATGAGCGGGCAGCGGAAGAGCGAGCCGGGTGCAGCGGTGAGGCAGCGGTCGTCCGCGCGCGCGGCGCACGCGATGTTCGCGGCGGGGCTCCTGCTGGGCGCGGCTTCGGTTGCCGCATGCAAGAGCGAGGATTGCGACTGCGCGACCGCTGCGCTCGATGTGCTGGCAACGGACTCCAGCTCTGGCGCGCAGCTCGCGGCCGCGTTCACCGACGGGACTGTGCTGCTCAGCAGCGGCACGGGCCTCGCCTGCGCCGCGGAGGGTGACGCTGGCGCCGCAGACGCCGGGCCGTGTCCGAACCTGCATCTCACCGGCTGCGCGCAGAGCAGCCTCGACGCGAACTGCCTCGCCGTCGGCACGCACCACATCGTCACGGCGGCCGCGGGACACACCAGCGAGACGTTCGATGTGACCGTCGCCGCCGGAGCGTCGGGCTGCGCCTGTCTCGGAATGCACGGCAGCAGCAGCGCGAACGCGAGCGACGACGAGAGCCAATATCCGGCGCTCGAGACGGTTTCGCTCCCGGCAAACTAGGGCTAGGCCGCCGGCAGGCCGAAGCCGTGCAGGCCGTACTTCTTGATCTTGTCGATCAGCGTGACGCGCGAGGTGCCCAGGCGGCGCGCGGCCTCGCTCTGGTTGCCGCTCGCGCCGAGGAGCGCGCGCTGGATGACCCCGCGCTCGAACGCCTCGACCTGCTCGCGCAGCGAGAGCGCGCCGTTGGGCGCGGGCGAGTCGTCGAGCGCGCTGGAGCCATCCGCCGATGCGTCGGGAAATCCCGACGCGATGCCGGCGGGCGAAGCGAAGCCCGCGGCGCCGCTGGCCGCCAAAGCGGCCGTCGAGGCCGCCGCGCTGCTGCCCGCGATCGGCGCGTAGGCGCTCTGGGCCGCTCCAGGCGCGGACGAACGCGATCCCTGCTCGAGGGCGTCGAGGCCGATCGGTCCGCCGCCCGAGAGCGCGAGCAGCCGCGCCACCGTGTTCTCCAGCTCGCGCACGTTGCCCGGCCACTCCTGCGCGGCGAGCTTGGTGAGCAGCGCCGGCGCGAGCGTCGCGTTGTCGATGCCGAACCGCTCGGCATATCGGCGGAGGAACTCCTTGGCGAGTGCGCTCACGTCCTCGCGCCGCTCGCGCAGCGGCGGGACGAGCAGCTCGACCACCGCGAGCCGGTAGTAGAGATCTTCGCGGAAGCGGCCCGCCTTCACCTCGGCGGCGAGGTCGCGGTTGGTGCAGGCGATGATCCGCACGTCGACCTTCTCGACGCGCCCCGAGCCGACCGGCTGGATCTCGCCCTCCTGCAGCGCGCGCAGCAGTTTCGCCTGCACGCCCATCGTCAGCTCGCCCACTTCGTCGAGCACCAGCGTGCCCTTGTTGGCCTGCGCGAAGTAGCCCTGCCGCGCGCCGATGGCGCCGGTGAACGCGCCCTTGCTGTGGCCGAACAGCTCCGCCTCGGCGAGGTCGCCCGGGATGGCGGCGCAGTTGAAGCGGACCAGCGGCTCCTCGGCGCGCCGGCTCTGCGCGTGCAGCAGCGACGCGACCAGCTCCTTGCCGGTGCCCGTCTCGCCGCGCACCAGCACGGTGATGTCCTTCGCCGCCACGCGCGCGGCCGCGTCGAGGATGCGCCGCATCGCGGGAGACTCGCCGACGATGCGCCGGCCGATCGCCTTCTCCGCCGCGAGCCTTCGGTTCTGCACGCGCAGGCTGTGCGTCTCGAGCGCGCGCTCCACCACCGCGGCCATCTCGTCGATGTCGAACGGTTTGGTGCAGTAGTCGTACGCGCCGTCTTTGATCGCCTTGACCGCGATCTTCTCCGAGCCGTGGGCGGTGAGCAGGATGATCGGCAGCTGCTCGTCGCGTTCGTGCAGCGCGCGCAGGAGCGCGAGGCCGTCCATGCCAGGCATGGAGAGATCGGTGACGACCGCGTCGACGCCGTCGGCCTTGGTCAGCGCCTCGGCGCCCGAGCGGGCGAGCACGGCAGTGTGGCCGCGCTCCTCGAGCAGCTCCTTGAGGGTGAAGAGGACACCAGGCTCGTCATCGACCAGCAGCAGCTTGGCCATGCAACCCTCCGAACAACGCCTGGCACTCGAGTGCGCGCGGCGGCAACACGGCGGTCGCGGTGGTTCCCGCGCCCGGCCTGCTCTCGTAGCTCAGCTTGCCGCCGTGCTGGGTGAAGACCGCGCGCGCGAGCGTGACGCCCAAGCCGGTGCCGCTCTCGCGCGTGGTGAAGAAGGGCGTGCCGACCCGCTCGAGCACTTCCGCTGACATGCCGCGACCGGTGTCCTTCACCGCGAGCTTCGCGCCGCCCTCGAGCGTGGGCTCGATGCGCACGTCGACCGTGCCTCCCGGCGGCGTGAACTCGAGCGCGTTGGCGACCAGGTTCAGGAGCGCCTCCTTGAGCCGGCGCGGATCGGCGAAGACCTGCGCCTTGCCGCCATGAGAGAGCGTCACCTGCGCCGCTTGCGCGCGCGCCTCGAGCACCGCCATCACGTCGGCGGCCACGTCGGCGACGTCGATGTCCTGCGCTTTCAGATCCTCGAGCGGGCGCGAGAACGAGAGGTACTCGGCGAGGATCGTCTCCATCCGCGCCACCTCGCGCTCGACCACCGCCAGCCGCTCCTTGGCGCGCTCGTCCGCGCTGGGGCTGCGCCCGAGCAGCTGCACCAGGCCCTTCACTGCCGCGAGCGGGTTCTTCAGCTCGTGGGCCACCTTGCTGCCGACCTGCTCGAGACCCTTCGCGCGGGCGAGCACCTGGTCCATCATCTCCTCGCGAGCGCGCAGCAGCGCCGCGCCCTTCTCGCGAAACGCCTCGATGAGCGTGCTCATGCTGGTCCAGAGCAGCAGCACCGCGACCATCACCGCCGAGAGCGTCAGGTACATCGCGTAAGGCTGCGCGACGTTCGGGCCCCACCAGGCCTGGGGCAGCGCCGCCATCAAGAGCGTATTGGCGACCATGCAACAGGCCATCATCCGCGTCGGGCGCGTGCGACCGAAGATGACGAGCGAGCCGACCATCGGGCTGAAGTAGGCGACCAGCAGCGGGCTGCGCAGGCCGCCGGTCAACATGAAGCCCGCGGTGAGGAACCCGAGGTGCCAGATCTGCCCGTGGTAGGCCATCTTCAGCGCGACGCGCGTGTGGATGCAGGCGTAGGCGAGCAGCTGCACCGCGAGCGAAGCGCAGAAGACCGCGGCCAGCGCGATCACTCGCGCCTTCGGGTAGCCGGCGGCCACGAGCAGCCCCACCGTGGTCGCGTAGTAGAGCGCGAGCACGGGCAGCTTCAGCCGCGACCAGCCCGCGCGCGACGTATCGGCGAGCAGGGCGCTCTTCGCTTGGGCATTTTGCGTCAGCGGCACGACGCCACTCTCCGCAAGCGCCATGCCGAGAATTTCGCTTTGGGTTCGCATGAGGAGATCATTGTGCGCAATGGCGGGCGGCATAGCCAGCGCCGTCCGTTGTCTCGGGAGCCGACAGGCCGTGTCGGGTTGGTGATCGAATGAAGCGGTTCAACCGATCGCGCGAAGGGGACTGGGCGGCCGCGCTGCCGCCCGATGGGCCCGCCGATCCGCAGCGGGCCGCGCGCGCGTTGCGCACGTACGACGAGAAGCGTGACTTCGCGCGCACGCCCGAGCCGGGGCCGGACGCGGCGGCGCTCCCCTCGAGCGCGCCGCGCTTCATGGTGCACAAGCACCACGCGCGGCGGCTGCATTACGATCTGCGCTTGGAGATCGACGGCGCGCTCGGCTCGTGGGCGGTGCCGCGCGGCCCATCGTACGACCCCGGCGTCAAGCGGCTCGCGGTGCAGACCGAGGACCACCCGCTCGCGTACGGCGACTTCGAGGGGCGCATCCCCGACGGCCTCTACGGCGCGGGCGATTCGCTGGTGTGGGACCGCGGCCACTTCGACACCATCCCGCCGGGGCGCGTCTCGGCGATGCGCAAGAAAGGGCACATCCACTTCGCGCTGCGCGGCGAGAAGCTGCGCGGCGAGTGGCACCTCTTGCGCACGACCGCGCCGGACGGCTCGCGCGCGCACCAGGGCGACGCGAGCGCATCGGGGCCGAAGGCGCAGTGGATCCTCGTGAAGGTTCCCGATGCCGAGGCCGATCCGTCGCTCGACATCTGCGCGTCGCGGCCCGAGTCGGTGCTGACCGGCGCGGTCGAGACGCGCGGACCTGCCGGCGCAGCGCAAGGCGCGGCGGCGGCGAAACCGTCGATGCCCACGCTGCTCGCGACCGGCGTGCTCGGCGGCGCGCTCTCGATGTCGCGCCCGCTGCCCCTCTTTGCGCGCGTGCCGCCCGAGGCGCTCGCGCAGCTCCCCCTCGATGTCGCGCGGCCGCGCACGCTGCTCGATCTGCCGGCGGCGCTCTTCGGCGAAGAGGAGCTCGCGCCCGCGCCAGGTGCGGCGGAGCCAGGGGCCGAGCTGCTCTTTCTCCTCGAGCGCACCAGCAGCCCGCGCGCGCAGTCGCTGGGCCCGGCCGCGGAGGTCGCGCTGGTGCTGCGCGATCTCTTCGAGCAGCTCGGCCTCGACGCGCTCGCTTGCACCGCCGGCCTGCGCGCGCTGCTCTTGCGCGTCGCGCTCGCTCCCGCGCCCGCCCAGCGCGAGCGGGAGCATTTCGCTTCCCGCATCGCGGAGACGCTGCGCGAGAGCCTCGAGCTGGTGCGCAGCGGGGACGTGCAGATCGATCGCTCGCTCAACCAGCCGGGCGCCTCGGTGCCAGCGCCGTTCGAATCGCTCCCGGCCGCGCCAGGCCTCGTCTGCGCGCCGATCGACTGGCGCGATGTCTCGCCCCAGCTCGCTCCCAAGCGGTTCGGCGCGCGCTGGCTCGCGCGCCACCGCGAGGCCGCGCAGGCGCTCGTCGATGCGCACGCCGCGCGCGCAGCTGTGCTGCCCCGCGCACGCTGAAGTTGCGCCGCCTCGAACCTCGAACCTCGAGTAGTCTTTCGCGATGGACGAGCTGCAGCCGATCCCCGCCTTCCGCCAGGTGCCGCGCACCGGCGTCATCTACTGCACCACCGAGGCCGCGCGCCGCGGATACAAGACTTCCGATCCGACCTGGAGCAACTTGGGCCAAGGCATGCCGGAGACGGGCGATCTCCCCGGTGCGCCGCCGCGCACGCACCGGGTGACGATCGACGTCGACGATCAGGAGTACGCGCCGGTCCCCGGCCTCTGGGAGCTGCGCGAAGCGGTCGCCGGCCATTACAATCGGATGTATCGCAAGGGATTGCGCTCGCAATACTCGGCGGAGAACGTCTCGATCTGCGGAGGCGGGCGCGCGGCCTTGACCCGCGCGGCCGCGGCGCTCGGCCAGATCAACCTGGGCCATTTCCTCCCCGATTACACCGCATATGAAGAGCTATTGGACGTATTCAAGGCCTTCACCGCCATCCCCATCGCGCTCGAGGGCGAGCGCGGCTACTCGTTCTCGACGGACGACCTGCGCCGCGAGATCCAGGGCCGCGGCCTCTCGGCGCTCCTGATGTCGAACCCGTGCAACCCGACCGGCAAGCTGGTGCAAGGCGAGGAGATGGCGCGCTGGGTCCACTCCGCGCGCGAGCTGGAGTGCTCGCTGCTCGTCGACGAGTTCTATTCGCACTACATCTGGAGCGCGCGCCCCGGCCAGCTGCCGGTCGAGAGCGCCGCCCGCTACGTCGAGGACGTCAACAAGGACCCGGTGGTCATCTTCGACGGGCTCACCAAGAACTGGCGCTACCCGGGCTGGCGCTGCTCGTGGACCGTGGGACCCAAGCAGGTGATCGACGCGGTCGCCTCGGCGGGCAGCTTTCTCGACGGCGGCGGCAGCAAGCCGCTGCAGCGCGCGGCCATCCCGCTGCTCGAGGACTCGTATGTGATCGCGGAGACCAACGCGACGCACGCGGTGTTCCGCGAGAAGCGCCAGCGCACGCTGGACGCGCTCGATCGCATCGGCATCCGCGCCGACCGCGCGCCCGAGGGCACCTTCTACGTCTGGGGAAATCTCAGCCACCTGCCGCCGCCGCTCAACGACGGCATGCAGTTCTTCCGCGCCGCGCTCGAGCGCAAGGTCATCTGCGTGCCCGGCGAGTTCTTCGACGTGAACCCGGGCAAGCGCCGCAGCCAGCGGGCCTCGCGCTTTCGCAGCCACGTGCGCTTCTCGTTCGGCCCCTCGCGGGCGAGCCTCGACCAGGCGCTCGCGCGAATCGAGGAGATGGTGCTCGCCGCCGCCAAGGGCCCGCAGCTGCACATCCCCGAAGCGGGCCGCGGATAGTCGCACTCGCAGGAGGCGCACATGACGACGCACGCGTGGATCGAACCGCACGGGAAGCACTCGCGCATCGCCTCCTTCGAGGAGTACCAGGCGCTCTGGCGGCAGAGCCTGGAAGCGCCCGACGCGTTCTGGGCGGCGCAGGCTGAGCGCGTCGACTGGTTCCATCCCTTCGCCCGCACCAGCCGCGTCGCCATCGACGCGCGCGAGGCCGAGATCTCCTGGTTCGAAGGCGGCCAGCTCAACGCGAGCCACAACTGCATCGATCGCCACGCCGCGCTCACGCCCGACAAGACCGCCATCCTCTGGATCGGCAACGAGCCGGGCGAGCGGCGCGACATCTCGTTCCGCGAGCTGCAGCGCGAGGTGTGCCGGCTCGCCAACGTGCTGCGCGCGCGCGGCGTGCGCAAAGGCGATCGCGTCTGCATCTACCTGCCGATGATCCCCGAGGCCGCGTTCGCGATGCTCGCCTGCGCGCGCATCGGCGCGGTCCACTCGGTGGTGTTCGCCGGCTTCTCCGCCGAGGCGCTGCGCGATCGCATCATCGACGCGGGCAGCGCCGTGCTCATCACCGCCGACGAGGCGCCGCGCGGCCCGCGCAAGTTCGCGCTCAAGTCGATCGTCGACCAGGCGATCGCGACGCTGCCGCAAGTGACCACCGTATTGGTCGCGCGCCGCACCGGCGCTGGGGTTCCCATGCAGGCGGGGCGCGACTTCGCGCTCGACGCCGAGATGCTGCGCCAGCGCCCCGACTGCTCGAGCGAATGGATGGACGCGGAGGACCCGCTCTTCATCCTCTACACCTCGGGCTCGACGGGGAAGCCGAAGGGCGTGATGCACACCACCGGCGGCTATCTCGTCTACGCCGCCGCCACCTTCGCGTACGTCTTCGATCCGCGCCCGGGCGAGATCCACTTCTGCACCGCCGACGTCGGCTGGGTCACCGGCCACAGCTACATCGTCTATGGGCCGCTCGCGAACGGCTGCACCACCGTGATGTACGAAGGCACGCCGAACTACCCGGACGCGAGCCGCATCTGGCAGGTCGTCGACGAGACGCGCGCGAATATCCTTTATACCGCGCCGACCGCGTTGCGCACGCTGCGCCGCGCGGGCGATGAGTTCGTGCAGAAGACGTCGCGGGCCACGCTGCGCCTGCTCGGGAGCGTCGGCGAGCCGATCGATCCCGATACTTGGACCTGGTATCACGATGTCTGCGGCGATAAGCGCTGCGATATCGTCGATACTTGGTGGCAAACGGAGACCGGCGGCATCTTGATCGCGCCGCTCCCCGGGCTCACGCGCATGAAGGCCGGCTCGGCGACGCTGCCTTTCTTCGGCGTCGATCCGTGGCTGATGTCGCCCGAGGGGCACCGGCTGCACGGCGACGGCATCTCGGGAAATCTCTCGCTGCGCGGCTCGTGGCCTGGCCAGGCGCGCACCATCTGGGGCGACCACCAGCGCTTTCGCGAGACCTACTTCTCGACCTATCCGGGCCTCTACTTCACCGGCGACGGCTGCACGCGCGACGAGGACGGCTACTACTGGATCACCGGCCGGGTCGACGACGTGCTCAACGTCAGCGGCCACCGCATCGGCACCGCGGAGCTCGAGTCGGCAATGGCCGCGGTCCCCTCGGTCGCCGAGAGCGCGGTGGTCGGCTACCCGCACGACGTGAAGGGCACCGGCATCTGCGCCTTCGTGGTGCCCAAGCCGGGGCCCGACGCGCTGCCGCGCGAGGCGCTGGTCGCGGCGCTCAAGGAAGAGGTGCGCAGGAGCATCGGCCCGTTCGCCACGCCCGACCGCATCGCCATCGTGCCGGGCCTGCCCAAGACCCGCTCGGGGAAGGTCATGCGGCGCATCCTGCGCAAGGCGGCGGCAGGCGAGACCCGCGAGCTGGGCGACACCTCGACGCTGGCCGACCCGTCGGTCGTCGACGCGATCCTCGCCGCCGCGAAGCTGGCCTGAGCGCGCGGCCGCGCTCCGGGCCGCGCCAGGCGATGTCGATAACCAGCTGGTTATACGACGACGTGCATCGTGCTGGTGCTGTCCAGCGGCTGGTTGCCATCGCTCGAGCCGGCGCCGCTCGTCGAGCCGCTCGCATCCGACGCGCTCGAACTCGCCGACGCGCCGCTCGAGCCGTGCGCGTGGTGGCCGTGGTGGGCCATCATCCGCGACGTCATCGTGCTCAGCTGCGACGCCGAGGCGTTGGGCAGATCCTTCTTCATCGCCGCTTCCATCGTGCTCTGCAGATCCTGCGGCGAGACACCTTTCGAGTTGGCGATGTCGGTCAGGCTCTCGCCGCTCGCGAGCTCGCTGCGCAGGTCGGTCGAGCTCATGCCCAACTCCTTCGCTGCGGCGGCGAGCGCGTCCTGCCGCGCTTGGGTGAGCTGGGTTGAGTCGGTGGTGGAATAGGTGCTCGAGACGCTGTCGATGCTTGTCGCCATGGATTGGCCTCCTGCGACACCAATCGGCGCGCGCGCGAATGCTTTGAGCCATCGCGGAGTCTCGTCCCTTCGCGCGGGGGATTGTTTCATCGGCGGCTTGCGCCCAAGCCACCTCAACTGCTCGGTTTCCTCTCGAACGGCTCGCTGGCGGCGCTCGTTTGTGAGGAACGTGTAGCCCGCGCCGGGCGCTACTTCGAGAGCCGCGCCTTCGCCTCGCGCACGCGGGCGAGCGCCTCTTCGGGGGTCGCGCCGATCGCCGCGAGGTGGCCCATCTTCCGCCCCGGTCGCGCCTCCCTTTTGCCGTAGAGGAAGAGCCGCGTGCCCGGCACCGCGAGCGCGTCGGCGAAGGGCGCGCCGTTGCCGCCCTCGTTGCCGAGCAGGTTCGCGATCGCCGCCGGGCGCAGCACCTCGCAGCTGCCCAGCGGCAGGCCGCACACGGCGCGAACCACCTGCTCGAACTGGCTGGTCGGGCAGGCGACCTCGGTGTGATGGAACGTGTTGTGCGGCCGCGGGGCCATCTCGTTGACCAGCAGCTCCGCGCCGCTCGGGCCGCGCACGAGGAACAGCTCGACCGCGAGCAGCCCCTCGAGCGAGAACTGCTCGGCGAGGCTGCGGCCGATCTCCTCCGCGCGCCGCGCGATGGCCGGCGCGATGGGCCCGGGCAGGAGCGACCACTCGAGCACGCGATGCTCGTGGTGGTTGAGCGCGGCCGGGTAGATGGCGATCTGGCCGCGCGGGCTGCGCGCGACCATGATGCTCAGCTCCGCCTCGAGCGCGAGCGCCTGCTCGACCACCACCGGCTGCTCGCCGAGCGCGCCCCACGCTTCCTCTGCCTGATCCGCGCGTGTGCTCTCGAACTGGCCGCGTCCGTCGTAGCCGCCCTTGCACGACTTGATGAAGCAGCTGCTGTTCAGCTCTTCGAGCGCCGCGCGCAGCTCGGCCGCGCTGGTGGCGCTCCGGAACGGTCCGACAGGGAAGCCATGCTCGACCAGCCAGCGCTTCTGCTTGCCCTTGTCCTGGATGATCTCGAGCAGCTCCCAGCCCGGCCGCACCGGGCAGAAGCGCGCCGCCGCCTTGAGGCCCGCGAGGCTCAGCTTCTCGATCTCGAGCGTGACCACGTCGCAGTGGCGCGCCAGCTCCGCGTATGCGCCGGCGTCGTCGAACGAAGCGGCGAGCACGTGCTCCACCACCGGCCGCGCGGCGCAGCCCGGATCGGGATCGAGCACGCGCACCTGGTACCCGAGCGAGCGGGCGGCGAGCGCCACCATGCGTCCGAGCTGGCCTCCGCCGAGAATGCCGAGGGTCGCGCCGGGCGGAATCACGGGAGTCGGGTCGCTCATGGCGCGGAGATTATCCCATCGACAGCCGGGGCCGCGCGAAGGATAAGGAGCGCGCTCGACGCGTCCTGCTGGCGCGCGCGCTTTCGCCCGCCGTCGAATCGAGGAGGACCCATGCTCCGCGCAAGCCTGGCGATCCGGATGGGCCTGCGAGCGGCTGCGCGCAACCCGGAGCTCGCGTTCGGCAAGGCGCTGCTCGATCTCGCGGGCAACGTGATGAGCACGCTGCCGGTGCTGCTGGCGGGGATGCTGCTCTGGCGCGCGGCCGCGCACGAAGAGCTGCTCGGCGGTGTGCTGCAGCTGCTCCGCGCGGCGCAGCGGATGGGCTGGTCGATCGCGGGCGCGCTCTTCGCGGCCGCGGTGATCTCCTGGGCGCTCGCGGCGGCCTTCTGGGCCGGCGCGCTCCCGACGCTCGCCGCCGACGCGGAGATGAACGCGCGCCCTCCTGCCGACAGCTTCTTCCCGCTCGCGTTCGCCGGGTTCGCGCGCGTCGCCGGCGCCAGCGCGGTCGGCGCGGGCCTCTCGCTGCTCGTCTCGCTCTGCCTGTTCGCCGCCATCCTGCTCGGGCTGCCGCTCTTCTTCTTGCACCCCTCGCTCGGCCTGACCGCCGCGCTGGCGGCGCTCTTCACCTGCTCGTTCCTCACCGGCCTCTTCGTCGACCTGCTCGGCAACCTCGCGCTGGTCCGCTCGGCGGCGCTCGGCGACGGGCCGGCCACCGCGTTCATCCGCGGCGCGCAGCTGCTCGGCGCGCGCATCGGGTCGGTGCTCGCCATCGGCGCCATCTTCTTCCTCGCGGAGCTGGTGCTCGCGACCGCGTTCGGCGTGCTGGTCGAGCCGATCCTCTCCGCGGCGCCGATGACCTTCGACGGCCAGCTGCTCGCGCTCGCGCCGCGCTTCGCCATCTCCATCGCGACCACGCTCGCGTTCGCCTGGGTCGAAGTGGCCCGCCAGGGCGCGCTGGCCGCGCTCGCCGCCGACGCCGAGGGGCTCATCGAAGTTCCGCCCGAGCCGCCACCGCGCGCGATGCCGGGTGCTCCGCCTCGCCGCACCGAAGCGTGGGCGCTGCGCCCGCCGCCCATTGCGGTGCAGCCGAAGACTCCAGAGCGCCCGCGCGAGCCGGCGGCCGAGATCGTCGTCGAAGCGCTGCCCGTTTCTGAAGAGCCGATCCTCGAGGCGCTGCCCGTCGCCGAAGAGCCGCCCGCCGATCCGACCGGCGCGCCGCACGATCGGCGCTGAGCGTATTCCCCAGTCGCGTGCGCAGCGGCCCTGCCGCGGTCACTTCATCCAGCGCCGCACCGACAGCTTCTTGAAGCGCCCCGCGACCAGCGTCCACGCGACCGCCGCGCCGAAGAGCATCGCCGCCAGCGACAGGCCGATCACCGCCGCGGGCGGCCAGCTGGTCGCGCCGTCGGCCGTCGCCGTGCGCCCGGCGAGCGAGAACGCGCCGATGATCAGGCCCGACGAGATCGAGCCCATGAACACCAGCACGCCGAGCGCCTTCAAGTTCACGTTGATGCGGCGCAGCTCGTCGTTCTTGATGCTGATGGAGAATTTGCCGCCCTCGAGATCCATCAGGATCTGCGAGATCTGCTGCGGCGTGTCCTGGATGAGCCCCTGCAAGTGCAGCAGCGCGCGCAGGCCGCTCGACGACATCGAGGTCGGGTTGTACCGCTCGAAGAGCAGCTGCTTGGCGTAGGGCAGGGCGACCTGCACCACATCGAGATCCGGATCGAGGACGCGGATGGTCCCCTCGGTGGTGCCGGCCGCCTTCGAGAGCACGGCGTACTCTTTCGGGATCTTGATCTTGTACTTGAGCGCCAGCTCGATCAGGTCCTTCATCAGCGAGCCCGAGTCGACCTCGCTGATCTTCAGGCCGAGATACTCCTCGAGGATGTCGTGGATGTCGGTGCGGAACTGGTGCAGGTTGATCCGCTGATCGGGGATGCCCACTTTGTAGAGCAGGCGCGCCACCGTGTCCGGATCGCGCAGGCTGATCGAGAGCACGAGCAGGATGATCGACTCCTGCATCTGCTTCGACATGTGCCCGACCAGGCCGAAGTCGAGCAGGCCGAGCCGGTTTCCCTCGAGCACCAGCACGTTGCCCGGGTGCGGATCGCCGTGGAAGAGGCCGTCCTTGAAGAGCTGGTGGAAGCTCTCGTCGATGATGATCGACGCGAGCTTCTTGCGGTCCCACCGCGGCGAGCCCGGGTCCTTCAAGACCTCGCTCAGCTTCACGCCGGTCAGCTCGCCGAGCGTGATCACCGTCTTGCTCGAGAGCGCACGGTAGAGCGGCGGGATCACCACGTTGGGGCGATCTTGGTGCGTCTTGGCGAACTCGTCGATGTTGTTCGCCTCGTTGTGGAAGTCGAGCTCGGTGAGCATCGCCTCGCGAAACTCGGAGACGATGCCGACCGGCGTGTAGATGCCGGTCTCCTCGATGACGCCCTCGAGAAAGCGGGCGAGGTACGAGAGCAGATCGGTGTCGCTCTTGATCTTCTCCTCGATGCCGGGCCGCTGGACTTTGATGACGACGGACGCGCCTTGCCCGTCGAGCTGATTTGCGCCCGGCACGCCGGGGATGAGCGGCAAGAGCTTCGCGCGGTGGACCTGCGCGATCGACGCGGTCGCCAGCGGCACCGGATCGATCGACGCGAACAGCTGCGAGACCGGCTTGCCCAGCCCCGCTTCGATGAGCTGGACGATCTCTTCGTACGGCATCGTCGGCGCGTCGTCCTGCAGCTTGGAGAGCTCGGCGATGAAGTCAGGTGGAAGGATGTCGGGACGCGACGAGAGGATCTGCCCGAGCTTGATGAACGTGGGACCCAGCTCCGCGAGCAGCTCGCGAAAGCGCGCGGCCGACGAGCGGCGCTGCTCGTCCGGCGCGAGCGCGACCTCCTCGCGCCGCCCCAGCACATCCCAGATGCGCGCCCGGTCGAGCAGCTCGCCGAAGCCGTGGCGCGCCACCACCCGCGCGATGTCGCGCAGCCGCTGCAGATCTTTGACCGCCTGGATCATGGGCGCGCGAACCTATCACTGCTTCCCACGCGCCTCGAAGAGCCGGGAAGTCTCCGGGGGATCCCCGTGCAATTCGTGTGGGTATTGCGGCCGGGTTTCGGATCGCTCCCCTCGGTCTAATGACGGAGCCCCTTTGCCCTTCTCTGCGGAGCATCATCGGCACTAACGTACCGCTCCCTCATCAGTCCGCTGTTGGCCTCGGAGGCCTTGGATGATTCGCCCGTTTATTCGTTCGACGTCGGTCGCCGCCGTTTTTTGCATCGCTGCGCTCTCCGCGGCTTGCGGCGACAAGCTGCTCGGCATCAGCGCGACCATCAACGTGACGCCCGCCAACCTCGCCTACGGGCAGGGCGCGGTCGGCGTTCCGCAGACCATCAAGGTGAGCGTCTCCAACTCGGGCAGCGCCGCGCTGCAGATCAGCGCCATCAAGGTCGCGACCGATCCGAACAACGAGCTCTCCGTCGGCAACGCGCTCACCACCGACTGCAACGGACAGCCTCGCTCCGGCTCGACCTCGCTCTCGCCCGGTGAGTGCGCGCAGTTCGACGCCATCTGGTCGCCCACCGCCGCGCACGACGCGGCCGGCTCGTTCGAGATCGACTCGAGCGATCTGCAGACGCCGGTGGTCACGCTGCCGGTGACGGGCAACGCGGCCTCGCCGCTGCTGCAGTACTGCGTCGTCGAGGCGGACGGCGGCGTCGACCCGAGCACCTGCTCGAACCTCGGCGTCAATCCCCAGCTGATTCCCACGGTGAACTTCGGCACGGGCCTGCCGAACACGGCGTCGACCGAGGTCGTGCGCATCACCAACCAGGGCCAGGTGCCGCTGACGTTCTCGCCCGCGCCGGTCATCGACACCAGCACGCCGGCCTTCTCCATCTTCGCGCTCTCCGGCTCCATCCCGGGCGAGTCGCTCGCCCCCGGCGACAGCGCCGACCTCACGGTCACCGCCACGCCGACCGCGAACGGAACCATCAAGGGCTTCATCGACGTCGCGAGCAACGACCTGCGCGCCCCGTCGCTGCAGATCCCGCTGGAGATCTTCATCGCGGGCTGGCAGCTCTGCGTCGACCCGTCCACGGGCCTCGACTTCGGCGGCGTCACGCTCGGCCAGTCGCAGACGCTCCCGCTCACCGTCACCAACTGCGGCAGCACCGACTTCACCATCGACCAGTTCACCTTCACGGGCGACGCGCCGACCACCAACCAGTTCACCTTCGCGCTCGCCTCGGGCAGCACGCAGCTGCCGTCGGGGACGTCGACCGTTGCGTTCCCGCAGGGTGCGAAGATCCTCCTCAACGTGACGTACTCGCCGACGGTGGTCCGCACCGACAACGCCGAGTTCGACTACCAGCTCGCGGTGGGCGGCAACGCGCTCGGCGGCACCATCCCCATCACCGGCCACGGCCTCGCGGCGGCCTGCGGGACGAGCGGCGCGGCGAGCCCGGTGGCCAACATCGTCACCTCCTACGGCACCAGCAGCAACGGCAGCTTCACGACCTTCTCGCCCACCACGACTCCGACTCCGGTGGTCCCGCTGGACTATGTGAAGCTCAACGCCTCCACGTCGACGGTCGCCTCTGGCACGCCTTCGTACACGTGGGTGCTGGTCAGCCAGCCGAGCGGCTCGACCACCTCGCTCAGCGGCGCGAACACGGTGCAGGCGGAGATGCAGACGCTCGTCTCCGGCGCCTACGTGGTCGAGCTGACCGTGAAGGACGCATCGGGATGCATCGGAACCAGCACCGTCACGATCAACGTCGCGTCGAAAGGTGCGGTGCACCTCGAGCTGACTTGGAACACCAGCTGCGGCGATCTCGACCTGCACTACTCGAACTTCCCGGCGACGAGCACCGGCTCATGCTCGCCCAGCTCAGTCATCAACAACGATTGCGCCTACTACAACACCTCCACCAGCTGGGGCGCCACGCTCGATCACGATGAGCTCGATGGCTACGGCCCGGAGAACATCACGCAAGCGACGCCCTCGGACGGCAGCTATCAGGCTTGGGTCTACTACTTCAGCCCCAACTCGTCGGGCAGCGGCTCCGATACTTGCGGTTCCATCATCCCGACCGTGAACGTCTACTTCAACGGCACGCTGTCCCAGACCTATACGCTCCCCGCCGGCCTGCCCGGGTATGGCACGGCTTGGAACGCGGCGAACATCACCATCTCGAACAGCGGCACTCAGCTCGTGAGCACGGCTGGCGCGACCTCGTACATTGGGAGCACCAGCTCGCCGATCGGTGGCGAGTGCACCAGCGGCGGTGGCGATTAGCGCGGAGAGGATCTGAGCAGCTGGGCCGCGCCGGCGATGAGCGCGGCCACCCAGATCGTCCAGAGCGGCCAGGCGCGCAGTTGGCTCATCCGGTGAGCTGGCTGCGCGCTTTCCGCTTCGGACAGCGCGTCGGACGGCGCCTCCGGCCTCGGCTGCGAGAGGACGCGCGCGGCGAGCGCGGCGCCAGCGAGCGCGAGCGCCGCGCCCAGCGCGAGCACCCAGGTCGGCGGCGGCGCGTCGGGATTCTCGATGCCCATCGAGATGGCCCATTGCGGCGGCGTGCGCCCGGCCGTCTGCAGACCGAGCATGAACCAGACGCCCGCGACCGAGTTGTTGAGCGCGTGGCCGAGCATCGCGGGGAAGAGCGAGCCCGAGCCCCAGCGCAGCACCGCGAGCCAGAAGCCGATCTCGAAGAGGCCGAGCGCGCCGACCGGATCGGCATGCATCGCGGAGAAGAGGATCGCGGTCACCAGCGCGGCGGCGAGCGGCGGCATCGAGCGGGCCGCGGCGGGCAGGGCGAAGCCGCGAAAGAAGATCTCCTCGCCGATGGGCGCGGCCACCGCGACGGCGACCAGCATCGAGATCGGGTGCGCGGAGAAGAAGCTGTCGAGGCCGGCGTTCTTCTGCTCGAACGCGACCACCATCGCGTGTGGCAGCACCGACTGCGCGACATACGTCAGCAGCGAAACCACCGGCTGGTTCAAGATCGCGGTGCCCGCGGCGATGGCGAACCAGCGCGCGCGCGGCAGGCGCAGCCCCAGCCCGCTCGCGATCTCCGCGCCGGACGCGCGCAGCCAGATCACCGCCGGCAAGGCGATCGCGAGCGCCTCGGTGAGCCAGAGCCCGACGACGATGTCGGCTTGCTGCGAGGCGACGCCGATGCAGACGAAGCCGAGCCCGAGCATCAGGTAACCGAGCCCGACCGCGCCGATGCCGAGGGTCGCGGGCGGCCTGCGCACGAGCGGGTTGGTCATCCGCGCACCCTCGATCGGCGCGCTGCTTCCCGCAACTTCTCGCACCGCGCCGCGTCGTCGGTTTTCTCCTGATTCAGTGGAACCGCACGCTGTCCGTCTTGCTACAGTGCCGCGCATGCAAAGACTGACGAACTCGAACGGGCGCACCTCCCGCTCGCTGCTGTTCGCGCTGGCCGCGCTCGCGCTCGCGCTGCTCTCCTCCGCGTGCGGGACAGCGGAGTGCCAGAGCTTGAAAGCGAGCGGCAGCTTCTTCGGCGATCTGCTCTGCGGCGGCGAAGGCGACCCCGCGCCCCAGGCCGCGGACGGCGGACCGAACGCTTGCAGCGACATCTCGCAGGTGATGCCCGAGTTCTTCGAGCTGCTCGACGGCGGCCAGCTGACCGGCATCCAGCAAGCGGTCGAGCAGATCGGCCAGCCCACCTGCGCCGACTCGGACTCGACGCGCCACTGCGACTCCGACACCCTCTGCGCGGTCGGCGTCTGCGACACCACCAGCAGCCTCTGCCCCTGCGCGAACGTCTACAACCCGCTCGGCGATCTGCTCGAGACGCTCTTCTCCGGCATCGCCGCCATCGCCGATCCGAACTCGGCCTCCGAGCCCGGCGCGGTGGCGCCGTCGAAGTGCGTGGACGCGGTCGACGCGGAGAATCTATTGCCCTCGCAGCGCAACCCGCTCTGCGAGATCCGCCGCACGCTCGACTTCCTGCTCAACCAGAACGGCGGCAACGAGCTGCTCAACAATCCGCAAGTCACGCAGGTGCTGCTCTCGCTGCTCAACTATGTGCAGGGCTCGTATCCCGCTTCGCCCACCGACCCGACTCCTTCGCCGCACTACGATCTATTCACCACGTTTGGACTGATGGCGCAGAACCCGGGTGTCTGCGATCCGCAGACGACCTACGACCTGCTCGACAACCTGTTCGGATATCTCACGCCGCCGGTCGCGCAGCGGCTGCTGGGCGATCTCAACACGCTGCTCGACGACCCGACCACCGAGTCGCTGCTGGTCACGCTCGGCGGCGGCACCGTCACCAATCCGGCGGCGCGCCGGCAGGCGGTGGTGACGCTGCTGCTCACGTTCCTGCCCGGCATCCAATCGTCGACCAGCGGCGCGGCCGCGCTCTCTGAAGTGGAGCCGCTCGTCGTCTCGCTCGTCTACAAGTCGAGCAGCTACAACGACGCGTTCAAGAGCAAGGTGCGCATCGTCCTGAGCGACCTCGGCTGCGCCGATCCGGACAACAGCGGGACCTGCTCGGTGCCCACCGATCCGGTGATGGGCGGCGGCGTGCTCGGGCCGGCCGCGGGCATCTTCAACGACATCACCAATCCGTCGCAGCAGAGCGGGCTGCTCTGGTGCCTCGCCGCCGTGGACCCCACCGGCAACCTGGTCGGCGCGCTCTACGATCTGGTCACCATCACCGGCGACAGCGCGAGCGGCATCAGCATCCCGACCTTGCTGGGCGCGCTCCAGCAGCTCGTCTCGCTCGATTCGACCGGCCAGCTGACCCGCACGCTGCGCTTTGTCGTCGAGTCGATCGCCGCCGACGACACGGCGACCGAGGCGCTGCGCGAACTGCTCGCCCAAGCGCTCACGCCCGCCGTGGGCCAGGAGCTCATCCCGCCGCTCGCCGCGCTGGTGCAGCACCAGGTGATCGGCGAGATCTTGAACCTCCTGCAGGATCTTCTCTACAGCTGCTCGCCGCCGGCCAACACCGCCGACGCGGGCTCTCCTTAGCTGCGCGCCTCTAGATATTTCTTTCCATCGAGACCTACCGAATGATCTCCACGAGGAATCGGATTCCCCGCGCGCCGCTGTCCGCGGCCCTGCTCGCTCTCATCGTGTTGGCCGCCCGCAGCGCCTCGGCCAATCCGTATGAGCTGTTTGGATTCACCCCGCGAGCGATCGGTCTGTCGGACGCGGTGGTCGCGGTGCCAGACGATCTCTCCGCCATCTTCTACAACCCGGCGGCGATGGTCGGCCACACCAAGACCGAGTTTGGCCTCGGGTTCGAAGACACGCTCTCGAACCTCTATATCAACCGCGCGCCCGGGACCGCGAGCCAGCCCGCGTCGACCATCGACAGCTCGATGCCCGACAACGTGCCGCGCATCGAGTTCGGCCTGATCTTCCCTCTCGGCGGCGCGGTCTTGAAGGACCGGGTCGCCATCGGCTTCACCTTCGGCACGCCGCTCGGCTCGCTCATCAAGGTGCAGACGGTCGATCAGTCGAAGCCTCAATTCTATATGTATCAAAGCAAGCCGCAGCGATTCGCCGCGGCGCTCTCGGCGGGCATCAAGATCGTCGACGGCCTGAGCATCGGCATCGGCGCGCAGGTGATCGCCGAGCAGATCGCCAGCGTTGATTTCGCCATCGATCTCGCCGCCCGCCGATTCGACGCGCGCAACATCGATGTCGCGCTCAACACCGAAATCAAGCCGTTCGTGGGCATTCTCGTGCAGCCGAACGACTGGATCAGCATCGGCTTCTCCTGGCGCGACGAATCGGAGCTCTATTACACGCAGCCGACCACGCTCGATCTCGGCGATATCGGCAAGCTGGTCTTGAATGTCGCGGGATATGCGCAGTATTGGCCGCACGTCTTCTCGCTCGGCACCTCGCTCAAGCCGACCAGCCGGCTGCTGCTCTCCTTCCAGCTCGATTATCTGCTCTGGAGCTCGGCGCCGAACGACCAAGTCTATGTGCAGATCAGCCCGAGCGGCCCGGTGCTCGACGGGCTCGGCCTCTCCAGCATCCTCGGCTTCTCCTCGAACGATGCGCCGATGGGCTTCCAGAACATCTTTATTCCGCGCGTGGGAATCGAATATGTCGCGACCGATTGGCTCGCGGTGCGCGGCGGCGCGTACGTCCGCCCGGCGATCACGCCCGACCAGACCGGCACGACCAACTACCTCGACAACTTCACCGAGAACTTCTCCGCCGGCGCGACGCTCAAGTTCGAAGACCCGTTGCACATCTTCACCGAAGCGGTCCACCTCGACCTCTCGATGGCGCTGATGGTGGCCAACGAGCGCGACACGGTGAAGTCGCAGGCCATCGACGCCACGGGCAACTACTCCTATGGTGGCACGCTCTTCTCCTTCGGAGCCATGCTTCGATACCTCTACTGAGCGAGCGCATATGAGCCGGGCGACATGAGCGACGACGACCACGTCAAGTCCGGACGGCTCAAGCGGCTCTCGAAAGTAGCGTGGCTCACCGCGCGCACCACCGGCGATTTGCTGGCGGGAAAAGCGCGCAAGGCGATGTCGGGCGACGAGCCCAAGGGCGAGCCGGGCGCGCACGCGCCGCTCAGCCCGGAGATGAGCCGCGCCGCCGAGCGCATCCTCGGCACGCTCGGCGAGATGAAGGGCGCCGCGCTGAAGATCGGCCAGCAGCTGGCGATGGACCCCGACGCGCTGCCGCCTGAGGCGCGGCGCGTGGTGGCGAAACTCCTCTCGCAGGCGCCCGACCGCATGCCTTACGCGCGCGTGCAGCAGGCCGTCCGCGATGAGCTGGGCGCGCCGCCGGAGGAGCTGTTCGCGCGCTTCGATCCCGAGCCGATCGCGGCCGCGTCGCTCGGCCAGGTGCACTCGGCGAAGCTGCCCGATTCGCTCGGCGGCGACGAAGTGGTGGTGAAGATCCAATATCCCGGCGTCGACAAAGCACTGGCCAGCGATATGGCCAATGCCGGCACGCTGGTGCGCGGCATCGCGCTCGGCGGCGACGCGGTCGACGGCCGCGCCTACTACGACGAAGTCCGCAATTCATTGCTCGGCGAGCTCGATTATCTCGCCGAGGCAGAGCAGGGCCGCCAATATGCGCTCGCGGCCGCGCGATATCCCGAGCTGGTTGTTCCGCGTTCGATACCCGAGCGCTCTTCGCACAAGATATTGACGCTGGTGCGCCTGCGCGGGCCCAGCTTGATGGAAACGATCGAATCGAAGCCCGATGAAGCGGAGCGCTTCCGCATCGCGCGATTGATGATCTTCGCCATCTGGGGACCGTTCTATTCGGCTCGATTGATTCACGCCGACCCGCACCCGGGCAATTTCCTCGTGCTCCCCGACGGGCGCCTCGGCGTGCTCGACTTCGGCGCCACCCGGCGGGTCTCGGAGAAGTTCGCCTCGGTCTATCGCAGCTTCCTGCTCGCCAATGCGCACGGCCGCCGCCGGCCCGATGTCGGCCCGTCGCTCGAGCAAGCCGGCTTCCGTTTCCTCGGCGATGACATCGACGATGTTTATGAGTTCTGCGACAAGATCGCCGCGTTGGTAGAGCGGCCGATCCGCACTGAAGACGAATTCGACTTCGGCCACAACACGATGATTCAAGAGACGCGGCAGCTCTTCCGCAGCGACGTGGGCATGACGCTGAAGATCAAGCCGCCCGCCGAAGCAATCATGTTCTATCGGGCGGTCGCGGGGCTGGCGCAAGATCTGAGACTGCTCGGCGCCAAGGGCAAGTTCCGGCCGATCATCCGCGAGCTGGAAGAGCGGGGAATCCTGCCAGATTGAACGGCGGGGCGCGATAGTTCGTCGATATCGAGGAACTATCCGCAACTATCAAGAACCATCCGGCGCGAGTTCCGCGTGGCCGGCCGATCGAAGCGTGGTAGACGGGTGCGATATGTCCGACTCCGCGCCCGCCCCGGCTCGCCCGCAAGAGCTCGTCTCCACGCCGGAGGCGTTCGCGGCCTGCCTGGAGGCGGTGGCGAAGACCCAGCGCATCGCGCTCGATACCGAGTCGAATGGCTTCCACGCCTACACCGAGCGGGTCTGCCTGGTGCAGCTCGGCACCGAGGAGCGCGACTGGGCGCTCGATCCGCTCGCCATCGACGTGCGGCCGCTCTGGCCGCTGCTCGAGGGGCCCGAGCGCGAGACGGTGCTGCACGCGGCCGAGTACGACGTGCTCTGCCTGCGGCGTGAATATGGCGCGCGGCTGGGTCGCATCTTCGATACGCACGCGGCGGCGAAGACGCTCGGCCTCGAGCGGTTCGGCCTGGGGAACCTGCTCGCCGATCAGCTCGGCATCGTGCTGGTCGAGGACGAGCAGAAGAGCGACTGGGGCAAGCGGCCGCTCTCGGGCCAGCAGCTGACGTACGCGTTCAACGACGTGCGCTATCTGCTGCAGCTGCGCGACCAACTGGGCGCGCAGCTCGAGCAGCGCGGGCTCGCTCCCGAGGCGAATGCGGAGTTCGAACGGCTGCGCCAGAAGGAGCCCAAGCCGCGCCCGTTCGATCCCGAGGGCTGGCAGAAGATGAAGGCCGCGCGCACCTTCGACGGGCGCGGCCGCGCGGTGCTGCGCGAGCTCTTCCTGCTGCGCGACGCGCGCGCGAAGGAGATCGATCGCCCGCCGTTCAAGGTGCTCTCCGACCTGTTCCTCGCCGAGGTCGCGCGCCGCTTGCCGAAGACGCCCGAGCAGCTGGCCGGCATCCCCGGCGCGTCGCCCGCTCAGGTCAAGCGGCTCGCTGCCGATCTGATCGCGGCCGTCGAGGCGGGCCTGAACGCGAAGCCTCCCGCGCGGCCGCAGCCGGGCGCGCGCAAGGGAGGCCCGCCGTGGGGTCGCGGCGCAACCAGCGCGGACCCGGCCGTCGAGGAGCGCTACGAGCGGCTGCGCGCGTGGCGCAAGGCCCGGGCCGACGCGCGCAAGGTCGAGGTCCAAGTGATCGCGCCCAACGCCGTGCTCCTCGCGGTGGCCAAGGCCGACCCGAAGGACGCGGCGTCTCTCGCTGTCGTGGACGGCATGGATGCGTTTCGCGTCGAGCAGTACGGCGCCGAGCTGCTCGCGACGCTGGCCGCTGCACCGGCGGTGCACGCGCCGCGCCGCGAAGGCGCGCCCGAGCGCGCTCCCGCCGAAGAGAGCGGGCCGGCCGAGGCACCCCACGATGTCGCCGGGACGCCTGCGGCCGCGGCCAGCCCGTCCGCGGCGGACTCGGACGGCGACGCCCCGGCCGCGCCGCCGCGCCGGCCAACGCAGATCAAATTGCTGTAGCGGCCCGCCTCGCGCTCGCCAAGATGCTTGGTGTGCCAATGATTTGTATGCCAATCATTGGCAGGGCAATCATTGGCATGCCAACAATCGGCTGCCGCTAGAACGACGTGCCGCTTTTCACCTCGGGGACCGCCAGCGAGAGCCGCGGCTGCTCACCGCCCGCCAGCAGCCGGTATGCGCTCCACGCGCCCAGCACGATCTTCACGTACTTGCGCGTCTCCTTGAACGGGATCTCCTCGACCCACGCGTCGAGCGGCTTGCCGGCGCCGTCGCGCGCCCAGCCCGCCACCGCCTTGGGGCCCGCGTTGTAGGAGGCGACCGCGACCGCCGGGTCGCCGAATCGCTCGAGCAGCTGGGAGAGGTACCAGGCGCCCAGGTCGATCGCGAGATCGGGCTCGAGCAGCTCGACGTCGCTGGGCGCGGGCCGGCCGAGCACGGCGGCGGCGCGCCGCGCGGTGATCGGCAGCAGCTGCAGCAGTCCGACCGCGCCCGCCGCCGAGCGCGCGTCGGGTTTGAAGACGCTCTCGCGCCGCGCGATGGAGAGGAGCAGGTACGGGTCGAGGCCGGCGCGCTGCGCGCTCGCGGCCACCGCGCTCGGGAACGCCGCCGGGTAGGCCGCGTCGAGGAGCGCGCGCAGAGAGCGATCCTGCGCCCCGGCCGCGGCGCGGGCGGGCGAGCGAAACTCGAGCGGCGCTGGCCGGCCCGCGAGGAGCGACTGCGCGAGCGGCACCGAGCGATCGTAGCGGCCGGCCTGCTCGTACCCCCAGAGCACCTCGAGCAGCCGGGGCAGGTCGCCGTGCGCAGCGCGCGCGGCCCGATCCAGCTCCGCTGCCGCCTCGGGAAGAAAGCCGATCCGCAAGAGGCGCCGCGCCGGATCGGGCAGCTGGGCTCCCGCTGCGGCGAGCGGCGAAGCTCCGGCCGCGGGCGGGAAGGGCGGCGCATCGGCGCGCGCGGGCGGCGCCTCTTCGCTCGAGCCAGGTCGCGCTGCGCCCGCGTCGCGCGAGGAGCGGGGGACCAGCGGCTCGAGCGCGGCGTGGGCGAGCAGGCCGTACCACCCGAGCGGATCGAGCGCGAGCGCGCGCTGGTAGAGCGCGCTGGCCTGGGGGCCCGCGAGCGTGCGGGCTTGCCAGTAGAGAGCGCGGGCGCGCGATTCGTCGTCGCTGGCCAGCGCGGCCGCCGCCGCAAATCGCTCGCCCGCGTCGGGCTGGTTGCCTCGGTACGAGAGCCACGCCAGCGCCCAGCGCGCCTCGGCGCCGTTCGCGGTCCGGCGCGCAGCGAGCGTGAGCAGACGCTTGCGGCCATCGTCTCCCTGTCCGGCGTCGAGCTGCAGCCGCGCGGCAAGAAACGCTCCCTCATCGGCCTCGGACGACGCGGGAAAGCGTCGCGCCAGCTGGTCGAGCAAGGCGACCGCGCCGGGCTCATCGCTGCGGCGCGAGCGATCGCGCGCGAGCAGGAGCATCGCCGCCGCGGCAGTGCGCGGCTGCTCGGCGCGCACCGCCTCCTCGAGCAGGGGCCCGGCCTCGCCGCGCTTGCCGTCTGCCGCGAGAGCGCGCGCCAGCAGCAGATCGAGCTCTTCGCGCTCCTCGCCCGAGAGCGATTCGCGGGCCGCGCGCGCTTCGGCCACCGCGAGCGCGGGCTGGCCGGCGTTGAGCAAGTGGCCCGCGCGCGCAACATGGTCGCGCGGCGAAGCGGGCCTGAGCGCGCCACCTGGGAACGCCGCGAGCTGTGCCTCCAGGGCAGGCTCGTCGCCGGCCGCGGGATGGTCGGGAAAGTCGCGCCAGAAGACGCGCGCTGCCTGGGCCGCGGTGCGCGCGTCCGCGCCAGACTGGCTCGCCAGCGCGAGCGCCGCGAGCGAGCGGACGCGGGTCCACGCGAGTGCTGCATGCACGGCCGAGGGCTGCCCCTCGAGCGCCGCCGCGCGCTCGGCCTGCGCCGCCGCGCCGCGAAAGTCACCCGCATCGAAGAGCGCGTCCGCGAGCAGCGCGGCCGCCGCCTCGCTCGCCGGGCTCGTCGAGCCTTGTGCGGCCGCTGCCCGCAGCGGCTCCAGCGCCTGCGCCGCGCGCCCCGAGAGCAGCAGCGCTTCGCCGAGCAGCTTCTCGCCATGCGCCTCGAGGCCGCCCAGCTTGCCGCGCAGCCCCGCGAGCGTCTCCGCGGCACCGGCCAGCTCGCCCCGCTGGAAGCGCGCCCGCGCGAGGATCAGTCCGCAGTCCGCCGTGAGTTCCCCTTCGCTCGAGAGCGACAAGCAGCTCGCTGCCTCGCGCGCAGCCTCGTCATTCGCGCCGTGCCCGAGCGCCGCGCCCGCGCGATCGCGAGCCGGCGCGGCCGGCGCGATCGGCCTCGCTGGCGCCGCGCGCGCTCTCCCGCCCGCCACCAGCGCGGCCGCCGAGAGTGCCCAGGCCCATCGGTTTGCCGCCGCGATCACAGCGTTTTCTGCTCCTGGCCCGCCCCGGACGCCACGCTGCGCCACCGGCTCGACACCTGGCCGACTAGATCCCCCTGACGCGTTCTGTTATACGCGCCCTCCCGTTGCAACCAGAGAGTCTCTGGCTGCGAAACGGAATCGTCGTTCTTTAAGTTTCATGCCGCATCCGAGGAGGCGCTCCAAGATGGTCATGGTCCTAGCGAAGCCGATCCCCACCGAGCTGACGACCCCGATCAACCTGGAGGGCAGCCGCAAGCTCTCCGTCGAGGCGCACCGCAACCTCTTCTGCGGTCACTACGACGAGTGCCTCAACGAGGCGGTCAAGCGCGGCTGGAACAGCTTCACCTGCGTGCGCTGCCCGAACTACACCGTCACGCCCGCGTCGCCCGAGAACTCCATCGAGGCGTTCGCGACCCAGCGCAAGTCGGCGTAAGCGGTGCGGCTGACTGCGCGCGGCCGCCGCTACCGCGCGTAGAGCAGCAGGATCCACAGCCGATCGGGACCGTACTGCTTCGAGCTCGCGTAGGTCGCGCCGATGCCGACCACGCCCCAGTCTCGCTCCGCGGCGCCCTTCGACATCTTCACATCCTCCGGCGCGCCGACGACGAGCATCTCGCCGCTGGCGCTGCGCAGCGCCTCCACGCTTTGGAGCGCGGCGCCCGCGATGTCCTTGTCGAGCCGGCTCACGCCGTCGGCCGCGGCCTCCTGCACGCGCTCCTGCGCCAGCGCGTCGAGCCGCGGATCGCGCACCAGCGGCGGCAAGCGGCGCTGCGTGCGCGCGCGGGAGATCTGCTCGTAGATGTCCCGCTGCGGATCCTTCGAGCCCACGATCGGCTGCGCCAGCACCTCGGTCAGGTAGACGCCGCGCTCGCCGTCCGGTGTGATCCCCGCGACCGCGCCGAGGCCGAGCCGCGTGTGGCGCGGGTCGAGCAGGTTCATCAGATGCGCGGGCGACTCCTCGATCGCCTGGTGCGCGCCGGCCGCGTCGGGAGCGAGCCCGATGTTCTCGCCCGCGAAGCGGCT
>Ga0302196_10000848_pt1 | contig 28957 bp, 25 predicted proteins | sample II_Bog_N1_3_FD_198794 | JGI IMG/M metagenome (GOLD analysis project Ga0302196, IMG submission 198794) | Peat permafrost microbial communities from Stordalen Mire near Abisko, Sweden - II_Bog_N1_3 | ecosystem: Environmental > Terrestrial > Soil > Wetlands > Peat | place: Sweden: Abisko...
AAACGGCCACCGTCGCGCCAACTCCCCCTAACTGGACCAGGACGGAGAGGTCATCCAGATCGCCGGCCGCCGATAGTGCCTCCTCGACGTCGGCCAACTCCGGGGCGAGTGTCGACGGAGTGAGAAGGGCGATGCCGCACCTTCCTGCGACGTAGACGAAGGTCGCCTGATCCCCCAGGCGACGGGCCACCGCCTTGGCCTCGTCCGCCAACGCGAGCCGGCGTTCGAGTTGGCCTCCGAAGTGGAGCTCACTGCAGAGTGTGGCGAGCAGTCGCGCCCGCTCGGGGTTGTCGGTGCCGGGAAGGGCGTCGAGCGCCGCTTCCAGCACGTCGACCTTCTCGGTGTCGACCCGCCCCAGTGCACTGACAAATCCTCGGTTGTTGGCCAGTGCCGCCGCCACCAAACGGTCGGTGTCACCCAGACCCTGTGCGTTGCGGGCTGCCTCGAGGAGGGTCTCGCGAAACGAGGCGATGCCGGCCTGGCGCTGAGCGGTGCCGAGGCCGATGAGAAGGTCGATCATCACCTCCGGTGCCACTCCGTCGCTCTGTGCAGCAAGGTCGTGGGCCTGGGCGAAGTAGCGCACCGCATCGTCGGGGGCCAGGGCCTCGAGGGCGGACTCACCGGCGCGACGTGCGTAGTCGAGCGCCTTGGTGGTGTCGGACGGTCGAGTGGCGAACAAGAAGTGCCGGGCCAACTCGCCCAGACGTCCGTCGCCATGTCCACCGACGAGCTCTTCAAGAGCCTCGCCCACCCTCCGGTGGAGGCGCGTGCGCCGCGTTGGTCCGAGGTCCTCGTAGAGGGTGTGCTGGATGAGCGCGTGGGCGAACCCGTAGCGGCCCGGGGCATGGGGCAACTCGTGGACCAAGGCGGCACGCTGGGCCTCGTCGAGCAGGTCCAGTAGGTCGTCTTCGTCGCAGTTCGTCGCAGCAGCCAACAGGTCAAGGTCGAAGTCGCGCCCGATGACCGAAGCGGTGCAGAGCACCTTCACCGCTTCCTCCCCGAGACGGTTCACACGGGTGCCGATGACGGCCCGTACGCTCCGGGGAAGGGCGAGCATGCCCGTTTCCGGTTCGTGGGCCAACCAGCGCCCGGTGTCGTCCTGGACAATGGCACCGGACTCGGAGAGTTCCCGCAGCACTTCGGCCACGAAGAAGGGATTGCCGTCGGTCTCCCGGTAGACCTGATGGGCGAGGGCCACCCCGGAGTCGTCCAGCTCGTGGCCGGCGGCGGACTCCATGAACGTGAGCACATCGGTGTCGTCAAAGCCCTTGAGCGCGAGGTTCGACACCCCGGCAGGTTCGCGGAGCAGTTCCCCGAGCGCCTCGGTCAGCGGGTGCGCCGCCGAGAGCTCTGCGTCGCGGTAGGTGCCAATCAGCAGCAGCCTCGACGTGGACGTGTTGGACACCACGTGGCGGAGCAACTGCAGGGTGGGCTTGTCGGCCCAATGCAGGTCGTCGAGAAACACCACGACCGGATGCTCGGCACCCGCCGCATCGAGGAGCGCCACGGCGGCGGCGTAGAGGAGGTAACGCTCGGTGTCCGGGTCGGCGCTCTGGGGTGCGGGCAGGCTCCCGAGGCGTTGGCCGAGGGCGGGCACCATCCGTGCTAGCTCGCCCCCGTGGGCGGCCACATGTGTACGTAGCATCGCCTCGGAGGCGTGGGCCACCAGATGGCCGAGCACCTCGGCGAAGGGCCGGTAGGGGGAGCCCAGATCCTCGTCGCAGCGCCCGAACAGGACGGTGGTCTCGCCCGGGTGAACGCGGCGGGCCAGCTCGGAGACGATGGTGGTCTTCCCTTGCCCAGGCTCGCCCGAGATCAACACGAGCTCACGACCGGCCCCGGAGGCCACACGTTTGAACGCGCCCCCGAGCAGCTCGAGCTCCTCGTCCCGGCCGATCACGCCCACCCCGGGGCGGTGCGCCAGGCGCGCCGGCAGCGGTACGGTTCCGCCCAACAGTGCGTCGACATCCTGTGGCTCCCAGGCCACCTCGAGGGTCTCGATCGGATCCGGCAGGCCCTTCAACTCGAGCTCGCCCAGCGACGCGAAGGCGTGGTTGGTGCGCCGGCCGGCTGTGGCGCGCACCAAGTCGGTGACGAGGATCTGTCCGGAGCCAGCCGTGGCGCACAACCGAGCAGCTTCGATCACCGGGTCACCGAAGTAGTCATCGGCTTCTTTGGTGGCCTCCCCGGTGCTCACCCCCACCCGAATCCCCAGCGGGCGCTCGGCCCCGGCGTTGTCCCGGTGGACGACCTGCTGCATGTTCACCGCGCAATTCAGGGCCGCCGAGGCGGCGGGAAGGACCACCATGAGGCCATCACCCAGGTTCTTGACCTCGGTGCCGCCGGAGGCAGCGATCGCCTCCCGGAGGGCCGAGAAGTGCTTGTGCCGAACCTCGTCGGCGGCCACTGGGGTCAGCGACGAGGCGAGCTCCGTCGACCCCACTAGATCAGTGAAGAGCACCGTGATGTTCTCGGTTGTGCCCACCGAACCCCCATGCCACCGCCAGTAGGCGAAAGGATATACGCGTTGAGGTGTCCCTTCACGGGTGTTCCTGCTGGAGGTGTTCGTAGACGCGCTTGCCTCCTCGGGCGGAGATCCCAGTCACTGCTGAACGGAATGTTGGGTGTGCCAAATCGCCGGCTCGATGGGATCGGGTCTTCGATGGACCGGTGGGGGCCGGATGGATCAGACCCTGCCGTTCGTCCTGGCCGTGCCGGTTCTGGCGATGACCACCCTTTGGTTTGCGATCCGGCTCCTGGCCTACCCGTTCACAGTGCTTGGGTGTACAGCGGCCCTCCCGTTCCGCTCCCGATCCCAGACGACAGCGCCCGGCTGACTGTCCCAGTTCGCCGGATCGGATCGATCCGAACTGCGTCACCCAGGCTTCGACAACGCACGCGACAACATGTGGACGGTTGGTCAGCTGTAGGTTCACAACATGAGGAAGCGAGTTGGCCTTCTTGCTCTTGTCGCTGGAACGTTGCTCACAGGATGTGGAGCATCGACAGTGGTCCGATCACCTCGTGGTTCATCGCACGTTGTCCCTACTACCCGCGGACCGATGGATGAGTTGGCGTCCCGATGTGGACCTATTCCAGCTGCCAGCTACACACTCGGCCACGAATCGTCGGGCTCTCTGGTGGGCAATCCCACGCCACTGGCGATTGCCGTGGCTCAGGGAGGCAAGTTCGCTCTGTCGGCTCAATACAATCAACGACACCTGGGGCCCTTCACCGTCGTAAGTGGCGGTGTTCGGATTGACTGCAGCGTTGACTCTGCCGGTGCCGAAGGAGGTCCTGCAGCAGTTCTGCTAGCGCTGAAGCCTGGGACGGCAGTCGTCTCGGCCTCAACCGATGACTGCAGTGCGTGCGCCATCATTCCCGTCTACGCACGCATCACCATTACCAAGAGCTGAACCCCCCTGATCACCGGGACAGTGTCAGGGGAACCGGTCGCCTATTCGAACTAGACGATTGAACCTCGGGCAACAACCCATTCCACGGGCTGCCCGGTCACGCTGGAGATCATCTCGAAGTCAGCGTCGTAGTGAACAACGATCAGCCCTCGCTCTTCCGCAGCTGCGGCAACGAGCAAGTCAGGCACCTTGCGACCCCGGAGTCGACCCTCCGCAAGCAACCGCTGGACCTGACGCGCACGGGTGACGTGCGTAGCCGTCGATTCGATGAGTTCAAACACGGACAGCGCCGTGAGGAGAGCATCCCACTCCGATGAGTCGCGAGCGCAGAATGCCACCTCGAGGTCAGTGATTCCCGCTCTGGCAAGACTTCGCGACCCGACCAGGGGCTCGAGGACGGCGCGGACAGGTGCAGCGCTGAGACGCGTGAGAACACTCGTGTCGGCGAGGTGTGTCAGCGCCACGTGTCGTCTCTGTCGGATAGCGCAGCGGTAGCAAGAACGTCGAGCGCATCACGGACGCCCTCAGCGCGCGCCTCACCTGCGCGACGAAGTGCCTCGTTGACCGTCGCCTTGATCGTCGCTGTTCCAAGCTCCGCTTGCGCCGCCGCGAGCGCCGAGTCGTCGATATCCACCAGCCGCTCGCTCATGGCGTCGGTATATATCGATGTTGCATCGATATATACACGCGGGAGGAGATGATCCAGGGTGTCCCCGATCGCTGCCGGTTCGGTGGGACGGGCGGGAACGGCCGCCCCGAACTTCGCACTCCGGACAACGGCGCGAGCGTGACCCGGTGGATTGTCCTGGTTCTCCTCAGGCTCCCGCCGTCATCGGAGGGGTGATCAGGCGGCTGGCACGACTCCCTTCCGACGTGCGGCGATCGCCCGATCCACAACGACGGAGACCATGGCGGACAGTACGGCCACAATCGCGACGACCACGGCGATCTCCCAACCGTGGAAACCGCCGGCGACCACCCCGCGCGTGGTCGATGGGTCAGGAACCGCAGCGGTAGGGGTCGGGGGTCCGCCGTGGCGCGGCTGCCCTGGCCACTCCACGTGCGGCGCCCTACTCGATGGAGTCCGGGTCCACGCCCGTCCCGCCCGCCGCACTGCTGGCGTACGCCGCCAGCGCGAAGCGCAGCACGTCGACGGCCTCGGCTCCGCTCCACAGCATCGGGCCCTCCCCGGTGTGGAGCCAGCGCAGCCAGTGGCGTCCCGAGTCCCGGAAGCTGCTGGCCCAGTCGTCGTCGAGCGCGTGGTACGACACCATCTCCCCGTCGGCGTAGACCTCGAGGCTCGGCTGCTGGATGCCACGGCCGGTGCACCGGTTCACCCGGGCGAAGCCGCGCCGACCGGTGACCTCCCAGCGCTCGTCGTTGGTGTAATAGTCCGAGCGGAGGTACATGTCGTTGGCCAGCGTGATGTCCCACACGCCCCGGACCCCGTTGGTGTGCTCCCACACGATGGTGGTGGGCGCGTCGATCTCGATGTCGGGGGCGACCTCGGTGCCCCCGATCCAGGCCCGCACCTCGTGGATCGGCCCGAAGAGCCAGAGCGCCGTGGCCAGCTTGTGCCACCCGTCGTCGAACACCAGGATGCCGCGCCCGGTGCGCATCTGCTGGAACTGCCACTTGTAGCTGGAGGCCGGGACGTCCCAGCCACCGTGCCCACTGGCCACCATCTTCATGTGGTAGCCGCTGATCTCCCCCAGCACCCCCGAGTCCACGGTGTCCTTCAGCTTCACCAGGGGCTCGTAGAAGATGTAGTTCTCCATCACCCGCAGCAGCCGGTCGTTGGCCTCGGCGGCAGCCAGCATGCGACGGGCATCGGCGACGTCGTTGCACATCGGCTTCTGCAGGTTGACGTGCCACCCGTGGTCGAGGAGCTCGATGACGCCCTCGGTGTGCAGGGGGATCGGCAGCAGCGCCTCGACGGCGTCCACCTCCACGCCGCTGGCGGCCAGCTCCTCCACCGAGGCGAACGTCCGTGCCCCGGGCCAGTCCGCCTGCCGCTGGGCCCGACGCCGCTCGCTCGGGTCGACCAGGGCCACCACGTCGACGTCGGGGTTGTCCTGATAGGCGCGGACGTTGAGGTCGTAGATCCGGCCGAGGCCCACGAAGGCGGCCCGCACGGGCCGCTCGAACGGGGTGAAGCTCATCTGTGTCTACCTCCTGGTCGTGGACGGGGTCCGGTGCCCGAACCGGGGTGGGCCGCAGGCCGTCAAGCCGGGCACCGGGGGCACCGGGGTCGGGGGATCCCGTTCCGGCGGGCTCAGCGCTCGGTGACGGTCCGCCGCTCGATCGAGGCGAAGTGCTTCTCGCTGTCGGGATTGATGCCCCAGCTCCAGATCACCTCGGGTCGGATCCGGATGCGGAGGCCGGCACCGTCCTCCTCGATCGCCGCGGCGCCGCGCACCTTGACCCCACGCGGCGTCCACGGGTCGACCGAGGCGAGGTCGTCGATGACGACGGTGGCTCTCGGGTTCTCGTTCAGGTGCCGGTACCGGACCGTCTTGGTGAGGTCGAGCCCACCGCTCACGATCGTGTCGCCGTCCACGCCGAAGCCGACCGCGGACACGTCGGGCTGCCCGGACGCCGATGCCGTGGCCAGGCGGGCCAGGCGCTGCGAGTGCAGGTACTCGAGTTCAGGGTCGGTGAATACGCTCATGTCGTCCTCGGGTGGGGCTCGGGTCGCTCGGTGCACGTCATCGGGAGCCAGTACATCAGAAATCGGTGTGCGCCCGCGGTAGGTCCACCCGTCGGGCCGTGCCGCGTCGGCTGGTGCGCCGTGCCCTCGGTACGCTCGGGGGTGTGACCGGCCCCCACCGCTTCGTCGTGACCTGGGGGAGGATGGGGCGCTTCGACTTCGTGGCCGAGGTGGTCGAGGCCTGGGACCCCGACGAGGCCATGGTCACCGCGGCGGAGCTCCATCCCGAGCTGCCCCGCCCCCGGGTCGCCGTCCTGGCCTCCCCGGACGGGCCCCCTCCCGTCGGCCCCCGATCGGATCAGGAGCCCGCCCCGCCCGGGTAGACCCGGGTCTGCACCCTCCGGACGACGGGGGGCGGCCGGGGCGACCGGGGCGACCGGATCATTTGGCGTCGGTCGGTGGCTGCAGCAAGCTGGGGCCATGTCCGAACCATCAGCCCCCGGGGATCACCTCGCAGAGACGGCGCTCCCCCCGGATCAGGTGGGACTCCTCGAGGGTCTGGCCACCACGCGGACGATCCGCCGGTACACGGGCGACCCGGTCCCGGTGGAGGCGCTGCGGGCCATGCTCTTCGCCGCCACCCGGGCGCCCAGTGGGTCCAATCGCCAGCCCTTCCGGTTCCTCGTGCTCACCGACGGGCCGAAGGCGGTCGCCGCCAAGCGGATCGTGGCGGGGGGCGCCCGGCAGATCTGGGAGGCCAAGCGGGTCGCCGACGGCTACGACCGGGGCACGGGTACCGACAGCACGTCGCCGAAGGCCCGCATGGCCCGGGCCATGCAGCACTACGTCGACCACTTCGACGACGTCCCGGTGCTGGTCTTCCCGTGCCTGGTGCGCTACCGCGCCCCGTTCCCGACCGAGAGTGCGTCGATCTATCCGGCGTGCCAGAACCTCCTGCTCGCCGCCCGGGCGCTCGGGTACGGCGGCGCGTTCACCGTGATGCACTACCCGGTGGAGTCGGAGCTCCGTGAACTCCTGGACATCCCCGAGGGGGTCCTCCTGGCCGGGACGATCACCATCGGCCGGCCCGCCGGTGGTCACGGACCGGTTCGACGGCGGCCACTCGCCGAGTTCGTCTACTCCGAGGGGTGGGGGGAGACGCCGACCTGGGCGGTCGACCCCCCGGGCACCAGGCACACGTCAGCCGGTCCGCCGAAGGACGTCCCCCGGTGAGGCAGCGGTGCGGCTCCGTCAGGCGGGCTCCCACAGCTCGACCCGGTTGCCCTCGGGGTCGGTGACCCAGCCGAACCGGCCGACCCCCTCCATCTCCTGGGTCTCCGGGGCCACGTCCGCCCCCGCCCGCCGCAACTGCGCCAGCATGGCGTCGAGGTCGTGGACCCGGAAGTTGACCATGGTCTGCTGGGAGCGGGACCCGAAGTAGTCGGACCCGGACTCGAACGTGGCGAACACCGTGGGACCGGCCCCGGGCTGCCACAGGCCGTTTTCGTCGGCATCGAGTCCCAGGCAGTCCCGGTACCACCGACCCAGGGCCACCGGGTCGGCCGCCCGCAGGAAGTACCCACCGATTCCCACCACCCGTTCCATCCCGCCATCCTGCCAGGACGGACGAAATCCCGCTGGGTCGATCGACCCGCCCGATCGACCAGCCCGGCCCTCCGATCGGCCCGGCCCTCCGATCAGCCCGCTGGGTCGATCAGAAGGCGATGCCCGGCAACGTGGAGATCCCGGCCACATCGGTCACCGACACGCCCTGGCTGGGCAGGCTCCCGTAGTACGGGGCGTCGAAGGCGAAGATCCCGCCGTCCGCCGCGCTCAACCAGTACCCGGAGCCGTCGCCGCCGATGGCCATCCCGACGATGGGCTGGGCCAGGGCGACGTCGCCGGTCGACCCGTAGAAGGTGGCGTCGCCGTAGGCGAAGATGCCCCCGTCGGACGCCACCAGCCAGTACCCCTTGCCGTCCTTGGTCGCCGTCATGCCGACGACCGGCTTGTTGAGGTGGATGTTGCCCGTCGAGCCGTAGAAGGTGGCGTCGCCGTAGGCGAAGATGCCCCCGTCGGACGCCACCAGCCAGTACCCCTTGCCGTCCGGGGTGGCCGCCATGCCCACGATGGGCTCGTTGAGGACGAGGTCGCCCGCCGATCCGTAGAACCCGGCGTCGCCGTAGGCGAAGATGCCCCCGTCGGAGGCCACCATCCAGTAGCCCCCGCCATCCGCCGTCTGGGCCATGCCCACGATGGGTTGGTTGAGCGGGGTCACCGACAGGTCACCCAGGTAGGAGAGGTACGAGTCGTTGCCGAAACTGGTGATGGCTCCGTTGGCCTCGTACGTGTAGTAGCCACCGTGGGGGGTGGTGGGAACGGTGTGGTAGGCGAACGCACCGTACAGCCCCAGGTAGGGTCCGTCCGCGGCGTAGCAGACGAACTGGACGGCGGCGCTGGTCACCTCGTTGCCGATGGTCGACAGCTGGTCGATGACCGCCGACGCCCGGTCGCCGGTGATGTCGCTCCCGCAGTCGTTGGTGCTGGTCACGTCGACGATGCCACGGGTGCCGGTGCCGTACTCCTGGCCGACCTTGAGCGGCACACCGGTGGCGCCCGTGAAGATGCTCACGGTCATCGGGGGCCCGGGGATCTGGCCCGGGAACGAGGGGGCCTCGAGTTGGACCACGAGATTGCTCTGGTTGGCGGCCAGGGTGGGCGTGGGCACGGTCCCGGGAGTGAGCGTGGTGGTCCCGGTGTCGTCCGTCACCTCGAGGTACCCCGACGAGATGGGCGTGACCGGTGACGTGATGCCCGGGCGGGCCGAACGGGGCACACCGGCGTGGGCCGACAGGGTGTGTCCCGGGACACCGGCGGCCCCGGCGAGGGGCGCCCCGACGAGGACGCCGACGGTCAGGACGGCAGAGGTGGCCGCCAGGCACAGCCGATTCGGTCGCATGCCCGACCCTAACGTGGCCGGCTCCGTGCCGTGGGGGGCGGGTCGCGCCAGGTGTGGCCACCGACGGGGTCAGAAGATGCCACCGTCGGAGGCCACCTCCCAGTACCCCCGGCCGTCGGGGGTGGCGGCCATCCCCACCACCGGCCGGTTGAGCGGGGTGCCGCCCACCGAGCCGTAGAAGCCGGCGTCGCCGAAGCCGGCGATGTCCCCACGGGAGTCCACCGCCCAGTAGCCCGTGCCGTCCGGCTTCGCCGCCATCCCCACCACGGGTTCGACCAGTGGGTCGGGCCCGGTCGCCCGGAAGTAGGCGGCGTCACCGAAGGCGAAGATCCCCCCGTCGGCGGCCACCAGCCAGTAGCCCCGCCCGTCGGAGGCGGCGGCCATGCCCACGATGGGCCGGTTGAGGACCAGGTCGCCGGCCGATCCGGAGAAGGCGGCGTCCCCGAAGGCGAAGATGCCCCCGTCGGCGGCCACCAGCCAGTAGCCCCGCCCGTCGGGGGTCGCGGCCATCCCCACCACGGGCCGGTGGAGCACCAGGTTCCCGGCCGATCCGGAGAAGGCGGCGTCCCCGAAGGCGAAGATGCCCCCGTCGGCGGCCACCAGCCAGTAGCCCCTCCCGTCCGGGGTCGCGGCCATGCCCACGATGGGCCGGTTGAGGACCAGGTCGCCGGCCGATCCGGAGAACCCGGCGTCCCCGAAGGCGAAGATGCCCCCGTCGGCGGCCACCAGCCAGTAGCCCCTCCCGTCCGGGGTCGCGGCCATGCCCACGATGGGGCGGTTGAGGACCAGGTCGCCGGTCGAGCCGTAGAACCCGGCCTCGTCGGGGATGCCGACCAGCGCGGCCACGTCGTGGCCGACCGGGCCCGACGCGCCGTCCGGTCCGGCCGCCGGGTCGTAGTAGCTGACCATGAGGTGGGACAGGTCGGAGAGCTCGGGGTGACCGATCAGCGAGTAGCAGAACCCCGAGGGCAGGCCCTCGCACCCGGGCACCTTGCCGGTGCCGTCCACCAACCACGGCCCGGTCGGGCCCGTGGCGCTGAGGACGGTGTAGGACCCGTCGATCTCGGTGGTCTCGATCATCCGGTAGGTGCCGTCGGGATAGGCGGCGACCGAGAGGTCGATGGGCGTCCACGCCCCCGGGGACCCGATGACCGCGGGCTGGGGTGTGTAGGAGGCCGGGTCCCCGAGGGCCGCCGGCGTGTCGGGGACGGTCGTCTCGTAGACCGTCCCGGCGGAGCAGGCCACGAAGAGGTCGGTGCACACCGAGGAGAAGAGGGTGACCTGGCCACCGTCGACGACCGGGTCCTTGAACTGCAGGTCGGCGGTCAGCGGGGCGCCGTCGGGCTGGGGGGCGAAGACGTCGACCGGGCCCACGTCCACCGCGTTGGTCCGCCAGTCGTACTCCAGGAAGCCCCATCCCTCCGCCGTGAAGTGGGTCGGGCCGGTGACGCAGACATCGTCGTAGGTGACCAGCACCTCGGAGGTGCCGGGCACCAGGGCGGCACCGCTCGCCCACCGGGCCGGGTACCGCCCGGGGCCGTCCGCACAGGGCCGACCGGACCCGTCGGGCAGGTACTCGTCGGTGGCCGTGGGGATGAATTGCGCCGGTGGGCCCGACGGGCCGGTGCCCAGCGGTCGCCCGGGGCTGGGCACCTCGCGTAGCGCCGTCGGCACCTGACCGGCCCGGTAGGGGCCCTCGGCGGCACTCGAGCCAGGGACGAACCCGGTGGGGACCATGCGCCCGGGGTCCCCCCGGTACACGCCGGTGTCCCCGAAGATCCACAGGTCGAGTCCGTCCGGCAGGGCGACACTGAACCCGCCGTCCCGGCTGACGGCGAGGGTGGCGCCCTCGTACGAGGAGCCCACCGGTGCGTATCCGGGTGCCCCGGCGGGGGCCGCCGCCGGTCCGGCGACCAGCGTGCCGCCCGTGGCGACGGTCAGGGCCAGCGTCATCGCCCACGCACGCCGCCGCCGGGAACTCATGCCTGCTCCTCCTGCTCCTGCTCGTGCTGCTCGTGTGCGGTGTCGTTCCGGCGGCTGTGGGGGTCCGTCCCAGCATGCCAAGCGACGACCCGTGCCGCCAGGGGACCGACGCCACCGGCCCGACCCCCCGGGGATCCCGATCCCCCTAGGTTGAGGGGCGTCGATCCATCGACCGTCGCCCCCGGGGGAGCGGGACGGTCGGGGACGGACGGGGTGCGGGGCGACCCGTGCCACCGGAGGACGACCACAGGAGCAGGGACCATGATCCGACTCATCGCCGCCATCGACGACCGACGGGGCATCGCCACCGCCACCGGCATCCCGTGGTCGCTCCCCGAGGACGCCGCCTACTTCCGGGACCGGACCCGCACCGGGCTGATCCTGATGGGCCGGTCCACCTACGACGAGTTCGCCTCCCCCCTGCACGATCGGGAGAACTACGTGCTGACCCACGACGACACCGTGCCCCTGCGGGACGGGTTCGTGGCCGTGCCCAGCCTCGACGACCTCCGGGCCCGGGTCCCCGACGGCGACGTCTGGGTGATCGGCGGGGCCGCCGTCTACGCCGCGACCATCGGCCAGGCCGACGAGCTGTTCCTCACCCGGGTCCTGGCCGACTTCGACTGCACCAAGTTCTTCCCACCCTTCGAGGACGGGTTCACCCTGACCTCGGAGGGCGAGGAGCACGAGGACGGCGGTGTGCGCTTCCGGTTCCAGACCTGGCGGACGGTCGGGTAGCGCCTACGGCCTGGCCGTCACCACCCGGCCGGCCGCGTCCACGGCCCGGCACAGCGTGGTGGACGGGCACGAGATCGAGGCGAACTTCGTCGTGCCGTCGACGGTCGAGCGGGTCCAGGCACCGCCGCTCCACTGCAGCAGCCCCCCCGAGCTGTCCACCGCCGCGCAGAACGAGGGGGTGGGACAGGACACGCCGGTGAGGCCGACCGAGGTGGTGGTGGCCGAGGCCTGCCCCGGCTCGATGCGCAGGCTGGCCGACCAGGCCTGGCCGTTCCACTGCAGGGCCTCGCCTGCCTGGTCGACGGCAGTGCAGAACGAGGTCGTCGGGCAGGAGACCCCGGTGAAGCTCCCGGTGCTCGAGTACGGGTTCGGCGTCGTCCAGCTCGCCCCGTCCCACTGGGAGATCCCCCCGGACACCGAGACGCAGAACGTGGAGGAGACACACGAGATCGACGAGACCGATCCCCAGTCCCCGCTGGTGCCGTGCCACGACCCGCCGTCGAAGGCGAAGGCGTTCCCCTCCGAGTCCACCGACGCGCAGTAGCCGGTGGGGGCGCAGCCCACGGCCTCGAGGCCGGTGGCCCCGTCCAGGGTGACCGGGAGTGACCAGACCTGCCCGTTCCAACTGGTGATCTGCTCGGCGGCCGTGGCCACCGCCATGCACTGGGTGGCGTCGGCGCAGGAGACCGAGAGGGACCCGTCCCCGAGCGGCTGGGCCGTGGCCGGCACCGGAGCGGACCAACCGGTGCCGTCGAACGAGTAGGCGCGACCGGAGCCGTCGAGGGCCACGCACGAGGTCGTACTCCCGCAGGAGATGGAGGCCAGCCCGGCCCCGGGGGCGAGGGGGACCGTCGAGACGGAGGTCAGGGGCCCACCGCCGGACACCGTGGAGGGGGGACCGCCCGCCGGGGAGGTGGTGGAGGTCGTGGGCGGCGCCGCCGCCGTCCCGCCGCAACCGGCCAGGAGGAGGACGAGCGCCGCGCCGGCGATCGAGCGGAGGACTGCGGGACGGGGCACGTCAGGTCACCTGTCGTTCGGGGTCGGCCGATCGGCCCCACTGTAGGGGCGTTCGGGGCGCGGGCCGCGCCGCGCCCGGCCCGGTCACCGCGGGGTGTGCCGGACCTGACCCACGACGGTCCCCGTGCCGGGCCCGGCGACGTCGGTCCCCGGTGGCCCCGCCGGGATAACCCGTAGGCTCGGGCCACGACCACCGGAGGAGACGGCATGGAGGCAGAAGGCTGGTACGTGGATCCGTTCGGCATCCACGAGGCCCGGTGGTTCTCCGACGGGACCCCCACCGGACTCGTCCGGGACGGTACCCGCGAGGCGACGGATCCACCGCCGGACGCACCCGTGCCGGGGCCGCTCCGGGCCCTGGACGGTGACGCCGGGTCCGACGGGTCCGACCTCCTGCGGGCGGACAGCGCCGAGGAACCCCGGCCCGACGCCGATCCCGTCGAGGGGGCCTGGGAGGGCTTCGCCCAATCGGGGGGAGCGGACTGAGGCCCGGCCCCGCCACCCCCGTAGGACCCCACGGCCGGTCGTGACCGGCCCGGTCGGTCCTCGGCCGGAGGCCGTAGGATGGCCCCGCGGGACGGTCGACGGATGCCCCCGGCCCCCGGTCGGAGGCCCGGCCGCCGGCCCAACGCAGGAAGGGGGAACAGGTGGTCACGGCGCGCCCGTCCCGGATGAGCCGTGCGCGGCTCCGGAACCTGCTCCTCACCGAGGGTCGGGCGGCCCTCCTCGAGGAGGGCCTCGAGTCCGGGTCCAGCAACCTCACCTTCAAGCACGTCTACGACCGCCTGGAGGCGCACAGCGGTATCCGGGTCACCAACGCCTCGGTCATCGGGCGGGTGTGGGACAGCCTCGCCGACTTCCAGACCGACGTCCTGGTCTCGATCGCCGAGGACCAGGGCCGCCCCGAGGTCGGTCCGGCCCTCGACGAGGTCGCCACCCTGCTGGCCGGGATCGACCCCACGTCGGCCGAGTCCCGGGCCCGGGCCATCCGCGAGGTCTGCCGAGCGGGTGGGGCGGCCACCACCCGGGCCCTGGCCGAGTCCTCCAACTGGTCCCTGTGGATCACCGTGGTGTCGCTGTCGCAGTCGATGCCCGACCGTGACCAGCGCGAGCGGATCCGGATCGCGCTGGCCCACGCCCACGCCCAGGTGCACGCCTTCTGGAGCGAACAGTTCGTCGCCATCTCGGGCTTCCTCGGGTACCGGGTGCGGCCGGACCGGACGCTGGCCGAGTTCACCGTGGCCGTGACCGCGCTCTCCGAGGGCTGCTCGATCCGCCAGCGGATCAGCGGACGGACGGAGGTGGTCCTCCGACCGACCGGTCCCGACGACGAGGACCAGGAGTGGACGCTCTTCGCCTCGGGGCTCGACGCCATCGTCCAGGCCTACTTCGAGCCCGACCCGGGGTTCGACGCCGGACCCGCCGTGCCGTAGCCGGCCCCCCAACGGTCAGCCGAGGCGCGCCCGGGTCGCCGGGCTCAGGACGTGGAGGCGGTGGCCGCGCACACGATGTCGCGCACGTGGTCACGGAGGACGCCCCGGTCGTCGGAGGTGAGTCCCCCGGTGTCGATGGGCTCCAGGAACTCGACGGTCACCAACCCGGGGCGGACCAGGAGGTGCCCCCGGGGGGCGAGGACCCGGTCGCTCCCCCGGATGGCGACCGGGGCCACCGCCGCCCCGGTCCGGATGGCCAGGGAGAAGGCGCCGGAGCGGAAGGGGAGCCGGGTCCCGGCCGGGGCGATCCCTCCCTCGGCGAACACGACGATGTCCCCCGGGCTCCCGGTCGCCGCCCGTCGCCGGTCGACCAGTGCGTCGAGCTGGTCCCGCGCCCGGTACCGGTCCCTCCGGTCGATCGGGACGGTGCCGAGGGCACGCATGGCCGCCGCCAGCAACGGCACCCGGAACAGGTCGGCGGCGGCCAGGAAGCGGACCTCCGGCTCGGCCCAGAGCAGCGCGGGGATGTCCATCGGACTCGAGTGGTTGGGGACCACGACGACGCCGGGCGAGCCGGGCCCGGGCCCCCGACCCCGGCGCTCGAAGCGGACCCCGCAGAGGAAGGCGACCACCGCCACACCCCACCGGGCGACCCGTCGGCCGGCACCCCGGTGCAGTCGTTCGGCCACCACGACGAGCGGCAGAAGCACGAGGAGGCCCGCGGCCACCAGGGGCCGGTTGACCTGCGCCCGGACCCGATGCCGTGGCGCGGGCGGGGATGCCACCGGTGTCCCGGGGCTCAGGCCGCCACGGCCGCGGACATCAGGTGCAGGCCGTCGAGGCCGGGCAGGCGGTCGACCCGCCGGTCGATCCGCTCGGCCATCGACCGACCGTCGTCGTCACCGAAGAGATAGGTGCGCAGGAAGTCCACCTCGCGGGCCGGGACGACACCGGTCCCCACCGGTGACCAGTACCGGCGGAGGGCCCAACGGGTCATCCGTTGGGCGGCCCGACTGGCGGACAGCCGCCCGGTCGCCTCGGTGGCGTAGAAGTCGATGTGGCGACCCTCCTGCTTCATGATGCGGCGCAGCAGTTCCGACAGGGTCGGGTGGTCGGCGAGCCGGGACAGCCGGGCGTAGGCGGCCTGGGTGGTCCACTCGTTCACCGCCCCCCAGGTCATGTGCACGGCGGTCAGGTGGGGGGTGAGCGCGGACGCCAGCTGGAAGCCCACCGGACGCCACCGGTCCCCCCGGGGCAGCCGCCGGCGCAGGGCGGCGATGCGGGTGGGGCCGGCCGTCTCGTCGTGGGCGGCCAGCACCCGGCCGATGGCGTCGCCGTGCCAGAACTCCTCGTAGTTCCACAGCGTGAGGAACGACGTGATGTCGGGGTCGCGGTGGGCGCGGGTGACCAGGACGTCGCGCAGGTAGCAGACCGTGTGGCTCTCCACGTCGTGCATGTACCGGAGACAGCGGAGCGCCTCGGGCCCCAGCGGTCGGGAGCGGAAGGCGTCGAAGTCGATGTCGTCGGTCCGCAGCCGGGCCGAATGGTGCTGGTAGCTCGTGGCGTCGAAGCTCATGACCACTGTTCGGCGCCGGGGACCCCCGGGATGTCGTCCGGCGGCGGAACGGTGGACCGGCGTTCCTCGGTACGCTGCACCCGTGCCGGCCACCTCCGCCAACGGGATCACCATCGAGTACGAGGCCTTCGGCGCACCGGACGATCCCACCGTGCTGCTGGTCATGGGCTTCGCCAGCCAGCTCATCCACTGGGACCCGGTCTTCTGCCAGGAGATCGCCGACGCCGGCTACCGGGTGATCCGGTTCGACAACCGCGACGTCGGGCTGTCGACCTGGTTCGACGAGGCCGGCGTGCCCGACCTGCTGGCCGTCCTGGGCGGTCAGGCGTCGGCACCGTACGGCCTCGACGACATGGCGGAGGATGCGGTCGGCCTCCTCGACGCCCTGGGGGTGCCGACGGCCCACGTGGTCGGGGTGTCGATGGGCGGGATGATCGCCCAGACCCTGGCCATCGCCCATCCGGATCGGGTCCGCACCCTGGTGTCGGGTCTCTCCACCACCGGGGACCCGTCGGTGGGCCAACCCGATGTCGAGGCGCTCCTCGCCGTGGCCCCGACACCCCCCGCCACCCGAGAGGAGGCCATCGACCAGATGGTGGAGATGTGGCGGGTCATCGGCTCGCCGGGCTTCCCCTTCCACGAGGACCGGGTCCGGGAGCGCTCGGCCGCCGCCTACGACCGGGCCTTCCATCCCGAGGGCAACGTCCGTCAGCTGGCGGCCATCGCCACCCAGGCCGACCGGACCGCCGCCCTGGCCGGCGTGGCCGTGCCCACCCTGGTCGTGCACGGGACGGCCGACATCCTGGTGGACCCGTCCGGGGGCGTGGCCACCGCCCGGGCCATCCCCCACGCCGAGCTGCGGATGGTCGAGGGGATGGGCCACGACGTGCCCCCGGAACTCTTCGAGGAGTTCGTGGCCGGCCTGATCGGCCACTTCGCCCGGGGCACCTGACCGACCACGCCGGTCCGGGTCGGCGCATGTCGGCACGCCGCCGGTCCGCCGGCCACCGGCGCCGTAACCTGATCTTCACCGGAGGTCACCGTCCGGGTGGACGAATTGTGGTGTCCTGGGGGGGTGACGCCTACCGACCCCCTCGCCCCGGGTGCCACCACCACGCGTCGAGGGCAGCGACGGGACGCTGCGGACCGTCAGACGCCGCCCGCCGACCCCCGGCCACCGACCCTCGGGGACAAGCTCGAGGAGACGATGCGGCGGCGCGCCCACACCACCGAGGCGGCGGCCCTCGAGCTGGGCGTGACCAGGAACGAGCTCCGGGCGTGGTGCGGCGACCTGGAGCAGCCCGATCGCCGGCATCACGCCGCCCTCCTCGGCTACCTGAGGGTCGACGAGCGTCAGCTGCGGGGTCTCGTCCTGCGCAGCCAGATGCGCCACGCCCAGGCCCGCATCCGCGGCTGAGGGCCACACGTCCACAGGCGGCCCGGGCGGCCACCCGGCCGACCGGGTGCGCGGGGTGCCCGGGGGGCCGACGCTCGGACGGCGGGTGGGAACCCGATACGTTGGGTCAGGAATGCGGACGCCGACCGGCTCGCGGCCGACGCCGGACACAGGAGGCACGTCATGCGTATTGCCGACGACATCACCCAGCTGATCGGTGGGACCCCACTCGTGCGTCTGCGTCACGTGGGGGACGACACCGGGGCATCGATCGTGGCCAAGCTCGAGTTCTTCAATCCGGGTGGGAGCGTGAAGGACCGGATCGCCGTGGCCATGATCGACGCCGCCGAGGAGGCCGGGCTGCTGTCGCCCGGCACCACCGTGGTGGAGCCCACCAGTGGCAACACCGGCATCGCCCTGGCCATGGTGTGCGCCGCCCGAGGCTACCGGTGCATCTTCACCATGCCGGAGACCATGAGCAAGGAACGGCGGATGCTCCTGCGCGGCTACGGCGCCGATCTCGTCCTCACCCCGGGGCCCGACGGCATGGGCGGGGCCATCGCCAAGGCCGAGGAGATCGCCAAGGGTGAGGGCGACTTCTTCATGCCCCAGCAGTTCGAGAACCCGGCCAACCCGGCCATCCACGCGCGCACCACGGCCGAGGAGATCTGGTCGGACACCGACGGTGGCGTCGACATCCTGGTGGCCGGGGTCGGCACCGGGGGCACCATCACCGGGGTCGGGCACGTGCTGAAGGAGCGCAAGCCGGGCGTCCAGATCGTGGCCGTGGAGCCGGCGGCGTCACCCGTCCTGTCCGGCGGAGCCAAGGGACCCCACCCGATCCAGGGGATCGGGGCCGGCTTCGTCCCCGCCGTCCTCGACACCGGGGTCTACGACGAGGTGGTCACCGTCGAGAACCAGGACGCCTTCGACACCGCCCACCGGCTGGCCCACGAGGAGGGCCTGCTGGTCGGGATCTCGTCGGGTGCCGCCACCTGGGCCGCCGTCGAGGTGGCCCGCCGCCCCGAGAACGCCGGCAAGCTCGTCGTGGTGATCATCCCCTCGTTCGGTGAGCGCTACCTGAGCACGGCCCTCTTCGAGGGCCTCGGCGACTGACCGTGCTCGCCACCCTCCGGCGGGACGTCGCCATGGTCCGCGAACGGGATCCGGCGGCCCGGTCCGCCGCCGAGGTGGTGCTCTGCTACCCCGGGCTCCACGCCGTGTGGGGCCACCGGGTGGCCCACCGGCTGTGGGACGCCGGGCACCCCCTGGTCGCCCGGCTCCTGGCGACGGTCCTGCGGGTCTGGACATCGGTGGACATCCACCCCGCGGCCGTCGTCGGGCCCGGCCTCTTCATCGACCACGCCATCGGGGTGGTGATCGGGGAGACCTGCGAGATCGGGAGCGACGTGACCCTGTACCAGGGGGTGACCCTGGGGGGCACGGCGCTCGAGGCCGGCAAGCGTCACCCGACGGTGGGGGACCGGGTGACGGTCGGGGCCGGAGCCAAGATCCTCGGACCGGTCACCGTCGGGAGCCGGAGCCGGATCGGGGCCAACGCCGTGGTCGTCCGGGACGTGCCCCCCGACTCGGTCGTGGTCGGCGTGCCCGGACAGGTCATCGCCCGCAGTCGCCCGAGGAGCGGGTCGGCGGCGCTCGACCTCGACGACGCACTCCTGCCCGACCTGGTCGGGGTGACCCTGGGCGCACTGCAGCGTCAGGTGGACGCGCTCGAGAACCAGGTCCACGGTCGGGTCCGGGTGCCGGAGATCCGCCCGTCGGAGTCCGGCGTGTGGAAGGGCGAGGACTTCTCCATCTGACGGGCCGCCGCCTCCCGGGCCCGGGGGCGCTCAGCCGGTGAGGGCCGCGGTTGTGCGCTCCAGGCAGTCCGGGTCGACGGTCCCGGGCACGAGGATGAACTCGTCACAGCCGGCGGCCTCGGCCGCGGCCAGGGTGTCCAGCAGGCGGGCGGGCGAGCTGACCCCCACCAGCGCGGACAGGGCATCGGCCGCCCGGTCACCGAAGACGGCCAGGTAGGCACGGGCGAACCGCTTGAGCTCGGCGTCGGCGTCCGCCCCGCCCAGCAGGTAGAAGGTGCCGCTGACCAGGCGCGGCCGCTCGCGGCGTCCTTCGGCCGACCAGGCGTCCAGGGCCATCTGGTTGACCCGGGCGATCTCGTCGGCGTCCGCCCCGATCGAGAACCCGGTGATCCCGTCGGCCCAGCGGGCGGCCCGGGCCATCGACCGAGGTCCCATCGCCGAGGCCCACAGCGGGGGGCCGCCGGGCCGGTGCGGCCCGGGGCCCACCGGCGCACCGCCCGGGTAGGCGGGCTCCCCCGACCACAGGCGGCGCAGCTCGGCCACCCCGTCGTCCAGCCGGCGGTGCCGTCCCTCGAAGGGGACGTCGAGGGCCCGGTAGTCCCCGGCGCGCCCACCCACGCCGACCCCGACCACCAACCGCCCGGCGGCCAGGACGTCGAGGGTGGCGAGCTGCTTGGCCAGCAGGGCCGGGCGGTGGAGGGGGACGACGGTGATGTTGGTGACGACCCGGACCCGCCCGGTCAGGGCCGCCGCCGCCGTGTTGGCCACCAGGGCCTCCGGATTGTGGAAGGTGATCCGCTCACCGGCCGAGATGCTCGAGTAGGGGCCGTCGTCGATCCCCCGGCACCAGTCGACGAACGTGTCCCGGGTGAACCCGGTGGCCATGGTCGGGAGGGCGATGCCGATCTCCATGGCGCAGGACCCTAGTCAACCGTCCCGGGACCGACGGCGGGACGGGTCAGCGCAGGTGGGCGGCGGCCCGGCCGCCGTAGGCCGGCAGGTCCAGGTAGGTGCGGATGCCCGGCTCGGCCGCCACCACCGAGGGCACCGCGCTCACGCAGTGGGTGGCGGTGGCCACGACGCCCGGGTTGCGCACCAGCCCGGCGGCGATCGACTCCGGGTGCCAGCCGTGGAAGGTGAGGGCCGCCGACGGGTCGCCGGTCACCTCGACCTCGAACCGCTCGCCCTCGGGGCCGAAGGTCCACGCCGGGTCCAGGTGCTCCTGGCCCATGAACCAGTTGGTGGCCACGGTGACCACCGGCTCGCCGGCCACCGTGGCCACCCACCGGAACTTCTGGGCGGCGATGCGCCCGGGGCCGATGGGCCCGATGGGGGAGTCGATCGGCGCCGTGGCCACGGCGACCTCGTGGGAGACCGACAGGTCGTCGTCGAGCGCGAAGCCGAGGGCGTGGCCGATCATGGCGATCGACTGGCCGAACCCGTCGCCGAGGATGGCTGGCATGATCGACGAGGCGGTCTCCTCGGGCGTCTTGCCGAACAGCATGATGTCGCCGACGACACCGGGGGCACCGTAGGTGCGGATGTCGGAGAACTCCTCGGCGCGCACATGGGTGATCGACTGCGAGAGGGCGGAGACCATCAGCGGGAACCGCTCGGTGATGCCCCCCGGATGGATCCCGGTGCCGTGCACCGAGGTCCCACCCGCCGCGCAGGCGGCCTCGATGGCGGACTCGTCCCGTCCCCCGGGAAAGAACCAGCCGAGCGGCGTGACCACGTTGGCCCCCGACGCCAGGATCCGGGCCACGACGGCCGGGTCGGCCATGATCGGCGCGTAGACGACGCAGTCCGCGCCCAGGGCGAGGAGGGCGTCGACGTCGTCGGTGGCCGCCACCCCGATCGGGTCGAGGCCGCACAGCTCCCCCACGTCGACCCCCACCTTGTCGGGACTGTGGACCCAGCAGCCGACCAGTTCGAGATCGGGATGGGCCACGATGCCCGCCACCGCCGCCTGCCCCACTCCACCGGTCGCCCACTGGATCACCCTGATGGCCATGTCCGTTCCTCCCCCGGGACGCTCTCCGACCCACGGTGGCCGGTGGTCGAGCGTAGAACGGTGCCACGGGCCGGGCCGGCACCGCCATCGTCCCTGTTCACGGGGGTGGAAGGCGGGCCGCCCTCGTCAGAACGCATTCACCCGGGTAGAATCGTCCCTCGTCAGTCCACCCATCAGGCGGTGCGCGACCGGGTCCTCCCGGGCGCCCGTGGGGGAAGGTGGGCGGGGCGCAGGCGTCGCCGTCCGGTGCGCGCGTCCAGACACGAAGGGGCTCCGTGATGAACAGCTGGACGCAGGCCATGCAGGCGTGGACCAAGTGGCTCATGGGCGACGGCCCGCTACCCGACGGTCGGTCCTCACTGATCCTCGCCGGGACGGTGGCCGGTGCTGCCGCGGTGGCCGTGGCCGTGCCCGCCGCCATCCCGTCCACCACGGCGGCGACCGCGGCCCAGCAGGCCCGGTCCACCGCTTCGCTCACCGGTGGGTCGTCCGCCACGGCGCCGGCCGCCGCTCCGGCGAGCTCACCGGTCATCGCCCCGGCGACCGCGGCCCCGACGACCACGTCGTCCGGGTCGGCGGCCCACGCCGCCGCCCGCCGGGCGGCCCGGGTCCACCACCGCCGCGCCACGGCCAAGGTGTACGCGCCGGTCACCCCGCCGGCCCCGCCCACCACGACGACCGCACCGGCCGCACCCACCACCACGGTGCCGACGATCGATCCGCTGTACATCGCCCCGGTCACCACCCCGGTGGCCCCCGTCACCGAGGCGGCGGCGGCGACGCCTCCGGCGACGTCGGTGCTACCCGGCGATCCGGGCATCGACCTGATCACGCCCACCCCGGCCCCGGCCGCCCCACTGGCCACCGGGGCCTCCCCCTTGGTGGGCTCGGCCCTGGTGACCTGGAAGGCCCCGGCGGGACCCACCGCCACCGGCTACGACATCTATGCGGGGTTCGGCCCGGGCCTGGAACTCCCGGTCGCGCTGAACGGTGCCCACCCGGTGGTCGGGAACTCCTATCTGGTGACCGGGCTCACCCCCGGGCGGTCCTACTACTTCACGGTTCGGGCCCGGTCCGGCGCGGTGTCCTCCACGCCTTCCAACGAGGTGTCGGCCGTGCCGTTCGGTCCCTACACCCCGGTCGGCCAGCTGGTCGGTCCCGTGGTGTCCATCGCCTCGACCGCCGACGGCAACGGGTACTGGCTGGCCACGGCGAGCGGCGCGCTGTCGGCCCACGGCTCGGCCACCGACCTCGGTTCGACGGCGGGCCTGGCCCTGGCCGCGCCCATCGTGAAGATCGTGGGTGACCCCCGGGGCGACGGCTACTGGGAGGTGGCCGCCGACGGCGGTGTCTTCGCCTACGGCGGTGCCCCGTTCGAGGGCGCGGCCGCCAGCCTCCGTCTCGACTCGCCCATCGTGGACCTGGTCCCCACCGCCGACGGCAACGGCTACTGGGAGGTGGCCTCCGACGGGGGGGTCTTCGCCTACGGGGACGCCACCTTCGCCGGCTCCCTCGGGGGGACCGCCCCGATCCAGCCCATCGTCGGTCTGGCCCCGGACCGGGTGACCGGTGGCTACTGGCTCGTGTCGGCCAACGGCGCGGTCACCGGGTTCCGGGCCCCCGCCGTGGTGCCCCAGGCCGGCAACCTCCCCAACTCGCCGGTGGTCGGGGTGGCCGGCACGGCCGACGGACGGGGGTTCTGGGAGGTCACCGCGGCCGGCTCGGTCTACGCCGTCGGTGACGCCGCGTCCCTCAGCACGAGCACCGTCGCCCCGGTCACGCCGATCACCGGGGCGACCGGCGACCCGGCGCCGGGCGGGGGCTACTGGATGGTCTCGGCCGACGGGGGCGTCTTCGCCGTCGGCAGCCCGTTCCACGGCGCCGGCTGACCCCCACGCCGCCCGCCCTCCCGGGGCCCGGGCCGACCCGCGGGTAGCGTCGTCGGCGGTGCGACCGTGAACCCCGGGCCCGGGATGGGACACGAGTACAACGACCCCGAGGCCCCCGGGCACTCGGACACCACGCCGCGACTGGCCACCGCACAGCAGCGGCTGGCCCTCATGGTCCGGAACTTCGACGACCCGGCCCAGGAGTGGCGGCGGCTCATCGGTGAGGCGGTCGGCACGTTCTTTCTCGTGCTGGTGGCGGCCGGAGGCCCCATGGTGGACGCCGCCGTGCCCGGCTCGGTCGGCCGGGCCGCCGCCGTGGTCGCCCCCGGACTGATGGTGATGTCGGTCATCCTGTTCATGGGAAAGGTCTCCGGCGCCCACCTGAACCCGGCCGTCAGCATCGCCTTCTGGCTCCGCCGGGACTTCCCCGGCCGCCGGGTCCCGGCCTACGTGGCCGTACAGTTCCTGGGGGCGGTGGCGGCCGCGTGGTTCCTGCAGGCCGTGGTCCACGTGTCGGCGTCCCACGGCTCCACCTATCCGGGGCACGCCACCGGGTCCGTGGACGCCTTCCTGGTCGAGACGGTGCTCACCCTCGGTCTGGTCAGCGTCATCCTGGGGACGGCGTCCGGGGCCCAGCAGGTGGGTCTGTTCGGGGCCATCGGTGTGGGCGGCTACATCGCCCTGGCCGGCCTGTGGGCCAGCCCGTTGACCGGCGCGTCGATGAACCCGGCGCGCACCCTGGGTCCCGACCTGGTGTCGGTCGACTTCACCAGTTGGTGGGTCTACCTGGCCGGCCCCCTCCTGGGCGGGCTGCTGGCCGTGGGCCTGGGGTGGCTGCTCCGGGGCCCGGGTGGGGGCACGACGGGCTCGCTGGCCGCCCAGGGGACCATCCACCCCGAGATCACCCGGCCCGGCAAGCCCTGAGGACCGCACTCCGGCCTCGGCACCGCCCGCGCCGGGGATCCGCCGGCGGTAGGGTTCCGGCATGGACCGCCACACGCGCCGACGGCGGTCCCTCGCGGCCGTGGCCGCCCTGATGGTGGCGTCCGCACTGCTGGCCGCCTGTTCGTCGTCGAGTTCGTCGGGCACGACCTCGACGACCTCCGCCCCCGGGAGCCCGAGCCTCTGCACCCTCCTGTCCCCGGCGGAGGTGACGGCGGTGACCGGCGCCACCGTCGGGACCCCGCGGACCGTGCACCAGGGGTCGGTGACCGACTGCACGTACGCCTCGGCCGACCCGTCCGAGGCCGTGCTCATCCGCTACACCACGCACGCCACCGCCGCCAGCTTCGCCATCGAGCAGCACGGGTACGAGCAGCTGGGCCACTCGGTCACCCCGGTGACCGGACTCGGTGACGAGGCCTTCTCGTTCAGCGAGACGGTCGGGGCGACGACCAAGAACACCGTGGTGGCCCGGAACGACACGTTGCAGGTCGTCGTCACCGGGTCGGCCACACCGGCCCAGATCGAGTCCCTGGCCCGCCAGGCCCTGGCGTGAGGTCCCCACCGGACTGACCGGGTCCGGTCCCACCCGGGCGGTGCGGGACGCTCAGCCACCCACCAGCCGGTCGAGGGCCCGGGTGTGCCAGGTGGCCCGTCCCCGGCGGTCCTCGGCCCGGTCGGCCGTGCCGGCCAGGCGCAGCCCGGCGTTGATGCCGAGGTAGCGGAAGGGCTCGGGCTCCCAGGACCGTGACCGGTGGTTCACCCACGGCAGCGCCGTCAGGTCACCGGACCGGCCGAGCACCAGGTCGCGCAGCGTCCGTCCGGCCAGGTTGGTGGTGGAGAGCCCGTCGCCGACGTAGCCGCCGGCCCAGGCCATCCGGGTGCGCGGGTCCATGCCCACCGAGGAGAACCAGTCCCGGGCGATGCCGAGGGGGCCACCCCAGCGGTGGGTCACGGCCACCCCGTCGAGGGCCGGGAACAGGTCGACCAGGGTGCGCCGCAACCCGTCGTGGACGGCGTCGTCACGGTCGAACTCGGGCCGGATGGTCGAGCCGAAGTGGTAGGGGGCGCCCCGGCCGCCGAAGGCCAGCCGGCCGTCCTCGGTGCGCTGACCGTAGATGACCAGGTGCCGGTGGTCGGCGAACGTCTCGCGGTCGGCCAGTCCGTGCTCGGCCCAGAACGAGTCGGCCAGGGGCTCGGTGGCGATCATCAGCGAGTAGACGGGCACGACGTCCCGGGTGTGGCCGGCCAGGGTGCGGGTGTAGCCCTCGGTGGCCCGTACCACCGTGTCCGCCCGCACGGTGCCCCGGTCGGTGCGGACCGAACCGGGGGCGATCGCCTGGACGGGCGTCTGCTCGCAGATGCGCACCCCACGGCGCTCGACCACCTCGGCCAGGCCCCGCACCAGCCGGGCCGGGTCGACCGCCGCGCAGTGCGGGGTGAAGGTGCCTCCGAGCACGCCCGAGGTCGCCACCCGGGCGCGGGCCTCGGCGGGGGAGAGGAAGGCCAGGTCGTCCTCGCCGACGCCCCGGGCCCGGGCGTCCGCCACCTCGCGACGGGTGCGCTCGAGCTGGGCCGGGGTGCGGGCCAGCACGACGGTGCCCCCCGGGTGGAAGCCGCACCCGATGCCCTCGGCCGCCACCACCCGGCCGACCTCGCGGACGGTGTCCTCCATGGCCAGGCGCTGGGCCCGACCCGAACCCGGGCCGCACCGGGCGTCGAGGGTCGCCTCCGACACCGAAAAGAGGGCGGAGCACCAGCCGCCGTTGCGCCCCGACGCACCGAAGCCGGCGACGTCGCGCTCCAGCACCACGATCCGCAGGGTGGGATCGGCCTCGATGAGGTAGTAGGCCGTCCACAGGCCGGTCAGCCCGCCGCCCACGACGGCCACGTCGACCTCGGTGTCGCCGTCCAGCGGCTCCCGGACCCCGATCGGCGACCGGAGCCCGTCCCACCACAGGGAGAGCCGTCGGTAGCGCTCGCCCGGGGACGGGGTCAGATCTGCTTCCACGCCTCGGTCAGCACGGCCCGCAGGCGCTCGGTGATGTAGGCGAACTCCTCGGGCCCGCAGGTGAGCGGGGGGGCCAGCTGGATCACCGGGTCGCCCCGGTCGTCGGCCCGGCAGATGAGCCCGGACTCGTAGAGGGCCCCCGACAGGAAGCCGCGCAGCAGGCGCTCGGCCTCGTCGTCGCTGAAGGTCTCCTTGGTGTCCTTGTCCTTGACCATCTCGATGCCGTAGAAGTACCCGGCCCCCCGGACGTCGCCGACGATGGGCAGGTCCCGCAGCGTGTCGAGGCTGGCCTTGAACTCGGCCTCGTGCTCGAGCACGTTGTCGAGGATGCCCTCCTTCTCGAAGACGTCGATGTTGGCCAGGGCCACCGCCGCGCTCACCGGGTGGCCGGCGAAGGTGATCCCGTGGAGGAAGCTCGCCCCGGCGAGGAACGGCTCGATGATCCGGTCGCTGACGGCCATCGCCCCCATCGGGGAGTAGCCGCTGGTGAGCCCCTTGGCCATGGTGATGATGTCGGGCACGTAGTCGTAGCGCTCGGCCCCGAAGAAGTGGCCCAGACGACCCCAGGCGCAGATGACCTCGTCGGACACCAGCAGGACGCCGTGGCGGTCGCAGATCTCCCGCACCCGCTGGAAGTAGCCGGGGGGCGGGGGGAAGCACCCGCCGGCGTTCTGCACCGGCTCGAGGAAGACCGCGGCCACCGTCGCCGGGTCCTCCTCCAGGATGGCCTGCTCGATGGCGTCGGCCGCCCACCGGCCGAAAGCCTCCTCGTCGTCCTCGAAGTACGGGGCCCGGTAGAAGTTGGTGTTGGGGACCTTGAACGCCCCGGGGACCAACGGCTCGAAGGGCGTGCGGATCTCGGTCACCCCGGTGATCGACAGGGCGCCCATGGTGGCCCCGTGGTAGGCGATGGCCCGGCTGATCACCTTGTAGCGCTCGGGCTGGCCGATGAGCTTGAAGTACTGCCGGGCGAGCTTCCAGGCCGACTCCACCGCCTCGGACCCACCGGTGGTGAAGAAGATCCGGTTGAGGTCCCCGGGGGTCAGGGAGGAGATCTTCTCGGCCAGCTCCACGGCCTTCGGGTGGGCGTAGCTCCACACGGGGAAGTAGGCGAGCTTGGCCGCCTGCTCGGCCCCGGCCTCGACCAGCTCCGTCCGGCCGTGGCCCAGCTGGCTGGTGAACAGCCCGGACAGCCCGTCGAGGTACCGCTTGCCGTGCTGGTCGTAGACCCAGACCCCCTCACCGTGGGTGATCACCGGGATCTCGTGGCCCGGTGTGGCTCCCGACATGCGGGTGAAGTGCATCCAGAGGTGCCGGTGGGCGGCCTCCTGCAGCGCGTCGTTCGAGTACTCGGTCATCGTGTCCCCCAGGTGTAGGTCTGCTTCTTCAGTTTCAGGTACATGAACATCTCGGTGCTTCGCACACCCGGGATCTGCCGGATGACGCCGTTCAACAGGTCCAGCATGTGGTCCTCGTCCTCGCACACCAGTTCGACCAGGATGTCGAAGGTGCCGGTGACCATGACCACGTAGTCGATGTCGTCGACGGCGGCCAGCCGGTCGGCCACCTCGCGGGTGTCCCCGTCGGCCCGGATCCCGACCATGGCCTGGCGGCGGAACCCGACCTGAAGCGGGTCGGTCACGGCGACGATCTGCATGATCCCGGCCTCGCGCATCTTCTGCACGCGTTGGCGCACCGCCGCCTCGGACAGGCCGACGGCCTCGGCGATCGAGCCGTAGGTGCGCCGACCGTCCTGTTGGAGCTGCTCGACGATCGCCTTGTTGACGTCGTCGAGCAGGCCCGCCGCCGACGGGACCGGCGCGGTGGACGTCACGACCTGACCCCCGTCCGCCCCCCGCCGGCCCGCTGACGGCTCACCACCTGGATCCTCTTCGCCATACGCATGTCCCGTCCGTTCTAGCAGTTAACGCACAGTTAACGCGGAATCCTCGGTAAAAACAAGCGGATTCCGTGGATGTTAACCAGGAATTTTCCGAAAACACTTGTCAGATCGTCCATCATGGGCCACGATGACACCCGATCGGCAGGGAGCACCCTGCCCGCCCGCCGCTGACCGGTCATCCGTGGGCGCTGAGTACCATCCGGGGAGGACCAGTGACCACCGAGCGCCTGTCGAACTTCGTAGGGGGAACCTACGTAGGGACCCGTTCGGGGGCCACGTCCGCACTGGTCGATCCGAGCACCGGCGAGGAGTACCTCGACGCACCCGTCTCGGGGCCCGAGGACGTCGACGCCGCGGTGGCCGCGGCGGCGGCCGCCTTCCCCGGCTGGCGGGACGCCACGCCGTCCGAGCGCAGCCTGGCCCTGTTCCGGATCGCCGACGCCATCGAGTCCCGGGCCGAGGACCTCGTGGCCGTCGAGAGCGCCAACACCGGCAAGCCGCTGGCGGTCACCCTGTCCGAGGAGATCCCCCCGATGGTGGACCAGATCCGGTTCTTCGCCGGTGCGGCCCGTCACCTCGAGGGCAAGTCGGCCGGTGAGTACCTCGCCGACCACACGTCGATGATCCGCCGGGAGCCGATCGGGGTGTGCGCCGCCGTCACCCCGTGGAACTACCCGATGATGATGGCCGTGTGGAAGTGGGCCCCGGCCATCGCCGCCGGGAACGCCATGGTGCTGAAGCCCTCCGACACCACCCCGGCCTCGACCCTGCTGATGGCGGAGATCATGTCCGAGTTCCTGCCCGACGGCGTCTTCAACGTGGTGTGCGGCGACCGGGACACCGGCCGGGCCCTGGTGGAGCACCCCACCCCGGCCATGGTGGCCATCACCGGCAGCGTCCGGGCCGGCATGCAGGTGGCCGAGTCGGCGTCCCACGACGTCAAGCGGGTCCACCTCGAACTGGGCGGCAAGGCCCCGGTGGTCGTCTTCGACGACGCCGACCTGGAGGCGGCCGCCGAGGGCATCGCCGTGGCCGGCTACTTCAACGCCGGCCAGGACTGCACGGCGGCCACCCGGGTGCTGGCCGCTCCGGGGATCTACGACGACTTCGTGGCCGCCCTGGTCGAGCAGGCCCGGGCCCAGACGGTGGGTGGGACCGACGTGGTCGACGCCGACTTCGGCCCGCTCAACAACGCCGGCCAGCTCGAGCG
>Ga0302196_10000849_pt1 | contig 28944 bp, 24 predicted proteins | sample II_Bog_N1_3_FD_198794 | JGI IMG/M metagenome (GOLD analysis project Ga0302196, IMG submission 198794) | Peat permafrost microbial communities from Stordalen Mire near Abisko, Sweden - II_Bog_N1_3 | ecosystem: Environmental > Terrestrial > Soil > Wetlands > Peat | place: Sweden: Abisko...
CGGCGCGGCGCGCATGCAGGCGATGCTCGACCAGCTGAACCTGACTGCCGACCAGAAGACCAAGGTCGCCGCGATCCAGGCGGACATGCGCGCCAAGATGGCCGCCTCGGGCGGGGATCCGGACGCGCGCCGGGCGGCGATGAAGGACGGCATGACCCAGATCAACGCCCTGCTCACCGACGCGCAGAAGGCCAAGCTGGCCCAGCTGCGCGCGGCGGCCAAGGCGGCCTACGGCGGCGGCGGATCGGCCGCGCCGGCCGCGCCGCTCGCGTCCGGCGGCGATCAGTCCCCGCCGACCGCCCAACCGACCGGCGGGGGGTCCGCGCCCGCGCCGGCCGCGACGCCTTCGGCCGCGCCGAGCGCGGATGCGCGTCCGGCGGGCGGCGGCGGTCCCGGCGGCCCCGGCGGCGGCGACCATCACGGCGGCGGCGAGCGCGCCCTGCTGATGCAGGTGCTCGATGACGACCAGAAGGCCAAGCTCAAGGCCATGGTCGACGAGGCGCGCGCCTCGGGCGATCCGTCCGCCTTCCAGGCCATCCGCGGCAAGGTCGCCGCCATGCTGCGGCCCGACCAGAAGGCCAAGCTTGAGCAGCTGCGCGCGGCCCAGGCGGCGAGCGGCGGCGGGAGCCAGTAGCCGCATGAGCCCGTCCACCCTGACGTGGGGCGAGCGCCGCTCAAGCCGCGAGCGCCCTAGGCCATGAGTCCGTCCCGTCCGTTCATCATCCGGCCGGTGGCGACGTCGCTGCTGATGGCGGCGATCATGATCGTCGGCCTGGTGGCGTTCAAATTCCTGTCGCTGTCGGCCCTGCCCGAGGTCGACTACCCGACCATCCAGGTCTCGACCTTCTATCCGGGCGCCAGTCCCGAGGTAATGGCCAACACCGTCACCGCCCCGCTGGAGCGGCAGTTCGGCCAGATGGCGGGCCTCAAGCGCATGTCGTCGATCAGTTCGGCCGGCGCCTCGGTGATCACCCTGCAGTTCAACCTCGACCTGCCGCTCGATATCGCCGAGCAGGAGGTGCAGGCGCAGATGAGCGCGGCGGCCAACATCCTGCCGGTCGACCTGCCCGCGGCGCCCAGCTACGCCAAGGTCAATCCGGCCGACGCGCCGGTGCTGACCCTGGCGCTGACGTCGAAGACCATGCCCCTGACCCTGGTCGAGGACCTGGCCGACCAGCGTATCGCCCAGAAGATTTCCCAGATCAGCGGTGTCGGCCTGGTCTCCATATCCGGCGGCCAGCGGCCGGCCGTGCGCATCCAGGTCAACACCCAGGCCCTGGCGGCCAACGGCCTGACCATGGAGTCTCTGCGCACCGCCATCTCCAACGCCAACGCCAACACCGCCAAGGGCAGCTTCGACGGCGCGACCCAGGCGACGACCATTGACGCCAATGACCAGCTCACCGACGCGTCCAGCTATCTGAACCTGATCGTCGCCTACAAGAACGGCCGGCCGATCCGGCTGAGCGACATCGCCAAGGCGGTGAACAGCGCCGAGAACACCAAGCTCGGCGCCTGGATGGTGTCGAAGGACGTCAAGCCGGTGGCCGTCACCCCGGCGGTGATCCTCAACATCCAGCGCCAGCCGGGCGCCAATGTGATCGGGACCGTCGACCAGATCGAGGCCTACCTGCCCCAGCTGAAGGCCACCCTGCCGCCGGGCGTGGACGTGGCCGTGCTCACCGACCGGACCACCGGCATCCGCGCCTCGGTGAGCGACGTGGAGTTCGAACTGGTGCTGTCGGTGGCCCTGGTGGTCGCGGTGATCTTCCTGTTCCTGCGCAGCCTGCCCGCCACCTTCATCGCCAGCGTCGCTGTGCCCCTGTCGCTCGTGGGCACCTTCGGGGTGATGTATCTGCTGGGCTTCAGCCTGAACAACCTGACCCTGATGTCGCTGACCATCGCCACCGGCTTCGTGGTCGACGACGCCATCGTCATGATCGAGAACATCTCCCGCTACATCGAGGCGGGCGAAAAGCCGATGGTCGCCGCGCTGAAGGGGGCCGAGCAGATCGGCTTCACCATCATCTCGCTGACCGTCTCGCTGATCGCGGTGCTGATCCCGCTGCTGTTCATGGGCGACGTGGTCGGGCGCCTGTTCCGCCAGTTCGCCATCACCCTGTCGGTGACCATCGTCATCTCCGCGATCGTGTCGCTGACTCTGGTGCCGATGCTCTCGGCCCGCTGGCTGAAGCCGCACAGCGAGACCAAGCCCAGCCGCTTCTCTCAGCGGGCGGAGGCGGTGTTCGACGACGTCCTGGCCCGTTACGACCGCGGCCTGCAATGGGTGCTGGATCGCCAGCTGGCGACCATGATCGTGGCCACCGCGACCGTCGTGGTGACGGTCCTGCTCTACATCATCATCCCCAAGGGGCTGTTCCCCACCCAGGACACCGGCGTCATCCAGGGCGTCACCGAAAGCGCTCAGTCGATCTCCTACGCCAAGATGGCGGATCTGCAGGAGAAGCTGGCCGATGTGGTGCGCACCGACCCGGACGTCGAGAGCCTGACCTCCTTCATCGGCGTGGACGGGACCAACAACACCCTCAACGCCGGTCGGATGCTGATCAACCTGACCCCGCACGGGCACCGCACGGCGTCGCAGGCGGCCATCCTGGAGCGGCTGCGCAAGGAGGCGGCCCAGGTCGCCGGCATCACCCTCTACCTGCAGCCGGTGCAGGATCTGACCATCGACGCCAGCGTCAGCCCGGCCCAGTACGAGTTCGCGTTGGAAGGCGCCAGCCAGGACGACATCAACGCCTGGACCGCCAAGCTGGTCACCCAGCTCAACCAGACCAAGCAGGTGCGCAACATCAGCGCCGACGTCCAGAGCCAGGGTCTGTCGGCCTATATCAACATCGACCGGGCGACGGCCGCGCGGCTTGGCGTGACCCCGGCGACGGTCGACGCGGCGCTGTACGACGCCTTCGGCCAGCGCATCATCTCGACCATCTACACCCAGTCCAACCAGTACCGGGTGATCCTGGAGGCCGACCCGACCCTGCTGAACGGACCCCAGGCGCTGAGCCAGGTCTATATGCAGTCCAGCGGCGGGGTCGCCACGCCGCTCTCGGCCTTCGCCACCATCCAGACCCAGCAGGCGCCGCTGCAGGTCAACCATGTCGGCCAGTTCCCGGCCGCCAACGTCTCCTTCGACGTCGCGCCCAATACCTCGCTGGGCGATGCGGTCAACGCGATCCGCAAGGCCGAGAAGACCATCAAGATGCCGGACTCGATCAACACCACCTTCTCCGGCGCGGCGGCGGCCTTCCAGGATTCGCTGTCGAACGAGCTGTGGCTGATCCTGGCCGCGATCCTGACGGTCTATATCGTCCTGGGCGTGCTCTATGAGAGCTACATCCACCCGATCACCATCCTCTCGACCCTGCCATCGGCCGGCGTCGGCGCGCTGCTGGCGCTGATGATCGCCGGTCAGGACCTGGGCGTGATCGGCATCATCGGCATCATCCTGCTGATCGGCATCGTCAAGAAGAACGCCATCATGATGATCGACTTCGCCCTCGACGCCGAACGGCACGAGGGCAAGAGCCCGCGCGAGGCGATCCACCAGGCCGCCCTGCTGCGCTTCCGCCCGATCATCATGACCACCCTGGCGGCCCTGTTCGGCGCCCTGCCGCTGATGCTTGGCTGGGGCGTCGGCTCTGAGCTGCGCCACCCGCTGGGCATCTCAATCGTCGGCGGCCTGGTGGTCAGCCAGATGCTGACGCTTTTCACCACCCCGGTGATCTATCTGCAGTTCGACAGCCTCGCCCGGCGGATGGGGCTGAACATCAACCTGCGCAAGGGCGAGACCGATCCGAACCCGGACGAGGCGGAGCCCGAAATCGGTCCCGCCGCGACATGAACCTCTCCGAACCCTTCGTCCGGCGGCCCATAGGCACCCTGCTGCTGACCATCGGCGTGGCCATCGCCGGGATCGCCTCCTTCTTCCTGCTGCCGGTCGCCAACCTGCCGCCGATCGACATCCCGACCATCGTGGTCCAGGCCAATCTGCCGGGCGCCAGTCCCGAGACCATGGCCACCAGCGTCGCCGGCCCGTTGGAGCGGCACCTGGCCCATATCGCCGGGGTCACCGAGATGACCTCGTCGAGCCGGGTCGGGACCACCACCATCCCGCTGCAGTTCGACCTCAGCCGCAACATCGACGGCGCCGCGCGCGACGTTCAGGCGGCCATCGAGTCCTCCACCGTCGATCTGCCGTCGACGCTGAAGACCCTGCCGGTCTATCGCAAGATCAACCCCTCGGCCGCGCCCATCGTGGTGCTGGCCCTGACCTCGCCCACGCGCACCGCGCCGCAGATCTATGACGCGGCGTCCAACATCGTGGTCCAGCAACTGTCGCAGATCCAGGGCGTCGGCGAGGTCGATCCCATGGGCGCCTCGCTGCCGGCGGTGCGCGTGGAGCTCAATCCCACCGCCCTGGCCAATGACGGCATCGGCATGGAGGACGTGCGCGCGGCCATCACCTCGGCCAACGCCCACCTGCCGATCGGGGTGGTCGAGGATGGGGCGCAGCGGCTGCAGGTCTACACCAACGACGCCGGCATCACCGCCGACGACTACCGCCCGCTGGTGATCGCCTACCGCAACGGCGCGGCGGTGCGCCTGGGCGACATCGCCCAGGTGATCGACGGCCAGGAGGACGTGCACAATCTCGGCCTGTTCGCCAAGGCGCCCAAGGCGGGCGGGCCGGCGGTCATCGTCCAGGTGATCAGCCAGCCGGGCGCCAACATCATCGCCACGGTCGACGCCATCAAGGCCGCCCTGCCGGGCCTGCAGGCCTCGCTGCCCAACGACATCACCATGCAGCTGGCCATCGACCGCACCACGGCGATCCGCGAGTCCCTGCACGAGGTCGAGATGACCCTGCTGATCGCCACCATCCTGGTGGTGCTGGTGGTCGCCGTCTTCCTGCGCAGCCTGTCGGCGACCCTGGTGCCCGCCGTAGCGGTGGTGGTCTCGCTGCTCGGCACCCTGGGCGTGATGCTGCTGCTGGGTTTCAGCCTCGACAACCTGTCGCTGATGGCGCTGACGGTTTCGACCGGCTTCGTGGTCGACGACGCCATCGTGGTGCTGGAGAACATCACCCGCCATGTCGAGCAGGGCATGGGCCGGTTCGAGGCGGCCCTGGCCGGCGCCAAGGAGGTGGGCTTCACCGTCGTCTCGATCAGCGCGTCGCTGATCGCCGTCTTCACCCCGGTGCTGCTGATGGGCGGCATTCCCGGGCGCCTGTTCCACGAGTTCGCGCTGACCGTCTCGACCGCCATCATCGTCTCGCTGCTGATCTCGCTGACGACGACCCCGATGCTGTGCGCCTGGCTGGTGTCGGCGCCGGCGCACGGCGACAAGGGCAATGTCCTTACCCGCGCTTCCCAAGCCAGCTTCGACTTCATGGCCAGGGTCTATCAGCGCTCCCTGATCTGGGCGCTGGATTCCGGCCCGATCATTCTGGTCATCCTGCTGGCGACGGTGATCCTGAACGTCTACCTCTACGCCGTCGTGCCCAAGGGCTTCTTTCCGCAACAGAGCGGCGGGGCGCTGCAGGGCTTCATGCAGACCGACCAGAGCGCCTCGTTCCGCCCGACCCAGGAGCGGCTCAAGCAGTTCGTCGACATCATTCGCAAGGACCCGGCGACCGACGATGTGACCGCCTTCACCGGCGGACGCGCGGCGGGCGGCCAGGTGATCGTCAACCTCAAGCCGCTTAAGGAGCGGGCGAACGAGGAGAGCGACGACGCGGTGATCGCGCGCCTGCGCCGCAAGATGTTCGCGGTGACCGGCGCGACCCTGTTCCTGAACTCGCCCCAGGCGGTGCAGGCGGGCGGGCGCCAGGGCTACGCCCAGTACCAGTACACCCTCACCGCCGACGACCTGACCGAGCTGAAGACCTGGGCCAACAAGCTGGCCGACGAGTTGAAAAAGCACCCGGACCAGCTTCCCGACGTCAATTTCAACGGCGAGCAGGACGCGGGCGCCGAGACCTATGTCACCGTCGACCGCGACACCGCCGCGCGGCTGGGCCTCAGCGCCATCGACGTCGACAACAACCTCTACGACGCCTTTGGCCAGCGGCAGGTGTCGGTGATCTACAAGGCGCTGAACCAGTACCATGTGATCATGGAGGTCGCGCCCCAGTTCAGCGCCGGACCCTACGCGCTGAACCAGGTCTACATCTCGACCAACAAGGCCAAGACGGCGACCGGGAGCGCCAGCGGTGCGGCGACCACGGCGTCCACGACGTCCGCCCCCGCGACGACGACAACGACCTCCACGACGGGGACCTCGACCGCCACGACCGCGACCACCAATCCCCTGTCGCAGGCGGCGACCAGCTTCGCCCAGACGCCCGGCGGCGGATCGGTCGCCGGTGGGGCGCAGATCTCCGTGCCGGGTCCCACCGCGCCCGACGCGCGCAACGCCGCCAATGGCGTGGCCGTCAGCGAGACCGAGGAAAACATGGTGCCGCTCGGCGCCTTCGCCCACTATGCGCCGGCCTCCGCGCCGACCCAGGTCAGCCACGACGAAGGCAGTGTCGCCACCACCATCTCCTTCAACCTGCCGCCGGGCGGCTCGCTGAGCGACGCGGTCAAGATCATCGACCAGGCCCAACAGACCATCCATATGCCGACGACGGTCGTGGGCAGTTTCCAAGGCACCGCCAAACAGTTCCAGCAATCGCTGGGCTCCGAACCGCTGCTGATCCTGGTGGCTCTCTTGGCCATCTACATCGTGTTGGGCGTGCTCTATGAGAGCTACGTCCACCCGCTGACGGTGCTGTCGACCCTGCCTTCGGCCGGGGTGGGCGCCTCGATGGCGCTGATCCTATTCAATACCGAGTTCAGCCTGATCTCGCTGCTGGGCGTTCTGTTGCTCATCGGCATCGTCAAGAAGAACGCCATCATGATCATCGACTTCGCCATCGACGGCCAGCGCGGCCAGGGGCTGTCGGCGCGGGACGCCATCTACCAGGCCTGCATGCTGCGGTTCCGGCCGATCATGATGACCACCTTCGCCGCCATCCTGGGGGCGCTGCCTCTGGTGATCAGCGCCGGCGAGGGTTCTGAACTGCGCCGCCCGCTCGGCATCACCATCATCGGCGGGCTGATCGTCAGCCAGGTGCTGACCCTGCTGACCACGCCGGTGATCTACCTCTATCTCGACCGCTGGCGCGGCAAGCCGGCCGACCAGAGCCACCTCAGTAAACTGTTCGGGACCGGACGCGGCCCCACCGAACCTGAACTCGCCTAGGATAAGCGCATGCCCGTCCGTCATCTTCGTTATGCCCTCGCCCTCGCCCTGGTGGGCGCAACCGCCCTCTCCGGCTGCGAGGTCGGGCCCAACTATCATCGGCCCCCGGTCACCACGCCGACCCAGTTCAAGGAGGCGGAAGGCTGGACGCCCGCGGCGCCGGCCGACGCGGTGGACCGCGGCGACTGGTGGTCGATCTTCGGCGACGACCAGCTCAATGCGCTTGAGCAGAAGGTCGCCGTCTCCAATCAGAACCTGGCCGCGGCCGAGGCGGCGTACCGCCAGGCCCACGCCCTGGTGGCCGAAGACCGCGCGGCCCTGTTCCCGACGGTCGATCTGACCGGGTCGGCCAATGGGTCGGGCTCGCATGAGACGATCGCCGCCATTCCCGCGGGTCAGCCGGGCGGCCCGGCGGCCGCCCACGCCATCGGCGTCACCACCCATAGCTATCAGGCGGCGGTCGGCGCGACCTGGGCGCCGGACGTCTGGGGCAAGATCCGCCGCACCATCGAGGGCGCCAAGGCCAACGCCCAGGCCTCCGCCGCCGACCTCGCCAACGCCAGGCTGTCGGCCCAGAGCGAGCTGGCCACCGACTACTTCCAGCTTCGCCTCGCCGACGGCGAGAAGGCTCTGCTGACCGCGACCCTGGATGGCTACGCCAAGTCGCTGCAGATCACCCAGAACAAGTACAACGCCGGCGTGGCGGCCAAGAGCGACGTGCTGCAGGCCCAGACGACCCTGAACAACGCCAAGGCCAGCCTGATCGACCTGGACGTGCAGCGCACCGCCGACGAGCACGCTATCGCCGTGCTGACCGGCCAGGCGCCCGCCGACCTGACGATCGCCCCGATCGCCGGCTGGACGCCGCAGATCCCGACCACGCCGGAGCTGGTGCCCTCGCAGCTGCTGCAGCGTCGTCCGGATATCGCCGCGTCCGAGCGGCTGGCGGCCAACGCCAGCGCCCAGATCGGGGTGCAGGTGGCCGGCTACTATCCGGACATCAACCTGACCGCCTCCTACGGCTTCGCCTCAAGCGCCCTGTCGACCTTGTTCAAGAGCTCCAGCAGCCTGTGGTCGGCGGGCGCCAACGCCACCCAGCTGGTGTTCGACGCCGGCGCCACCCACGCCCGCGTCTCCGGCGCCAAGGCGGCCTACGACCAGGCCGTCGCCCAGTACCGTCAGACCGTGCTGACCGCCTTCCAGCAGGTCGAGGACGCCCTGTCGGCCGATCGGGTCTATCAGAGCGAAATCACGCCCCGCGCGGCCGCCTCACAGGAAGCCGACCAGGCCGAGCAGATCCTGATGAACCAGTACCGCGCCGGACAGGTCGACTACACCAGCGTTGTCACCGCCGAGGCCACCGCGCTCAACGCCCGCCAGACCCTGCTGACCCTGCAGGTGCAGCGGATGACCAACGAAGTCAGCCTGATCGAGGCCCTGGGCGGCGGCTGGTCGGCCCAGCAGCTGCCGAAGGACTAAACCTTCGGCTTGTCGCGTCCGAAGTTGGTCTCCGGGCTTTCCTGGCCGGCGGCGATGACGCCGCGGCGGATCTCCCGGGTGCGGGTGAACAGGGCCTGCAGCTTGTCGCCCTCGCCCCAGCGGATCGCCCGCGACAGCGCCTGAAGGTCCTCGGTGAAGCGGCCCAGGATCTCCAGTACGGCGTCCTTGTTGAGCAGGAAGACGTCGCGCCACATCACCGGGTCGGACGCGGCGATGCGGGTGAAGTCGCGGAACCCGCCGGCGGAGTATTTGATCACCTCGCCCTGGGTCACGCTCTCCAGGTCGGCCGCGGTGCCGACGATGTTGTAGGCGATCAGGTGGGGCAGGTGGGAGGTGACGGCCAGCACGAGGTCGTGGTGCTTGGCGTCCATCAGCTCGACATTGGCGCCCAGCGCGCGCCAGAAGTCGGAGAGCGTCTCCACCGCCGCGGCGTACGCCGCCCGCGTGTCGTCGGGATCGGGGCACAGGATGGTCCAGCGGCCCTGGAACAGCTCGGCGAAGCCGGCGTCCGGCCCGGAGGACTCGGTGCCGGCGATCGGGTGGCCGGGGACCACGAAGGCGCTGGCCGGAACGGTTTCGCGCAGGGCCACGCCGATGGCGTGCTTGACCGATCCGACGTCCGAGACGATGGCGCCGTCCTTCAGGCCCGGCGCGGCCAGACGCGCGGCCTGACCGATGGCGGCGGGCGGGGCGGCGAAGATCACCAGGTCGGCGCCGCGGACAGCCTCGGTGATGTCCTCGAACACCTCATCCGCATAGCCCAGCTCGACCACCCGGGCGCGAACCTGTTCGCTCAGATCGTAAACGACGATCGTCCTGGCCGCCCCTGAAGCGCGAGCGGCGCGAATGACCGACGAGCCGATCAGGCCGCAGCCGATCACGGCGAGGCGGTCGACGATGGAATGGTGTGGGTCAGGCGAAGGCGAGGTCATGAACGGTTCCTATCGAAAAGGCCGGAGACCGTCATGTTTCAGATCACGCCGCCGGCTCGGGCGGCGGGACGTGGGAGGTCTGCCGCTCGCTATGTTTGCGAGCGGTAATAGAAGGCGACGCGGCGAGCGGTGCGGGTCATGGCAGGCGTGCTAATGGGCCGATCCAGCATCGTCAAGCGCGGGCGCTATTTCGGTGACAGTTTACTTATCTCGACCGCGCCGTCGCATAGGTTCGTGGATCAGCGGAGATAAGTAAACTGTCACCGAAATAGCTTCGTCATGCCGATGCGCTCATGAACCTGCCGAGCAACTCGACCACCGCGCGATTGTGCTCTTCCAGGCCGATGGTGATCCGCAGGTGCTCGGGCAGACCGTAGTTGGTCACCCCGCGGGTCAGATAGCCGTGCTGCGCCAGGAAGGCTTCGGCCTCCGGCGCGGTGCGGCCGGGCGTCGTCGGGAAATGCACCAGGATGAAGTTGGCCGCCGATGGCGTGACCTCGAGCCCCAGCCCGCCCAGCTGCTGGCTCAGCCACGGCCGCCACTGCTCCATCAGCGCCAGGGACTGGGCCTGGAAGTCCTTGTCCGCCAGGGCCGCGATGGCGGCTTCCTGGGCGGCGATGGAGGTGTTGAACGGCGCGCGGATACGGTCCAGGGCGTCGGACGCCTCGATCGGGCAATAGGCCCAGCCGATCCGCAGGGCCGCCAGGCCGTGCAGTTTGGAGAAGGTGTGGGTGACGATGACGTTGTTGGCCTCGCGCGCCAGGGCCAGGCCGTCGTCGAACAGGGGTTCGGTGGCGAACTCGGCATAGGCGGCGTCGATCACCAGCATGACGCTGGGCGGCAGCTTCTGGTGCAGGCGGCGCAGCTCGTCGGCGGGCAGCCAAGTCCCGGTCGGGTTGGCGGGCTGGGTGATGAAGACCAGCCGCGTGCGGGTATCGACAAGCTTAAGCACCTCGTCGACATCGATCCGCAGGTTCGGCTCAGGCGCGAAGCGGACCTCGCCGCCGCTGGCCCGCGCGCCGATGGCGTAGGCGCCGAAGCCGTACTGGCCCTGGACGATGTTATCGCCTGGCTCCAGATAGACCTGGTTGATCAGGTGCAGGATCTCGTCGGTGCCGTCGCCGAACACCAGCCGCTCCGGCTCGATGCCGAAATGGGCGGCCACCGCCTCGCGCAGGCCGTTGGAGCGGCCGTCGGGGTAGATGTTCAAGCGGTCGGCGGCAGCGATGAAGGCGGCCTTGGCGGCGGGGCTGCAGCCAAGGATGTTCTCGTTCGACGACAGCTTGACCGGATGCTCGAACCCCTCGGCCTGCGACTTGCCGGGCTTGTAGGGGATGATGTCCAGGATGCCGGGCTTGGGCGTCGGACGGTCGACGGCTGAGCGATCGACGGGCGTCTTATCGAGGGGTGTCTGGGCGTTCATGGGATGCTTATAGACCCTTCAGGCGTCGAAAGGCCGCGCGGCCGCGCCGATCACACCGGCCAGCCGGCCGGGGGCGCGGGCGATGCGCGCGTCGTTACGCAGGTAGAAGCCGGACAGCACGAACAGCTTCAGGCCGCCCGTCTCCAGCATCAATTCGGCGGCGATCCCGTCCCGGCTGAGGGCGTCGACGATGCTGGCGGCCGGTTGGGCCGCGTCGGTGACCCAGAAGGTCTCGTCGTCGCCGGAAGGTTCGACCTCGACCTCGGCCACCGCCAGGGCGCCGGGCGCGCCCCAGACGGCGAGGCTGGGCATGGCGGCGAACACCGAAAGGCTCGGCTCGGCCAGCAGTCGGCCCCACCAGGCGCTGGTCGGCGACAGGGATAGGATGCCCACGCCGCCGAGGGTCTTGGCGGCGCTCAGCGCGTCCTCGGGCTTGGCGACCTGGCGCAGCGGCGGCGCCGCGCCGAATTGGGAGCGGGCCAGCTCGACGGCCCGCGCGGGATCGTTCGCGCCCCAGACCGCAAGATGGAACGGCCCCTGCTTGGCCAGGCTGTCGGAGATCAACTCACGCCAAAGACGCACCGTCAGCGCGTCGCCCGCGCCCTGTCTCGGCTTGCCCAGCAGCCGGCGCATCAGCATCGCCTCGCGCGCCGGCCGAAGCCCGAACTTGTCGCCGTCGCCCGCCGCCCGTTTGGCCACCGCAACGTCGTTGGCCAGCCCCGCGCGCTCGTCGACAAGACGCAGCAACTCGGCGTCGATGGCGTCGAGTCTGGCCCTGACCTCGTCAAGCGTTGGCGGTTTGCGATCCACTCAAAATCCCCGGCCCCGAAAGCCGCCGGACCATAATGATTGATGCGCGCTGTGCAATAGCGGCGGGGCCCTAGAACAGCTTGGGCGATGGCGAGATCGGGAAGGGTCCAAAGCGGGCCAGTCCGCCCGGGAAGCTTAGGTCGACCCGAACCTTTCCGCTCGCGCCGCCCTGGGTGTCGAGCACGCTCGCGGCCAGGCCCGCCGCGAGGGGATTGACGGCGTGGACCGCGCCGAGGGCCCGTATCGCGTCGCCGCCGCCCTTGACCTCGAGCTGGGCGTCGCCCGTCAGCCGTCCGTCGGCGTCGAGACCCAGCTGGCTGGAATGGACTCCGAGCGTGCGCCCGCCGGCCGCGGCGCCGCCGAGGCTGGTGGTCAGGGTTCCGCCCGCGGCGGACCAGCGCCGCGCCGCCGCGCCCGCGTCCCGGCCCTGGAAGGCGCTCAGATGGCTGAGCGTCCCCTGCCACATCACCGCCATCGGCGCGGCGCCCGTCAACGCGCTCAGCCGGCTCCGTGGGCTGGCGACCGCGCCATCGAGAAACAGCCTGGCCTCGACCTGATCGTCCGGCTGCGGACGGGTGTAGAACACCGCGCGGTCGACGCTGGATAAAGGAAATGGCCCCGCGCCGGGCTGGGGCGCGAAGCTCAGCTTCAGCCCCTCGACCACGATCCGCGGCGCGGCGTCGCCCTGACCCACCCAGCTCATGCGCAGCACCGGCCCGGAAATCGCTGTCGCGCCGGCGTTCGGCCGGGTCAGGGTCGCGCCCTGTTCGGCGGCGATCACCCAGTGGTTCAGGTCGAAGGCGTTCGCCACCGCCTTGAATTTCGGCGCCGCAAGCTTCCAGCCGGACGGTTCGCCGATCTCAGCGGCCGTGAGCACCACGTCGATGCGGAACGGATAGCCGCTGATCGCGGCGTCCGTCCAGCCGAGATCGAGGCCCTGCTGATGCGCCCGCGCGGCGGTCCGCTCCAGCGCGTCGGCGACCTGGTTGCGAATCTCGAACCAGACGCCGCTCCAGCCCGCGAACGCCAGCGCGATCACCGCATAGGGCGCCCACAGCCAAGAGGGATTTGCCGGTTTGCGGTCGGCGGCGGGGTCGGGCATGGTCATCACGCGGTTTGGGGCAGGGCGCTGCGGAACAGGAACGGTCTTGAGTAGGGTTGAGCCAAGCGCGGACGCACAGCGCCGCTGGGTGTTCGGGTACGGATCGCTGATGTGGCGGCCGGGGTTCGACTATCTAGAGCGCAAACCCGCCGTGCTCCATGGCCGCCGTCGCGCCTTCTGCATTTATTCCGTCCACCATCGCGGCACCTACGAGCGGCCGGGCCTGGTGCTGGGCCTGGCGCCCGGCGGTTCCGTGCGGGGCGTCGCCTATCATGTCGCCGATGCGCTCTGGCCGGAGGTCTACGCCTATCTGCGCGAGCGGGAGCAGCCGACCGAGACCTATTTCGAGGCCTGGGCGTCCGTGCGGCTGCCCGGCGGCGAGGCGGTCCCCGCGCTGGTCTTCCTCTCGGACGTGAACCACCCGCAATGGGCCGGCGACCTCAGCCTCGAGGCGCAGTCGCGGCTGATCGCCGGCGCGAGCGGGCTTTCCGGCCGCAATGTCGACTATCTGCGTGATTTGGTGCGGCATTTGCGTGAAGCGGGGGTTCAAGACCAGGCCATGACCCGACTTCTGACGCGCGTAGAGACGCTCGAGAGCTCGCAAGAGGAAATCTGACGGTAATACTCCTCAGGGGCGCCAACTCACATAACGAGGTTGTCCGTAGAGGGAACGGAAACCTTTTGTGACATAGGTTTAACGGGTTGGAGGGTCCGCCCGTGAAATTTCAATTGAGGGCGTTGCTGGCCCTCATCTCAGTCCTGAGCGGCCTTGCTTTAGCGCCCCGTCTTTCGGCGGCGCCGACGATGAGTCCATTGCAACTTGCGCAGGCGATTGAGCAACGGGCCGACAAAACCAGTTTCGCTGACCTTGAGCGCTTCGGCGAGGCCGCCGCCAAGGGATCCAACGCCGAGTCGCTCCGCCGGCTCCAGTACGTGGCCATGGTGTTCGAGAACCAGTCCGAATTCGACCGGTTCAACTATTGGAACGGTCTGCTGCAGCGCAAGGCCCAGGACATGGGCGACGCCCGGTTCGAGTCCATGGCGCAGCTGAACGCGATGAAGGCGCGCTACGACAACGGCGACGCCACCGCCGAGGCCGAGATCGCCCGCGTCGCCAGCCACGAAAAGGACTGGTACGCCCGGGTCCACGCCATCGCCTTCCAGGCCGCCATCCTGATCGACGAGGAAAGAGCCGGCGACGCCTTGCGCGTGCTGTCGTTGGCCGAGGACATGATCCCCGCGCACGAGGATCCGGCCGCCATGGCGACGGCGGAAGCCGACATCTGGGACGCGATCGGCATCGCGCTGATGAAGCTGAAGGACCTGGGCGGCAGCGCCAAGGCGTTCCAGCACGCCGACTTCGACCTGATCGATCCCAGCTACCCAAGGCCGGACTTCGACGACGTCTACAACATGGCCCACCTGTCGGTGGATCTGGGCGACGCCAAGCTCGCCCGCTCCATTTCCGCCATTCACCACCGCCTGACCCTGCGCTCCGACCTTCCTCACCTGGGCTCATGGGACAAGAACCTCTGCGCTATGGTCGCCGAGGCGTTTGGAACGCCGGCCGAGGTCAACCAATGCCTTCAGGGCCTCGACGCGCGGCTGACCGGCGCCGAATTCCTCGCCCCGCGCATCCTGCCGATGCGCGCGATCGCCGAGGCGCGCCTCGGCGACGTTGTCCACGCCCGCCAGGATCTGGCGCGGATCGACCAGCTCAAAGCGTCCAACGACTTCAGTCCCGCCGCCTTCAGCCGCGAGCCGGAGGTGCAGGCCGAGCTCCTGGCCGCCGAAGGCCAGCATCGCCAGGCCTTCGAGGCCCTGCGCGACTACAGCCGCCAGCACGTCCAGGACCAGGCGCACGAGGTCGACGCCGGGGTGCGCCAGCTCACCGGCGAACTGCAGACCCAGCTTGAGACCGCCCGCCGCAGCATGGATCTGCAGGCGGCGGTGGTCCGCTCCCAGCGCTGGATCGGCGCCTTTGCGGCCATGCTGATCCTCGGCGCCGGCGCGGTGCTGATCTGGCAGCGCGATGTCGCGCGCAAGCTGCGCCTTGCGCAGCAGAAGGCCGAGCTGGCTTCGAGCTCCAAGAGCGAATTCCTCGCCAACATGAGTCATGAGATCCGCACCCCGCTCAATGGGGTGGTGGGCGTGGCCGACCTGCTGGTGCGCGCGGGCCTGGCCGAGCGCGAACGCAAGATGGCCGAGATCATTCGCGATTCCGGGCAGACGCTGGAGCGACTGTTGTCGGACGTGCTGGACCTGGCCAAGGTCGAGGCTGGTCAGCTCAGCATCGAGCAGGCGCCCTTCCATGCCGGGGAGCTGATCCGCGCCGTGCTTGAGCTGTCGTCGGCGCGGGCCGAGGCGAAGGGCCTGATGCTGCAGGCCCAGATCGCCCCGCAGCTGGAAGGCTGGTTCCTGGGCGACGCGGTCCGGGTGCGCCAGATCCTGACCAACCTGGTGAGCAACGCCGTCAAGTTCACCGAACAGGGGTCCGTCTCGATCGTGGCCGAGGCGCCGGCGCCGGGTGTGATGCGCCTGTCGGTCGTGGACACGGGCGTCGGCTTCGACGCGAGCCAGAAGGACCGCGTGTTCGGCCGCTTCCAGCAGGCCGACGGCTCCATCACCCGCCGCTTCGGCGGCACCGGCCTTGGGCTGTCCATCTGCCGGCAGCTCGCCACCCTGATGGGCGGCGCGCTCGACTGCGACAGCACGCCTGGCCGCGGCTCGATCTTCTGGTTCGAGGCCTATTTCGAACCCACGGTCGCCGCCGAGCCGGCTCAGAACGACATGACCGACTGCGGACTGGCCGATGGACCGGCTCTGCGCATTCTGGTCGCCGACGATCATCCGACCAACCTCAAGGTCGTGGGGTTGATGCTCGAGCAGCTCGGCGTTGAGATCGTCACCGTTGTCGACGGCGCGGAGGCGGTCGCGGCCGTTGCGCGCGAGCGCTTCGACGTCGTGCTGATGGATATGCAGATGCCGGTGATGGACGGCCTGGAAGCCACCCGCGTCATTCGCGCCCAGGAGGCCGCCGCCGGGCCTCGCCGCACCCCGATCCTGATGCTCAGCGCCAACGCCAGTCCCGAACACCTGCGCGCCAGCAGCCTCGCCGGCGCCGATGGCCATGTCGCCAAGCCGGTCACGGTGTCGGCCCTGACGATGGCGCTGTCGGAGGTTCTCGACCCCGCCGAGGATGATCTGGAAGCGGTGGCTTAGAGGCCGCTACAGCCCTTCGGCGAGCAGGGCGTTCGACGCCGTCTCGATCCGCTCTTCGAGCAGGGCCATGAAGGCGGCGCGCTTCAGGCCGGGCGGGATCGGCTCGAGGAATTCAAAGACGATGGTTCCGGGGCGGCGGATGAAGCCATGCGCGGGCCAGTGGACGCCCGAGTTGGTCGCGACCGGCACGCAGGGCACCCCGAACTCGCGGTAGAGGGCGGCGATGCCGGGCTTGTAGTCGCCGGCGACGCCCGGTTGGCCGCGCGTGCCTTCCGGGAAGATCACCAGTTGGCGGCCCTCGGAAAAGCGCGCGATCGCGTCCTTGACCATCTTGCGCAGGGTGGTCGCGCCGCCCTCGCGGTCAATGACGATCATCGCCGTCTTGGCCGAATACCAGCCGAAGAAGGGAATCCACATCAGTTCCTGCTTCATCACGAAGCAGCTGTCGGGCAGCCAGGCGAACTGGGCGAAAACGTCGAACATGCACTGGTGCTTGGGCGCGACCAAAGCCGCGCCCGACGGCAGGTGCTCGCGTCCGCGCATCTCGACCTTGACGCCGCAGATCAGGCGCAGGCCCAGCATGACGCCGTGGCTCCAGAAGGCGAACATGGCCAGCATCCATCGGCGCGGGGCCAGCAGCGTCGGCAGCATGACCAGGGCCATCACCGCCGACCAGAGATAGAAGCAGGCGGTGAAGAGCAGCGAACGGATCAGGATCACGCCGGCGCTCCGCTGGGGGCCGGCTCGTCCTCCGGATCGGCTTTCGGGCGGAACACCGACTGGCGGGTCAGGATGACCAGATATTTGCAGTATTCCACCACCATGCGCCGCACGCCCTCGCGGCTGCGCCACCAGTGCCGCGCGTCCAGGTCGGTGGTGCGGATGGGGTAGGGAATGATGTCGTCTTCCGGCAGCGCGCCTTTCAGCTCCAGCAGAGCCCTGGGCATGTGGAAGTCCGAGGTCACCAGGATCAGGGTGCGATAGTCGTAGGCCCGGGCCCAATGGGCGGTCTCGCGGGCGTTTCCGACGGTGTCGGTCGCCTGATAGCCCAGGTCCACGCAGCAGTCGTAGATCCGCTGGTCGGCCTTGGCCACGCCGCGCATGTCGGCCCGGGTCGCCTGGGGGTTCACGCCCGACACCAGCATCCGCCGGGCCTTGCCCTGCTCCAGCAGCAGCATGGCCGAGGAGATGCGTGCGTCCGACCCGCCGGTCAGCGCCACCACGCCGTCGGCCACCGGCGGATCGGCGGCCGGCGTCGAGCGGTCGACCCGGGCGGCGAAAGCCAGCAGGCCGACGACCCAGAACACCACCAGAGTGGCCAAAACGGCGGCCGCTGCTCTCACACCATCTCCTTCAACAGGCCGAGCGCGGTGATCCGCGCCGCCAGGGCCGCCACCAGGGCGGCGATCAGGGGGCAGGCCGGCAGGACCAGCAGGTCCGACCAGGCCAGCGGCAAGGCGGGCGTCAGACCCTCTCCGCCGCCGAACGCGCGCGCCGCCGCGCCGATAATCGCCGCTCCGCCCGCGCCGAACAAGCCCGCCAGCGCGGCCATGCGCGCGAACCGCACCTGGAACAGGCCGGCGATGAAGCCGTCCTCGGCTCCCGCCAGGTGCAAGACCCCCACCAGGTCGCGCCGGGCGGCCAGGCCCGCGCGGGTCGCGAACGCGATCACGGCGGCCGCGGCGGCGGCCATCAATGCGGCCACGCCCAGCGCCGCGGCGCGGGCCATCGCGCCGGCGTGCAGCACGTCCTTGAGCCAGAGGCTATGGTCGTCGACGGTCGCATCGACGCCGGCGTCCTTCAGCGCCTTTTCCATGGTCGCCGCGCTGGCGGGCGATTTCGGATCGAGCTCGACGCTGACCAGGCGCGGGACGGGCAGGTCCTGCAGGACGTCGGTGTCGCCCAGCCAGGGCTTCAGCAGCGCCTCGGCCTTCTCCTTTTCCAGCGCGTCGGCTTCTTCGACGCCCGGCTTGATTCCCGACAGCACCTCGGCGGCGCGGGCGGCCGCGGCGTCGGCGGTTTCGGTCCCCGAGGGCCGCACCAGCACCGTCGCCGAGCCGACCAGCTGGGTGCGCCAGCCTCCCGCCGCGCGATTGGCTCCCAGGGCCGCCACAATGGCCACACAGGCCAGGAAGGACAGCACCGCGACCACGAACACCAGCGCCCCATCCCGGGCGTCCTCGGGCGGCAGCAGCGGCGCGGGCCTGCGGCGCGGAGCGTCGGTCGCGGGACTCATCGGCCGCCTCCGGGCAGAAGACTCAATCGCCCGCCCGCCAGATGCATGACCGGCCGACCCGAACGGGCGACCAACTCCTCGTCGTGACTGGCGATCAGCACCGTCGCGCCCAGCCGGTTCAACTCCACGAACAGCCGGAGGATCCGCAGCGCCATCTCCTGGTCCACGTCGCCGGTGGGTTCGTCCGCCAGCAGGATATCGGGCCGGTTGACCACCGCCCGGGCGATCGCCAGCCGCTGCTGCTCGCCGCCGGACAGCGCCTGGGGATAGGCGTCCATCCGCTCGGCGAGTCCGACCCAGGCGAGCAGCTCGACGATGTCCGCGGCGTAGTCGCCGGGCGCGGCGCCCGCCAGCCGCAGGGGCAGGGCGACATTGTCGAAGGCGTTCAGATGATCCAGCAGCCGCTTGTCGGAATAGACCACGCCGATCCGCCGGCGCACGAAGGGCAGATCCGCGCGCCGAAGCTGGGCGGTGTCGCGGCCGAACAGGCTGACCAGGCCGCGCGTGGGGCGCATCGCCAAGTGGATCAACCGCAGGAGCGACGATTTTCCAGCCCCAGAGGCGCCGGTGAGGAAATGGAAGGAGCCGGGCTGCAGCTCGAAGGACAGGTCTTTCAGCACCTCGGTCGCGCGCCCGTACCGCAGGCCGACGCCGTCGAAACGCACCACAGGGCCGGCATCGGCCATGCCGTCATCTTCGGGACCGTCATGTGGCTGCGACGCCATGGCAGGCTCGGTGTTAGGGCGACGCCCATCGGCGGTTCTGGACATGGGAGCCGAAATCGGCGACCTCGGCTTAGAGGGCGCTTATGCATCCGATTCGACGATCATGATACTGACCTGTCCTGAGTGCGCCACCCGCTATTTCGTGGATGACGCGCGCATTGGCGCCAAGGGCCGCGAGGTGCGATGCGCCTCGTGCAGCCATCGCTGGACCGCGACCAAGGACGACGATCCGCTGGAGCTCGAGCCGGTCGCCGCGCCGGTCTCCACCCCCACGCCGGATGCGGAGGCGGCTCCCGCGTCCGAGGCGGTGGCCGCGACCGACCTTCCCGCCGACGAACTGCCCAAGGTCTATCGCCAGCGCGCCCAGACCAAGGCCAAGGAGCGCGAAGCGGCGGCCACCGGCGTGATCTGGGCCGCGCTCGCCGGGGGCTTCGTGGTGCTGCTCGCCGCCACGGCCCTGCTGCGCCAGGACATCGCCCAGATCTGGCCGCGGACCGCCGGCGCCTACGCCATGGTGGGTCTGCCGGTGAACCTGGTCGGCCTGACCATCGAGGCCCAGCACGCCCAGCCCATGCTGAAGGACGGCCACGCCGACCTGGCGGTGTCGGGGACGCTGCGCAATGTCCGGGGCAAGCCCGTCGCGGCCCCGCCGCTCAAGGTCACCCTGCTGGCCGCCGACGGTCGGGTGGTCGCGACCCAGATCGCCAAGCCCGACGACGCCCTGGTTCCCGCGGGCGAAACCCGCAGATTCGTCATCGACATGCTCGATCCGCCGGTCAGCGCCGCCAACGTCGAAATTGCGTTTGTCTTCGATGGCCGAATCCCTAAAGGGAAGGCCAAGGCCAGCCCGGCCTCACCGACCGTCGCCGGTTCCGCCCCGCCCGCCGCCATCGACCTGCGCGGCGTTGCCGGACCCGCCGCAGAAGAGGCCAAACCCGTGCCGTCCGCTTCCCCCTACGCCCTGCCCGCCACCGCCACCCCGAGCAGCCCCAATGGCTGATGTCGCCGCGACCGCGGAGGTCCTCAGCCCCGAAGACGTCGCCCAGCGCGTGAAGGCCATGGCCGAGGCCATCGCGCCGCATATCGATGACGACACGGTGGTGGTCTGCCTGCTCACCGGGGCCATCTGGTTCGCCGCGGACCTGACGCGGGCGCTGGACAAGTGCGGCAAGTCCCCCCTGTTCGACGCCCTGTGGCTGTCATCCTACAATGACGGCAAGTCGAGTTCCGGGGTGATCGAGGTTCGCGCGGGCCTTCAGCGCTCGGTGACGGGCCGCAAGGTGCTGCTGGTGGACGACGTGGTGGAGTCGGGCCTGTCCCTGGCCGAGGCCTCGCGGATGATGCGCGCGGCCGGCGCGAGCGAGGTGATCACCGCCGTGTTCGCCTGCAAGCCCTGGCCGACCGCCCGGGCCGTCGAGCCGGACTTCACCGGCTGGGACGCGCCGAACCTGTTCCTGGTGGGCTACGGCATGGACGTCGCCGGCCGTCTGCGCGGCATGGGCGGCGTCGGGGTCGTAGAGTAGCTTCCTCCAGCCGCGGTCCGGCGCCATCTTCGCGCGGCCCTTCGGCGCGAGGAGACGGCCAGATGCTCAACGGAATCCATCGCAACAGCCTGCAGGAGCAGGTCGTTTACGGTCGCCCGGCGCTTGAGGCGCTCACCGAGCTGGCCGGCGGCTTCGGCGTCCAACGGCTGCTGATCACGTCGACGGCCTCACTATCGGGGCCTGATGGTGTGGCGACGCGGCTGGCTGAGGCGCTCGGACCCCTATGTGTGGGCGTGTTCTCCGACATCTCGGCCCACTCCCCGCGCGAGGGCGTGATCGACGGCGCGGCGCGGGCGCGGGCGGTCGGGGCGGACCTGCTGGTGGCCGTCGGCGGCGGCTCGGTGATCGATGCGACCAAGGTGATGCAACTGGCGCTGTGGGCCGGGGTGGAGGCCGTCGACGCGCTCGGCGCCTATCGGGCGGGGCCCGGCCCCGATCGCGCCGACCTGTCCAAGCTGACTCCTGGCGTGCGCATGGCGGCCGTCCCGACCACCCTGTCGGCGGCCGAATTCACCGCCTTCGCCGGCGTGACCGACGTCGCGCGCCACGCCAAGGAGGGCTACGCCCATCCGCTGCTCGCGCCCCGCGCGGTGATCCTGGATCCGGCGCTCACGCTGGGGACGCCGCCGCGGCTCTGGTTCTCGACCGGGATGAAGGCGGTCGATCATGCGGTGGAGCAGCTGTGCAATCCGCTCCGCTCGCCCTATGCCGACGCGCTGGCGGAAGCGGGCCTTCGGGATCTGGGGCAGGGGCTGGCGGCGAGCCAGGCGCGGCCGGATGACCTCGATGCGCGGCTCCAATGCCAGGTCGGCATGTGGCTGGCCATGTCGGGCGCGAGCGCCGGCCGCGGCCTCGGCGCCAGCCACGCGATCGGCCACACCCTGGGCGGGACCTATGGCGTGCCGCACGGGCTCACCTCCTGCGTCATCCTGCCGGCGGTGCTGCGGTGGAACGAGGGCGTCGCGGACGATCGCCAGCGTCTGGTCGCCGGCCTGCTGGGCCGCCCGGATCTTTCCGCCGCGGACGCGGTGAAGACCCTGGCCCAAAACCTCAGCCTGCCGACCGACCTGGCGGCGGTCGGAATCGGTCCAGATCAGTTCCAGGCCATCGCCGAGCACACCCTGCACGACCGCGGCGTCCGCTCGAACCCGCGCCGGATCACCGGGGCCGATGACATCGTCGCCATTCTGGAGCTGGCGCGCGGCTAGGGCGCCGGCGCATCCTTCGGCGCCGCGGCGTCGGTGGTGTTGACGTCGCTCGGCGAGGTCGACGCGACATCGGACTTGCCGGCGTCCTTGTCCGACCATTTCATGATCGGCTCGTCGGCGGGCGTCAGGTTCGCCTGGGACAGCGCCGCCTCCATGTCCACCACCCCCACGTCGCCGGTGGAGAAGTGCAGCACGGTCGGCGCGGCGGGCCGTCCGTTCTCGCTGGCGAACTGCGGCGCGGCGTTGATCTGCAGGGCGTAGCTCTGGTGACCCGCGACGGTGCACAGCAGCACGAAGGTGCGCTGGTCGGCCAGCATGCGCGGTTCGCCCAGGCAGTCGGGGAAGGCGCCCGCCGCGGCGCGCGAATAGGACCAGCCGTCGGGCGCCATGGTCTGGCTGAACACCAGCTTCAGCACGATCACGCCGCCGGGAACCGTCGCGCCCTCCGCCGGGAAGCTTTGCACGATCCTGGGGCCGGGGCCGCCGGCGATGGTCACCGGGCGCACCACCGTCGCGCCGGGCGGCGGCGGGTCCGCCACGGCGACGGCCGGCGCCGCAACGACGAGGAGCGCGAGGAGGAGGCGGGACGGCGAGGCGATCATCCCGGCATCAAGGCTGACGGATGTGGCGTTCGCAAGGCCCCTCGCGCATCAGTGCTGCAGGGTCAGGGCGGTCGAGCCGTTGAAGGACGCCAGGCTGAGCCGGTAGAGGCCGCCCGACAGCGTTCGCGCACGAACCGGCGTCAGGCGCTCGCGCGGGACGTAATGGGGCTGGGCGCCGGCCATGGTGAAATAGTACTGCTCGAAATTGCCGTCCCCCGCCGGCGCGCCGAGCCACGCCCGCACGGCGGCCAGCGAAGCGCCGGCGTCCTGATCGTCGCTGAGCGTGCAGGTGACGGCTGGCGCCGCGCCCGCCTCGCCCGGCGGCGTGGTCAGCCGCAGATGGATGATCCGCCCGCCGATCGCATGGTCCCAGGTCGTCGACGCTTGGCTGCCCGCCGAGCCGCCCGGACGCTTGGCGCCGGCCGTCGCCGCGGCGGCCCTTACGGCGTCCGGCGAGAGGGCCGTGTCGACGCAGAAGCGACGCAGATCGCCCAGGAGGGGCGTGTCACGCGCCTGCCCCGAACAGGCGGCGAGCGTCATCAACAGAAGGATGGCGAGCGCTTTGGCCGTGAGCCTGGTCATGGTCGATCCGGAAGCGGCGGACGAACGGCCAGACTGCCCGCCAGTCGCCAAGAAACCCTTACCGAGCGCCTAGAGCCAGGGCGCCAGCGGCTCGCGCGCCAGCATCTCGTCATAGCTCGGCCGCGGCCGGACGATGGCCATGTCGCTGCCGCGGACCATCACCTCGGGAACCAGCAGGCGGCTGTTGTATTCGCTCGCCATGGCCGCACCATAGGCGCCGGCGCTGAGGAAGGCCACCAGGTCGCCGGCCTTGAGCGGCGGCAGCGCGCGTTCCCGCGCGAAGGTGTCGCCGGTCTCGCACACCGGTCCGACCACGTCGTAAACGACCGGCTCGGCGTCGGGCGCCGGCTCCCGCAGCGGCCTGATCTCGTGATAGGCCTCGTACATGGCCGGCCGGACCAGGTCGTTCATGGCCGCGTCCAGCACCAGGAAGCGGCGTCCCTCAGGCCGCTCGTGCACATGGATCACCCGCGCCAGCAGCACGCCCGCATTGGCGGCGATCACCCGGCCGGGCTCGAAGGCCAGCTGGACATCCAGGTCGCCGATGGCCCGCTTGACCATCGCCGCATAGGTCTGCGGCGACGGCGGCTCGGGATTGTTGAAATAGGGCGCGCCCAGGCCGCCGCCGAGGTCGAGCCGCTCGACGCTCATCCCCTCGCCGCGCAGCCGCTGGACCAGCGCCTTCATCTTGCCGAACGCGGCCTCCATCGGGGCCAGGTCGGTGATCTGGCTGCCGATGTGGCAGGCCACGGCCACGGGTTTGACGCCGGGGAGGTTCGAGGCCTTGGCGTAGAGCCGCTCGGCCTCGCTCATGGAGACGCCGAACTTGGCGTCGGCCTGGCCGGTCGCGATCTTGGCGTGACCGCCGGCGGCGACGTCGGGATTGATGCGGATGGCGATGGTCTGACGCGCGCCCTTGGCCGCCGCGACCTTGGACAGCAGGTCCAACTCCGGCTCGGACTCGACGTTGATCTCGGCCACGCCGGCCTCGATCGCGAAAGCCAGCTCTTCGGCCGTCTTGCCGACGCCCGAGAAGATGATCCGCTCGGGCGGCGCACCGGCCGCCAGGGCCCGGCGAATCTCGCCTTCCGAAACCGTGTCGGCCCCGGCGCCGAGCGCGAACAGGGTCTTCAGGACCGAGAGGTTGGAATTGGCCTTGACGGCATAGGCGATCAGCGGCTCGCCCTTGCCCGCGCCCTTCAGGGCGTCGCGGAGCACGGTGAAATGGCGCTCAAGCGTGGCCGTCGAATAGACATAGACGGGCGTGCCGACCGCCTCGGCGATCCGGGCGAGCGGCACGTTTTCGCAGGCGAGCTCGCCGTCGCGATACTCGAAGTGGTTCATTGAGCCCCGGCGGTTCCGGGGCTGGGCAGGGCGCCTTGCGGGCCGTGGTTGAACGGACCCGACTGGCCAGGGATCGGCTGGGCGTAGGGCGCCTGGTCCAGCGGCTGGCTGGTGGGGTCGGTCGAGACCGGTTGGGGATCGGCCCTCTTGGCCGCGCGGGCCTCGGCGTCGGCCTGCTGCCTGGCCTCATAGTCGGCCTTGGCCTGGGCGCCGAACAGGGGCGCGGGCTGGCTCAGCTCGCCCGTCTTGCCGCAGGCGGATAGGCTGGCGGCGCCCATCAGGGCGACGCCGATCAGGGCTACGGTCTTCAGGGGGCGAACGGTCATTTCAGTCGATCCTTCCACCGCTGGATCTGGGCTCTGACCTGCGACGGCGCGGTTCCACCGTAGCTGGTGCGGCTGGCCACGGAAGCCTCAGGGGTCAGCACCTTGTAAACATCCTCGGTAATGCGCGGTTCAATGGCTTGCAACTGGTCCAGGGGCAGGTCGGGCAGGTCGACGCCCAGCGTCTCCGCCCGCTTCACCGCCTGGCCGGTCAGATGGTGCGCCTCGCGGAACGGCAGGTCCAGCGTCCGCACCAGCCAGTCGGCCAGGTCTGTCGCGGTCGAGAAGCCCGCGCCGGCCGCCGCGGCCATCCGCTCGGCGTTGGGCGTCAGGTCCTCGATCATGCCGGTGGTGGCGGCGACGGCCAGATTCAGCGCCTCAAACGCCTCGAACGCGGGGACCTTGTCCTCCTGCATGTCCTTGCCGTAGCTCATCGGCAGGCCCTTCATCACCACGGTCAGCGCGGTCAGGGCGCCGAAGATGCGGCCGGCCTTGGCGCGGACCAGCTCGGCCGCGTCCGGATTGCGCTTCTGCGGCATGATCGACGAGCCGGTGGTGAAGGCGTCCGAGAGGGCGATGAAGCCGAACTGCGGCGTCGTCCAGATGACAATCTCCTCGGCGATCCGCGACAGGTTGATGGCGCAGATGCTGGCCGCCGACAGGGCCTCCAGGGCGAAGTCGCGCGAGGCGACGGCGTCCATCGAATTGCCCATCGGCGCGTCGAACCCCAGCGCCTTTGCGGTGGCGTGACGGTCGATGGGGAAGGAGGAGCCGGCGAGGGCGGCCGCGCCCAGCGGCGACTCGTTCATCCGGGCTCGGGCGTCGGCGAAGCGGGCGGCGTCGCGGCCAAACATCTCGACATAGGCCATCAGGTGGTGGCCGAAGGTCACCGGCTGGGCCGACTGCAGATGGGTGAAGCCGGGCATGACCGTCGCCGCATGGGCCTCGGCCTGGACCAGCAGGGCGCGCTGCAGACCGTGCAGGCCGTCGACCGCCCGGTCGCAGGCGTCGCGCACCCAGAGCCGGAAATCCAGCGCCACCTGGTCGTTGCGCGAACGGGCGGTGTGCAGCCGGCCGGCGACGTCGCCCTTCAGCTCCTTCAGCCTCTGCTCCACGTTCATATGGATGTCTTCGTACTCGTCGCGGAACGGAAAGCGCCCGTCAGCCATCTCCGCCTCGATCAGGCGAAGCCCGTCCTGAAGCTCCGCCTCGTCCGCCGCAGAGATCACCCCCACCATCGCCAGCATGGCCGCGTGCGCCCGTGATCCGGCGATGTCCTGGGCCGCCAGCTTGCGGTCGAAACCGATCGAGACGTTGATCGCCTGCATCAGCTCGGCCGGCTTGACGGAGAAGCGTCCGCCCCACATGGCCTGTCCTTGGGGGGCCTCTCCTTGAGGGGCTTGCCCTTCGAGCGTGGGCGACTTAGGGACCTTGGTCATGAGCGACATCCAAGCGGGTCAGAAGACGGGGCAAGCGGGACAAAAAGCCAAACGACGCGGGCCATGGCCCTGGATCATCGTCGTCCTGGGCCTAGCCGTGATCGGCGCAGCCGGGGCTCTATATGTCCTGCGGCCGTCTGTCACCAAATCCGCGTCTGGGACGGACCTCAAATCCTTGGCCCACGGCGACCTGGCCAACCTCACGACCGCGTCGGCGGGCCAGCCGGCGCCGGACACGGTGTTCATCGACGCGGCTGATCATCCGAAGCACCTGGCCGATTTCAAGGGCCATATCCTGGTGGTCAATCTGTGGGCCACCTGGTGCGGGCCTTGCGTGAAGGAGATGCCGGCCCTGGCCAAGCTGCAGGCGGACTATCCCGGCAAAATCCTGGTGCTGCCGATCAGCATGGACAAGGCCGACGACCGCGAGAAGGCCCGGGCCTTCATCGCCGAGAATTCGCCGTTGCCATTCTACGAGGACGAGAAGTCGGCGATGGCCTTCGCCCTCTCTCCGCCGGCGGAGGGTTTTCCGACCACGGTGATCTATGACGCGGCCGGCCATGAGCGGGCCCGGTTGGCCGACGGCGCGGACTGGACCGGGGCGGAAGCACACGCCCTGATCGACGCGGTTCTGAAGGGGTCCTGACCCCTCGCCGGAGCGCGTCTGCGCGGCCGCAACCCTTGTCCCACTACACTAAACCGTGGTCGGCGGCGGACCCATTTTGAGTTGACGGGAAAACCGCTCGAAGGCACTTAAGTCGGGCAATCCGATCTCTTGGCTGCATCCTGGGCGACCCCGGTCTACCGATCTAGCGACACTAGATTTGCGATTGTCACGGGCGGTCCGCCTCGGCGGCCCCCGCAACCGGAACGGCTCGCTAAGGAACGAAAGTATGCAAACTGGCACCGTAAAGTGGTTCAACACCACCAAGGGCTACGGATTCATTCAGCCGGAAGGCGGCGGCAAGGACGTGTTCGTGCACATCTCCGCGGTCGAACGTGCGGGTCTGCGCAGTCTCAACGAAGGCCAACAGGTCAGCTACGAATTGAAGGACGAGCGCGGCAAGACCGCGGCGGTCAATCTCAAGGCCCTCTAGGATTTAATCCTTCGGCCGACTGAATTTGCGGGCGTCGATCTCGAGCGGATCGGCGCCCAATTTGTCTTGGGCTTCGCGAACTCTCTTGGGCTACGCGAATTGTCTTGGGGCTACACGAAGCCCAGTTCGGCCCTCAGATCAGCGGCCGTCATTCCGCCCGCTCTCAGCGCCCGCAATGTCTGCGCCCGGTCCCGTTTGGCGTAGCGCTTGCCATCGGGGCCGAGCAGCAGCCGGTGGTGGCGATAGGTCGGCGTCGGCAGGTCCAGCAGCGCCTGCAGCAGGCGCTGGATGTGGGTCGCCTCGAACAGGTCCACGCCGCGCGTCACGTGGCTGATCCCTTGTAAGGCGTCGTCGACCACGACGGCCAGGTGGTAGGCGACGCCCAGCCCCTTGCGCGCCAGGATCACGTCGCCGGCGCACTCGGGTCGGGCCGTTTGTACGCCCGTCTCGCCGTTCGGCCCCGCGCCGGTCTCTGCGAACGTGAGCTTGTTCCAGACGTCGCCCAGCGTCGCCCTCGCCGCCGCCAGCGACAGCCGCCAGGCGAACGGCGCCCCGCTGTCCAGCCTCGCCGCCTCTTCGCTCGGCGCCAGGGGTTGGCCAGTATACGGGACCGCCGCGCCGTGCGGGGCCCGGCCGATGTCATTCAGGATCTCCGCGCGGGTCTTGAAGCAGCGATAGACCAGGCCCGCGTCGCGCAGTCGCCGCAGCGCCGCGCCATAGTCGTCCAGGTGCTGCGACTGCCGCCGGACCGGCGGGTCCCACGCGAGGCCCAGCCAGGCCAGATCGTCTACAATCGCCGTGTCGAATTCGGGCCGGCAGCGCTCTGCGTCGATATCCTCGATCCGCAGGATGAACCGGCCGCCGATCTCGCGGGCCAGCGCGGCCGCGGTCAGCGCCGAGAAGGCGTGGCCCTTGTGCAGGTAGCCGGTGGGCGAGGGTGCGAACCGGCTCGCCGGCCTGGCGGTCGCGCTCACGCCTCGTCGGGCGTCGTCGTGCAGACCGGGTCGCTGTAGCCCAGGTGTTCGAACACCGCGCGCAGGAAGGGCCGCTCGCCGCCCAGGGCGTCCTTGAGCGGCTGGAATTCGGGGAAGGTCGAGATTTCCGCCAGTCCGTGGGCGGCGCACCAGGCGGCGATCACCGTCAGTTCCAGGTCGATGTCGCTGATCTTGCCGCCGGCGGCGGCGCGGATGTTTTCGCGCAGGGTCTTCAGCCCGCCCTCGTCGTGGTCGGCGCTGTCGGGGAGGGTGTCCATGCTGCGGGCGCAGTCGTACATGACGCGGTAGAGGGCGGGGTTGGCCTGGGCGAACTCCACATAGGCCACGCCCATCGCGTGGGTGCTCAACGGACCGACCGCGTTGGCCATGGCCTGCTTCAGGCGGTGGAAGCCTTCCTTGGCGACGGCGTAGAGCAGCTCGCCCTTGTCCTTGAAGTGGTGGTAGGGGGCGGCCGGGCTGACGCCCGCCTCGCGGGCGACGGCGCGCAGCGTCAGGGCGGCCGGACCGTCGCGTTCGATGATCACCATGGCAGCTTCCAGCAGCGCCCGGCGCAGGTCGCCGTGGTGATAGGGCTTCGGTTCCGAAAGGGCC
>Ga0302196_10000852_pt1 | contig 28886 bp, 25 predicted proteins | sample II_Bog_N1_3_FD_198794 | JGI IMG/M metagenome (GOLD analysis project Ga0302196, IMG submission 198794) | Peat permafrost microbial communities from Stordalen Mire near Abisko, Sweden - II_Bog_N1_3 | ecosystem: Environmental > Terrestrial > Soil > Wetlands > Peat | place: Sweden: Abisko...
GCTGCGCGACGCCCGCTACCTCGACCTGGCCGTCCAGGCCGCCGAGGCGACCTACGGCTACGGCGACTACCGGAACAGCTACACGGTCTGCACCGGCGTGGCCGGCGGCGGCGGCCTGTTCGTCGAGGTCTACCGCGCCACCGGCGAGGCCCGGTGGCGGGACCGCGCCCACGAGTTCGCCCGGCTGTGCATCGCCTACCGCGAGTCCACGCCCGCCGGGGACGCCTGGCCGACCGACGCCAAGGGGCTCTATTCGGCCGACTTCGGGTACGGGGCCGCCGGGGTCGGCCACTTCTTCCTCCGGCTGCTCGCGGACGGCCGGCTGCCGGACCCCCTCATGTGACCGGGCCGCCCGGTTTCCCGCTAACGAGCGCGCTTCGGCGCGCGCAGCCCTTTCATCAGCAGCTTCCAGACCTCGTCGTACTCCGCCTCGAGCCCCGCCTTGCCCCACTCGCCGGCGTGCACCGGGTGGTGGAAGCGCGAGGTCGCCGACAGCACGGCGCGCCCGGCGGCCACCGGGTCGACCCGGCGGAAGGTGCCCGCCTTGACCCCGGCCCGGATGATGGTCGCCGCCAGCGCGACGAGCTCATCGACGTGGGCGCCCGTCACCGCCTGGGTGTCCCCCGCCAGCGTCCGGTAGGCCGCGAAAAGCTCGGGGTCCTCGGACGCCCGGCGGCGCTTGGTGGCCGCCAGCGTGTCGAAGAGCCGCCGGAGCCGCCGCGGCGCCGGGCCGGCGGAGGCGGCGATGGCCCGCAGCGGGGTCATCGTCGCCTCGATCCATCCGCTGACGACCCACTGCCGCAGCTCGGCCTTGGAGGCGACGTGCCGGTACACCGCCGCGTGGCTGACCCCCAGCGCGCGGGCCACGTCGACGACCGTCGCCTTGCCCGGCCCGAACCGGCGGATGACGTCCTCGGCGGCGGACAGGATCCGCTCGCGGGTCAGCACCGTGGGGCCGGGGGACATGGCGGCGCAAGCTCCTCAGTGCGGCGCCTTGGTCGCCGCGGCGGCCGCGGCGATGCCGTCCAGCTCCGCCAGGACGGCGGCCGACAGCGGAAGGTCGGCCGAGGCCAGGTTCTCCCGCAGGTGGACGATCGACGAGGTGCCGGGGATCAAAAGGATGTTCGGGGACCGGTGGAGGAGCCACGCCAGGGCCACCTGCATGGGCTTGGCCCCGAGGCGATCCGCGACCGCCGAAAGGGTCGACGACTGCAGCGGGGTGAACCCGCCCAGCGGGAAGTACGGCACGTAGGGGATGCCCTGCCGGGCCAGGCGGTCGACCAGGGCCTCGTCCTCGCGGTGGGCCAGGTTGTAGTTGTTCTGCACGCAGACGACCGGCGTGATCGTCTGCGCCTCGGCGACCTGGGTCGCGGTCACGTTGCTGACCCCGACGTGGCGGATCAGGCCCTGGCGTTGCAGGTCGGCGAGCACCGCCACCTCGGCGGCGATGGAGCCCTCCAGCGTCCCGTGGACGGAGCCCATCGCGCGGTAGTTGACGACGTCGAGCGCCTCGACCCCGAGGTTGCGGAGGTTGTCGTGCACGCCCTCGGTCAGGTCCTTGGCACTCGTGGCGCGCTGCCAGGATCCGTCGGCGGGGCGCTTGGCCCCGAGCTTGGTCACGAGGACGAGCCCGGCCGGGTACGGATGGAGGGCCCGCTTGATGAGCTGGTTCGTGATGTGCGGCCCGTAGAAGTCGCTCGTGTCGATGTGGTTCACGCCGGCCTCGACCGCGGCCCGCAGCACGGCGACCGCCGCCTCGGGGTCCTTCGGCGGCCCGAAGACGCCGCGGCCGGCGAGCTGCATGGCACCGTAGCCGACGCGGCGGACGGTCATCCCCGTGCCGGGAAAGGCATACTGGCCGCCCAGTTTCTGGTCATGCGTGGTCTGGTTCATAGTACTGCTCCTCCGGTTGATCGTTTTCCCCTGTCAGGAACCGGACCCTGCCCCGGCTGGTTACAGAAGTCAAATACTGTAACCTGTAAATTCTCCCTGCCCTCAGGCCCGGCGCGCCCGGATCTCGGCGTCGTGCCGCGCCAGGTAGCGGGCGGCGTCCCCCTGGGTCCGCACCGTGGCGTGCTCGGCGAGCAGGGCGGCGCGGCTTTCCGGGTGCATGTCCAGGTTGCAGCGCAGCGCCAGGTCGACGAAGGTCCGCTGGTTGTCCGACAGCGCGGCCCCCGCCGGGACCACCAGGCTGACCGGCGCCGTCCCCGCGGCCGTGGCTTGGCCGTCGGTCAGGGGAGCGGGCAGCGCCGCCAGGGTGTCCATCCGCGGGGCGGCCAAGTTGAGCGCCGCGGCCAGCGAGGCGGCCGCGCCATCCCGGGCCGTCAGGGACGCGAGGCCGAAGCGCTCCTCGACCGTCCGCAGGACCGAGGCATGGTCGAAGGCGGCCGCGCCCGCGGCCCCCACCACCGTCCCGCGCCGGGTGTAGGCGGAGGCCACCACCGCGGGGACCCGGACGCCGAGCCGGTCGAACCCGAAGGCGTCGACCGGGTTCGCATACCGCGCGTCGTCGCCCGTCGGCACCGCCCCCGGCGGGACCACGTGGTCGAAGAATCCCCCGTGCTCGTCGAAGGTCACGACCAGCATCGTCGTCGGCCAGAGCGGGGAGGCCCGGAGGGTGTCGTAGACCAGCTTCAGGAGCTTCTCCCCCTCCCGGATGTCGTTCATCGGGTGCATGGAGTTGCCCGCGAGGTAGCTGTTGCCGGTGTCGTAGCGCGGCTCGATGAAGGTGTACGCGGGCAGGTTGCCCGCCCGCACGTCCGCGGCGAAGTTCGCCATGGCGGAGAAGTTGGCGGTGACGGGCGAGATGTAGGAGAGCCGCAGCGAGTCGATCCCCGCCGCCTGGGGCAGACCGTCATGGTAGATCCGCCAGTTGAGCGGGGGTGCGGCCGACTCCAGCCGGCGGTAGATCGTCCCGGCCGGGAAGCGGAAGCCCTCGAGGATCTGGGCGTGGCTCGGGCTGTCCGTCAGCCCCCCCGACGTGGCCGCGTGGATGAAGAACCGGTTCGGCCAGGTCGGCCCCGGGAGGGACGAGTGCCAGGTGTTGAAGACCGCGAACTCGCGGGCCAGGGCCGTCAGGGCGGGCAGCTGGGCGGCGTCGAAACCCCGCATCACCCGGCAGGCGTCGTCGAAGTCCGCCGCCGTCCCGAGGGCGGACGCCACGAAGCCGCCCATCGTGACCGGGCCGCCGGCCGGGTTCGGCGCGTGGAGCTGGAGGGCCACGTCGGCAAACTCGTGGGCCGGGTCGAACGGCATGCCAAACTGGGAGGCCGGCGCAAAGGGGACGGAGGCGGAGCTCGCGTCGCTCGGGACCTCCAGGTTGCGGGCCCCCGCCGGCACCCCGTCCACCGCCGGGTCGTTCTCGCCCTCGAAACCGAACACGTGGTCAAACGAGCGGTTCTCGAACATGAGGACGACGAACCGCTCGATGTTCAGCAGCGCACCGGCGACGGGCGGAAAGAGGGGCATGGGCGCGGGCCCCTCAGCCGCTTCGCGCGAGGAACCGGCGGATCTCCCCCGACCGGGGCATGGAGGGGGCCGTGCCGAACTTGGTCACCGAGAGGGCGGCGACGGCGTTGCCGTGGCGGGCCGCCGCCACGATGTCGCCCCGGGACTGCACGAAGCCGGCCGCGAAGCCCCCGACAAACGCGTCGCCCGCGCCGGTGGTGTCGACCACCTTGATCCCGCCATGGGCCGGGATCGAGACGTGGCGGCCATCCGCCAGGGAGACCAGGCACCCGCGGCCGCCGAGGGTCACGATGACCGTAGGGACGCCGATCGCCCGGCAGAGCCGGTGCAGGTCGCCCGGGCTCATCCTCCCCAGGGCCGCGGCGTCGAGGCCCCGGTGGGCGGCGCAGGCGGGCAGCAGATTGACCAGGGCCACGAGCTCGGACTCGTTGGGGATGAAGATGTCGGTCAGCCGCAGGATCGCCGGGTCGAAGTCCGGCCGCATCGGCGCCGGGTTGAGGACGGTCGCCACCCCGGCCCGCCGCGCCACCCGGAACACATGCGCGTTCACCGCCAGGTTGGCCTCGTGCTGGCAGAGGACCACCTGGGCGCCCCGGACCAGGGCGGAATCGACGTCCCGGGGCCGCAGGTGCTCGCTGGCCCCGAGGGCCACGACGATCTCGTTCTCGGCCGCGGCGTTGACGAGGATGGCCGCCGTCCCGGTCGCGTGCGCCGGCTTGACCACCCACCGGGCGCCGATGCCCTCCGCCGCGTAGAACTTCCGCGCCCCCTCGGCGAACAGGTCCTGCCCCACCGCGCCGATGAAGAGAGTCGGGGCGCCGGCGCGGCCGGCGGCGACCGCCTGGTTGGAGCCCTTGCCCCCGGGCCCGCTGACGAAGGTCCCGATCACGGTCTCGCCGGCGCCGGGGAAGGCCGCGCATTTCCACGTGAGGTCCTGGACGAAGCTGCCGACGACGACGACTTTCGGTTTCATGGGGAGGGGTAAGGGGAGCCGGCGCCAGCATACCCTCCCCCACCCAAAGTCCACGCCAATACGCGGCCGATCACCGGCCGGGGGAACGCCCTCGCGTTTTCCGTTTCAAAGGAGGCCGGGGTCGCTACCATGGCTATGCCCCCGTCCCTCCCCCCATGGCGCGCATCTTCATCACCGGCTCCTCCGACGGCCTCGGCCTCCTGGCGGCGCGCCTCCTGATCCAGGACGGCCACGAGGTCCTCCTCCATGGTCGCAATGAGGCCCGCTCGGCGGTCGCCCTGCGGGACGCCCCGGGAGCCTTGGGCGTCGTGACCGGCGACCTCGCGAGCCGGGCCGAGACCACCCGGCTTGCCGAGGCGGTCAACGCGCTGGGCCCCTTTGACAGCGTGATCCACAACGCGGCCGTCGGCTACCGCGAGCCGCAGCGGGCCCCGACCGCGGAGGGCCTGCCGGCGCTCCTCGCCATCAACACGCTGGCCCCCTACCTCCTGACCGCGCTGATCCGGCGCCCGGCCCGCCTCATCTACCTCAGCTCGGGCCTGCACCGCGGCGGCGACCCGAGCCTCCAGGACCTGACCTGGAGCCAGCGCCCCTGGAACGGCATGAGCGCCTATTCCGACTCCAAGCTGCACATGCTGATCCTCGCCCTCGCAATCGCCCGCCGCTGGAAGGACGTCCACAGCAACGCGCTCGAGCCCGGCTGGGTCGCCACCAAGATGGGCGGGGCCGGCGCGCCGGACAACCTGATGGAGGGCGCCGAGACCCAGGCCTGGCTCGCCGGCAGCGGCGAGGCCGCGGCCCTCGTGACCGGCCAGTACTTCTTCCACAAGGAGGTGCACGAGTTCCTGCCGGCCGCGGCGCAGTCTACCACCCAGGACCGGCTGGTCGCGGAATGCGCCCGCCTGACCGGGGTGACGCTGGCGCCGCACTGACCGTCGCGGCGCTGGGACTAGCCTTGGGCCGGGGGCACGGCCGCCGGGGGCGGCGGCTCGGCCGGGAGCCGGCTGATCCGCTCCTTGAGCGGCGGGTGGGTCGAGAAGACCGTCTTCGGGTCCCCGCCCCGCGCCTGCAGCTCCACGAGCACCGAGCGCAGGCCGCCGGGCGCGTACCCGGTCGTGATCGCGAGGAGGCGCCCCTGCTGGTCGGCCTCGAACTCGGTCTGCGGGTCGAAGCCCTTCTCGAAGAGCGTCGTCGTGATCTGGTCGATGCCGGCGTCGAACTTCGCGAAGTTGGCGTTCGACTGCGCCGCCAGGTCCATCGCCCCGGAGAAGAAGTCGTTCCGGGCGATGATCTTCAGGGCGTGCCGGAGGGTGATGTGCGAGATCTCGTGCGCGAGGACGGCCGCGAGCGCGTCGTCGCTCTGCAGCGTGTCGTAGAGGCCGCGGGTGATGAAGACGTAGCCGCCCGGGGCCGAGAAGGCGTTGACGGTCGAGGAGCCGAGGACCGCGAAGCGCCATGGCAGCTGCGGGCGGGAGCTGTAACGGGCGAGCGCCTTGCCGACCAGGTTCACCCGGCGGGTGATGGCCTCGTCGCGGACGACGCCGCCGTAGTGCCCGGCGATCTCGATCGCGACCGAGCCGCCGATCGAAAGCTCCTCCTCGGGCCCGATGCCGGCGACGCCCTTCGTCATCTTGCCGACGTCCTTCGCCTTGCTGACGATGCCGTTGAAATCCAGGTTGAACTGGGCCTGCGCCGGGACCGCGGCCAGGAGCAGGAGCGCGAGGGCGAGGAGGCGCCTCATTGGAACTCCCCCTTGTGGTTGGCCTGCAGGAAGGCGTCCACCTGGCCGGCGGTGATGGCGTCGTCCTCGGCCTCCATCCAGAGGACGTCGGCCTTCGCCTCGGCGAGGCCCTTGCGGTCGCCGTACTGCTCGGCCGCCGGGGCCAGCGGGCGGGCCGCCGCGGTCGCCGACGTCTGGCTCGCGGCCAGCGGCGTGCCGTCCATGCCCTTGGTGTCGGCAGGCTTGTCCTCCGCCAGGTTGCCGCCGAAGACCCAGCCCATGCTGGGCCCGTCCTCGACCCGGACCCACACCCCCCGGACCTCGTCGACCTTCAGCTTCCGGCCGTAGCCGAGGTGGAAGGCGGCCGGCGCAAGCGCCTTCGGGTCGGACAGCAGGTCGGTCGAGAGCCGCTTCGTGTAGGCCTTGCCCCCGACCGTGAAGGCGGCCCGGGCCGGGACGGAGAGGGCCATGAGGGCGCCGAGGACAAGGAGCGGGCGTTTCATTTGGATTCGAGTTTCACGATGTTCCAGTCGGGCGGAGCGGGAGTCCGCGCGTATTCCCGGGCATTTTTCAGAATTTCCCGCGTCATGCAATCGTCGGGCGCGAGGGCGAGCGCCCGCTCCATCGCCGCGGCCGCCGCCTCGAAGCGGCCGGCCCCGTAATGGGCGTAGCCCTCCCGGTAGGCGGCGAGGAAGTCGAGGCGGGCGGGCGGCAGGTCCGCCGGCGCGCCGACCAGCTCGAACACCTCCACCGCCTGGTGCTTCCCCTTCACCCGCAGGTGGGCGAGGGGGCGGACCTCGAGGACGCCCGCCACCCGGGCCGCGGTCGCCTCGCCGATCAGGATCGACGTCTCGAAGCGCTTGTTGGCGGCCTCGAGCCGCGAGGCGAGGTTCACGGCGTCGCCGAGCACGGTGTAGTTCGTCTTCCGGGTCGAGCCCACGTTGCCGGCGATCATGTCGCCGGTGTTGATCCCGATCCGCATGCTGAGCGCCGTGCCGGCGACCCCGATCGAGCGGTTGATGCCCGCCATCGCCGCCTGGGCCGCGAGCGCCGAGCGGCAGGCGGCCAGGGCGTCGTCCTCCAGCGGCAGGGGCACCCCGAAGACGGCCATGACGGCGTCGCCGATGTACTTGTCGATGTAGGCGCCGAAGGGGAACAGGCAGTTGCTCATCTCCTCCAGGTAGAGGTTCACGATCGAGACCAGCTCCTCCGAGGTCAGCTTCTCGGACAGGTCCGTGAACCCCGCCAGGTCGAGGAAGCACACGGTCGCCACCCGGCGCTCCCCGCCCAGCCGAACGGCCGCGGGGTTGCGCATCAGCTCGGTCAGGACCGCCGGGTCGACATAGCTGCCGAAGAGGGCCGCGACCTCCCGCTTGCGGCGCTGCTCCTCCCAGAAGCTCTCGGCGGCGACGCCGAGGAGGGCGGCCAGGGCCGCGAACGCGGGGATCGCCGGGGGCACCCAGAGCCCGTAGGCGAGCGCCGCGTAGGAGCCGAGGTAGGTCCCCGCGACCCAGGCCCCCCCGGCCAGGCCCGGGCCGGTCAGGCTCGAGCGGCTGAGGCCCGCGGCGAAGACCGTCAGCCCGGCGAGGACGGCGAGGACCGGCGCCAGCCACCCCGCCGGGCGGATCAGGCCGCGGCCGACCAGGTTCGCCCAGGCCGTCCAGTGGAGGAGGACCCGGGGCTCGAGGCGCCCGACCGGCAGGGCCCCGAGGTCGAAGGTCCCGCTGGCGCTCGCCCCGACGAAGACGGTCCGGCCCCGCAGGAGGTCCGCGGTCGGGCCCGTGAGCGGCGGCTCCTTCCGGAGCGCGGCCCCGATCTCCTCCGGGCTCATCCCCGGGGCCTGGTCGAGGACGCGGTAGAGGATCGCGATCCCCTGCTCGATCAGCGGGCCGGCCGAGAGGACCGGGACGCCCTGCGCCTTCAGGGCCTCGAGGCCGCCGTGCCAGCGGACGCGCCCGGCCGGGGCCGCCACCGCCCCGCCGGTGGCGAGCGCCGCCAGCGAGCCCTCGACCGTGTAGCTGCGGCAGATGCCGTCGGCGTCCGGCCGCAGGTCCACGTTGCCCATCCGCGGGGTGGTGAAGTAGGCCGGGTGGGCCTGCTGGAAATCGGCGCCCCAGAAGACCGGCCCCTGCCGGTCGGTCCGCCCGAGGACGACCGCGGGCACGGCGGCGGCCGTGCCGGCGAGCACCTGGTCGAACTCCGCGCGCTCCCCCTGGTCCAGGAAGGTGAAGTCCATCACGATCCGTTTTGCGCCCGACCGGTCGAGGGCCGCGATCAGGCCGGCAAAGGCGGAGCGCGGGAACGGCCAGCGCATCGCGAGCGGCTCGCGGCCCACGAGGTCCATCGTCTGGTCGTCAATCAGGACGAGCGCCGAGTCCGGCGGCACCGGCTCGCGGTGGAAGGCCGGCGGGTGGCGCGCGACGGCGTCAAAGAACGCCCGGTCGAGGCCCGAGCGCAGGGCCGAGAAGTTGAAGGCGGCGGCCACGGCCACGACCGCCAGGGGCACGATCCATCGGCGGGCCCGCGGGCGGGCTTTTTGAGGAGTGGCCACTCGGCCGGCAGTGGAGGCGATTTTCCCGGCCGCCGCAAGCCCCCCTAGTCGGCGGCGAGGGGCCCGAGACGGGCCCCGAGGCTGCGCAGCTGGGCGTCGAGCCGGCGGTTGAGGGCGTCCCAGTCGCCGAGCCCCGGGTCGGCCGGGAGCGCCAGCACCCGCGGGGCGCCCGCGACGGTGAGCGCGGTCCAGGCCTGGCCGGGCGCCACCGCCTCCGCGAGCTCCCTCCGGCCGTAGACCGCCCGGCCGTCGATGATGACGAGCCCCACCCCGGCGGCCCCGCCGTGGACCACCGCCGCGGGGGCGTCGGCGCCGGCCCGCGCCATCACGAGCAGGTCGGCGGCGAGCCCCGGGGCGAGGGCGCCGATCCGGTCCGCGAGCCCGGCGAGGCGGGCGGGCTCGGCGGTCGCCATCGCCACCAGGTCCGTGTCGGTGAAGGGCGGGTGGTCCTGCGCCGCGTTCCAGGCCGCGGCGTAGCCGAGCTCCTCGATGAGCCCGTCGCTGCCGGTCGGGCTCCAGTCGGGGGCGAGGGCGACCCGGACGCCCGCCTGGCGGGCGGCGACCACGTCGGCCGTCGCGCCGTAGAGCTCAAAGTTGCTGCGCGGGGACCAGACGAGCCCGACGCCGACCCGGGCCATCTCGGCGAAGTCCTCCCGCTGCAGCGCGACGCCGTGGATCAGCGTCACGCCCGGCAGCAGGAGCCCGCGGGCCCTCAGGATCTGGAACTCGAGCCTGGAGCTGGCGTCCGTCGGGCTCCCCTCCCCCACGTGGATCAGGAGGCACTTCAGGCTTCCGTCCTTCAAGGCGGCGCGCAGCTGCGCCGCCTTCGGCTCCGCGAGCGTCAGCGGGAACACGTGGTACTCGACGGCCTCGGGCGTGCCGGCGGGATGGAGCCCCGAGCCGATGTCGAGCATCCGCATCATGCCGTGGTACGGCGGGTGGAAGGCCGGCCCGAGGTCATCCGGGTAGAGGCCCGCGAGCGCGGTCGCGCCGCCGGCGATCGCCTTCACCTCGCCGTAGCGCGCCATTGCCGGGCCCAGGCCGCGGGCGATCAGGATCGCGTGGGGCCCGGCGAGGGCCATGTTGTACTCCGGCAGCTGCTGCCACTCATAGCGGTTGGGGAACTTCCGGCCGGCGCTCCAGCGGGAAAACACATTCCACGTCAGGTGATTGTGCAGGTCGATGAGCCCCGGGGAGATGACACCCTGGGTGTCGATGACCCGGACGCCTTCCGGCGCCGCGGTCCCGACCGACTCGATGAGGCGGCCGGCGACGACGAGGACGCCGTTGGCGACCACCCCGCCGGGGGTGATGAGGTCGCCGCGCAGCGCATAGCGCGCGCCCTCGTCCGCCGCCCGCGCGGGCGAAAATCCCAGGGCGACGACCAGGGCCGCCACTGCGAGGCGCCCGGGATTCCAGCGGGTCGATGGCATACCCATTGGGAAGAGCAGGAACCCGACCAAACCCGGGGCGGGGCCCCGTCGCGCGCTCAAGGGGCGGGAGGAAAGACTCCGGCGACGAGGGCGACGATGGTTCCCACCACCTGCTCCGAAGGGCACCGACCAGGCGTCACGACCCATTCCCGGGCCGCCCCGTAGAGGGCCCAGCTGACGGTCGCGGCCACCATCTCCGGGGAGGCGCTCCCCGCCGGAGGATGCTGCCGGACACCCTGCAGCACGAAATTCCGGACCACGCTGATCAGGGCCGACTCGAGGTGCGGCGGGATCCGCCCGGGCCCCTCCTTCGCCAGGCCGGGAACCTCCGCCAAGTAGTCGCAGAGGCCCAGCACCAGGCCGCCCAGCGCGGAGGCGCAGCCGCCCTCGAAGGCGACGCCCCTTCGTCCCAGGAGTTCCTGGAAGCGGTAGGCCACAAGGCACTCGAGGAGGGCATGCTTGTCATCATAGTGGTCATAGAAGGTGACCCGGTTGATGGTCGCGCGGTCCGTGATGTCCTGCACCGAGATGTCCTCAAAGGACCTCGTTTCCATCAGCTGTCCCAGCGCCTCCCGCAGCAGCGCCTGGGTGCGGCGGACCCGCGGGTCAATGGTCTCGGTGGCGAGTGAGGTCACGGGCGGGAAAGGTGTGAGTGCGGGGAAGGGATGAAATATTGAACCTGAAACACCTTGCTTAAACTACATTTGTTGTTTAAACCTCTTCTGTAGCTAAAAGAAACCTCCCTCCAGCCCAATTAGCAACCTTCAACGCACTCCACCATGAAACTCACCTCCACGATCGCCCGGCTTCTCCTCGGTCTCATTTTCACCGTCTTCGGCCTGAATGGTTTTCTGTTCTTCATCCCGATGGGACCGATGCCGACCGGCCATGCGGGTGATTACATGGCCGTCATGTTTGCGACCCACTACCTTGGGTTTGTGAGCGGCACCCAGTTGGTGGTCGGGCTCCTGCTCCTCGCGAATCGCTTCGTTCCTTTGGCCCTGGTCGTCATCGCCCCGGTGATTGTGAACATCATCCTGTTCCATGCGCTCATGGCCCCGAGCGGCCTGCCGCTCGCGGCCGTCGTCACCGTGCTCTGGTTCCTGGCGGCCCTGGGCTTCCGGCCGGCGTTTGCCGGCCTGCTCCGCAGCCGCCCCGCCGCCTAAGTCCGCGCCGGTCGGCGATCCGGCGCCCGTCCTTGCGATCGCCCGGCTCCCGGACCACCCTTCGCCATGGAGCTCCGGCACCTCCGTTACTTCCTCGCCGTGGCGGAGGCGCTCAATTTCAGCCGCGCGGCGGAAAGGCTGCATGTGGCGCAGCCAGCCCTCAGCCGGCAAATTCACGATCTCGAGGAGACAGTCGGTTTCAAACTCTTTCAGCGCACCACGGCCCGGGTCCGGCTGACCGACGCCGGAATCCACTTTCGCCAGCAGGCGGAGAAACTCCTGCTGCAGCTCGACCAGGCGGTGGCCGATGCCCGCGCCATCGCCGAGGGCTCCCGCGGCCGCCTGCGGATTGGGAGCGACTGGAACGCGTCGGCCCTTCCCATCACCTCGGCCGCGCACGAGTTCCGCGTCCGCCACCCCGACGTCCCGATCGACTTCGTGGAGCTGCCCGGCTTCGAGCATGCCGCCGCCGTCCTCGACGGGCGCATCGACATCGGCTTCGTCGCCGGGGTCGCGATGGCGCTGCGGACCGACGTGCAGGCCGAGATCATCCACACCTGTGCCATGAAGGCCGTCCTGCCGGTGGGGCATCCGCTGGCGGCGAAGGCGAAGGTGCGGATGCACGATCTCCAGTCCGAGCGGTGGATCGCCATCGCCGAGGAGGAGGTGCCGGGCTTCAAGACCCTCACCGCGCAGCTCATGCGGCCCGCCCAGTTCACGCCGAGGTTCGGCCGGACCGCCCAGTCGCTGGCCGGGCTCCTCGCCTTCATCGGCACGGGCGAGGGCGTCGGGCTGATCCCCGATCTGTTCCTGCCCGCGCAGCCCGAGGAGGTCCGCTATGTCGGCACGGACGGGGAACCCTTCCGGATGATGGCCGTCTGGTCGCGGGATGCCCCCGCCGGCCACGTCGGCACCTATCTGGAAATCCTGCGGCAAAAGATCGCCGCCGGCGCCCTCCTGCCGGCGACGCTGCACCGGTCCCCGTCGCGTCGCGCCGCCGGGAAAGGCCGCGTCCAAGCCGCCGGCGGCCGCCGCGCTCGTTAGACCTTTGAGGCATAGGCCGGGTGGCCCGGAAGTATTTCTGGGAACGGGGATCAGCGGGTATGCTGAGCCATGCCATCCCCAACCCTAGAATCAGATCGGCTGCACCGTCAGCCCCGTCCGCGCGCCGTCCGGCCGCGCTCGCCCGAAGCCATTCAGACCCAGCCCCAGCGGCTGCTGCTCGGGGTTGCCGAGCAGGCCGGCATCGGTGATCCATCGAGCTGCCGGATCATCCTCTCGATCCTCCTCGCCAGCCGCGCGATCCACCGGTCCTTCAAGCACGAGCTGTTCACCGAGAACGCCTCCGAGACCCGCTTCGGGACCCTCGTGGCGATTTATGCGCTGGAACCCCTGCCGGCCACGGCTGATTTCCTGGCGCTCCAGGCCGGAACCAGCTCCCACGCGATCAAGCAGGTCATCGATGACCTTGAGGCCCGCGGGTTGGTGACCTGGGGCGCGCGCGGCTGGGACACCCTGACGCCGATCCAACTGACCGAGCTCGGGGGCCAGGTGACAGTCCTGGCGGTGCATCGCTTCCTGCAGGTGGCCAGCGACCTGGCCGGCGCCGTCAGCGACTCGGATCGGGAGGCCGTCGTCCGGACCTGCGCCCGGATCGAGGGCCGGGCCGTCGACCATCCGCTCTAAGCCCACCTCCCATGATCTTTCCCGTCGTACTGATCGGCTGCATCATTGTCTTTTCGGCTTGGGACTCGACCGAGACCCACTGAGGATCGGCCAGCGGCCATCGGCGAGCCCCGTTTTCACCCGGATTCCGGGAGGATGCGCCTTTGTTATCCTCTTGACCGCAAATATGTAGCAATTACGGGGTCGGCTACGTAATTATCGCATTTGAGAATGGGCCCCCCCGCGCCGACTTTGGGGCCCGTACTTCCCGTGATCCGCCCGCTCTCCCTCCTCTCCCGTTCCGCCCTCGTCCTCGCCGCGGCGCTCGCCCTGGCCGGCCTGCGCGCGGGCGCGCAGACGGCCACCAATATCACGGGCCTCTATTACACCGGCCAGAACTCGAGCGGCGGCCTCCAATCCGGCGGCGGCCAGGATGCCAACTGGACGGTCACCTATGCGTCGACCGACGGCGGCTCCCAGGCCAGCTCCTCGAACGAGGGCGCCGCCTACGTCATCACTCCTTCCTCCGTCTCGGGTTCCGGCTACACGCCGAACACCGCGAGCGCCCAGTGGATCACGGCACCCGGCGCCTACATGAACGCGTCGACCTCGAGCGCCCAGAACGCCGGCGGCGACTTCCTCCCGGGCAACGGTACCACCGGCAGCAACGAGGGCATCTACGTCTACACCCTGGCCTTCACGATCACGGGCTCCGGCGCCGCGGGCACCGTGGTCACGAACCAGATCCAGATCACGATGACGCTGGCGGCCGACGACCAGTACGCCGTCTACGTCAACCCGTCGGGCAACGGCACCACCAACCCGACCGGCACCGCCTCCGCCTCGCAGACCAGCGCCTGGAGCAACAAGAACCAGATCACGCTCCAGAACTACGGCGGCGGCGGGGCCAACAACGCCAAATTTGTCATCGGCACGAACTACCTGGTGATCGTCGTCGACAACACGAACAGCGCCACCGGCTCCAGCACGAGCACGGCCCTCAATGCCAGCGGCCTCCTGGTCTACCAGACCTCGGCCGCGGAAATTGACGGCAAGCCCGTGCCGGAGGTCGGGACGTGGCTGCCCCTCGTCGGCGTGCTCGGCTGCTACGGCCTCGTGCGGCTGCGCCGGCGCCAGGGCGAGCTGCGTCCGGTCCGCGCTTGAGCGGGACCGCGCGGCGCCAGCGCGGCGTTGCCCCGCGCCTCCCTCCCCGCGAGGCTGGGGCCCGCCCATGAATCCGGCCCCCCCGCGCTGCACCCCGTTTGCCTCGCTCCCGCGCGTCGCGCAGGCGCTGGCCCTCGGGGCCGCGGCGGCGGTCGTCGCCTTCGCGGGCCTCGTCTGGCCGGCCTGGCTGCACGACGACAACCTGGCCCACGGGATCTTCCTGCCGCTCCTCTCCGCCCTCCTGCTGGCCGAGAGCCGGCGCGACCCGGCGCCCCGGTTCCTGGCGCCCGGCGCCCTCCCCTTCCTCGCCGGGGCGACCCTGGCGCTCGCGAGCGTGGGGTGCCTCGCGGGTGCGGCGACCTATGCCGCCGCCCTCGGCTGGAGCCACGCGATGGCGCAGTTCCTGGCGGCGCTCGCCCTCACCCTCTTCCTCGGCGCCGCCGGGCTGGGCCTCGCCGACCGCCGGCTGCGGTTCGTGCCCGTCAACTGGCCGGCGGCGGTCGCGGTGCTCCTCTGGCTCTTCGGGAGCCTGCCGCCGCCGGGCACCTATGCGCGCCTCGCACTCTTCCTGCAGACCGGGGTGACCGGCGGGGTGATGCGGGTCCTCCACGGCCTCGGGATCGCCGCCTTCCAGGACGGCAATGTGATCGAGCTGGCGCGGACGAGCGTCGGGGTGAGCGAGGCCTGCAGCGGGGTGCGGAGCCTGCTCTCCTGCGCGGTGGCGGGCCTCTTCCTCTCCGGCTTCGCCGTCCGCCGGCCGCGGCACCGCCTCCTGGTCATCGCGGTGTCGCCGGCCCTTGGCCTCGCCATGAATTTCCTCCGCTCGCTGCTTCTGACGCTCGTGGCGAACGCCGGCGTCGACATCTCCGGCCGGTGGCATGACCTCACCGGGGCCGCGATCATCGTCGGCACGACGCTCCTCGTCTCGGCCTTCGCCTTTGCGCTCCACCGGCGCGAGGGGGCGCCGCCGCCCGCCCCCGCGGCCGAACCCCGGCCCCCGCCGCGGCTCCCGGCCCTGGCGGCGCTCGTCACGGGGACATTTGTCGCCGTCCTCGCCGCGGCCGGCCTCTTGGCCGTGGGACCGGGCGCGCCGCCGGACGCCGCCCGCCCCGCGCCGCCCCTCGCGTCCCTCCTGCCGCCCCCGCCGCCGGGCTGGACCGCGGCCGACACGGGCGACCTGGACCAGTACAGCGGCGTCCTGCAGACCCACGCCCTCGCCGAGCGGGTGTACGCGGCCGGACCGGGCCCGGACAGCCCGCACTTCACCCTCTACCTCGCCTACTGGCGGCCGGGCCAGGCGTCCGTCAGCCTGGTCGACCTGCACACGCCCGACGCCTGCTGGCCGGGGACCGGCTGGGAGCCGGTCGGCGTGCCGCGGGCCCGCGCCGCCCTCCAGGCCGGCGGCCTGGCCCTGGCCCCGGCCGAGTGCCGGGCCTTCTCGCACCAGAACCTCCGCACGCTGGTCTGGTATTGGCACCTCTACGGCGGCCGCCCCCTCGAGATCGTCGACCCCTACTCGGCCACCCGGCTCCTCCGCCTCGCCTGGCGCTACGGCTTCGGCCGGGCGGGGGACCAGCTGTTCGTCCGCGTCTCCAGCAACCGGCCCTGGGAGGAAATTGCTTCGCAGCCGGCCCTCCGCCAGTTTTTCGTGAACCTGCAGCCCCTGGGGCTCTGAACCGTGCCCGCCGACCCCGATCCCCAGGAGAACCCGCCCCGGAAAGGGCCGGGGGCCCTGCGGCGGCTGCTGTCCCGGGACGGCCGGGACCACCTCTGGGCGTTCCTCGACCTCCTGGATGCGCGCCCGGCACTGAAGCGCACGGTCCTGGTCGGCGTCCCGGTCCTCCTCCTCGCGGCGGGGCTCGGGGGCTGGGGTTACCACCGCTGGGCCCGGACCAACTCGGTCCGCATCGCCCGGCAGTGGCTCGAGGCCGGCCGGCTCGACCGGGCCGGGGCCGCGCTCCAGGAGGCGATCGCGTCCGAGCCCGGGCTGCCCGAGACCTGGCGCCTGGCCTCCGTCCTCGCGTGGCGGGAGGGCAACCGCCCGGCGTCCGCCGAGTTCGCGCAGAAGGCCGCCGCCGCCGGGCAGTTCCAGGCCGAGGACGTGCTCGCCTGGTCGGAGGCCGCGATCCTGGCCGACGACGCGGAGCAGGCGCAGGCGGCGCTGGCCCACCTCGACCCGGCCACGCTGGCGGCCTCCCCCCGCGGCCTCCGGGTCGCCGGGGACGTCGCCCGTCGCACCCAGGATTTTCCCGGCGCCCGCGGGCAATTCGAGAACGCGCTGCGCCTCGACGCGGCGGCGGGCGTGAAGTCCCTGGCGCCCGACGAGGTGCCGCTCGGGATCGTCTGCCTGCAGACCGGGGCGCCGGCCGATCGCGCCCGCGGCCAGGAGCTGCTTTCCAAGTGGGCGGCCGATCCCCAGTGGGGCGTCGACGCCCTCCGGGCGCTCCTGGCCGACGCCACCGCGCACCATGCGCGCGACGACATGGCCCGCTGGGCCGAGGCCCTCCGCCTGCACCCGCGCTGCACCCTCGGGGACATCCCCGTCTGCCTCCGGGCCTTCGCGGATGCGGATCCCGCCAAGTACCAGTCCATCCTCGCGACCCTGGAGGAGCGCAGCCGCGCCACCCCGGGCGAGTCGGCCGAACTCCTCGGCTGGCTGGTCCAGATCGGCCAGGGCGCCGAGGCCGTGCGGTGGGGCCGGACCCTCGACCCCCGGCTGGCCCGCACGCCGCCCCTCGCGCCCGCGGTCGCCGAGGCCCTCCGCGCCACCGGCCGGTGGCAGGACCTGCAGGACTGGGTCGACCACGCCGAGTGGGGCCACGACGTCGGCTTTCTCGGCTCGGCGTACGGGTTCCTCGCCGCCCGCCGCCTGGGGAATGGCGCCCGGGCGGACGAGGCGTGGCGGGGCCTGCGGGCCGAAGGCGGCCTGAGCCCCGCCCATGCGTTTTTCGCGGGCGAGTCGCTCTACGCCTGGGGCTTCCCCACCGAGGCGGCCGAGCTCCTCTGGGCCGCGGCCGAGCGGCCGGACCTGGCCTTCCAGGCCCTGGGCTCCCTCGCGCGCCTCTACCAGGAGCAGCGGGACGCGGCGGGCGAGTACCGCGCCTTCAGCCGCCTTCACGCCATGCGCGCCTCCGACCGGGGGATAGCCAACAACTTCGCGTACTTCGCGGCCCTGACCGACCTCGGGAGCCAGGGCCAGGTGCTCCGGGTCGCCGAGGACAACTTCAACGGCGAGCCAAGCAACGCCACCTACCGCTCCACCTACGCCTTCGTGCTCGTCTGGTCCGGCCAGGCCCCGAAGGCCCTGGAGGTCATGGCCCCGCTCGCGCGCAGCTGGCGAGGCTCGCCGGCGGCGGCCTTCGCGTACGGCGCCGCGCTGGCCGGCGCCGGGCGCAAGCCCGAGGCCCGCGAGGTCTTCAATTCCCTCAACCCCCGCGACCTCGGTCCGCAGGAGATCGGCTGGATCGAGGCGGCGCTACGCTAGCGCGGCAGCGGCTGGAGGCCCCACTGCCCGGCCAGGCGGAGACAATCGGCCGCGCGGCCGACGGACCCGGAGCAGGAGACGTCGCCAAGCGACCTGGCGCCGGCGCAGGCCCCAAGCAGCAGGGCCTCGCCCATGGTTCCGCCGCCATGCTGCACGAGCAGGACCCCGCTGGCGAAGGCGTCGCCGGCCCCGGCCATGCCGGCGATCGCCGCCACCGGGACCCGCAGGCTCGGCTGCCAGTGCCGCTCGCCCGAGCGGTGGAGGGCATAGGCCGCCTCGGGAAAGTGGAGGATGACCCATTCGCGGACACCGAGGGCGAGGAGTTCCACCGCCGCCTGCTCGACCCGGCGGGCCGATACGGCGCCGGCCTCCCGCAGGGCGATCCCGGTCAGCTTCTCCGCCTCGGTGTCGTTGGCGAAGAAGAGGTCGACCTCCGGCAGCACCGGCCCCACCACGGCGCGGAAGCGGTCGCTGTGCTCGCTCACGCAGTCGAGCGAGGTCCGCAGGCCGGCGGCGGTCGCCCGCCGGAGCACCTCCGCGGCCCGGGGGCGGCCGCCCTCGGCCTCGTCGAGCCGGTCGAGGAGGAGGATGTAGCCAAGGTGGAACATCCGGCAGCGGGTCGCGGTGAAGTCGAAGTGCTCCGGCCCCAGCCGGGCGTTGGCGCCGCGCCGGTGGAAGAAGGTGCGCCGGCCGGTTGCCCGGACGGTCATGACGTCCGTGTAGGAGGTCGGGATGCCCTCGACCCGCGCCAGCTGGGCCGTGCCGATCCCGTGCTCGCGGCAGTCCGCGAGGATGTGGTCGCCGTCGGCGTCGGCGCCGATGCACCCCACCCCCTCGAGCGGGAAGCCGGCCCCGAGCCGGGCCAGGTCCTTCAGCACGTTGTAGGGTGCCCCGCCGTTGCCGACCGACTCGCCCTCGATGTTGGCGAGCGAGTCCTGTGGAGGCCACGCGTCGATGAACTTGAGCCGGTCGACGATCCAGTTGCCGCCGGCGATCACCCCGGCGCGCGCGTCCATGGGTGCGCCCATGTCAGGAGGGGGTTCCGGCGGCCATGGCCGCCCACCTTGGCAGCCGGGCGGACGAGTTCAACCCCGTCCTCACGGCAGGAGCGCGACCGCGCGGTCGCGCTCGGACGCGAGCGCCGCCGCCCAGATCTCGTGCGATGCCACGGCCTCGTCGGGGGTGGCGCAGCCGAAGCGCGCCCCGAGGACGCCGGCCCGCTCGGCCAGGAAGGCCGCCCACATCTGCATCAGGAGGTCCGGGAAGCCCGGCTCGAAGATCGGGCCGGTGATGGTCCGGAACGGCATGGTGAAGCCGAGGTCGGTCTTCTCCCACCACTGCTCCTCGCCGCGCCGGTAGACCCACAGGGTCTTTGGCTCCTTGGTCGAGTACCGCACCCCGCCGTCCGTGCCCAGCACCTCGAAGTACCAGGTGTTGGTCTCGGTCGGCGCCAGCCGCTTCATCTCCAGGGTCATCGGCACCTCCACGGCCTCCACCATGACGGTGGCGTGCAGGGTGGCGTTGTCCCAGGTGTCGCAGGCGGCCCGGCCACCCTTGCCGTCCGGCCGGGTCGGGTAGCCCCGCTGCAGCTCGCTGTAGAGGCGGGTCGGCCTCCAGCCCAGGCGGAGCGGCAGGTGGGCCGCGTGGAGGCCGAGGTCGTTCATGACGCCGGCCACGCCGCAGTACTCGGTCTGGCGCTTCCAGTTGGCGGGCTTCTCGGGGTTCAGGTCGCTCGAGTGCAGGAAGCCGCTCCGGACCGAGAGGAGTCGGCCGAATCCGCCGGCCCGGGCGCGCTCGAAGGCGCGCTGGCCGCCGGGGAGGAAGGGGAACTCCGAGGAGACCCGCACGAAGCGCCCGAGGCGCCGGGCCGCGTCGCGGATGCGGCGCGCGGCGGCCAGGTCGATGCCGAAGGGCTTCTCCGCCAGGAGGTCCTTGCCGGCGGCGAGCACCTCGAGGTAGAGCGACTCATGGAGGTGGTGCGGCACGGCGACGTAGACGACGTCGACCTCAGGCGAGGCGAGGAGCTCGCGGTGGTCGGTCGTCAGGAGCGCCACCGCCGGCAGCTGCCGGAACCAGTCGAGGAGCGCGGGCTGGAGGTCGCAGACCGCCGTCACCCGCGCCGGGACGGGAAAGTCGGCCAGCGCGAACCAGCGGCCGAAGACACTCGCCACCTCCCGGCCCATCAGGCCGCCGCCGATGATGCCGATCCGGACCGGGGCGCTCATGGGGCGGGGGCGGCGATCATCGCGAGCGCGGCGTCGACCGTGGCCCCGTCGTGGACCACGGCCATCAGGGCGCGGGTGATCCCCGCCGGCCGCGGGTGCTGGATGATGTTGCGGCCATAGACGATGCCGGCCGCGCCCTGGGCGAGGAGCCCCGCGGTCCGCGCCAGGATCTCGCGCTCGGAGGCCCGGCCGCCGCCGCGGACGAGCACCGGGATCCCGCCCGCGACCGCGACCACCCGGTGGTACTGCGACACGTCGTCGGTCGGGTCCGCCTTGATGATGTCGGCCCCGAGCTCGACCGCCTGGCGGACGAGCGGGATGATCTTCTCCGGGTCGCCGTCGACCAGGTAGCCTCCCGCCTGGGCATTGGGGCGGAAGACGAGCGGCTCGACCATCAGGGGCAGGCCGTAGTGGTCGGCCTGCGGCTTCAGCCGCAGGATGTTCTGCACGCACTGGTCGGCGAGCTCCGGCTGGTCGGGGATCCGGAACAGGTTGACGACGAGGCAGGCCGCATCGAGCCGGACGGCCTGGAGGGCCGCGTCCTCGATGATCCGGGAATAGAGAAGGCGCGGCAGCTCCCGCCCGTAGACGTTCGCGACGTCCGTCCGCAGGACGAGGGCCGGCTTGCGCTCGGCGGCCAGCCCCTGCAGGTGGTGGGCCTGCCCGACGGTCAGCTGGATGGCGTCCGGCCGCGCGGCCGCCAGGAGGCGGACCACCGCCGGCATGTCCTCGATGCCGGCGAGGAAGCTGGGCTCGTTGAAGAAGCCGTGGTCGACCGCCACGTCGAAGCAGCGGCGGGTGCGGGGATTGAAGAGCCGGTTGAGGCGCGCCTGTTTCATGAAGTCATCGCCGCGCCGGGTGCAGCGCCACCCCGTGGCGCGCCAGGAGGCGCAGCTCGGCCGGGGCCGGCCGGTGATCCGTAACCAGGTCGCCGATCTCCGCCCAGCCGGCAAAGCGGATCGCGGCCGGCCGGCCCCACTTGGAGGCGTCCGCCAGGAGCACCACCCGGCGGGCGACCCGGAGGGCGGCGGATTTCACGCCCGCCTCGCCGAGCTCCGTCGTTGTCGGTCCCGCGGCCGGGTCGATGCCGGAGGCCCCGAGGAAGCAAAGGTCGAAGCGCACCCGCCCGAGCCACTCCAGCGCGCCCGCGCCGACCAGCGCCAGGCTGACGGTCCGCACCTCGCCGCCCACCGACACCAGCCGGCAGCCCGGCGCCCGGGCGGCCGCTAGGAGCGGGACCGAGTTGGTGAAGACCGTGACCCCGGGGCGGCCGAGAAGCCGCCGGCCGACCCCGAAGGCCGTCGTGCCGGAGTCGACAAACACGGTGTCCCCGTCCCGGACCAGGGCCGCCCCCCGCTCGGCGATCGCCGCCTTGGCGCTCAGCGCCTGGCGGCGCTTGCGGCCGTAGGCGACCTCGCCGCCGCCATGGCCCGGGGCCAGGATCCCGCCGTGGGTGCGGAGCACTTTGCCGGCCTCCTCCAGGAAGCTCAGGTCGCGCCGGATCGTCGCCGGGGAGGCCCCGAAGAGCCGCTCCAATTCGGGCACGGAGACCCGGCGGCGCTGGCGCAGCAGCTCCAGGGTCCTTCGCTGGCGTTCTTGAGCGAATATGATCGTTTTATGAATCGCTCACATCCAATCACAGCCGGCCGCCTTCGCCAAGCCGATAGTGGCGGCCCGCCGGGCCCACAAGGGGCTCGCAAGGCCCCGGCTCTCGCGTTGTCATGACGATGGTGGTCCCCCCCGGAAATGCCCCTGGTATTCGCGCGCCCGGCCCCGCGGCCTGGGCGGCGCTGGCCGCCGTGGCGCTCTGCGCGGCGGCCTCCTTCTGGATCACTGGCGGCATCGCGCCCTGGGAGAACGACCGGGCGAACCTCTGGCACCACTACGAATACCTGGCGGACGGGTTCCTGGGCGGCCACACCTCGCTCTCGCTGGCGCCGGCCCCGGAGCTCGCCCGGCTCCCCGATCCCTACGATCCCGCGGCCAACGCGGCCTACCGCCTCTGGGACGCGAGCCTCTACCACGGGAAATACTACCTCTACTACGGGCCGACCCCCGCCGTGGCCCTCATGGCGCCGTGGCGGGCGCTGACCGGCCGCGTGCTCCCCCAGCGGGACGCCGTCGCGCTCTTCGCCTGCGCGGGCCTCGGCTTCCTCGCGCTTCTCCTCGGGGCGGTGCGCCGCCGGCACTTCCCCACCCTCGGTCCGTTCGGCCTGGCCGCCGTGATCGTGGTCGCGTTCCACGTCTCGTGGCTGCCCGTCACGCTCCGCCGCCCCGGGGTCTGGGAACTGCCGTTCGCGGCGGCCGAGGCCTGCCTGTGGGCCGCGATCTACTTCCTCTGGAAGTTCCACGACTCCGGCGGCCGGGTCCGTTGGGCCGCGGCCACCGGCGTCGCGCTCGGGCTCCTGATGGGCTCGCGCGTGACGGAGGTCTTCGCCGCCGGCCTCCTCCTCCTCCTGCTCTTCGTCCCGGTGACCGCCGCCGGGCCGGGCGGACGGCGCGGCCCCGTCCTGGCCGGCGTCCTGGCCACGGCCGCCGGCCTGGCCCTCCTCGCCTACAACCACGAGCGGTTCGGGCGCTGGCTCGAATTTGGCCAGAGCTACCAACTCTGGGGCATGGACCAGCGCGCGGTGAAGCTCTTCGACGCATCCTACTTTCTCTACAATGTCCGCCTCTACCTGACCTCGATCCCCACCCTCAGCCCCTATTTCCCCTTCCTGCGCGGCTCCTGGCCCGCGCCGCCGGCGGGGTACATCGACACCGAGGAGATCCAGGGCATCCTCTTCGTCCTGCCGGTCCACCTGGCGGGGCTGCTCGCGGTGGCGTGGGCCTGGCGAAACGAACTGCCCGCCCCGCGGGCGCTCCGCATCACGCTGCTGGGTGCCGCCGGCTCGAGCGCGGCGGCCGGGACCGTCCTGTGCTTCTGGGCGGGTGCCTGCTCGCGCTACATGACGGAGTTCCTCGGCGGCTGGACGGTCGTCACGGCTGTCGGGCTCCTAGTCGCCTTCAGCCGGGGGACGCGGGTGCCCCGCCCCCTGCGGGTCCTCGCCGCCGCCGCCGCGGTCTGGAGCATTGCCGGGGTCTGGTTGTCCTCGGCGGAATTCCGGGGCTTCATGCGCCAGACCGAGCCGCGGGTCTACTCCGCGGCGGCGCATGCACTCAACACGCCCGGCTGGTGGTGGAGCCGCGCTCGCGGGACCGGGGCCCCGGGGCCGGTCGACCTCGACCTCCGGGTGCCGCAGATGCCCCGCGCCCCCACGGTCCTGCTGGCCAGCGGTCGACCGCAGATGATGAACCAGCTGGTCCTGGTCCCGGTCGACCCGGCGCACGTGATGCTGGTCCTGTCCGAGAACCAGCATGTCACGCTGGAGACGGGGCCGCTGGCCCTCGACCACGGGCGGCTCAAGGTCCGCCTGGTCGCCCCCTGGCTTTTTCCGCCGGCCGCGCATCCCTTCTGGGACGCCCTCGCCGACCCGGCAGCCCGCCGCGAGCTGCAGACACGGTACGAGGTGATCAGCGGGGCCGCCACCGCCGAGACCCACGCGGAGGCGCTGTTTGACGCCGCCGCCTTTGCGCCCGCCGTGCTGACGCGGGAGATTGCCGAGCCCGGAACCCCCTATGTCGCCGCGGTGCGGCCGGTGGCGGCCCCCGGCACCTTGCCGTCGCCCTCTTTCCCATGACAATCCCGCCGCGACGCCTGCCCCTCCTCCTCGGCCTGCTGGTCCTGGCCAGCACGGCCTGCCCCGGTCTCCGCGCCGCGGACGCCGACCGGCAGGTGGTCGGCGCCGGCGACGCCCGCTTCCGCTACGGCGGCCGGATCGACTTCCGGGACCCGGCGAGCCCCGACCTGGTGTGGCAGGCCAGCACGGTCGCCCTCGACTTCACGGGTGACCGCCTTGCGGTCCGCCTGGCCGGCGTGCAGGGGCAGGTCTTCCTCAACGCCACGGTCGACGGCGCGACCGTCGTCCTGGACCCGCCCGACGGCGGACCGACCCAGGAGATCCCGGTCGCCGTGTCCGGCCCGGGACCGCACCACCTCGTCCTCTTCAAGCGGACCGAGGCCTCTGCCGGCACCGCGCACTTCGCGGGCGTGGCGATCGCCGCCGGCGCCCGGGCCTCCCGTCCATCCGCGGTCCCCGCCCGGCTCCGGATGGAGATCTACGGCGACTCGATCACCGCCGGCGCCTGCGACGAGGACGGCCCCCAGGACCAGTGGGCGGACCGCCGGACCCACAACGCCGCGCGCAGCTGGGCGGCGGACACGGCGGCCGCCGTCGGCGCCGACTACCGCAACATCGCGGTCAGCGGGATCGGCGTCGCCGACGGCTACGCCGACGTGCTGATGGGCCAGGTGTGGGACCGGATCGCGCCCGCGGCAGACGCGCCGAAGGCCGACCTGACGGCGTGGACGCCGGACGTCGTCCTCGTCCTCCTCGGCCAGAATGACGACGGCCACCCGCGCGTGCACGGCCAGCCGTTCCCCGCCGCCTTTGTCGCCAACTATATTGCCCTGGTCCGCGCCCTCCGCTCGGCCTACCCGCACGCCCACGTGGTGCTGCTAAACGGCGGGATGTGGGCGGGGGTCAACAGCCCGGACCTCGGTCCCGCGTGGGGCCGGGCCGTCGCCCAGCTGGAGGCGGGCGACCCCGCGATCAGCCACTTCACCTTCCGGCACTGGACCAATAACCACCCGCGGGTGGCCGACCACCAGGCGATGGCCGACGAGCTGGTGGCATGGCTGGGGCCGCAGCCCTTCATGGCGCCGCCGCGCTAGCTGCGCGGAGGCTCGACCGCCGCCGTACTGGGCCCCAGGCTGGGCGGCGCCACCCGAGCCACGCCGGCCGGGTCAACCCCCAACCCATGGCTGTCCTCCCCGGCATCGTCCGCCTGCGCCCGGTTGTTTTCCTCCTCCTCGCGGCCGCCACCCGGGCCGGCCGCGCCGCCGGCGCGGGCGACCCGCCGGTCGTCGCCGTCACCGGGGGCTCGATCCGGGGCGCCGCGCTCGGCGACGCCCCCGGGGCGGTCTTCAAGGGCATCCCCTTCGCCGCCCCGCCGCTCGGCGAGCTCCGCTGGCGGGAGCCGATGCCGGTCGTCTCGTGGCCCGGCGTCCGCGACGCGGTGGTCTCCGGGCCGCCGGCGATGCAGCCCGCCGCCGGTTGGAACGACCGGATGGCCGCGGCCGGCAGCGAGGACTGCCTGTACCTCGACGTCTGGACCCCCGATCGCGACCCGCCCGCGCCGGCGGCGGTGATGGTCTGGTTCCACGGCGGCGGCAACGTCGCCGGCTCCGGCGGCTTCGACCCGCTGTACGACGGCCGCCCGCTCGTGAGGCACGGCGTCGTCCTGGTCGTCGTCGAGTACCGCCTCGGCGTCTTCGGCTTCCTCTCCCTCCCGGGGCTCACCCGCGAGTCCCCGCATCACGCCTCCGGCAACTATGGCATCCTGGACCAGGTCGCGGCGCTCCAGTGGGTGCACGACAACATCGCCGCCTTCGGCGGGGACGCCGGCAACGTCACGATCTTCGGCCAGTCCGCCGGCGCCACCGACGTCGTGGCGCTCATGGCGACCCCGCTGTCCGCTGGCCTCTTCACCCACGCGATCTCCGAGAGCGGTAGCCTGGCCCCGCAGGCGACCCAGACGCAGGCCGACGCCGAGCGGGCCGGCACCGCCGCCGCGGCGTTGGCGGTCCCCGGTGCCTCGCGGCCGCTCGCGGCGCTCCGGGCGCTCCCCGCCGCGGCCATCCTCAAGCTCAAGTTTGGGCGGGCGTTCACGACCGACGGCTGGGTGTTCCCGGTCTCGCCGCTCGAGGCGTGGCGGTCCCACCGGGAGGCGCCCGTGCCGCTCCTCATCGGCTCCAACGCCGTCGAGTTCGCGGCCAGCGGCCTGACCCCGGAGGTGCCGACGTTCCTGCGGGGGATGTTCGGCGCTCTGGCGCCGCGGGCGCGGGCCCTGTACCGCCTCGGGGCCACCCCGCCCCCCGTCGACCCCATCTACGGCACGCCCGCGGACCAGCTGGGCAGCGACTTCTTCCGCTGCGTCTCCGTCGTCTACGGGGAGTGGCACACCCAGGCGGGCGCCGCCTGCTGGCAGTACCAGTTCGACCGTGCAATCCCGCCGCATGCCCAGGTCGCCCACTCCGGGGACCTGCCCTACGTATTCGGCCACCTCTCGAAGACCAGCCCCATCCCCGGCGACTATGACGCGACCGACCGGAAGCTCTCGGCGGAGATCGAGACCTACTGGACCAACTTCGCGAAGACCGGCAACCCGAACGGGCCCGGCGTGCCGCTGTGGGCCCCCTACGGCCATTCCGGGCGCCACTACCTCGACTTCACCGCCGCGGGCGACACGGTCGCGGCCGACAACGAGCGCGCGCCGTTCCGGGAACTCTTCCGCGCCCTGATGGAGCAACCGGTGCCGCCGCCCGCCGACTGACGGCTCACCCGCGCCACAGGGCGTCTCGGCCGATCGCCTGCAGGTCGCGGCAGCCGGTGAGGGCCATGGCGACCTCGAGCTCGGCCCGGAGGATATTGACGACGTGCGCGACGCCGGGGGCGCCCGCGGCGGCGAGCCCGTGCACGTAGGGGCGACCGACCAGGACGGCGCTGGCGCCGAGGGCGAGCGCCTTCAGGATGTCGGTCCCGCGGCGGATGCCGCTGTCGAGGAGCAGGGGGACCCGGCCCGCGACGGCCTCGGCGATGGCCGGCAGGACCTCGATGCTGGCCGGCAGCGTGTCGAGCGTACGGCCGCCGTGGTTGGACACGACGAGGCCGGAGACGCCCGCCCCGACGGCGCGGAGCGCGTCCTGGGCACCCATGACGCCCTTGAAGAGCACCGGCAGCGGCGTCAGCGAGCGCAGCCACTCGACGTCGCGCCAGGTGGGCGCGGACTCGAGGAGGCCGCCGCAGAGCGGCCGGTCGCCGCCGCCTGCGAAGGTCGCCGGGGCACCGTGGTCGCGGGTCAGGACCGGCTCGACCCCGGGCGGCAGGACGAAGCGGGCCCGCTGCTCGCCGTTGCGGTTGCCGTTCACGGGCGCGTCGAGCGTCACGACGAGCGCCGCGCAGCCGGCCGCCTCCGCCTGGCGGACCAGGTCGCGGGTGAAGCCGCGGTCGGCCTGCGGGTAGAGCTGGAACCAGGTGCGCCCGCGGGGCGCCCCCACCGCGACCTCGGCGAGCGGCGTGCTGGTGTGGGTGCTAACGACGAAACCCGCCCCGCCGGCGGCCGCGCCGAGGGCCGCCGCCGCCTCGCCGCCCGGGTGGGCGAGCTTCAGGTAGGCCACCGGCGCCAGGAGGATCGGCGCCTCGTACTCCTGGCCGAAGAGCCCGAGGCGGGTGCCGCCGCCCGCCAGGTCGGCCAGGATCCGCCCGCGGAGCCGGAGCTCGTCGAAGGCGGAGCGGTTCCGCCGCAGCGTGACCTCGTCGCCGGCCCCGCCGGCCAGGTAGGCCCACGCCGCCGCGCTCATCCGCACCCGCGCCAGGGGCTCATAGTCCGCGACGCTCGCCACCTCCGGCGGGATCCGTTCAAGCGGGGGCAACGGCATGGCGGTCCCGGGGCCTCAGACCTCCGCCCACTGGCGGAGGAGGTTGTGGTAGACCCCCGTGAAGGCCACCGCCGTTGGGTCCTTCGGGTGCGCGGCGTTCAGCCGCTGGATCGCCACGTCCAGCTCGAAGAGGAGCGTCCGGTGGCCGTCGTCCCGGACCAGGCTCTGGATCCAGAAGAATGAGCAGAGCCGGGAGCCGCGGGTGACCGGCGTCACGTGGTGCAGACTGGTCGAGGGATAGAGGATCAGGTGGCCGGCCGGCAGCTTCACGCTCCGCGAGCCATAGGTGTCCTGCACGACCAGCTCGCCGCCGTCGTACTCGTCGGGCGCCGAGAAGAAGAAGGTGGCCGAGAGGTCGGCGCGGAGGCGGTGCGGCGTGCCCGGCACCTGCCGGATCGCGCCGTCGACATGGGTCCCGAACTGCTGGCCGCCCGAGTACCGGTTGAACATCGGCGGCAGGATGTGCCGCGGCAGGGCCGCGGCCTGGAAGAGCGCGTGGCGGGTGAGCGCCTGCAGGAGCGCTTCGCCCACCTTGCGGGCCGCGGGATGCCCGGCCGGGATCTGGATATTGTCCTTCGCCTGCGCCGCCTGGGCGCCGGCCGTCATGCGGCCGTCCTCCCACTCCGCGGCCTCAAGCTCGCGGCGAAATTCCGCCAGGTGGGCGGCGGGCAGGACATCGGGGATGGCGACGATCATGAAGGGACGTCGGGCCAGGTGCCCGACCTATTGAGTATCAGTCTCAAAATCATTCCTCGTCAATGCGATTCATTCTCATCATTATGTATATAACTTCCTTTCATTACCTTATAACCCAATGATTTTTCGTCGTTGAGCTGATCCCCGCGCCCCTCAACCTTCTCCCCTGTGTCCCCAAGCCCGGAGAACCTCCTCGAAAGCCGCCGCGTCGCGCTCCTCGCGATCGAGCGCGGCAACGCCCGGCGCGCCGAGGGCCAGATGGACGACGCCATGAAGGCGTACGACGAGGCGATCGCGCTCCTCACCCCTTTCTGCGGCGAGGAAAACTCGCTCCTCCGCGACGACCTCGCCTCCGCGTGGACGAACCGGGCGATCGCCTTCTTCAACCTGGACGACGCGGCGCACCTGCCGGAGATCCTGGCGTGCCTCGACCGTGCGGCCGCACTCCGCGCCCCGCTCCTCGCGACGGGGATCGCCGGCTACCAGTACAACCTTTCCGGGGTCTGGCTCAACCGGGGCGATGCGCTGAAGCGCCACGGCGGCCCGGCGCGGGTGGCCGAGGCGCTCGAGGCCTATGAGCAGTCGCTCCGGGTCGGCCAGGGGATGGAGCGGGCCGGCCTGCCTGAGTTCACGCGGCGGGTCGCCCTCACCCACCTGAACCTGGCGACGACCCGCCTCGGGCTCCCCGGCCGCGAGGGCGCGGAGCTCGCCCTGCCCGCCTTCGCCTCCGCCGCCGGGACCCTGGCGGTCCTCGGCGAGGGCCGGACCCCGGCCGATCACGCCATGGCGTCAACCGCGTGG
>Ga0302196_10000868_pt1 | contig 28714 bp, 20 predicted proteins | sample II_Bog_N1_3_FD_198794 | JGI IMG/M metagenome (GOLD analysis project Ga0302196, IMG submission 198794) | Peat permafrost microbial communities from Stordalen Mire near Abisko, Sweden - II_Bog_N1_3 | ecosystem: Environmental > Terrestrial > Soil > Wetlands > Peat | place: Sweden: Abisko...
GCGAGCGGCCGCAGGCTGCGGCCGGTGGAGGTCTACGACATCTGCATGTTTGTCGCCCGCTCCGTCCTCAGCGGCGGGATCCGGCGGTCGGCGACGATCTGCCTCTTCTCGCCCGACGACCAGGAGATGATGGACGCGAAGACGGGGAACTGGCTGGAAAGAAATCCCCAGAGGTCCGCCTCGAACAATTCGGCGGTGCTTCCCCGCACCTCGGACGCCGACGCCCTCTTCCGGCGCCTTTTCAACGCCCAGAAGGAGTTCGGCGAGCCGGGATTCTACTTCGCGGACCATCCCGACCACGGCTGCAACCCATGCTGCGAGATCGGCCTGCACCCGGTGCTCAGCGAGCCCCTCGACGAGGCCGAGACCGCCCACCTCCGGGCGCTCGGCTACACCGGGGAGCTGCCTCCCGCCGCGCGCCTCTCGGGCTGGCAGGTGTGCAACCTGACCACCATCAATGGCGCGGCGCTCAAGAGCGCCGACGATTTCCTCGTGGCGTGCGTGCACGCCACGGTGATCGGGACGCTGCAGGCCGCCTACACCGACATGCCCTACCTGGGGCCCGTCACCCGCTACCTGAACGAAAGGGACGCCCTGCTCGGGGTCTCGATCTGCGGCTTCATGGACAACCCGGAGATCCTCTTCAATCCGTCGGTCCTCGAGCGGGGTGCCCGCATCTGCCGTGCGACGAACCAGCTCCTTGCGGCCGAACTCGGGATCCGGCCCGCCGCCCGCGTGACCTGCGTGAAGCCCGAGGGAACGGCCTCCCTGCTCCTCGGCGCCGCATCGGGCATCCACCCCCACCATGCGCGCCACTACTTCCGCCGCGTGCAGGCCAACCGCAACGACGCAATCTACAGGCACTTCCGGGCGGCCAACCCGCACATGACCGAAGCCTCGGTCTACAGGCCGGACACCGACGACGTGATCACCTTTCCGGTCGAGGCCGCGCCCAACGCCATCCTGAGGGACGAGGTGGGCGCCGTCGAATTCCTCCAGTTCGTGCAGCTGGTGCAGAAGCACTGGGTGCTCGCCGGCGAGGCGCCCGCCACCCGTTCGCCCGGCCTTCACCACAACGTGTCGAACACCTGCAGCGTGAAGCCGGAGGAATGGAACGCCGTCGGCGACTTCATCTGGCAGCACCGCTCGAGCGTCACCGGCATCGCCCTGCTCGGCTACGACGGGGACAAGCGCTACCCGCAGGCCCCGCGGGAATCCGTCGTCACCGACGACGACGCATCCCGGTGGAACCGGCTCAAGTACGTTCCCGTCGATTACACCGCCCTTCGCGAGACGACGGACGAGACAGCGCTCAAGGACGTGCTTGCCTGCAGCGGCGGAAAATGCGATCTGCCGTGATTCCGGCCTGAACAAACACCGTTGGGCCGGTCCGGCGGCCCGGCGCCCTGCCAGGACACCGGAAACAGCACCTCCGTCCACACCCGCGTGAATCCCGACCGCCGAAGCCATCGCGTCGCCGTCCTTGGCGGAGGCATCACGGGACTCACGGCGGCCTGGCACCTCAAGCGGGCGGGGTTCACCGCGGTTGTCTTCGAACGGGCTCGGCGCGCCGGGGGCGTGATTGGCGCTGTCCGCACGAACGGCTGGCTGCACGAACTCGGGCCGAATTCCCTGCTCGAGGGGTCCCAGAGCGTCGCGGACTTCATCGAGCAGACGGGGCTCGGCCCCCGCCGCATCTTCGCCTCCCCGGCGGCCAAGCGCCGGTACATCGTCCGGGGCGGGCGCATGATCGCGCTGCCCGCCTCGCCCCTGGGCTTTGCGTTCACGCGTCTTTTTTCGCTGGGAGCCAAGATGGGCCTGCTGGCCGAGCCCTGGAGGAAGCGGGGCGCCGCGGACGCCGAGGAAAGCGTCGCCGACTTCGTGCTGCGGAGGCTGGGCCGGGAGTTTCTCGACTATGCCGTGAACCCGTTCGTCGGCGGGGTCTACGCCGGGGACCCGGCGCGGCTGTCCGTGCGCCACGCCTTTCCAAAGCTCCACGCGATCGAGCGGGAGCATGGCTCGCTCATCCGGGGCGCGATCAGGCGCCGCAACACGAGCGGCGCTCCCAAGGGCCGCATCTTTTCGTTTCCCGAGGGCCTGCACGAGCTGCCGCTCGCACTCGCAGGTTCGCTGGGCGACGCCGTTCGCCTCCACCATACGGCCGTGAGGCTGACGCTCCTCAACGGGGAGTGGCATCTCGAGCTCGAGTCCGCCGGGGTGCGGACCGCGGAGGTGTTCTCGTCGGTTGTCTGCGCGCTTCCCGCGGGCGCGCTGGCGACGCTTCATTTCGAGAATGTGCCCGAGGCGGCGCGGCTGGGAGCCCTGAGGGAGATCGAGTACCCTCCCATCGCCTCGGTCTTCACCGGCTACGAGCGCTCCGAGGTGGCCCACCCGCTCGATGGCTTCGGCCTCCTCATGCCGCAGGCCGAAGGGACGCGGATCCTGGGAACCCTTTTCTCGAGCACGCTCTTTCCCAACAGGGCTCCGCCTGGCTGCGTCGGGATGACGACCTTCCTCGGGGGCATGCGCGATCCGGAACTCGCGGCCCAGAGCGACTCCGACCTGGTGGCGATCGTCCACACCCAGCTGTCGCGGCTGCTCGGGGCTCATGGGGGGCCGACGTTCACGGACGTCCAGCGCTGGCCCCGCGCAATCCCGCAGTACACGATGGGGTACCAGCGCTTCAAGGACGCCGTCGCCGCGGTCGAGGCCGCGGCCCCCGGACTCCACATCGGCGGGAACTGGCTCGACGGCATCGCGCTTGCGAACTGCATCGACTCCGGCCACCGCCTGGCGAAGGCGGTGGAGAGCGCCGCGGACAGGCCTAGATAGTGCGGGAGTGCTGGCGAGGGGCCTTGGTGAGTGTGGCGTCGAAGCGCATGGCGATGACGCGCAGGAGGGCCGTGCCGGCGGGCGTCACGTCGATCCCCGAAGCGCTGCGGGTGAGAAGCCCGTCGGCCTCGAGGTCGCCCAGGGATTCGATCTCGCGGGCATAGCCTCCCGCGAAATCGAACCCCAGCAGGTTTGAAATGTACTGGTAGTCGAGCCGCCGGTCGCACATCACCCTCATGATGATGGTCCGCCTCCGCAGGTCCTCTCCGGAGAGCCTCAGGCCGCGCTCGATGGGCAGGCGGCCGGCGTCGAGCGACTCCTTCCAGGCCTTCATCGTCTTAAAATTCTGCCGGTAGGTGTCGGCGGTGGAGGAGATCGAAGAAATGCCAAAGGCGTAGAGCGAGGCGCCGCCGCGGGTGCTGTACCCCTGGAAGTTCCTGTGGAGCGTCCCCTCCCGCTGCGCAACGGCCAGTTCGTCGCCGGGCTTGGCGAAGTGGTCCAGCCCGATGTCGATGTAGCCGGCCGCCGTCAGCCTGCCGTGGGCCACGGCGAACATCGCAAGCTTCTCCTCCGCCCCCGGCAGCTGGCCGCGGGCGTCGAAGATGCGCTGCGCGGGCTTTATCCACGGCACGTGGGCGTAGCTGAAGACGGAGAGCCGGTCGGGATTCAGCCCGAGGACGTCGTCGATTGTCCGGGCGAACGTCTCCGGGGTCTGGAGCGGCAGGCCGTGGATCAGATCCACGTTGATCGAGACGAATCCCGAGTCTCGCAGCCAGCGGAACGCCGCCTGATTTAGCCCGTGGGGCTGGAGACGGTGGATGGCGAGCTGGACGGCGGGATTGGTGTCCTGCACCCCGAGGGAGGCCCGGTTGGCGCCGATCTCCCGAAGAGCCTCCACATGGCAGGAAGTCAGCCGCCGGGGATCGATTTCCACGCCAAACTCGCACTCCGGCGCCACGTGAAAGTATTTGCGGATGAGGACTCCCAGCCTGCGCAGGTCGTCGGGAGGGAAAAAGGTCGGCGTGCCGCCGCCGAGATGGATCTGGGTCACGGGCCGGCTGCAATCCATCCTCGCAGCGGTCAGGCGCATCTCCGTATCCAGGTATCCCAGATAATCGCCGGCCGACCCCCGACTCTTGGTGATGAAGGTGTTGCAGCCGCAGAACCAGCAGCGCGTTTCGCAGAAAGGCAGGTGAAAATAGAGGGAGAGCGGCCCGGCGCCAGGGCGGTTGTCGTCCCGGATGGCCTCCTCGAGCCCGAGCGGCTCCAAGTCTCCGGTGAACTTCGTCGCCGGCGGATAGGATGTGTAGCGCGGGCCAGGGATCGAATACTTTCGTATGAGATCGAGGTCGAGAGGCTCGGCGGCGCGAAGGGTGGCGTCCTCGGGGGATATCATAACTCTGGCGCAATTATCGCATGGCCGGGCCGCGCTTGCTGCGCCTGCGTTGCCGGATGCTGCGCATATATTGCGGTTTGAGGCGAACGGCCTGTCCCCGCACTGCAACGGGCTGGGCAGAAGCAGGTTCGGGACGTCCCATGGGGGCCTCCGCGTCACGACGATGATATGCAATTACTTATACCCACATCTAATCCGATCCACGCGCCTGGCTTAATTGCAACGCATGCGCAATGGTAACCAAGAAACGACTAGAGCCTTTGGTCCGGAACCGATATTGTAGTCAAATGACCCTCGCGGCATTCAGCCTGAAGTGGCACCGGCGGCCCCTATCCATGGGCCCGGCCGAAAGGGAGGCTCCCGCCCCCCAGCTACCCGCGATTTGGGCCCCCTGCCTATGAAGCCGGTTGTGTTCAACAATACGGTCTTGCGCGATGGCCACCAATCCCTGGCCGCCACGCGCATGACCACCGCTCAGATGCTCCCCGCGGCCCCCAAGCTGGATGCCCTCGGCTTTGGGACCCTCGAGACCTGGGGGGGAGCCACAATCGATTCTTGCCTGCGGTTCCTTTCCGAAAACCCCTTTGCCCGGCTCGATGCGCTCAAGGCCGCGGCCCCGCGCACCCCGCAGATGATGCTGCTCCGGGGCCAGAATCTGGTCCAATACACAAGTTTCCCGGACGACGTCGTCGAGACCTTCATCCGCTGCACCGCGAAACATGGCCTCGATGTATTCCGGATCTTTGACGCCCTTAACGACGCGCGCAACCTGCAGACTGCGATCAGGACTGTGAAGTCCGTCGGAAAGCACGCCCAGGGGGCGATTTGCTACACAATGAGCCCGGTGCATACGCCGGAGAAACTGGCGGCCTTCGCCGATGAGCTGATCGCGCTCGGGGCGGACTCGATCTGCATCAAGGACATGGCCGGGCTGCTCACGCCCAGGGTGACCTACAACCTGGTCAAGGCCATCAAGCACCGCCATTCGATCTCCGTCGTCGTCCACAGCCACGACACAGCCGGGCTGGCCCTGGCCTCCTATATCGCCGCGATCGACGCGGGGGCGGATGTCGTGGAGACCTCCATAACGCCGTTTGCAAACGGAACCGGTCAACCCGACACGGTCCGCATGCTCGCCGCGCTTGCCGAAAATCCGCGCATCCCGCACTACGACACCAAGTCGCTCTTTGAGCTTCGCCAATACTTCGAGGGGGTCGCCAAGGAGCTGGCCGCCTTCATGAGCCCGGCCAACGACCGGGTGGACAGCGACGCCCTCACCTTCCAGGTGCCCGGCGGAATGCTGAGCAATTTCCGGAACCAGCTGAAGGAAATGAAGATGGAAAATAAGTTTCCGGATGTGATGGCCGAGGTGCCCGTCGTCCGCGAAGCGCTCGGATGGATCCCGCTCGTGACGCCCACGTCCCAGATCGTGGGAACGCAGGCGATGCTCAATGTGAAATTCGGACGCTGGCAGAACCTCGCCCAATCGACGATCGATGTCGCTCTCGGCAAGTTCGGCCGCCCCCCGGGGAGCATCAACCCCGAACTGCTGGCCCTCGCCAAAAAGAAGTCCGGCCAGGAGCCCGTGGAGGGCCGACCGGCCGATCTTCTCCCGCCGCGGCTGCCCGCGATCAGGGAGGAGCTGGCCAAAAAGAACATCGAGCCGACCGACGACAACGCCGTCCTCTACGCCATGTTCCCCCGGGAGACCGACGCCCTCTACAACAAGAAGGCTCCGGCCGCAGCGCCCGCCCCGCAGCCTGTCGCGATTGCCTCACCCGGTTCGAATGGCTCGGCACCGAGGCCGGCCGCGGTCCTGGGCGTGAGAAAGTTCTTCATCACCATCAACAACCACCGGAGCGAAGTCCTCGTCGAGGAGTTGAGCTGACGGGGAAGCCCAAATGCCGATGAAGACCGAAGACGACGAAAAGCTCTTCGAGGAATTCCCGTCCGCCACCCCCGCCGAGTGGCGGAAGGCCGCCGAGGAGGCGCTGGCGGGAGCTTCCTTTGAGAAGAAGCTGGTGACGAAGACCCCGGAGGGAATCGACCTCCGGCCGATCTATACTGCGGAAGACCTTGCAAACGATCCGCTCCAGGCGACATGGCCCGGCCTGCCGCCCTACCTGCGGGGTTCAACGGCACTGGGATCGAGGTCCGACGGGTGGAAGATCGCCCAGGAACTTCCCTACGGAAAGCCCCAGGAGTTCAATCAGGCCCTGCTCCAGGACCTCAATCGCGGGCAGAACTGCGTCAATCTGCTCTTCGACATCGCCACGCGGCTGGGATTGGATCCCGACTCCGCCAAGCCCGGGGAGGTCGGCGGCTGCGGCCTGTCCCTTGCGACGGTCGACGACGTCGACAGGGCCCTGCGCGGCGTGGACCTGGGCGCCGTCCCGATTCACGCGCCGTCCGGCATCTCCGCGCTTTCGATCACCGCACTGCTGGCCGCATGGCTGGCTGAGCAGGGGAAAAAGCCTTCCGCGCTCCACGGGGCCGTCCTCGCCGACCCGATCACCGAGTGGGTGGGCGCGGGCTCGCTGCCCGGCGGACTGACGGCGGCCTACGACGAAATGGCCGCCCTCACGGACTGGGTCGGGAAAAACCGGGTTCGCCTGAGAACCGTGGGGGTGCATGCCAATCTCTGGGCCGACGCCGGAGGAAGCGCCGTCCACGAACTGGCCTTCGGACTGGCGACCGGGGTCGAGTACCTCCGGGAGCTTGGCCGGCGCAAGCTCACCGTCAACCGGGCGGCCCCCAGGTTTCTTTTCACCCTCTCGCTCGGCTCGCAGTTCTTCACGGAGATCGCAAAGATCAGGGCCGCGAGGCTGCTCTGGGCGAGGGTCACCGGGGCCGCCGGGGGCAACGCCGAGGCCGGCCGCCTGGAAATCCACGGGCGGACGTCCCTCTGGAACAAGACCGTCCTCGATCCCCAGGTGAACCTCCTGAGGACCACGAGCGAGGCGTTCTCCGGGATCGTGGCCGGCTGCACCAGCATCCACGTGGCTCCGTTCGACGAATGCTTCCGGGTGCCCGACGACTTCTCGCGCCGGCTCGCGCGCAATATCCAGATCATCCTCGCCGAGGAGTGCCAGCTGAACCGGGTCGTCGACCCCGCGGGAGGCTCCTGGTACGTTGAGACGCTGACATTGCAGCTGGCCGAAAGGGCCTGGTCGCTGTTCCAGGAGGTCGAGCGAAAGGGAGGCATGGTCGCCGCCCTCAGGGCCGGATTCCCCCAGGAGGCCGTGGCGAAGTGCGCCGGGGAGCGCATCGCCGGCGCCGAAACCCGCCGGGACGGCATCATCGGGACGAACCTGCATCCCAACCTGAAGGAGAAGCTGGTGTCCGTGCAGGGACCCGACTACGCGGATCTCGCCTCCAAGCGGGCCGCCCAGATCGCAAATTACCGGACCTCACCCGAGGCCGAGCGGGGCGCCGAGGTCCTCGCCGGGCTCGCCACGCTGCTCGACGCCCCGGCCTCGACCAAAATGGCCACGCTGATCGACGCCTTCCTGCACGGCGCGACGCTGGGCGAGGTCACGCGCGTGCTGCGCTCCGGCCGCGAGCCCGAGGCCGCCGTCGCGAGGGTGCGCCTCCGCCGCAGGAGCGAGGCCTTCGAGGCGATCCGTCGCAGGAGCGAAGCCTTCAAGGAGAGGACGGGCGCGCGCCCGAAGGTCTTCCTGGCGAACCTGGGACCGCGCAAGCAGCACGGGGCGCGGGCCGACTTCAGCGCCGGCTTCTTTGCCGCGGGCGGCTTTGAGACCATCCCCAACAAGGGTTTTGGGACGCCCGAGGAAGCGGCCAAGGCCGCCCTCGAGTCCGGGGCGCCGGTCGTCGTGATATGCTCGACCGACGAGACCTACCCGCTGCTCGTTCCGCCGATCGCCGCCGCCCTCAAGGCAGCACCCGGGAAACCCCAGGTGATCCTCGCCGGCCTGCCCGCGGGACAGACCGACGCCCTCCGCGCCGCGGGCGTCGACGACTTCATCCACGTCCGCGCCAACTGCGCGCAGATGCTCGCCGCGCTCCAGGACAAACTCGGCCTGTAACATGAAACTCCCCGATTTCACCACCCTTCCCCTCGATCCCGCCTCGCTTGCCGGCGGCAGCGCAACCGCCTGGGGCGCCGCCGCCAGGTCCGAGGACCGCAGCCCGAACGCGCTCGCCGACTGGATGACCATCGAGCAGATCCCGGTCCATCCGGTCTACTCCCAGGAGGACTCCAGGGACCTCGAGCACCTGCGCTTCACCGCCGGCATCCCCCCGTACCTCCGCGGACCCTACGCCACGATGTATGTGCTGAAGCCGTGGACGATCCGCCAGTACGCCGGCTTCTCGACGGCCACGGAGAGCAACGCCTTTTACCGGCGCAACCTCGCGGCGGGCCAGACAGGCCTTTCGGTCGCCTTCGACCTGGCCACCCACAGGGGATACGACAGCGACCACCCCCGGGTGGTCGGCGACGTGGGCAAGGCGGGCGTCGCCGTGGACTCCGTCCTGGACATGCAGGCGCTCTTTGCCGGCATTCCGCTGGACCGCATCAGCGTCTCGATGACGATGAACGGCGCGGTGCTCCCCGTGCTGGCCTTTTACATCGTGGCCGCGCTTGAGCAGGGCGTGAAGCCCGAGCAGCTCGCGGGGACGATCCAGAACGACATCCTGAAGGAGTACATGGTGCGGAACACGTACATCTATCCACCCACCCCCTCGATGAAGATCATCGCGGACATCTTCGAGTACACGTCGAGGAACATGCCCAAGTTCAATTCGATCTCCATCTCCGGGTACCATATGCAGGAGGCGGGTGCGACCGCGGACCTGGAGCTGGCCTACACCCTGGCCGACGGCCTCGAGTATCTCCGGGCCGGGATCAAGGCGGGAATCGACGTGGACGCGTTCGCGCCCCGCCTCTCGTTCTTCTGGGCGCAGGGGAAGAACTTCTTCATGGAGGTGGCGAAAATGCGGGCCGGACGCCTGCTCTGGTCGAAGATTGTGCGCCAGTTCAACCCGAAGAACCCAAAGTCGATGGCCCTGCGGACCCATTCCCAGACGAGCGGCTGGAGCCTCACCGAGCAGGACCCCTACAACAATGTCGCCCGCACCTGCGTTGAGGCCATGGCGGCGACCATGGGCCACACCCAGAGCCTTCACACCAACTCCCTGGACGAGGCCATTGCGCTGCCCACGGACTTTTCGGCCAGGATCGCGCGCAACACACAGCTCTATCTCCAGGCCGAGACCGGCATCTGCAACGTCGTCGATCCGTGGGGCGGCTCCCATTATGTCGAATGCCTCACCCAAGATCTGGCCCGGAAGGCCTGGAGTCACATCCAGGAGGTCGAGCGCCTCGGCGGCATGGCCAAGGCCATCGAGACCGGCCTGCCCAAGCTTCGCATCGAGGAGGCCGCGGCGAGGAGGCAGGCGCTGATCGATTCCGGCAACGAGACGATTGTCGGCGTGAACCTCCACCGCCTGGAGCGGGAGGAGCCGATGGACATTCTCGAGGTCGACAACACCGCCGTGCGCGAGTCCCAGGTGCGCCAGCTCCAGGAACTGAAGGCCGGAAGGGACGGCGCCAAGGTCCGGGAGGCCCTGGAGGCCCTCACCGAGTCCGCCCGCTCCGGCAAGGGAAACCTGCTGGCCCTGAGCGTCGAGGCCGCCAAGGTTCGCGCCACCCTCGGCGAAATCTCGGACGCGCTCGAGAAGGTGTTCGGTCGCTACCAGGCCCAGGTCCGCTCGGTCTCCGGGGTCTACCGTTCGGCCTACGGAGGGGGCGATGACATCGCCAAGGTGCGCCGGATGGCCGACGCCTTCGCGGAGCGCGAGGGCCGTAGGCCGCGCATCCTCATCGCCAAGCTCGGCCAGGACGGCCACGACCGCGGGGCGAAAGTCGTGGCCACCGCCATGGCGGACATGGGATTCGACGTCGACATCGGCCCCCTGTTCCAGACCCCCGAGGAAGCCGCGAAGGACGCCGTGGAGAACGACGTCCACGTCGTCGCGATGAGTTCGCTTGCCGGCGGACACAAGACCCTGCTCCCGCAGCTGGTCGAAGCGCTCAGACGGCACGGACGCGGGGACATCCTCGTGGTCGTCGGGGGCGTCGTTCCCGCGCAGGATTACAGCTTCCTCCACATGAACGGAGCCGCGGCCGTCTTCGGCCCCGGCACCCCTGTCCCCGCGTCGGCGGTTGCGGTCCTTGAAAAACTGGGTATTGCTCCGGGTTGAACCCCTCGGGAAACCGGCCCGCATGAGCTGGCCGCAGCCGAACCGCGCCATGCAAGCCGACTCCACGACGCCCGACTGGACCCCGGAGGGCGCGGGCCCGGAATTCGCCACCCGGATCGTCGCCGGCACGCCGCAGCACCCCGGCTCCCAGGCGCCTGGGCCGCGGCCCGTTCCGGCTGACCTGCCCTCGCTGGCGGCGGGGATTCGGGCGGGCGATCGCGGAGCGCTGGCCCGCGGGATCACCCTCATCGAGAGCCGCGCGCAGGCCCACCGGAAGTCCGCCGGGCAGCTGCTGAACGACCTGATGCCGTACGCCGGCAAGGCCTGGCGGGTGGGAATCACGGGCGTGCCGGGCGCGGGCAAGAGCACCTTCATCGACGCCCTGGGGACAAGCCTCTGCGAGGCCGGCAGGAAGGTCGCCGTGCTCTCCGTCGATCCGTCGAGCCCCGTCACCCACGGCAGCATCCTGGGCGACAAGACACGGATGGAGCGCCTTTCGCGCCATCCCTCGGCCTTCATCCGGCCCTCGCCCAGCGGCGGCGAAATCGGCGGCGTGGCCCGGAGGACCCGCGAATCGATCACGCTCTGCGAGGCCGCGGGATTCGACGTGGTGCTGGTGGAGACCGTGGGCGTGGGCCAGAGCGAGGTGCTGGTGCGCGAGATGGTCGACTGCTTTCTCCTGCTCCTGATCGCCGGGGCGGGCGACGAGCTGCAGGGCATCAAGAAGGGCATCACGGAGATGGCCGACATCGTGGCCGTGAACAAGGCCGACGGGGACAACCGCACGCGGGTCGACGCCACCCGCCTGGAATTCGAGCGGGCGCTCCATTATTTTTCGATCTCCGACGACACCTGGCACCCCCCTGTGCTCGCCTGCTCCGCCCGGACACGCGACGGCGTCATGGAGGTCTGGGCCCAGGTCGAGAAATTCATGGAGCACGGAGCCAGGTCCGGGCAGTTCCTGGAGCGCCGCCGATCCCAGTCCCTGGCCTGGCTCTCGGCCCTGCTGGAGCGGGGCCTTCAGGAGGCCTTCTTCGCAAAACCCGAAATCGTGGCCCTGAAACGCTCGCTCGAAGTCGAGGTGGCGGCGGGGACCGCCAGCGCGCCGCACGCCGCGGCGAGGCTCCTCCGGGCTGCGGGCCTGATAACCGAAACTGATGGCCAATGCTGACGCCCCTTAACCCTTCAAATTGCGCACAAGATCACAAGTAACGCGCAGTCATTTGGCGGGAAACCACGTACACTTCAGGGTAACCACAGCTCTCTCTCCCCACTCTTTGCCATGATACAATCCATTGACCATCTAGGTATTGCCGTCAGGTCGCTCGACGAGGCGGTGCCGCTCTACGAATCCGCGCTGGGGTTGCGCTGCCTGGGACGCGAGGAGGTCGCCTCGCAGAAGGTAAAGACGGCGTTCTTCGATGTCGGCGGCGTCCATCTGGAACTGCTCGAGGCCACCGCCCCCGAGAGTCCCATCGCCAAGTTCATCGCCGAAAAGGGCGAGGGCATCCACCACATCGCCTTCCGTACCGACAATATCGAGGGCCAGCTCAGGCAGGCGTCCGCCAACGGGATCCGCCTCATCCATGAGAAGCCGTTCGACGGGGCCGCCGGCAAGCTCGTGGCATTTCTCCATCCAAAATCGACGCGCGGGGTGCTGACCGAACTCTGCGCCGTCAAACCGGGCTCCGCAGCCCACTGAACGAGGAACCCACCATGGCCATCTCCCCCAAGTTTCTCGCCACACTCGCGGATCGCCGCAGGAAGGCCCTGGCCGGAGGCGGAGCCGACAAGCTCGCCGCCCGCCGGGAAAAGGGCCTGATGACGGCCCGCGACCGGGTCCTCGCCCTTTTCGAGCCGGACACCTTCCTCGAGACCGGCCTGCACGCCGACCACGACTGCCACGATTTCGGGCTCGAGGACAAGAGTTTCCCGGGCGACGGGGTCATCACGGGCGTGGGTTTTGTCGCCGGGCACCCCGTGGCGGTCTTCAGCCAGGACTTCACCGTGGGCGGAGGCGCCCTCGGCAGGATACACTCCAAGAAGATATGCGACCTGATGGACTACGCCCTCAAGGCGGGGATCCCCGTCATCGGCATCAACGACTCGGGCGGCGCCCGGATCCAGGAGGGCGATGACTCGCTCTCAGGTTACGGCCAGGTGTTCTTCCGCAATGTGCTGGCGTCCGGAGTGGTTCCCCAGATCTCGATCATCGCCGGTCCCTGTGCCGGCGGCGCCGCGTACAGCCCGGCCCTCACCGACTTCCTGATCATGACCAGGAAGAACGCGAACATGTTCATCTGCGGTCCGGAAGTGATCAAGGCGGCCACCGGGCAGACGGTGACCATGGAGGAGATCGGAAGCGCGGCCACGAACGCCTCCGTGAGCGGCAACGTGCACTTCGTGGCCGAGAACGACGCCGACGCCCTCACGCTCGCCAAGAGGCTGCTCAGCTTCCTGCCGGCCAACAACCTGCAGGATCCGCCGCACCGCCCCACCCCCAATCTCGACCTTTCGCTGGATCCCCAGATGAACGAACTGGTCCCGGCCGACGGCAAAGTGCCGTTCGACATCCTGAAGGCCATCGGCCGTCTCGTGGACGGCGGCGACTTCCTCGAGGTCCACAAGGACTTCGCGAAGAACCTGGTGGTGGGTTTCGGACGCGTCCAGGGGATCGTGGCCGGATTTGTGGCGAACCAGTCCTCGGTGAAGGCGGGCACGCTGGACATCGACTCCTCCGACAAGGGGGCCCGTTTCATCCGCTTCTGCAATGTCTTCAACATCCCGATCGTGACCCTGGTCGACATCCCCGGGTTCATGCCCGGCGTGGCCCAGGAGCGCGGCGGAATCATCCGCCACGGCGCCAAGATGCTCTTCGCCTACGCCTCGGCCACCGTGCCGAAGATCACCTTCATCCTGCGCAAGGCCTACGGCGGCGCCTATCTTGCCATGTGCAGCTCCGACATGGGCGCCGATGCCGTTTACGCCTGGCCGACTGCGGAAATCGCAGTCATGGGAGCCGAGGGGGCCGTGAAGATCCTCTACAAGAGGGAGATCGCGGCGGCCAAGGATCCCAAGGCCAAGGAGGCCGAATACGTCGCCGAATACCGTGAGAAGTTCGCATCTCCCTACCAGGCCGCCAGGAAGGGGATGATCACGGACATCATCGAGCCGTCCCAGACCAAGGGCATTCTCGCGATGGCGCTCAGGAACACCCTCTCCAAGCGCGAGAATCGACCGCCGAAGAAGCACGGCAACATCCCGCTGTGAACGAATCTCTGGCGAAAACCAAAGCCCTATCGTACCCTTGGCCATGAACAACGAGCCCAGCATTGAAACCCGCGCGGTGATCGCCGCGGCGGTCTACGTCACCCTCGGGGCCAAAGCCCGTATCGCCTCGGTGGAAAAGGCCCGCCAGGTGGCCGCGACCGCCACGGTCGCCGTCCCGCAGTCGTCGGCCTGGTCCCTCGAGGGACGCAGGGAGATCCACAGCGGACACAGGGTCAGGTAAATCAACCGGCAAACACCACTCTTATGCCCAAACTTCGCGTAACAGTCGACGGAACGGTCTTTGAGGTCACCGTCGAGATTCCAGATGAGTCCCCACCGGCCGCGGCGCCCGCGCCCGTGCCGGCCCCCGCGGTCCAGCCCGCGGCCCCTTCGTCCGCGCCCGCGCCCGCCGCAATCCCTGCGGCCCAGGGGCCCGGCGATGCCCGGAGCCCGCTCGCGGGCAAGGTGGTTTCCATCGACGTGCAGCTTGGGCAGACCGTCGCCGAGGGCGCCCAGGTCGCCACAATCGAGGCCATGAAGATGAACACCTATGTGAATGCCCCCAAGGCGGGCCGCGTGGCGTCCATCGCGGCAAAGGCCGGGGATGCGGTTGAGGAGGGCGCCACACTCCTCGTCATCGAATGACCTGCCCGGCCCTCGATCCGGCCCTCCCTGCCGCGGCTTCCGCCGCGAGGGAGACGGTACGGCCCGGGGCTTTCGGGCAGGAGACCATCGCAGGCTGGAACGTCCTCAGGTTTGGATCGGTGCCCTCCACGCAGGACATCGGTGCCACCCTGCCCCCTTGGAACGCCGCAGTCGCCGAGCTCCAGACGGCCGGCCGCGGCCAGTGGAAGCGCACCTTCACCTCCGACCGGGGGGGGTTCTACATGACGGCCGTGCTGCCGTTCGACGGCGACGCCATGCTCTGGAGGGGGTTCGCCCTCGCGGTGGGCTGGGCGGTTGTATCGACTTTTCGGGCACAGGGGATCGCACCGCTGCGGCTGCGCTGGCCCAACGACCTGATGATCGGCGGCCGCAAGGCGGGGGGCATCCTCGTGTCCCAGGGGGCGTCCAACACCCTCTGCGTGGGGCTGGGCTTCAACGTCAGAAACCGCCCCTGGCTCCGTGAGCCCGCACTGGAGTCCGGCGCCTGCCGGCTCGCGGACTTTGCCCCGGCCGGGAGGCTGGGTTTCGAAACCCTCGCGCCCGCGCTCCTCGACGCGGTGCGTCTTGCCTACCTGAGCTTTTCGCTGCGCGGGCTCGGGGGGCTCGCCGACCTGCTCAACCAGAGCTGGGGCCCGGCGAGGACGGTGCGGCTTGAGATGGCCGAGGGGGCGCCAGCCTCCGAGATCCGCGGAACATTCCGGGGGATCCTTCCCGACGGAGATTTGCTTCTCGACGATCCGGCGGGCGGTTCCTTTCCTGTGAAGGCCCACCTCGTGAGGCGTCTTCACGAGTGCTGACGGCCCCCGTGGGGCGCCTCAATCCCTTGCCCATGCCCCGAACCCAACTCCGGCTGTTCTGCGCGGTCCTTGCCGCCTGCGCACTCCTGCCCGCCGCTTTTGCGGCGGACGCCTCCTCCCCCGGGATCCTCACGCCACCGCCCTCGGTGACCCCCCGGATCAACGGCCCCTCCATCTTCGGCGTCCGGCCCGGCTCCCCCTTCCTTTATACCGTGCCCGCGACGGGCGACCGCCCGATCGCGTTCAGCGCCGACGGATTGCCCGCCGGGCTCTCCCTGGACTCCGCCACGGGCAGGATCACCGGCAGGCTCGCCGAACAGGCGACGTACGGGGTTGTCCTTCGCGCCAGCAACCCGCTGGGAACAGCGGAGCGTCGGTTCCGCATTGTCGTCGGGGAAAAGATCGCGCTGACACCGCCCATGGGATGGAACAGCTACAATTGCTGGGCCGAGTCGGTCGACCAGGACAAGATCCTCCGTTCAGCGCGGGCCCTGGTCGCCTCCGGCCTGGCCAACCACGGCTGGACCTACGTCAACATGGACGACACGTGGCAGGGAGCGCGAGGCGGGCCCCACAACGCCATCCAAGGCAACGAAAAGTTTCCGGACATGAAGGGGCTATGCGACCAGATCCATGCCCTGGGGCTCAAGGCGGGCATCTACTCCTCGCCGTGGGTCACGACCTACGCCGGCTACCGCGGGGGCTCGAGCGACACCCCGGACGGCGCCTGGCAGCGCCTGAAGGACTATGAGGGCAACAAGCGGATCGGCCGTTACGAATTCGCCGCCAACGACGCCGCGCAGTGGGCCGACTGGGGCTTCGACTACATCAAATACGACTGGAATCCAAACGATGTGGAGCACACGCGGCAGATGCACCAGGCCCTGCGCGCGACCGGCCGCGACATCGTGCTGAGCCTCTCGAACGCGGCCCCCCTCTACGCCATCGACGAGCTCTCAAAGTGGGCCGAGGCATGGCGTACCACCGGCGACATCTGGGACACGTGGGAGACCCCGGGCCCATGGCAGCACGGCGTCTCCGAGATCGGATTCAACCAGGACGCCTGGGCGCCGCACGGCGGGCCCGGCGGCTGGAACGACCCCGACATGCTGGTGGTCGGCCTGGTCGGCTGGGGCGCGAAGCACCACGAGACCCACCTGACCCCCGCCGAGCAGTACGCTCACCTGAGCCTGTGGTGCCTCTACTCCGCACCGCTGCTGATCGGCTGCGACCTGGAGCACATCAGCCCCTTCACGCTGAACCTCCTCACGAACGACGAGGTGCTCGCCGTCGACCAGGATGCGCTGGGCGCGGGCGGCCGCCGCGTGGCCACGATCGGCGCGATCGACGTCATCCAGAAGCCCCTCGAGGATGGGGGCACGGCTGTGGGATTCTTCAACCGGGGCGACATCCCCCACACGATCACGGTGAAGTTCGACCGGATCGGCCTGGGCGGGCGCCAGCTCTTCCGCGACCTGTGGCGGCAGACGGACGCCGGCGTCTTCGAAAAGGAGCTCCAGGTGACCGTGCAGCCGCACGACGTCATGCTCTACAGGACGAGCGGGGCGCCATGATCACTGCTCATGCAGCGCCTCGATGGGGTCGGTGCGCGCCGCGCGGCGGGCCGGGATCATGATCGCCGAAAAGACGACGAGCGCCATGGCCGCCGTGGTGGCGGCGAGCACGGCAACGGGCAGGTTTTCGATTCCAAAGAGCATTTTCCGCATGGCCGCACTGACCGCCCAGGCTCCGGCCATGCCGAGCAGGACACCCGCGCCGAGAAGCACTCCTCCCGAGCCCAGGAACTGGGCCAGCACCTGCCGAGGGAGGGCCCCCAGCGCCATCCTCACGCCGATCTCGCGGCGCCGCTGGGAGACAGAATAGGCCAGGACCCCGTAGGTGCCGACGGCCGCCAGCAGGAGCGCGATCGCCGCGAATATCCCGGCGAGGATCGCGGGGGAGCGCCGCGCCACAAGGCTGTCGTCGATCAGCCCCTGCATCGGACGCAACTTGTCGACTGGCAATTCCGGATCGAGTCGCAGGACTTCCCTCTGGATCGCCGAGGCGAGGGCCGACGGCGGCAGGGGTGTGCGCACGAGGATGTGGAAGTAGGGCGTGTTGAACGCCGCATAGGTGAAGTAGACGGCCCCGTGTCCCGGCGTTTCCGAAAGCTCCTTCTGTTTGACGCCGGCCACCTCCCCGACGACCGTCGTGATGTTGTCAGGGGTGATGTCCGGGCCGGCCGCGATGCGGTGGCCTATCGGGCTTGAGCCCGGCCAGTAGTGCTCCGCGAACGCCTGGTCGACGACGCAGACGCGCTGTTTCCGGTGGCTGTCGGCATCCTCAAGCAGGCGCCCGCGTATCAGCGGAATGCCCATCAGCCGCCAGTAGTCCTCAGATACGGCCGACAGGTAGTGCGCCCGCAGCGACTCGCCCGGGCGAAGCGTGTAGTTTTCCACGCGGACCGCGCTGTCGTCTCCTCCCCCCACGAAGGGCAGGCTCGAGTCGATCGCGGCGAGGGTGACCCCGGGGAGCGCCCGGATCGCAGGCAGGAGGCGCCCGACAAAGGCGAGGCGGGAGGCCTCGTCACGGTAGTTCTTCCACGGAAGCGCGATTTCCCCGGTGAGGATATTGTCCGGTTTGAAGCCGGCGGGGGTCTCGAGGACGCGCTTCAGGCTTAGGCCAAGCAGGCCGGCGCCCGCCAGCAGGACGAACGCCAGCGCCACCTGCAGGACGATGAAGACGTGGCGCAACCGCTGGGCCGCCCGGCCGGACGTGCCGCTGCGGCCCTCGGACTGGAGGCCGTGCGCGAGCTTGATCCTCCCATTGAACCAGACCACAGGGGCTGCCAAAAGGAAGCCAGCGACAGCCGCCGCAGCCAGGGACACCCCGATCACCCGGCCGTCCAGCGCTATCGAAGCCCCCAGAGGCAGCTGGCTTGTTCCCAGGAGGCCGAAAAGCCTCACGCCGAAACCCCCGAGCAGGACTCCGAGGAGGCCGCCGGCGATCGAGAGCATCGTGGTTTCCGCAACCGCATCGCGCGCCATGCGGAGGCCGCTGGCGCCGAGGGCCTGGCGCACCGCGAGCTCCTTCGTCCTCCCGCTCGCGCGGATAAGGAGCAGGTTGGCGAGATTCACGCCTCCGATCAGCAGGAGAAAGAGGCCTCCGACCTGAAGCAGCACGAGCGTGGGCTTGACCCCGCGGACATGATCCTCGCGCAGCAAGGCAACGACCGTATGGTAGCCGGCGCCCTTGACGATCTGCGCATAGGGGTCGTCCTTCGCCTGCGCTGCATTGAAGGCGTCCATCTGCGCCTGCGCCTGGGCGAGGGTCACCCCCGGGGCCAAACGGGCGACCATATCCCAGTTGTTGGAGTGCCGGTTCTGGGCGACGCGATCCCCCGGGCCGTAGGAGGAGGGCCTGTAGAATTGGGCGTCGCTGGAAAGATAGTGGAACCCGCGCGGAAGGACGCCGATGACCCTGATCGTTATGCCGTCGTTCAGGAAGGTCTTGCCGATGACCCCGGGGTCCGCCGCAAAATGGCTCCGCCAGAAGCCATCGGTGAGCACGGCCTCCTCATCGGCCCCATAGGGCAGCTGGTCGTCCGTGAATTCCCGTCCCATCGCCAGCGGCACCCCCAGCGTCGCGAAGAAGTGCGGCGAGACCCGGGACATCGGCACCCGATTCGGCGAACCGGCGCCTCCTACGATGGAGCTGCCATCCTCGCTGATCGCCACGGACGTGAATGCCCTGATCGAGTCCCGCCGGTCGAAATAATTTGGAAGCGAGGCCGCCGCGCGATCCACTCCGGCGCCCGGATAGCTGTTGTAGACCGTCACCAGGCGCCCGGGATCGGACAGCGGCAGCGAGCGCAGGAGGATCGCGTCGACGACGGCGTGGATCGCAAGGTTCGCCCCGAGGCAAAGCGCGAGGGTGGCGAGGGCTGTTGCGGTGAAGCCCGGCGACTTGAGGAGACGGCGCAGGGCGAAGCGAAAATCTGAAAACATGGGGGAATGTGTTCGCGGTATTGATGCAAGCGACATGCCAGCCCGAGAGGGTCAAACCAACCTGCTATCCATCATCGGGATACATCTTGCGACGTCTTTGCCGAAAGCTCCGTTTTGCCCGCTTTCGGAACCGGGCCTTCCCGCTTGTGGGACGAACTCCGGTCCCGGTGGTCCCCGGCTCATCGGGGACTCCGGACGAGCCATTCGTATTGCGCCGCTTGGAGCCACTCGGGCACCGACGCTTCATCCGTTTGATTTGAAATGCGGATGGCTTGACCTACGTTCCCTACAGCCCCCACGGTTTCGGCTCAACCCGCGAGCCAAGATCGGATTTGCCCCATGAAAACATCCCCCAGTTCGTCCCATCATGTCTCCCGCCGCCGGTTCCTCGGCCAGATTGCGGCGGCCGGTGCGGTCGCGATGATCCCACGGTGGGGCAGGGCCGACGAAAGTCCCGCGCCCTCAAGGAAGCTGGGCATCGCCCTCGTGGGGCTCGGCAATTATTCAGAATACCACCTGGCCCCCGCCCTCCGCCTCACGAAGTACTGCCGGCTCGCCGGCGCCGTGACAGGCAGCCGGGCCAAGGGGGAGCAGTGGGCCCGCGACTACGGGTTCCCCGAACGGAACGTGTTCGGCTACGACACGATGGCTGAAATGGCCGGCAACCCCGACATCGACATGGTCTACGTGGTGACCCCCAATGGACTGCACGCCGGGCACTGCATCGCGGCGGCGAAGGCCGGCAAGCACGTGATCTGCGAGAAGCCCATGGCCAACACGGTGGCCGAGTGCGACGCGATGATCGCCGCCTGCCGGGCTGCGGGGGTCAGGCTGACCGTGGGCTACCGGCTCCATTACGAGCCGCACCACATCGAATTCGAGCGCCTGGCGCGCGAGAAGATCTTCGGCCCGTTCACGCGGATGACGGGGGACAACGGCTTCCGGATGGGTGTCAGGCCGGGCGCAGCGCTCCCCTGGCGGCTGAACAAGAGGCTGGCGGGCGGCGGTCCGCTGATGGACATGGGCGTCTATGTGATCCAGGCCGCGTGCATGGCCAAAGTCGAGGCTTCGCCTGCGGCGATCACGGCGGTCTTCGATCCCGTCACCCGGCCGGAGATCTTCTCCCAGGTCGAGGAGTCGGTGAGGTGGACCATGGAGTTTGCCGACGGCTCGGAGGCCAGGTGCCACGCCTCCTACGCGGAGGGCTTCAGCCGGTTCCGCGCCGAGGGGCCGGGAGGCTGGGCCCAGCTCGGGCCGCCGGCATTTTCCTACGACGATCCCGTGCTGACCACCTCGCAGGGCCGCGTGCACCTGCCCAGGATCAACCACCAGGCCGCCCAGATGGACGGCATGGCGCTGGAACTCCTCGAGGGCCGGCCTTCCATCGCGCCCGGCGAGATGGGCCGGCGGGACATCGCCATTGTCGAGGCCATCTACGCCTCGGCGGGCGGAGGCGGATCAAGAATTCCTGTTCAGGGCTCCGCGTAGTTTGCGCGGAGCTGCCGGAACACCTCCTCCACCGGTCCCTGCCGCTGGAGCCTCCCGTCCGCCATCACCGCCACCTCGTTGCAGAGGGCCGCGATCTCGCCGGGCACATGGCTCACATAGAGCATCGGCACCCTGAGCTCGTCCCTGATCCGGCGCAGGTACGGGAGGACCGCCTCCTTGCGCGCGGGGTCGAGCGCGGCGAGCGGCTCGTCCAGGAGCAGCAGACGCGGCCCGGAGACGAGGGCCCGGGCCAGGGCCACGCGCTGCCGCTCCCCGCCTGAGAGGCCGGCGGGCCGCCGGCCCATCAGGCCGCCAATGCCCAGGAGCTCGCAGACTCTCCCCCTTTCGAACAGGCCGCCGGCGCCGACCGTCCGGCCTTCGGCGAAGCGCACATTATCCTCCACGCTCATGTGCGGGAAAAGCGCACCGTCCTGGGGGACGAGCCCCACGCCGCGCCGCTCAGGCGGAAGGTGCACCCCGCAGGCCGCGTCGGTGAGAACGGCACCGTCCAGCTCGACCGAGCCCGCCGACGGTCGCCGAAGGCCCGCGATGATCTCCAGCACGCTGGACTTTCCCGAGCCCGAGACGCCATAGAGACCGGTGACGCCTCCGCCGAATTCCGCGTCGACGGCCAGCTGGAATTCCCCCGCCGAGAGGCGGATGCCCTTGAGCGAAAGCGTCACGCGGGCCTCCTTCGCGATAGCCTTTCGCCGATTGTCACGGCCGCAAAGGCGAGGACGACCGAGATTCCCAGCAGGGTGTAGGCCGCGGAATCCTGGCCGAGCTGGATGTCGCGGTAGATGCCGAGGGAAAGCGTGATGGTCTCGCCGGGTATCATGCCGGCCACCATCGCGGTCGCCCCGAACTCTCCCAGGGCCCTGGCGAACGCCAGCACGGCGCCTGCGAGCAGGCCCCGCCTCGCGAGCGGGAGGGAGACAGCGAAGAATGCCCGCCAGGGTCCGGCCCCGAGCGTGCGCGCAACGTTTTCAAGCCGCACCGGCACCTCCTCAAAGGCCACCCGGGCCGTGCGCACGAGCAGCGGCAGCGACATGACGGCCGTTGCCAGCACGACGGCCTTCCAGGTGAACACTATCTCCACCCCGAGGTACCGCTCGAAGAGGCTCCCCAGCGGGCCCCGGCGACCGAAAAGCCTGAGAAGGATGAGCCCCGTCGCGACCGGTGGAATCACCAAAGGCAGCGCGATCACCGTCTCAACCACGCTCTTTCCCGGCCACTGGCGCCTGGCGAGAAGCCAGCCGAGGGCGATCCCCGGCGGCAGGATCGACAGGGTGCTCAGGACCGCAGCCCCGAGGGTGAAGAGAGTGACCTGGAGGACGTCGCCCACGCCTCAATTCGGCTGGAGGAAACCGAACTTGGCAAACACCGCCTGCGCCTCGGCCCCCGAGAGGAAGGCGGCGAAGGACTTCGCCGCCCCGGGTTCCCTGGTGCTCCTGATCACCGCCACAGGATAGGTGATCCTCGGCCCATCGGCCAAGGGCACGGAAATCGCCACGCGGACTCTCCCGGAAAACAGGGCATCGGTGCGGTAGACAAATCCAGCTTCCACGTCTCCCGATCCGACGGCCTCCATCACGGCGCGGACGTTGTCGAGCGGGACCAGCCTCCTGCGGACCCCTTCCCACAGGCCGAGCCTCTCGAGATATTCCCTGGCGTAGGCACCGGCCGGCACGAGGTCGGGCTGCCCGATGGCAATCCGCCGGATGCCCGCGCCCTCGAGGTCGGCGGGGGAGACGACGGGGGAGTTCTCCGCAGCCGGCACAATGACGACGAGCTGGTTGGCGAGGATCGCGCGCCTGGTGCCGGGGATGATGAGTCCGGCCTTCTCGAGCTGGTCAACGCGCAGTTCGTCGGCCGAGACGATGACGTCGGCGGGCGCGCCCAGCTTGATCTGAAGGGCGAGCGCGCCGGAGCCGCCAAAGTTGAACCGCACGTGGTCGCCTGTCGCGCGGCCGTAGTCCGCCCCCACCTGTGCGAGGGCCTCGGAGAGGCTGGCCGCCGCAAATACGTTGAGGTCGGCCGCGGAGGCGCCGGTCGCAAGAATCGCGGCGACCCAAACGATGAGGATGCGTTGGGGCCAATTCATGCGCACAGGCTGACCGCGCGGCCCGCCGGGTCAAATCAGGGTTGAGAACCCGGCGCGATGGCCCAGATTGGAAATCCCCTCCCCTCCCCTCCGCCCGGCACCCCGGCGGTTCAGTTCCAGAAAGGCACCCATGCTCTCCAAGCCATCGCAGTGTTCCGGCCTCCTCCGTTCCCTGCCCGCAGCCGCCCTGTTGTTCGCGCTTCTCCCGGCTCTCGTCGCCCCCTCCCGGGGAGCCGACGTCCAGGCGGGATCCGACCGGCTCGAACTGCGCTCGCCCGACGGCCGGATCGCCGTGACCGTCAACCCGACGGGGGCGCTGAGCTACAGGGTGAGTGTCGACGGAACCCCGTTGCTGTTCGACTCGCGCCTCGGGCTGCTCCTGCGGGGCGGGATCACCCTGGGGGACGATGTTGAGCTGGTGAATGCCGCCCGGACGGAAAGCGACACCACCTGGACCAACCCTCTCGGCAAGCGGCGGGAGGTCCGCGACCACCACCGCGAACTCACCGTCACCCTCCGGGAAAAGGGCGACCCGGGGCGGATATTCTCGGTGGTGTTCCGTGCCTTCGACGATGGGGTCGGATTCAGGTACCTTCTTCCGCAGTGGGATGGGGTTGCGGGCTTCACGGTGGACGAGGAGCTCACCCAGTTCGCCTTCACGACGGACAGCGTCTGCTATGCGGGGGACCACATCGCCGTGCCGCCGGACGCCTACGACGCGGGCGCCGGCTTCCACGGCTCGCAGGAATGGGAGTTCCGCAAACAGCGGCTCGCCGACCTGCCCGAGGAGACGGTGACCGGCCTCCCCGTGCTCACCCACACTCCGGCGGCGTGGGTCGCCGTGACCGAGGCCGACCTCGTCGACTGGGCCGGTCTCTGGCTGGCTCGGGAGCCGCAGGCCCCGAATACGACCGCAGTCACGCTGCGGGCGCGCCTGGCACCGCGGCTCGACGGCCAGGGCCTCGTCAGGGGCGCACTTCCCCACCCTTCGCCCTGGCGCGTGCTCATGATCGGCCGCGAGCCCGGCCGCCTGATCGAGAGCGACATCGTGCTCAACCTGAGCTCGCCCTGCGCGATTGCGGACACGTCGTGGATCAAGCCCGGGATGATGGCGTGGGACAGCTGGTGGTCCGGCATCGGCCGCAAGGACACCGGCACGATGAAGGACTTCATCCAGTTTGCGGGCGAAATGGGCTGGCCCTACCAGCTCGTCGACGGAGGCTGGTATCCAGGGATTCGGAGTCCGGCATCCGACATCACAAGGGCCGTGCCCGAGATCGACATGCCCGAGCTGCTGCGTTTTGCCGCCGGGAACAAGGTGCGCCTGTGGGTCTGGCTCTACTGGAGCGACGCCGACCGGGGCGATGCCTACGAGCGGGCCTTTGCCCTTTACGAGAAATGGGGCATCGCCGGCGTGAAGATCGACTACATGGACCGCGACGACCAGGAAATGGTGAACTGGTACGACAAGCTGAACCGGTGCGCGGCCGAGCACCACCTGCTGATGGACTTCCATGGCGCCTTCAAGCCGACGGGGATGATCCGCACCTGGCCGAACCAGATCACCCGTGAGGGCATCCTCGGGAACGAGTATAACAAGTGGAGCCGAAGGGTCACCCCCGAACACCGCGTGACGCTTCCCTTCACACGCTTCCTGGCCGGGCCGGGCGACTTCACGCCCGGGGGCTTCGTCAACCGGACCGCCGACCAGTTCCAGCCTCACGTCACTCCCACCCAGGTGCAGGGCACGCGCGCAGGCCAGCTCGCCCTGTTCGTGGCCTACGACAGCCCGGTCATGTGCGTGTGCGACCATCCCATCGACATCCGCGGCCAGCCGGGGAGCGACTTCCTGAAGCTTGTGCCCACGGTTTGGGACGAGACCCGGGTGTTGTCGGGGGCCGTGGCCGAGCACCTCGTCATCGCCCGCCGCTCGGGAGCCGATTGGTACCTGGGCGCCCTCAACAACAGTTTTGTCCGGGTGAAAACCGTGGACCTTGGCTTCCTGGGCTCAGGAAAGTGGCGCGTCCGGTGGTGGCGGGATGCCGCCGACAGCGGCGACAATCCGTCTCACCTTGAGGTCGATGAGCGCGAGGTGACTGCCTCGGACACTCTGGATCTCCGCATGGCGCCTGGCGGAGGTGCGGTCCTTCGGTTCACGCCGCTGCGCTGAATCCAAGAAAACGGTCAAGTTTTGGCGGAAAATGCCGATTTCCGCGGTGCAGTCGATTATCGTCTACCAATCAATGCACATGGAGATTTCGGGTGCCGGCGCGGCGAGCGCGGCCCATGCCGCGTCGGGCGCGAGCCCGGCGATGTCGCCGACCCAGAAGATGTCGAACCTATTCGACCAGATCGACACCACGGGTTCGGGAACGATCACCCAAAGCCAGTTTGCCCAGGCTTTCCAGCAGTTGAACCCCCCGGCCTCCTTTCAGACGGCCGGCGCGGATGCTGTCTGGAGCCAGCTCGATCCCAGCGGCACGGGAAGTGTCTCGGCGCCGGACTTCACCTCCGGAATGACCTCCCTCATGAAATCCCTGCGCGGCTGGAACGCCGACAGCCCCGCCGGCGCCCAGGCGCTCGGCCAGAGCGCAAACACCCTTGAGGGGCTTGGCGCCGCCGGCCCGTCCGGATCGTCCCTGAACCTGGTCGCCTGACCGCCCTGCGGCCCAACCGCCGCAGGCAACCCCATTGGCGTCCGCCCCCACAAACTTACCATGGTCAAAATCAACCGCTTTTCATTTCCCGCAATGGGATCGGAGTGCTCGCTGCATCTCTGTGATGCGGACCCTGCCGCCGCACAGGCCGCCGAGGCCGAAATCCTGCGGATCGAGTGCCGCTATTCGCGCTACCGGCCCGACAGCATTCTCTCGCAGATCAACCGGGTCGCCGCGGTCGGCGGCTCGCTGGAGGTCGATGAGGAGACCGCCGCCCTGATCGACTACGCCTTCGCATGCTACCGCAAGAGCGGCGGCCTGTTCGACATCACGACCGGGCTCCTCAGGCGGGCTTGGAACTTTTCCTCCGGGCGCACCCCCGTGCCCGAGGAGATCGAACGCCTGATGCCCCTGCTCGGGCTCGACAAGATCAGGTGGAGGAGGCCCGTCCTCTCCTTTCCGGTTCCCGGGGTGGAACTCGACCTGGGCGGCATCGGCAAGGAATACGCGGCCGACCGGGCCGCGGCCGCGTGCGCCGAGGCGGGCGTGGCCCACGGGCTCGTCGAGCTCGGAGGCGACATCTGCGCCATCGGGCCCCAGCCGGATGGGGCGCCCTGGCTGATCTCAATTCGCAATCCCCAGGACACCGGCGAGTCCCTCGCGGTCGTTTCGCTCGCCGCCGGCGGGTTGGCGACCAGCGGCGACTACGAGCGATGCATCACCGTGGACGGCTGGCGTTACGGGCACATCCTCGACCCGCGCACGGGCTGGCCGGTCAACGGCCTGGCCGCGGTCAGCGTCATGGCCGAAAGCTGCCTGGTCGCCGGAAGCATTTCGACGATCGGCATGCTCAAGGGCGCGGTCGGCCCGGAATGGCTTGCCGGGCTGGGCGTCGCCCACCTGTGGACCGACGGTCATGGAGTCACGGGCGGCAGCGGGATGCTCCTCTCCCAGGAAGTCTGTTCAGCGGCATGACCCGCAGCGGCCCCCTTTGCCGGGGCTGCGGGCGCCGGCCAATCCCTTTCCCGGCCTACTGAAGCTGGAGAAACACTCGCGGCCCCCTCCCGGACTTTGATGCGCCGGCCGACGGATTAAGGAGGAAGAGTCGGCCGGGCGCGATCCCGCCCGTGCCCGCAAGATAGTCCCGAACGCGCTTTGCGCGAGCCCCGGCGAGGGCCCTGAGCTCATTGTCGTCGATGCCCATGGCCTCGGCAAGGCGACCCCGCATTTCGTCCAGGGGAAGGCCGGCGGCTACGGCGGCGGCGATCGCCTGCCGATGCCCGGATTCGAGAAGCGCATTCCGCCTCTTGGCCGCGCGTCTTTCGCGGAAGCTCTTTAGGGTCAGGTAGCCGATGAGCCTTCTGGCGAACCCTTCCGGCGGGGGGGGAGGGGCGACAACGGCGGGCGGCGGGGGCAAAGGTGTCCCAAAGCTGGTTCCCGGCGGAAACCTGGTATCAAACATCCCTTTGACGACAGCCTCCTCCTCCAGGGGCGAGACGACCAGGACGGCCTGGGGAGGAGTGCCGGCATCCTTCCGGCGCCTCTCCTCCCACACGGCCTGCCGGATCTCGTCCTCCAGCTTGAGGCGCTTGAGCGCATAGCCGTCTGCCGCGGCATCATAGGATCCCTCGAGCCCGAGGCTCAGGCCCGGCCGGTTGGACAGCGCCTTGGCCATCGTCTGCAGCTTCACAACCTCCGCGGCCTGTATTTCAGAGGATCCTGGCGCAAAATCCTGGTAGGCCAGCTCCTCGCCTCCCCCGCCGAAGGCAGACCCGAGCAGGGCAAACGGGGAGACCGCGGCCTTCGTGAGCAGGTTGACGATGACCCGCAGCACGACCCGGCCGATTCGGAAGTTGGGGTCGTCCGTGCTGCCCTGCACCGGCACGTCGATCACGATGTTCCCATCGATGTCCTTGAGAAGGGCCACGCCCAGCCGCACGGGCAGGCCCGTCGCCTCGGGGCTGCTGACAGGACTTCCGAAGGTGAACTGGTTCACGGTGATCACGTTCGAGGCGTCGATCCTGCTGCCGTTGACGAGCAGTTTCACGTCCACGGCCAGCTTGCCGCGCGCGAGTTCGTAGCCCGCGTATTTTCCGCTGTAGGGGCTCAGCGGGAGCAGGTCCACGTCCCTGACGCCCACCCTCATGTCGACGGACCTCACCGCGCCCAGCGGGTCGAGCCTGCCGCCCACGGAAACCCGCCCCGAACCGTCGACCAGCGCACTCAGGTCGATGGCCGCCTTCGCGGGATTGGCGGAGGAGAGGCCCGTGATGCTTCCGCCAAACCTGCCCACGTCCATGCTGACGTTGGGTTCGATCGAGCGGTCAGTGTAGCTGAAGTCACCTCCGCTGATCACGACCTTGCCAATGTCGATGGCCGGTGGCGCGGCTGCGGGCGCGGCCGAAGCCGGCGTTTTTCCCCCACCGGATGAGGGGGCTGGCCGGGAGGTGGACTTGAGGACCGCCGACAGGTTGAGCGACTTGTCGGCAGCGACGACCACGCGGGCATACGGCCCCTCGACATCGATTTCCGAAAGCGCCACGGTCAGGATGGGTGCCGTGGCCGCCCTGAGGCCGCGGAACTTGAACGACCCGAATCCGGCCAGCTCGCCGCTCCCCGAGCCGTCGACAAGGCCGAACTTGTCGACCTGCAGGTCGCCCGAGACTGTCGCCGCGGGGGTGTCCCCGCCCGAACTCGAGACGGCCGCCGCGAGATTTGCGGTGAACGCACCGCTCGCGACGCGGGCATTGGCGAACTGCTCAAGATAGGGGCTCAACGGGCGCATATCCAATCCCGCGACGTCCGCCCTGACGTCGGCAAAAATGGGGTTGATCCCCAGGACCCCGTCGACCCTCACCGTGCCCTGCGGGGTCCAGCCAAACGAGACAGCCAACGGCATGCGCGCCTTCGGCGCCAGTGAGACGTTCCTGAGCGAGAGTTGGATTCCGTTGAGGACCAGGTGCGCGGGCCGCGGGGCCGCGAGGTCGGTGACCTCGACGCCGAGATCCTTCAGCACCAGCTCCCCCACCGAGACATCGGGGTATCTTGCGGGCGCCGGTGGAGGGGCACCCGCCGCCTGGGCCGGCGCGGCGGGCGGTGGCAGCATGGCCAGCAGGTTGATCGAGCCGTCCTTTTCGCGGCGCACGCGGAGGGCGCCGCCATCGAGGGTCAAAGACCCGATCGAGGCCTTTTGCGTGAGGGCGTCCGCCTCGATTCCCTCCACATCGAGCGCCGGGAGATCGACCGCCGGGGCTCCGCCCACGCGCTCCACG
>Ga0302196_10000869_pt1 | contig 28697 bp, 24 predicted proteins | sample II_Bog_N1_3_FD_198794 | JGI IMG/M metagenome (GOLD analysis project Ga0302196, IMG submission 198794) | Peat permafrost microbial communities from Stordalen Mire near Abisko, Sweden - II_Bog_N1_3 | ecosystem: Environmental > Terrestrial > Soil > Wetlands > Peat | place: Sweden: Abisko...
GGCCCGGGCCAGGTTCTCCAGCGCCCGCTTGTTGACCTGCTTGGGATCGACCCGCTCGACGAAGTCGAACAGGTCGCGAAAGCGGCCGCCGGCCTCGCGCACCGCCACCAGGTGGTGCATGGCCTGTAGCCCGACATTACGGACCGCACCCAGGGCGTAAAGCACTTCGCCGTCCTCGACCTCGAAGTCGGCGCCGGAGCGGTTGACGTCCGGCGCCCGCACCTTGACCCCCATGCGCCGGGCGTCCTGATAGAACACCGCCAGCTTGTCGGTGTTGGACAGGTCCAGGCTCATTGAGGCGGCGAAGAACTCGACCGGGCAGTTGGCCTTCAGCCAGCCGGTTTGATAGGCGATCAGGGCGTAGGCGGCGGCGTGGCTCTTGTTGAAGCCATAGCCGGCGAACTTGGCCACCAGATCGAAGATGGCGTCGGCCTGTTTGGCGGCGACGCCGCGCTCAACCGCGCCGGAGACGAACCGGGCCTTTTGCAGGTCCATCTCCTCCTTTTTCTTCTTGCCCATGGCCCGGCGCAGCAGATCAGCCTCGCCCAGCGAATAGCCGGCCAGGATCTGGGCGATCTGCATCACCTGTTCCTGGTAGACGATGATGCCGTAGGTCTCCTTCAGCACCGGCTCCAGCGAGGGATGCAGGGTGTCCATCGGCTTGCGGCCGAATTTGCAGTCGACGAAGGCGTCGATATTGTCCATCGGGCCGGGCCGATAGAGCGAGATCAGGGCGGTGATGTCCTCGATGCTGCCAGGTCGCAGTTTGCGCAGGGTGTCGCGCATGCCCTGGCCTTCCAGCTGGAACACCCCCACCGTCTGGCCCTGGGTCATCAGCTCGTAGGTCGGGGCGTCGTCGAATTCCAGGCGGCTGAGATCGACCGCCGCGCCGCGCCGCGCCAGGTGCTTGAGCGCCCGGTCAAGCACGGTCAGGGTCTTGAGGCCCAGAAAGTCGAACTTGACCAGCCCGGCGCTCTCGACCCATTTCATGTTGAACTGGGTGGCCGGTAGCTCCGAGCGCGGATCGCGATAGAGCGGGGCCAGCTCGATCAGCGGCCGGTCGCTGATCACCACCCCGGCGGCGTGGGTCGAGGCGTTGCGATAGAGCCCCTCCAGCCGCAACGCGATGGCCAGCAGGTGGGCGACAGAGGGGTCGTCGTCGCGGGCCTGTTTCAGGCGCGGTTCGATCTCGATGGCCTTGGCCAGGGTGGTGGGATTGGCCGGGTTATTGGGCACCATCTTGGCCAGCCGATCGACCATACCAAGCGGCAGCTGCATCACCCGGCCGACGTCGCGCAGCACCGCGCGGGCCTGCAGCGTGCCGAAGGTGATGATCTGGGCCACCCGGTCGTCGCCGTATTTGCGCTGAACATAGGTGATCACCTCCTCCCGCCGCTCCTGGCAGAAGTCGATGTCGAAGTCGGGCATCGACACCCGCTCCGGATTGAGGAACCGCTCGAACAGCAGGCCGAAGCGCAGCGGATCCAGGTCGGTGATGGTCAGCACCCAGGCGACCAGCGAGCCGGCGCCGGACCCCCGGCCGGGTCCGACCGGAATCCCGTGGCTCTTGGCCCAGCGGATGAAGTCCGACACGATCAGGAAATAGCCGGAGAACCCCATCCTCTGGATGACGCCGATCTCGCGCTCCAGCCGCTCGTGATAGACAGCCTCGTCGGTGACCCGCCCATGCACGGCCAGCCGCGCGGCCAGGCCTTCGCGGGCCTGGACGGCCAGCTCCTCGGCCTCGGAGCGGCCGGCGCTGGTGGGGAAGCTAGGCAGGATCGGGTCGCGCTTGCCCACCATGAAGGCGCAGCGCCGGGCGATATCGAGGCTGTTGTCGCAGGCCTCGGGCAGGTCGGCGAACAGGGCGCGCATCTGGGCCGCCGACTTGAACCAGTGCTCGCCGCTGACCCGCCGACGCTCATCCTGGCCGACGAAGGCGCCGTCGGCGATGCACATCAGCGCGTCATGCGCCTCATGCATGTCAGCGGTCGGGAAATAGACGTCATTGGTGGCCACCAACGGCACATCGTGGGCGTAGGCCCAGGCCACCAGCCCCGGCTCCGCCCGCGCCTCCTGCGCCAGGCCATGGCGCTGCAGCTCGACATAGAAGCGGTCGCCGAACACGGCCAGCATCTTGGCCAGGGCCGCCTCGCCCTCGGCGGTGCGGCCGGCGGCGAACAGCGGATCGATCGGGCCGTCCGGGCCTCCGGACAGCAGCAGCAATCCCTCGCTATGGGCGGCCAATCGCGCCCAGCTGACCCCAGGCTCGTCGGTCGGCTCGATCTCCAGATAGGCGGCTGAGGACAGGGCGGAGAGGTTCAGATAGCCCGTCTCGTTCTGAGCCAGCAACACCACGGTCGGACGCCGCGCCCAGCGCTCGGGCGGTCCCTCGCCGATCCCGGTCACCGGCAGGGCGCAGCCGACGATCGGCTGGACGCCGGTCTCCTTGGTCAGGACCGAGAATTCCAAGGCGCCGAACAGATTGGCCCGGTCGGTCAGGGCCACCGCCGGCATGCCGTCCGCCGCGGCCAGCTTGCCGACGCCCTCGGCCTTGATGGCGCCTTCGAGCAGCGAATAGGCCGAACGGACCCGCAGATGGACGAAGCCGTCAGACAATGCGCTGGCCATCGAGCCCTCCCCTGCCGGCGCCCCAGGCGGCGCGATCGACTCACGCCATCAGGGTGACCATCGAACACATCATCCAAACGAAGGCGGCGACGGACGCAAGGGCGAATGACTCTCGGGCGAGACGGGCCATGGTGATCTCCGCATTTGGGTTTCTGGTTTGTTCTCATTTGTTATTCTGGTTTTGTTCCGACCTGTCAATGGAAAAACGTCGTTCATCCAACCTGTGACCCGGAGGCTTCGACGGGTCCCTCCCAGCGGGCGTTTCATCAGGCCGGCAAAGCGGCTATGGCTGCGTCGTGAGCCCCACGCCGCCCCATTTCACCCTGTTGCAGGTCACCCCGGAGCTGGAGACGGGCGGGGCGGAGCAGACCACGATCGACATAGCCGCCGCCGTGGTCCAGGCGGGCGGCCGGGCGCTGGTCGCCTCGCGCGGCGGACGGATGGCCCCTGCCCTGACCGCGGCTGGCGGCGAGCTGATCGTCCTGCCGGTCCAGTCGAAGAACCCGTTGGTCATCGCCGCCAACGCCCTGCGGCTTTCGCGCCTGATTCGGACTGAGCGGGTGAGCCTGGTCCACGCCCGCTCGCGCGCGCCGGCGCTCAGCGCCCTGTGGGCCGCGCGGGCCACGCGCACCCCCTTCGTCGCCACCTATCACGGGGTCTATCAGGCCAGCGGCGGCCTCAAGCGCTTGTATAATGCGGTGATGACCCGCGGACGGCTAACCATCGCCAATTCGGAGTTCACCCGCCAGCGCGTCATCGCCGAGCACGGCTTGGCGCCGGAGCGGGTGGTGGCGATCAATCGCGGCGTCGATCTGGCGCGGTTTGATCCCGCCGCGGTTTCGCCTCATCGGATTGACGCGCTGCGCTCGGCCTGGGGCCTGGCGCCCGATGATGGACGAGTCAAGCTGCTGCTCACCGGCCGCCTGACACGCTGGAAGGGCCAGGCCCTGGCGATCCAGGCGGCGGCGCAGCTGAAGGCGACGGGCGAGGACCGGTTCTTGCTGTTGCTGGCCGGTGACGATCAGGGCCGCAGCGGCTATCGCGCCGAGCTATCAGCGATGATCGCCAGCGCCGGGTTGGAGGATCAGGTGCGACTTGTCGGCCATTGCAGCGACATGCCGGCCGCCTACCTGCTCGCCGACCTGGCCCTGGCCCCGTCGCTGAAGCCGGAGCCGTTTGGTCGCACGGCGGTCGAGCCTCAGGTGATGGGCCGCCCGGTGCTGGCCGCCGATCACGGCGCCGCCTGCGAGACGGTAGTCCCAGGCGAAACCGGCTGGCTGGTCGCGCCCGGCGACGCCGGCGCCTGGGCCGACGCCCTGGCCGCCGCCATCGCCCTGCCCCCGGCCGCCCGCGCCGCCATGGGTGAGGCGGCGCGGACGCGCGCTGCGCGGCTCTATTCCAGTCAGGCCATGGGCGCGGCGACCCTGGCCGTCTATGCTCGTCTGCTGGAGATGGGCGCATGACGGCCGCACGCGGCGAGATCAATAGGGTGTTGGTGCTGAAGTTCGGCGCCCTGGGCGACTTCGTCCTGGCCCTGGCGGCGATGAAGCGCATCCGCTTGGCCCATCCGAAGGCCAAGATCACCCTCTTGACCACCCCGCCCTTCGAGGCCCTGGCCAAGGCCAGCCCCTATGTCAACAGCGTCGAGATCGACGGGCGGCCCGAGGGGCTGGGCGAATGGCTGAGCATGATCAGCCGGCTGCGCGCCGCGCGCTATGACCGGGTCTATGACCTGCAGACCTCGTCGCGCTCCAGCCTGATTTTCCAGCTGCTGCGGCCGTTTCCGCCGCCCTGGTCGGGGATCGCCCTGGGCTGCGCCTATCGCCAGCGCGATCCGGCGCGCGAGACCATGCACACCCTGGAGCGCCAGGCCGATCAGCTGCGGATCGCCGGGATCTGGCCCGACGCGCCGACGGGCCTGGACACCGCCCCGCCGCCAGACCTGTCCTGGATCGTCAACAAGGTCGGCGCCCAGCGGCCGGTGTCCGCCGGACCCTTGCGGCCCTACGCCCTGCTGATCCCTGGCGGCTCGGCCGGCCGCCTCGAGAAGCGCTGGCCGGTCGAGCACTATGCTGAACTGGCCGCCCATTTGCGCGGCCAGGGCCTGGACATCGTGGTGATCGGCGGGCCGGAGGAGAGCGCCTTGGCGCGGGTGATCCAGCGCCGGGTCCAGTCGCGCGACCTGACCGGCCGCACCGATTTCGCCCAGATCGCCGCCCTGGGGGCGCGCGCCACCCTGGCCGTGGGCAATGACACTGGCCCAACCCACCTGATCGCCGCCGCGGGCGCGCCGACCCTGGTGCTGTTCTCGAAGGCGTCGGACCCGGACCTGTGCGCGCCGCGCGGCCACGTCACCGTGTTGCGCTCGGCCCGACTGGCCGATCTGTCCGTCGACGAGGTCGCCGCCGCCTGCGGCCATCTGGCGCCTCTTCAAACGCCTACCTGATCCGCCGAACAAGACCGCTCGGAATTGGGCCGTTCGCGATGAAATAGGGGTCTGTCTTCAGTGCGCGCCAACAGAAGCGGAATTCTTTTTCATCGGCAAACTCAATCCGTTTGAGGAAAGGTTCCATCACCGGTGTTTCCCGCGTCAAATCGAAAATCCTCTGATCATAACGGACCGGTCCGACACCAATTGGCAACCCCAGATAATTAACGTTTCGGCGTGTGATTTCCTTAGCAAGCTCCACGAGATCGGGTATCTCAAATAGTGCATCATATCCCACCTGAGATTGCATTTTTTGATTTGAAATGTCCAGGGAAAAGCAAAGCGTATATATTGGCGGAGCGTGCTGAACGAACCCAATATCGCCGAATATGCCACTGGCTGTAAGCGGGATATCAAACATCCCAGTACTGTTCAAATTCTTAATGATATGCTCATTTTTGCCTGGCCCAAATTCATATGTGCCAGATAGTATAGATGCAATGACACCTTCCTTTTCATCTCGAAGGTCAGCATTCTCCATCGTTTGAAATTCATTCAAAAGAGAAATCTTGAACTCACCTCTAACTATCGAATCCGCCCACCTGGAGTCTGAATATTTATATAATATTGGGCTCTTGATATTAGAACTGCGCTTCATGGCGGTGCATCACTCTAAATAAAGTTTTGAAACCCTAAGCTCACGCAATAAACAATCCGAAGCGAGGAGGCTAACAAATCGGGTGTGCAATGGGGCGATAAAATGGACAATTCCAAACTCTTGAATCCATTGGAACTGGAGCCGAATTGGATGCCCCGGCTGATCGCCCTGCTGCGGGTCTTCGCCTATCTGATCGTCGCCGCCGCTCTGTCCATCGGCGGCTATATCGCCGCGCGGGACCGGCTTCAGGCGCTGGCCGGCCCGGCCGGGCGCACGTCGGCCAAGATTCTGTTGTTGGTGGAGCTGGGCTTGGTCCTGGCGGCGGTGATCGCGCCCACGGCGCTGATGACGACGGCCTTTCGCGAGCCGGCGACGCGGTTCGGCTGGGGCCGCGCGGATCGCCTTCGGCAGCTGGCCATCGGCCTGGCCAGCGGCGTCGGCCTGCTCACCGCCCTCCTGGTGGTGATGGCCCTGATGGGCGGCTTTTCTTTCGGGAGCTTGGCCCTCGCCCCCGCCGGCATGCTCAAATACGCCGCCGTCTACGCCGCGGTGTTCACCCTGACCGCCATTGGCGAGGAAGGGCTGCTGCGCGGTTATGGGTTTGTCCAGCTGTGCCGCGCCATCTCGTTCTGGCCGGCGACGATCCTCACCAGCCTGATCTTTCTGGCCCTGCACATGATCCATCAGGCCGAAAACCCCGTGGGCCTGGCCTCCGTCGGCCTGGTCGGCGTGGTGCTGGCCTATAGCTTTCGCCGCAGCGGGGCGCTGTGGTTCGCCTGGGGTTATCACGCGGCCTGGGACTTCTCCGAGACCTTCCTCTATGGCGTGCCCGACAGCGGCCTGATCGCCCCGAACGCCCTGATGCGGCCGGTCTTCCATGGCCCGGACTGGCTGACCGGCGGCTCGGCCGGACCGGAGGGCAGCCTGCTGGTCTTGCCGACCCTGGCGGCCCTGGCGGTGATCGCCCGTGTCGCCTTGGCGCCGAATCGGACGCCCTCGACGGGCGCCTGAGCCAACCCTGAGGTTTTCGACAGCCTGGCCTAACTTATAGGTGAACCGGCCGGCGAGTTCGGCTAGGGCTGTTCCAGTTCAACCATAAATCCGGGAGAGACGTTCATGGCCATCACCCGTCAGGTGATCACCTCGCTGCAACGCGACGGCACCGACATGCTGGGCACCAAGAGCCTGGCGATCAAGATCGCCGATGAGAGCATCGTCTCCGGCTCGCTGCTCACCGTCGAAAGCAACCATTTCTGCGTGCTGAAATCGCGCGGCGCGGTGCTCAATGTCTATGAGACCGGCCAATACGCCCTGACCACCCCCGACAAACCGCTGATCGGCTCGATCGCCCAAGGCTTCTTCGGCGGCTCCTCGCCCTGGGTGTTCGAGGTGATCTACATCAATCGCTCCAAGCTGCTCGTCCGCAGTCAGGGCGTGGCCACCAGCGCCGAGATGGCTGAGATGGCCTATCAGGTCGACTACTACATCCACGTCGACACCAAGGAGGCGGCGCTCGACCTGATCACCCACCTGCCGTTCAACGGCTCGGAGATCGACACCAAGGAGGTCGCCGACTACGCCGGGCCGGCGATCGAGCAGGCGATCAACCAGATCGTCCAGGTGACCAAGATGGAGAACATCAACGAGCACATCAGCGAGATCCGCGAGTCGGTGAAGGGCCACCTGACCGACTTCCTCAAGACCTTCGGCATCATGCTCAACGACCTCAAGGTCCTGATCATGCCCAAGGACGAGCGGATGCGCGAGCTGATCTCGCTGCAGGCCATCGGCCTGACCCCGATCGAGGCGGTGCGCTACTACCTGGCCCTGCGGATGGCCGAAAAAGGCCTGGTTTCGGCCCCCAACGCCGCCGCCGGCCTGCCGTTCAATATCGGCGGCCCGTCCAGCGGCTTCTATTCGGTGGGCGCCGAGACGGGCCTGCCGGGCGCCCGCTGATGGCCAGCGCCTTCTATGACGCCGGCGCGGTGCGCCGGGTGGCTAACACCCTGTTCCTGGGGTGGGGCTACAACTTCTATCGCAAGGAAAACCAGCTGCGCGCCGACGACCAGCTGGTGCGCGCCAAGGCCGCCTGGCTGCTCGGCCAGGCGGCGGCGTCCGTGCACGCCGCCGAGGCCGACCACCGGCGCGAGGCCTTCCCGCCGCCCAGCCGCGCCGATCCCTATCCGGACCCCGCCGCGGTCGCCGCCGCCCAGACCCTGGAGCGGATCGGCAAAGAGATCCTGGCGCTCGAAGGCCGGCTGCACGCCCTGCCGGTCCCCGAACAGGACCTGATGAGCCTGCGCTTTCGCCAGGAGGATGCGACGCTTGTGCGGCTGAACGACGTCGACGAGCAGCTGATCGGCCAGGCGGAGCTGCTGCGGGTGCTGGTCGAGGGCCAGCCGGCGGCGTGGCTGCTGGAGCACCAAGCCGAGTTGAAAGACGGGCTGAACGCGATCCAGGCGACGCTGCACGCGCGCGAGGCGGCGTTGTTAGCAAGGACGGTTTAGGGACCTGAACACGGGTGGCGGGGGGCAGCGATTAGCGTTGTGAACCAAAAGCTCGTGGAGGCTTGGCTCGACAGCCTCAACGAGAGGAGCAGGATGGGGCGATATCCAACGCTTTCCGCTGAGCTGGCTAAGCAGCTCTCGGCCGTTCCGTCGACCGACAGAATCTATCATCCGTGTGTGGTGACGCTCCATGATGGCTCTGTGATCGACAAGGTTTACGTTGTGGACGCCAAGCCTTGGTTTCGGCATTGGGGTGTTTGGCCAGAGGCCGACCGAGGCAAACACTCGGTCGACATCGACACGGTGGCCGCCATTGCCGAAAGCCCGTCGCGCCTGCCCGGGGCGTTCGCAGACAAGCTGTATCAGGCCGGCGAGTCCGGTATGGGCTATACAATATTCACAGTCCGATTTGGTGACGGAAGCTCTATGGCGGTCGTAACTGGCAACGCGATAGATTTCATTGACTATCCGGCGGGCCAATCCTTTGAAACAGTCGTAGATGTTATCCCTCACTTAGGCCGCAATGACCCTGACCTCGTGAATAGACCTCACTATTATTGGTGCCTTTTCGAGAGTACGTCCGACCGTATATAAAAGGTCAGCTGATGATAAAGCTGGTCGCCGGATCGGCGTAGCGCGACCTCTGTAGCCGCCCGCCGCCCCATCGGCTATCGCTGCCGCCTCTCGTCCGCCAAGCTTGGGTCTCGTGAACGCCGCTCCGCCCGACGCCTCCCATGCAGCGCCGAAAGCCCTGAGCGGCCCAAGGTCGATCCTCGCCCGCCTCTGGGCCTCGCGCACGCGCCGCATTCTGGTCCCCGTCATCGCCCTCGCCGGCGCGGCGTGGCTGATCGGCCATGAGCTGAACGGCTTTTCCTGGGCGCTGTTCATCGCCGCGCTCAAGGCCACGCCCGGCTGGGCGATGGCGGCCGCCGTCGCCCTGACCCCGGCCAGCTATGTCTGCCTGGCGGTGACCGAGTGGTTTTCGCTGCATAGCCTGGGGCATCGACTGAGCTGGCATCGGGTGGCGCGGGCGGCGTTCACGGCCTATGCGGTGTCGAACAGTTTGGGCTTCAGCCTGGCCACCGGCACGGCTGTGCGGATGAAGCTCTATGGCGGCTGGGGCCTGCCCGCCTTGGCGATCACTGGCGCCACGCTGGTCGCCGGGACCGCAGTCAGCCTGGCCGGGGTGGTCACCGGCGGGATTGGGCTGACGCTGGGTCCGGCCGGTTTCGCCGCCGCCGCGCACGTGGCCCCGTCGGCGGTTCGGCTGCTCGGCCTGGCCTTGGTCAGCCCGGCGGCCCTGTGGTTCCTGCTGCTCAGGCGACCGGCCGCCGGGGGCGAGCGGCTGGCCTTCAGCGCCGGTGGCCGGCTGCTGGCCCTGGCGGCGGGGATCGCCGACTGGCTGTTGTCGGGCGCGGCGCTCTATGTGCTGCTTCCCCATGCGAGCGTCAGCGGATTCGCGCCGTTCCTGGCCGTCTTCGCGCTGGGCTCCCTGGTCAGCGCCGCCACCGGCGTGCCGGGCGGGGTCGGGGTTTTCGAGGCGGTGGTGCTGGCGCTGTCGGCCCTGCTGGCGCGGTCCCATGAGACGGCGACAGCGCTGGTGCTTTATCGGGTGATCTATAGCCTCGGTCCGCTGGCGGTGATGAGCCTGGCCCTGGCGATCGGCGGGGTGATCAAGCGCTATAGAAACCGTTGATGAATATGTGAATCGGCTATCTATATGCCGCTCATCCCGGCATTCGCCGGGATGAGCGGCATAAAAACCGGATCTCTTAATTTCGAAGCCGCCAGCTGCACGCCAGCCCTTAACGCGTCGAAGACACCCGCATGACCCCGCCCGGGGAACCCCGCCTGATCGACGCCCGCGGCCACCATTGCCCGGTGCCTAGCCTTAGATTGCGCCGCGTCCTCGACGAGGCGGCGCCCGGCGAACTGCTGCGTCTCTTGGCCGACGATCCGATGGCCCGCATCGACGTGCCGCATCTGCTGGCGCAGCGTGGCGATGAGCTTGTCAGCCTGGAGGCGGCCGACGAGGGCCTGACCTTTACGGTTCGGAAGCGGCCGGCGCCTTGAGCGCCTCGACCGGCACGTCCCCTTTGCGCCGTCCAGTGACGACCGGCGCCGGGCCGGTCATCAGGATCTCGATCTCGGTGGCCAGGGCCGCGCCGAAGAACACCGCATTGACGCTCCAGGATAGCCAGACCAGCATCACCACCAGGGCGGCGATCGAGCCGTAGGTGGCGCCGAAATGGGCGAACTGCTTGACATAGACCGCGCTGGCCCAGGACGCCGCCAGGGCCAGCAGCGAGGCCGCCACCCCTCCGGCCGCCGCCGCGCGCCAGGGGGTCGGGCGGCTGGACATGGCGTAACGATAGACCAGGCTCATGCTCAGGCTGATGCCGATCGAGGCCCAGGCCCACTCATTGTCGAACCAGTGCGCCCCGCCGAAATGCGGCACACCCAGGGTGCTGACCAGCACCCGCACGGTCAGGAACGCCGCCGACAGCAGGCCGACCAGCACGAAGGCGGCGATCAGCGCCAGCAGGGCCAGGATATTGATATCGACGAAACCGCGCGGCTCGGTCTCCTCATGGATGAAGGACAGGCCGGCGATCAGCGCCTTGAAGCCACGCTGGGCGGCGTAGAGGGTGATCAACAGGGCGATGCCGCTCTGCACCGAGACGATGCGGATCGGCGCATGGGCCAGCCGCATCAACTCGCCCTGCACCAGGTCGGCGGCGCCCGACGGCAGGATCTGCGACATGGCGTCAGCCTGGGCGATGGCTGCGCGGGGGGTCAAGAGCAGGCTGTAGACCCCGATCAGCAAGGCCAGGGTCGGAAACGCCGCCAGCAGGGCGAAGAACGACACGCCGCCCGTGTAGAGCATGACGTCGCGCCCCCACAGCCGCCCGAGCGCGCGGGCGGTGACGCGCAGGGCCTCGCGCGCCCAGCGGTACGGATGCAATCGGCGCGGTGGGCGCGTTTCCATGGTCTCGACATAGCCGCTTGCGCGATCTTGTCGACCGCGAAAAAGGCTAACGGCGCGCCGCGGGGGGATGCGGCGCGCCGTTGATGCTCATCGGGACTGGCAGGAGGGACGGGGCTGACAGCGGCGACGAGCCAACTGACCATGGCGGGTCCTGGCTGAACGGGAGCTGAACAGAGTGGGCCCGAAGTTCATTCTCTCCGGGCCGGAGCCGGTCGGTCGTTAATCGTTTGACACGTGAGCGACTATCCAGCGCCTGCGGCTCTGGTATGTTGCGAAAGGCGATTCTCTTCGGACGCGCGCCTGGGCGTCCACGCGGAAAGGAATCTTGGTGGCGCTGCACGCGCGGGTCCTGATCGTAGCCAAGGACGACGCCCTGGCCGGTCCCCTCGCCGAGGGGTTGGATCGGCTTGGCTGGCGCACCATAACCGCGCGCGGTCCCTATGCCGCCCTCGCCGCCTTGGGCGATCTGCAGATCGAGGTGGCCATCGTCGACGCCGCCGGATCGCCAGAAGAGGCCCTGATCCTCGCGCGCCGGATGAAAGCCGCCTGCGCCCCGCGCCGGCTGCCGGTAATCGGGCTTGGCTTGCCGGAAGCCGCGCAGGAAGCGGGCGGTTTCGACCTTTGCCTGGCGCCCCCGCTGCACCCGGCCCAGGCGGCCTTGCGCCTCGAATCCCTCACCCGGATGACCATCGCCGAGGAGGAGTTCGCGCTGCGGCTGGAGACCTTCGCCGAGCGCGGCCGCCAGCTGGACCTGCCGGAGGAGCCGACCCATCCGTTCCGGGTCCTGGCCATCGGCGAGCCGGCGCCGGAATTCCTGGCCCTGAGCAATGCGCTGGCCTCGCGCGGCGCCGATGTGATCGGCGCCTTCACCGCCTTCACCGCCTTTGACTACCTGCACGAACAGAATTTCGACGCGGTGGTGCTGTGGGCCGGGGCCAACCAGGCCGAAGCGCTATCGATCGCCGCCGGCATGCGCCGAAACACCCGCCTCTATCACATCCCCGCCCTGCTCTATCTGCAGAGCCCGGCCGAGATCGGCCTGGCCGAGGCCTTCCACCGCGGCGTCTCAGACCTGGCCACCCCCGAGGTGCCGGCCAGCGAGACCGCCAAACGGGTGCTGGAGCTGGCCCGCACCTATCGGCGGCAAAACGCCATCCGCGAGGCGCTCGACAAGGCCCGCCGATCGGGCCTGATGGACGCGCCCACCGGCCTGTTCACCCGCGACCTGTTCGCCTCGCACCTGGCCCGCTTGGTCCAGGCCTCGCGCACCCGCAATCGCTCGCTGTCGCTGTGCGTGCTGCGGGTCAACGAGCGGCCGGAGGTGACCCTGGCCCGTGCCGGCGGCTGGCTCGACCGCGCCATCCCCCAGATCGGCTCGATGATCGGCCGGCTGATCCGCGCCGAGGACACCGCCGCGCGCCTGGGTCCCGAGGTCTTCGCCCTGGCCCTGCCCGCCACGCCGCAAGGCGCCGCCCGCGCCGCCGGCGAGCGCATCGCCGCGGTGATCGCCTGCACCGCCTTTGATTCCGGTGAGGACCGTACGCCCTTTGTGGTCGAGTTCGAGATCGGGGTGGCTGAGGTCGAACCGGGCGAGCCCGCCGCCAAGGCCCTGGAGCGCGCCGCCGCCCGGGCCCTGCAACTGAAGGCCAGCTGACGCTCGCCTGCGCGGCGGCGATCGATCGGGGAGCGCGACCATGACGCCAGACGCCGCAGGCGGGATAAGCCACTACCTGCCCCTGCTGCTGATCGCCCTGCTGGTGGCGCGGGTGGCGTTACGCATGTCGAAGACCCGCAGCTTGAAACTTGAGCGCATGTGGATTCGGCCGGCGATCTATCTGATCTTCGGCGCCGCCCTGCTTACCGGAAAGCCGCCTCCCCTGACCGCGCTGAGCATCGCCGCCCTGGTCGTCGCTCTCGTTCTTGGCGTCGCGCTCGGCTGGCAGCGTGGAAAGATGGTGCACATCGAGGTTCACCCCGACACGCATGAGATCAATCAACGCATGTCGCCAGCAGCGGTGATCTTCCTGGTGGTGCTCGTGGCTCTGCGATACGCCGCCACCGCCCTGGCGGATCAGGGCCTGATCCCGTCGGGCCTGTCGATCAGCTTGGTCACAGACATCCTGGGCCTGTTCACCGTGGCGATGATGATCACCATGTCGGTCGAGATGTGGCTACGCGCCCGCAGGCTGCTGTCGCAGGCGCGGGCCGAGAAGGCGTTGGCGGTTTAGGGTAAGGCAAGTTAGACCGGTCCGCGAAAAGTTGACGCTTGGAAGTCTATCTCCTCCCATGCAATCAAGGAGAGCGAAATGCGCGTTATGGTGCTGGTGAAGGCGACCGAGGACAGCGAAAAGGGCGTTCTTCCTGAGCCTGAGATGTTCGAGGCGATGGGCCGGTTCAATGAAGCGTTGATCAAGGCCGGCGTCCTGCTCGCCGCCGACGGCCTGACGCCGAGCGCGAGTGGCAAGCGTATCGCGTTCGATGGCGCCAGCCGCACCGTGATCGACGGGCCGTTCGCGCAGACCCGCGAACTGGTCGCCGGTTTCTGGGTGTGGGAGGTCAAGGACATGGACGAGGCGATCGCCTGGGTGCAGCGCTGCCCCAATCCCATGCCGGGACCCAGCGAGATCGAAATCCGGCCGCTGTTCGAGATGGCCGACTTCGCCGAGGTCCTGACGCCGGCGTTCAACGAAATCCGGGACAGGGCGCGTGAGACGCTCAGCGGCAAACTTGGCCCCGCGGGCGCCTTCGGCGGTCTGGGGACCTGAGCCCGTCGGCCGGGCACGGATTGGCCGCCTGGCGCCTTGGCGGGCCATGAGGGCCTCCCTTCCGTGGAACCAGCCGAAGCGGTTCGCGCCGAGCGCGACGGGGCGTGATTGTCGCCGACGCTTCGGTCCTGCTTGAGGTACTTCTCCGAACCCCAGCCGCGAACGCGGTCGAAGCGCGGCTGTTCGCCCCCGGCCAAACGCTCCACGCGCCCCACCTGGTTGATGTGGAGATCGCGCAGGTGATCCGCCGCTACGCCGCCAACCGCGACATCGATGACGAGCGCGGGCGGATGGCGCTCGCCGACTTGGCGGATCTGCCCCTGCGACGATACCCACACGATTTCCTGCTGCCGCGCGTCTGGGCCTTGCGGAACAATCTGACGGCCTATGACGCCACCTATGTCGCGCTGGCCGAGGTTCTGGATGTGCCATTGCTGACGCGCGATCGAAGACTGGCGGGGGCCGCGGGTCATCATGCGCGCATCGAACGTCTATAGCGCTCTCGGCGCCATGGGGTGACCGGGCCAAGGCCGCGCCCGCCCTACCCCGCCAACCGCGCCAGCTCGCCCAGGATCAGCTCCGCCGCGTGCAGCCGCGCGTTGGCGCTTTCCCATTCGCCCTTGACCACCACCTTGTTGTCCGGCCGCACGCGCCAGACCGCCGACTTCTTCTGCACCAGCTGCACCAAGCCCAGGGGGTTGACGAACGTGTCGTCGCGGAAGCTGACCACCGCGCCCTTGGGGCCGACGTCGATCTTGGCGACGTTGGTCTGGCGGCACAGCCCCTTGATCGCCACCACCTTGAGCAGTTGGGCGGCCTCGGGCGGCAGGGGGCCGAAGCGGTCGATCAGTTCGGCGGCCAGGGCCTCGCGATCGCCGACCTGCTCGGCCTCCGACAGGCGCCGATAGAGGGCCAGGCGTACGTTCAGGTCCGGCACATAGTCCTCGGGGATCAGCACCGAGGCGCCGGTGTTGATCTGCGGCGACCAGCCGCGCGCGGTCTGCAAGGCCGAGGGGCCATTGGTCTTCAGCTCGGCGACCGCGTCCTCCAGCATCTGCTGATAGAGCTCGACCCCGATCTCGCGGATGTGGCCCGACTGCTCATCGCCCAACAGGTTGCCGCCGCCGCGGATGTCCAGGTCATGGCTGGCCAGCTGGAACCCGGCGCCCAGGCTGTCGAGCGACTGCATCACCTTCAGCCGCTTCTCCGCCGACAGGGTGACCTGTTTTTCGGGCGGGGTGGTCAGGTAGGCGTAGGCCCGCGACTTGGCGCGGCCGACCCGCCCGCGCAGCTGATAGAGCTGCGACAGGCCGAACATGTCGGCCCGGTGGATGATCATCGTATTGGCGGTAGGAATATCCAACCCAGACTCAACGATGGTGGTCGAGAGCAGCACGTCGTAGCGGCCCTCATAAAAGGCCCCCATCACGTCTTCCAACTGGGTCGGCGACATCTGGCCGTGGCCGACCACGAACTTGATTTCCGGAACCTGTTCGCGAAGGAATTTCTCCAGATCGGGCAGGTCCTTGACCCGGGGCGCGACGAAATAGGCCTGGCCGCCGCGGTATTTTTCGCGCAGCAGCGCCTCGCGGATCACCACCGGATCGAAGGGGGTGATGTAGGTGCGCACGCTGAGCCGGTCGACCGGCGGGGTGGCGATGATCGACATCTCGCGAATGCCGGACAGGGCCATCTGCAGGGTGCGCGGGATCGGGGTCGCCGACAGGGTCAGCATGTGCACCTCGGCGCGCAGGGCCTTTAGCGCTTCCTTGTGCTTGACCCCGAAGTGCTGCTCCTCATCGACGATGACCAGGCCCAGGTCCTTGAACGCCACCTGCTTGGACAGCACCGCATGGGTGCCGACCACGATCTCCATCTCGCCACGCTGCAAGCCCTCGCGGGTCGCCGTCGCCTCGGCCGCGGGGACCAGGCGCGACAGGCGTCGCACCTTGATCGGCCAGCCGTGGAAGCGGTCGGTGAAGGTCTTGTAGTGCTGGCGGGCCAAGAGCGTGGTCGGGCAGACCACGGCCACCTGCTTGCCGCTCATCGCCACCACGAAGGCGGCGCGCAGGGCCACCTCGGTCTTGCCGAAGCCCACGTCGCCGCAGATCAGCCGGTCCATCGGCTTGCCGGAGCCGAGATCGCCAAGCACGTCGGCGATGCTCGACAGCTGGTCGTCGGTCTCCTCATAGGGGAATCGGGCGCAGAACTCGTCGAACAGGCCCGGCGGCGGGTCGATCTCCTCGGCGGCGTTGAGCGCGCGAGCGGCGGCGATGGCGATCAGGCCCTCGGCCATCTCGCGCAGCCGCTCCTTGGCCTTGGCCTTGCGCGCCTGCCAGGCGGCGCCGCCCAGGCGGTCGAGCTGCACCCCCTCGGTCTCGCTGCCATAGCGAGTGAGCAGGTCGATGTTCTCGACCGGCAGATAGAGCTTGGCCTCAGCGCCGTAGTGCAGCTCCAGGCAATCGTGCGGCGCCTCCTGCACCGACAGGGTGGTCAGGCCGGCGTAGCGGCCGATGCCATGCTCGATATGCACCACCAGGTCGCCGGGGGTCAGGGAGGTGGCCTCGGCCAGGAAGTTCTGCGCGCGCCGCCGCTTTTTCGGCCGCGCCAGCCGGTCGCCGAGGATGTCGGTCTCGGAGATCACCGCCAGGGTGTCGGTCTCGAATCCGGTCTCCAGCGGCAGCACCACCCGCTGGGGCTTCTTCGGATCGGCCGCCTTGGCCGCCTGCCAATAGGGCGAGAAACTGATCCCGGTCAGGCCGTGGTCGGCCAGCATCGCCCCCAGCCGCTCGGAGGATCCCTCGCTCCACGAGGCCAGCAGCACCCGCTTGCCGGCCGCGGCCAGGGCGCGGGCATGGTCGGCGGTGGCCTGGAACAGGTTGACGCTGTCCTGGGCCCGCTCGGCGGCGAAGGTGCGCCCCTGGCGGGCGCCCATGTCGATCACCCCCAGCCCGTCCTGCTGGAACGGGGTGAAGGCGCGGCTGGCGCGCTCTTCCAGCCGCCGCGTCCAGTCGGCGTCGGTCAGATAGAGCGCGTCAGGCGGCAGGGCGTGATAGCCGCCGCGCCCCTTGGCGCTTTCCTGGCGCGCATCGAAGGCGTCGGCGATCATCGCCATCCGCTCGGCCCGCGCCTCGTCGGCCAGGTGGTCGATCCCGATCAGGGCGTCATCGGGCAGGTAGTCGAACAGGGTGTCCAGGCGCGGATAGAGCAACGGCAGGAAATGCTCGATCCCGCCGCGCCGCACACCCTCGCTGACCCCGGCATAGAGGGCGTCGTCGCCCGGCGCGCCAAAAGCTGTGACATAGCCCTGGCGGAAGCGGGCGATGCTCTCGGCGTCGAGCAGCACCTCGGACACCGGCAAGAGCTCGACGCCCTTGAGTTGTTTGGTCGAGCGCTGGCTTTCGGGATCGAAGGCGCGGATCGATTCCAGGGTGTCGCCGAACAGGTCGAGCCGCACCGGCTCCTCAGCGCTGGGCGGGAAGACGTCGATCACCCCACCGCGGATGGCGAACTCGCCGCGTTCGGACACGGTCGAGGCGCGCTGATAGCCGTTGATGGCGAAGTAGCGCTCCAGATCGGCGATATTGACGTCCTGGCCGCCCTTGGCGCTGTAGCCGGCCTTGGCGATCACCTCGCGCGGCGGGACCCGTTGCATCAGGGCGGTGACCTGCAGGACCAGGATCTTGGCCGTCTTGTCGGGCGCCGTGGCCTTGGCGCGCGCCAGCCGCGACAGCACCGCCATCCGCTGGGCGGCGATCCCCGCCGATGGCCCCAGCCGGTCATAGGGCAGGCAGTCCCAGGACGGCAGGCGCAGGACCTCGATCTCCGGCGCGAAGAAGGCCAGGGCCTCGACAAAGGCAGAGGCGCGCGGCCCGTCGCGGGTGACGAACACCGAAAGGCCGCCGCGGGCGCGGGCGATGTCGGCCATCACCAGGGCGTCGAAACCCTCCGGCGCGCTGGTCAGCACCAGCCGGCCATCCTCCTTGGCGATACGCTTCAACTCGTTCGGTGACGCCACGATGAGGCCTTAAGCTCCCCTCGCCTCGCCCGAACCCAGGTTGAGGTTCAGGTGAAAGGCGCGCAAGGCTTCAAGCACCGGTCCTTCAAACGTGGCAGGGGCCGGCGCGCGGCCGATGATCCAGCCGTAAAGGTCGTGGTCGGGCTGATCGATCAGCACCTCGAAGGCGGTGATGTCGGCCTCGCTCATCGACGGCAGGCGTCGGTCGGCGAACGGACCCAGGATCAGGTCCGCCTCACGAAACCCGCGGCGCCAGGCGCGGTAGCTGATCTTCTTCAAACGGTCATTGGTCATGGGAGCCGCGCATATAGAACGCCCATGCGCGGGCCGCCAGCCGCGCTATGCTCTATTCATGCGTCCTGAGATTCTGTTCCCGCTGTTTGCGCCCGCCACCTCGCTCAAGGGGGTCGGTCCGAAGCTCGCGCCCCTGGTTGAGAAGCTGGCCGGGCCGCTGATCCGCGACCTGGTGTTTCTCGGCCCCCAGGGCCTGGTGCGCCGGCCGCTGGTCACCGCCGCCCAGGCGGTCGAGGGCCAGACCGCGACCCTGCACGTCGTGATCGACGCCCACTATCCCGCGGCCAAGATCGGCGCGCCCTATCGCATCCGCTGCTTCGACGGCACGGGGTTTCTGACCCTGGCCTGGTTCAAGGTCCAGGGTGACCACCTGGCCCGCCAGCACCCGATTGGCGCGCGCCGCGCGGTCAGCGGCAAGCTGGAGCTTTTCGGCGCCGAGCTGCAGATGGCCCATCCCGACTATCTGCTGCCGATCGAGCGCGCCGGCGAGATCCCCGCCTTCGAGGCCGTCTATCCGGCCACCGCCGGCCTGCCGCCACGCACGGTGCGCCGCCTGGCGCTGGAGGCGCTGGAGCGGGCACCGGAGCTGCCCGAATGGCTGGACCCGGCCTGGCAGGCGCGCGAGGGATTGCCCAGCTGGCGCGCGGCCTTGGCGGCGTTTCATGCGCCGGCCAGCGAGGCGGACCTGTCGCCTCTGTCGCCCGCCCGGCGACGGCTGGCCTATGACGAACTTCTGGCCCACCAGCTGGCCCTGGCCCAGCGCAAGGCTGCGCGCCGCAGCCAACCGGCACAGATCATCGCCGCCGCCCCGCTGTCCGATCAGGTCGAGCGCGCCCTGCCCTTCAAGCTCACCGGCGCCCAGATCCGCTCGCTGTCTGAGGTGCGCGGCGACCTGGCCGGCGGCGAGCGGATGAGCCGGCTGTTGCAGGGCGATGTCGGGGCCGGCAAGACCGTGGTGGCCATGCTGGCCATGGCCGACGTCGCCGACGCCGGGCGCCAGTCGGCGCTGATGGCCCCGACCGAGATCCTGGCGCGCCAGCACTATGAGACCCTGGCCGCGCCGCTGGCGGCCCACGGCGTCAACACCCTGCTGCTCACTGGCCGCGACAAGGGCGCGGTGCGGGTCGAAAAGCTCGCGGCCCTGGCCAGCGGCGCGGTCGCCGTCGCCGTCGGCACCCACGCCCTGTTCCAGGACGAGGTGCGCTTTGACGCCCTGACCCTGGCGGTGATCGACGAACAGCACCGGTTTGGCGTTGGCGAGCGGCTGCGTCTGCAGGAAAAGGGCGAGGCGGTCCACATGCTGGCCATGTCCGCGACCCCGATCCCGCGCACCCTGGAGCTGACCGTGTTCGGCGACCTGGACGTCTCGCGCCTGGATGAAAAGCCGCCCGGTCGGCAGCCGGTGGCCACCCGCGCCGCCCCCATGCCGCGCATTGGCGAGGTGGTCGAGCGCCTGCGCCATGCGGTGCGCAATGGGGCTCAGGCTTTCTGGATCTGTCCGCTGGTCGCCGAATCCGAGCTGAGCGACCTGGCCGCCGCCGAGGCCCGCGCGCTCGACCTGAGGCGGCTGATCGGGCCTGGCGTCGGCCTGATCCACGGCCGCCTGCCGCCGGCCGAGAAGGACGCGGTGATGGCCGAGTTCGCCGACGGCGGCCTCAAGGTGCTGGTGGCCACCACCGTGGTCGAGGTCGGGGTCAATGTGCCCAACGCCTCGATCATGATCATCGAACAGGCCGAACGCTTCGGCCTGGCCCAGCTGCACCAGCTGCGTGGCCGGGTCGGGCGGGGCGTGCGCGAGAGCAGCTGCGTGCTGCTCTACGATCCTCCGCTGAGCAAGATCGGCGAGGCGCGGCTGGATATCCTGCGCCGCACCGACGACGGCTTCCTGATCGCTGAGAAGGATCTGGAGCTGCGCGGCGGCGGCGACCCCTTGGGCCTGCGCCAGAGCGGCTTTCCCGCCTATCGCCTTGCCGACCCGGTCGTCCACCGCGACCTCATCGCCACCGCCGCGGACGACGCCCGCCTGATCCTGGCCCGCGATCCGCAGCTGCGAAGCCCCCGCGGTCGGGCGGTGACTGGGCTCCAGGCCCTGTTCGACTGGCGCGCGGGGAGCGCGATCAGCGAGGCCGGCTGATCCAGGCGCGCGAGCAGGATTGTCGGGCGCGGGCCGGCCAACAGCCTGAGCTGGTCCGGCAAGTTTGCGGCGTATCAGCGTTCTCCACCCGTCGTTAAGATGAATTTGCTACGACTTTCGCCAAGTAAGACGGCTGGGAGCCTCGGCATGGATCAGAAGACGGCGAATGCGCGCGAGTCCGCCCCAGATATCGCCAGCTCGCCCTTGGCGGCGATGGTGGGCGCGACACCCTTCGCGGTCGCCCTGATCGATACTGAGCCAAAGGTCATCGCCGTCAGCGACGCCTGGCGGGTTCTGTTCGACCTTACCGACACCAACGAAACCGCCCAGTCGCCCGCCTCCGCCGCCCCCGCGATCGCCGAGCGCGAACTGCAACAGCTGCTCAAGGCCCTTAAGGACGGCAAGACCGGACCCAAGCTGATCGAGATCGCCGCCACAGAGACACGTCACCCCGCCTGGGTGCGCCTGGAGGCGGCGCCTTGGATCGGCGAGGACGCCAAACCCGGCGGCTATCTAATCTCCGCCTATAGTGTCACCGACATGGTTGAGGCTCATCGTGAGACCGAAACCGCGCTCACCCGCGCACGCGACGAATCCGAGGCCGCCAACACCGCCAAGAGCGAATTCCTGGCCAATATGAGCCACGAAATTCGCACCCCGATGAACGGGGTGATTGGCATGAACGGCCTATTGCTGCGGACCGACCTGACCGTCGAGCAGCGCAAATACGCCGAGGCCGTCCGCGTCTCCGCCGACTGCCTGCTCAACCTGATCAACGACATCCTCGACATCTCCAAGCTGGAAGCCGGAAAGGTGGAGCTGGAGCGGATCGATTTCAGCCTTGGCTCGATGGTCGAGGACGTGGTCGAGCTGTTGTCGCCCAAGGCGGTGGAGAAGGGGCTTGAGATCGTCGCGTTCATCGACGAAGGCGCCCGTCGCGACTTCTCTGGCGACCCGACCCGCCTGCGCCAGGTGGTGCTGAACCTGTTGTCCAACGCGCTGAAATTCACCGAACACGGCTTCGTCGCCGTCGAGGTCCGCACCGAGTCCTCGGACCGGCAACGTGCGCGCCTTCGCATGGAGATTCAGGATACCGGTATCGGCCTCAGCGCCGAGGCCAAGACCAAGCTGTTCACCAAGTTCCAGCAGGCCGACGGCTCGGTCACCCGCAAATATGGCGGCACCGGCCTGGGTCTGTCGATCTGCCGTCAATTGGTCGAGCTGATGGGCGGCCGGATCGGCGTCAGCGACCGCGACGGCGGCGGCAGCGTGTTCTGGATCGAGGTCGAACTGCCCCACGCCGCCAACAGCGTCAACCAGGTCGTCCCTGAGCGCGGCGAACGCGATCTGGCCGGAAAGCGCATCCTGGTGGTCGACGATATGGAGATCAACCGCATCATCTTCCAGCGCCAGCTGGAGATGGAGGGCGCCATCGTCTCGGAGGCCGCCGACGGTCCCGCCGCCCTGGCCTCGCTGGTGATCGCCGACGCCCGCGGCGAGCCCTTCGACATCGTTCTGCTCGACCACATGATGCCGGGCCTGTCCGGCGAGGGGGTGGCCGCCAAGATCCGCGCCAACACGGCCCTGTTCCAACCCAAGCTGGTGCTCGCGTCCTCAATCGGCGAGATGGTCGGCGCCGGCGGCGGGGCCAATGGCCTGTTTGACGCGGTGTTCACCAAACCGGTGCGCCAAAGCGTGCTGATCAATCGTCTGGCCCAGCTGGCCGTCGGCGCCGCGCCCATCGTGGCTGCGCCGCCAGCCGCAGCCACGCCCTCGGACACCGACCCCGCCGCGCCGGGCCTGTCGGTCGACGACTTCTTCTATGACGAGCCGTCCCCCATGCCTCAGGGCCGGGGCCGGATCCTGTTGGCCGAAGACAACGAGATCAACACCCTGCTGGCCACCACCATTCTGCAGGAATCCGGCTACACCATCCATTGCGTGGTCAATGGGGAGGAGGCGGTCGAGGCGGTGCGTCAGCAAACCTTCGACCTGATCCTGATGGACATGCAGATGCCCAGGATGGACGGTCTGCAGGCCACGCGGATGATCCGTGACCTGCCGCCGCCGGCCGGCACGACCCCGATCATCGCCATGACCGCCAACGCTATGCGTAAGGATCAGGACGCCTGCATCGCGGCGGGCATGAACGACTTCGTCTCCAAGCCGATCGATCCGGAAGCCTTCCTCCAAGTCGTCGCCCGGTTCATGGGCGCGGAGCTGTGGGACGACGAGCCGCTGGTCGCGCCCGCCGCCGCCGCCAAGAAGGTCGCCGACGTCGACCCGGCCAAGCTGACGGGCCTGGCCCGCCTGCTGCCGCCCGACCGGATGCGAAAGGTGGTCGAATCCTATCTCGCGGCCGCCACCGAGCGCCTGGTGCGGATCGAAAGCCTGATGCGGACTGAGGACTTCGCCTCCGTCGCCCGCGAGGCGCACGATCTGAAGGGCACCTCCGGCAATTTCGGGGCCCTGCGCCTGCAGGCGATGGCAGAGCAGCTGGAACGCGCCTGCCTGGCCCAGGACGACGCCGAGGCGCCGCGCCTGGTGGGCGAAATTCGCCAAGGGTCGGTGATCGCCTGGGGCCTGATCCGCGACTGGCTGAGCGAATTCGACGCCGAACCCCAGCGCGCCCTGGGATAGAGGGCCGCCGCCGGCGAAAGCGGCTTGCCGCGAGCCGGCGTCCTCGGCCAATCTGGCGCTCCCGGGCCGCCTGTTGCGACTCGGCGCGCCGCCGAGCCCCGCCATGACCCCGCCGCCTGCCGATCCCGATCCCCTGGCGCGTCTGATCGCCATCATGGCGGCCCTGCGCGACCCAGTGGCCGGCTGCCCCTGGGACCGCGAGCAGACCTTCGCCAGCATCGCCCCCTACACGGTCGAAGAGGCCTATGAGGTCGCCGACGCGGTCGAACGCGGGGATATGTCCGAGCTCAAGGAGGAGCTGGGTGACCTGCTGTTGCAGGTCGTGTTCCATGCGCGGATGGCGCAGGAGGCCGGCGCCTTCGCCTTTGAGGACGTAGCCCAGGCCATTTGCGACAAGATGATCCGCCGCCATCCGCATGTGTTCGGCCAGGCCGCCCATCGCGACGCCGCGCAGCAGACCGCCGCCTGGGAGGCGATCAAGGCCCAGGAGCGGGCCGCCAAGCCCAAGGCCGCCGCCAGCGTGCTCGACGGCGTGGCCCTGTCCCTGCCCGGCCTGACCCGCGCCGCCAAGCTCACCGCTCGCGCCGCGCGCGTCGGCTTTGACTGGAACGGGCCTGGCCAGGTGATCGAAAAGCTCCACGAAGAGCTGGCCGAGCTGGAGGTCGAGATCGCCGCCGGCGACTTAGACAAGACTCGCGACGAACTGGGCGACCTGCTGTTCGTCTGCGCCAACCTGGCCCGCAAGCTGGACGTCGAGCCCGAAGACGCCCTGCGCGCCGCCAACGCGAAATTCACCCGCCGCTTCCACGCCATCGAGGCGGCCCTGGCCGCCGACGGCCGCGCCCCGGCCCAGTCCGACCTAGCGGAAATGGACGCCCTTTGGGACGCCGCCAAACGGGCTGAGCGGGAACGGCCGGGGTGACCGCCGCGCCTCGCACCTAACGCGACCTCATCCGAACGAAGAGCCGCGCTCCGCAGACGCTAGTCAACCGCCCCTCGGATCCCCATAGTCTTGCGCCAGGACCTTCAAGGCGAGCGAGGAGCGCACATGCCACGTCGGTCATCGGAGGCCGCCAAGGCCGTCGCTAGGATCACCGGGTCAGCGACGGCGGCTATGGCGATCATCGCCGCGCTCGCCAGCTCCGCCGCCGTGGCTCAGACGCAACCCCTCATTGGGGCCTGGAGCCGAACCAACTACACCCAGGACGGCAAGCCCTGGCTGGTGACCTATCTGTCCTTCACCGCCCATGGCATGGTTGGCCTCAAGGCCTTCTACACCGGCGCGCCACAGCCCCTGGTGGAGGTCGGACAGTACAAGACCGACGCCTCGGGCACGTCGATCCAGATGGTGTTTCGGGATTTCTCGCCCAAACAATGCGTGAGCGTGGCCGGAATGACCGGCTGCGAGCCGCCGCCAATCCCGCTCAATCAGCTGGTTTCGCGCGACGTCACGTTCATGGGGCCTGACACGGTGCGGTTCTCGGACGGCGCCGTCTATGTGCGCGCGCCGGCGGTTCCTTAGCGGGCCAAGCGGCGCTGAGTGGCGACCCCGGCTGGATTCGAACCAGCAACCGTCCGCTTAGAAGGCGGATGCTCTATCCGGTTGAGCTACGGGGTCGAGCCGGCGGCGGGCTGGTCTAGTGGGTCCAGGGCTGCTTGCGGCCGAACGCGAAATTGTCGGCATAGGCCTTGATGATCCGTTTCACCGGCTTGGGCTCGGTGACGCGGAAGGCGATGCCATGGGCCTGGGCGTAGGTGATCGCCTCTTCCTGGGTGTCGAAGGCCAGCCGCACCTGGCCGTTCATGTCCTTGGACTGGGCCCAGCCGATCAGCGGATCGGGCAGGCGCGCGGTCTCGGGCTCGAACACCAGCACCCAGTCCGTGGTCTTGGCGTGACCGGACTGCATGGCCGTCTTGGCCGGGCGGAAGATGCGCGCGAGCATGGCGATGGTGTCTCCGTTTCGTCTTCGAGGTGGTCGGGGCGACAGGATTTGAACCTGCGACCCTCTGGTCCCAAACCAGATGCGCTACCAGGCTGCGCTACACCCCGTGAGCCTCGAAAGGCGGTCTTGCCACGTCGCGCCGCAAGTCGCAACGATCCGCGGCCGCATTGTGCGGCGCCGATTGTCGTTCGGCGCCAAAGGGCTTGACCAACCGGCCGCAAATCTTCCACATCGCCACTCTCGACAAACGTCCGCGCACCCGCAGGGGCGTGCGCCTCGAAGGTCGGCCACCAGCAGCCAAGGTCGGATGGCTCCGTGCGATACACAGCGTCCATTGGCGCGCCGGCCCGTGGATCAAACATCGCTGAGGCCGCCTTATCCGTCCGGATCCCGGTCCAGGATTTCGGGCTCCAGCCATCCGCCTATTTGAAGGACGCCTAGATGAACGCAAAGCTCCCCAGTCTCACCGTGACCAAGCGCGTACTGCTCTATGCCAGCGCGCTGATTTCGGGTTTTGCGACCATGGCGCTGGAGATGTTGATCGGGCGGACCCTGACGCCCTATTTCGGCGGGACGATCTATACGTGGGGGGCGCTGATTTCGGTGTTTCTGGCGGGGATGAGCGTCGGCTACACCGTCTCGGGTCTGGTCGCCGACCGCCGTCCGGCCACATCGGTGATCGCCGGGCTGTTTCTGATCACCGCGCTCTATATGGCCGTTCCATCCTTGGGCGCCGACCTGATCCTGAACAAGATCCTCGACCAGACCGACGATGTCCGGATCGGGGCGCTCTCGGCGGCCTTTGTGCTGGCCTTCCTGCCGGCGGCCCTGATGGCCGGCGTGTCCCCGTTCTGCGTTCGCCTGCTCATCGAAGACACCGCCAAGGCGGGCGGAATCTCAGGACAGGTGTCGGCCCTGGTCACCGGCGGCAGCATCTGCGGCGCGCTGATGACCAGCTTCCTGTTCATTCCGACCTTCGGGGTCCGTTCGATCTATATCGGACTGGGCCTGCTCGTCGCTCTGCCCGCGATCGCGATCGCCGCGTCGGCGGCGCTTGGCCAGGGTAAGGGACGAAAGCTCAGCCAAAAGGCGGTTCTGGCGCTCGGCGCTTGCAGCTTGCTGGCGGGCGCCGGGGTGACGACCCGGCACGCGGCCGCGGCGCCGTCCTGGCCAGACGGGACCCTGGAAAAGGTGGACTCGCAATACAACACCATCCTGATCGAAAAGCAGGGTCGCCAGATCTCGATGGATTTTGGCTATCGCAATCTTCGCTATGAAGAATCAGCGATGGATCTGGACCATCCGAACAATCTGATCGTTCCCTACACGGTCGCCATGACGGCCGCGGTCGCCTACCCGACCTCGCCGGTTCGCAACATCGCCCTGGTCGGCCTGGGCGGCGGCCAGACAGTGAACTATCTGCTGAGATCCATGCCCTCGCTGCATTTCGATGTCGCCGAGCTTGATCCGGATGTCATCAGGCTTGCGGGCAAGTATTTCAACATCCATCCCGATGCCCGTTTCCATATAGCCAACGCCGATGGTCGGGTGTTTCTGAGAAACACCAAAACCCGCTACGACGTCATCATGCTCGACGCCTATCGCGGGCCGTTCGTCCCGTTCCACTTGACCACCAAGGAATTCTACACACTGGCGAGGGATCGGTTGGCGCCGGGGGGCGTGGTCGTGCAAAACATCGATCCGTCCACGTTCTTTTATGATGACGCCTTGGCGACCATGTCGTCGGTGTTCCAAAGCGTCGATATCTATCAGGCGAATGGAAACGTCATCCTGATCGGCTATTCGGGCCCGCGTCTGTCCGACGCCACCCTGCAACAGCGCGCGAGCCAACGCCAGGCGCAGCTCAACCTGCCCTATAACCTGCTCACCGTCGTCAAACAGCGCGATCCGTTCACGCCGCCGTCGGCGAAGGCGAAGATTCTCACCGATGATTTCGCGCCGGTTGAGCTCTTGACCACGATCAAGCACAACAATGAAAAGTGGAAAGAGTAGATGCGCCGCCACGTTCCCAATCGCCGCGCCTTGCGATCGCTCAGCCGAACGTTTTTCGCCGCGGCCGGTCTGATTACCCTGCTGATCGCGCCGTCGTTGGCGGAAAGTTCGCCGGCGCAGCGGGGCGCCGCCTGGGACGCGAAAGCGGCGATGCAGGACATCAGCCGGCAACTGACCTTTGGCGACCGGGCGTTCGGAACACCCGGCCACGAGAAGACCCTGCGTATGGTGCGCGCGCAATTCGCCAGCCTGGGTATCCCCACAACCCTTCAGACCTGGACCGAACAGACGCCGCTGGGTCCGCGTCAGCTGACCAACATCATCGCCCACTTCAATCCGAGCAATCCGCGCCGGGTCCTGCTGGGCACGCACTATGACAGCATCACCCGCGCCTACGCCGACCCGACGAGCCCGAACGCGATCATGCCGGGGGCGAACAATTCGGCGTCCGGCGTGGCCATGCTGCTCGAGACCGCCCGCGCCCTGAAGCGATCCCCGCCCTCGGTCGGCGTGGATTTCGTGTTTTTTGACGGCGAGGAGGGACCGATCTCGCTGGGCGCTGGAGATCCGAACTGGCACGCCCTCGGATCGCCCCACTATGTCCGCGCCCTCGGACCTGGCGCGCCAGGCCGTCCGGCCCAGACGATCATCTTCGACATGGTCTGCTATCGCAATATCAAGCTGCAACCTGAGCTTAGCTCCATATCGACCACGCCGGATGCGGTGAACGCGTTCTGGTCGCTGGGACGCGCCCGGTTTCCATCGGTGTTCGTCTCCGAGCCGACCGGCTACGCCATTGGCGACGACCAGTCGGCGTTCCAGGCGATCAATGTGCCGAGCCTGCTGGTGATCGGGTTCGAATACGCGCCCTATTTCAACACAACCGCCGATACGATCGACAAATGCAGCCCCGATACGCTGACCGCGATCGGCGAGACGGTGGTGTCCTATCTAAGGAGCCTCTGATCGCGCCGACGCGGCGCCCTCGTCCCCGAACAAGGGTCGCGTCGCGAGCATGCCAAACTGCGGAACCCAATGGGCGACCGTTTCGTACGGTCCGTCCCAACTGTCTCGGGCGCCGTATGCCGTTTGCACATCGGCCACGTAAGCGCGAAGATAGCCCACCTTGCCAGTGGCCGCGTAGATCGCCCAAAGTCCCCAGGCGCGGCTGAAATTCAGTCCGTTCTCGTGCGCCGTGGCCGGCGCAAGAATCGGGGCGGCCACAGCGCTGACCGGCAGAAACTTGACAATCCAGGCGTTGAATTCCGGGCGATCAGCCGTCATCGACACCGCCCAGGCGACATTGGTGCAGATGGCCATGAATTCGGGGCGCTCCAGCGACGGATCGCAAGCGACCGAATCAGCGCCCATAAAGTCATGCCGAACCATCTGCGCGACGATCGCCAGCTTGTGCGTATCGCCTCGGTAGCGAAAGTAATCGATGAGGTTGATCATCGCCCAGGAGTCGCTCTGATAGGCGTCACTATAGACCTGCGGGGGCTGACGTTGATACCGGTCAAGCAGGGTGTCGGCGACCAGGTCGCCCATGGGGATCAAGCGTCCGTCGTGATAAGCGGCGCCATATTCAATGGCCAACCTTAGAAACCACGACCGCCCATAGGGCATCTCGAATGCGGGGTTGGCCTTGATCGACTGCATCTCCAACCGGATATTCTG
>Ga0302196_10000870_pt1 | contig 28674 bp, 24 predicted proteins | sample II_Bog_N1_3_FD_198794 | JGI IMG/M metagenome (GOLD analysis project Ga0302196, IMG submission 198794) | Peat permafrost microbial communities from Stordalen Mire near Abisko, Sweden - II_Bog_N1_3 | ecosystem: Environmental > Terrestrial > Soil > Wetlands > Peat | place: Sweden: Abisko...
CTGCGCTCGGTGTCGGGCAGCGCGATGTCTGCCTTCGGATCGATGAGCACGACGTTGTTCGTGGCGCTCACGCCCTGGGTCCCGTTGTCGAGGTAGAGATCCCCGGTGGCCGCGGCCTGGTTCGTGACGACGTTGCCCGCGAGCGTCGTCCCGGGCTGCTGGCCGTTCAGGTAGATGCCCCCGCCGTCGAAGAGCCGCCGCATGTGGTGCGAGATGAGGTTCTGGTGAAAGTCGTTGCCCGTCGACGAGGAGGGTTGGGGGGTCCCGCCCCAGCCCCAGCCGGCCGAGATGCCCGTGTACGGCAGATCGAAGAGCTCGCTGTTCGCGACGGTCGTGTGCGTCGTGTAGCCGACGAAGATGCCGCAAGCGTCGTAGTACTCGGCCCCCGCGCGCGTCACGTAGGAGCCCGTGATGCTGTTGTCCTGGACGATGAGCGTGGGGTCCGAGACCGCGTAATCGCTCGGGTGGGTCACGTCGCCCACCATCACCGCCGACGAGGAGATGTCCTCGAACGTGCACGCCTCGACCTGGTTACCCTGCGCACCCACCTCGAACGCCAGCGCCGCTCCGCCCATGTGCTGGAACGTGCAGGACGTGAACGTGACCGCGTGCGTCGCGTGCATGGTCACGTTCGCGAGGGGCTTCTGGAGCGTCGCGGGCGAGCCACGCGTCGTGAAGCTGGCCTGGACCGGGGCGTAGCCGTCCGTCGTGCTCGGCGCGAGCCAGGTGCCGTAGGCGAAGGTGATGCCGTCAAAGGTGACGTCGTGCAGGGGGGCGGCAGGGTCTCCCGTGCCCGTGACGAGCGCCTCGAGGACGGGCAGCTCGACGTCCGCCGTCGTGAGGTCCTCCCCGGCGCGCGGGGCGTAGTAGAGGGTCGCGCCGGCTTCGTCGAGGAAGAACTCGCCCCCTTCGTCCAGCAGCTCGAGGGCGTTCTCGAGCCACTGCACGCTGTCGAACGTGTACCCGGCCTGCGCCTGGGAGACGCCCCAGCAGGGCTCGGCGACGACGACGCCCGCCGCGCTCACGTCGCTCACGGGGCAGCGGAACATCTTCCACTGGTCGAGGCCGACGATCTCGAGCCCGTCCCTGTCCGGCCAGCCGGCGACCGCGGGATCGCCGAGCGTGAAGCCGGTCGCGGTCTGCGTGTAGCCGGCCGGCGCGTCGGGACCTCGCGCGCGGGTGGCACGCTGGCCATTCACGTAGAGCTGCCGTGATGCCGTGCCCGCCGGGACGCTCGCGGCCCAGATCACTCCTCCGTCGACGGGGGCGAACCCCGACACGGAGGTCGCGCCGCTGAGGACGGGCGAGGCACCGGGCGCCGCCCGGTACGCGATCGCGTGCCCGTTCATGCCGGAGTTGGCGGCGGTGAGCGTGAACGTCTGCGTCAGCCGGTAGGTCCCGTCCCCGAGGAGCACGACCACGTCACCGTTCGTCACCGGCGCGAGCGTGGCCGCCTGGTCGCGCGCGGTCTCGAGCGCGCACGGGGCGACGCAGGAGCACGCGGTCCCCGTGCCGGCGGGCGAGACGTAGAGGGAGGCGGCCGAGCAAACCTGCGGGCCGGCGTCCGGGCTCGCGTCGGGGCCACCGCCGCCGTCCTCGCCCGTGGCTCCGGTGCTGTCCGCCGCCTGCCCGCTGTCCGAAGCGTCGGCGTCGACGTCCGCTCCGAGCGCCGCGTCCCCGGGGCTAGGCGCCGACGAGACGGCCTTCGTTCCCGTTCCGCACGCCGCGAGGCCGAGGACGAGGGCAGGCATGACCGCGCGCCGCAGCATGCTGGACCGCATGACCCACCTTGTCAGCTACGACCGCGAACGTCCAGGAGGCGCCGGCGAGACGGCGTCACGCAGGGCGCACGGCAGGGAAACCCGTCAGGGGAACCCGGCGTTGGCCCACGCCGTCACGGCGGCCATCGCCGTCGGGTCCATCCACGAGTTGTCCTCCGGCATGTTTCCGCCGTAGAGCGTCAGGCCGCGGCTGCTGCTTCCGTCGCCGTACGCGGCCTGCACGAGGCTCGAGTCGGTCGCCGAGTTTCCGTCGCTGTGGTGGTGGCAGCTCGGAGAGCAGTGGCCCGGCGTCTGCGCGGTCGTCCCCCCGGCGAAGTAGGTCGGGTAGAGATAGGCCCACGTCGCCGTGTTCGGCGCCGAGTCCTGCGTCGTCCCCGTGTCCTGCGGCGCGGTCCCCGTGTCGGCCGGTGGAACGCCCGTGTCGTCCGACGGTGCCGAGGAGTCATCGGACCCGGTCCCCGTATCGGACATCGTTACCGACGAGTCTCCCGACCCCGGCCCGGTGTCCACGCCGCTCGTCCCCGTGTCCCCCCCGGCGGCGCCGGTGTCCTGGCCGGACGTCCCGGTGTCCGGATAGTACGTCGCAGGCGGGTCGGAGGGGGAGCTACCGGAGCAGGCAGACAGGACGATGGCGACCGCCACGGTCGAAGGGAGGAGGATGTTCTTCACGTTGCCTCGGGGAACGGAGAGGGGGTCAAGCTCAGCGTTTTGCGCGACATTCGCACGAAGTCCAGGGTGCGAGCCGGGGAAACGTACTTCTCGTTGCCGGGTCAGCGGTCCGCGGATGCGTCGTCCCGCGTCCGCGACGATCGAATTGTCCGGTGTTCTTCGCCCAGGTCGTGATGACGCGCTCGATCTTTACGATGCAGCTGAATTCATCGGCGCCGGCTCACGGGAAGTCGCAGGTGACCTGAACCTCGTTCGGGCCTGGCGAGCTGACGACCTCGGTGCACGTGCAGGCGTTGCCGTTGGACTGCAGGCAGGCGCAGCTCGGGGTGGGCCCGCAGTCGGCCGGGAAGGGCAGACAGCTGTAGCTCGTGTCCGACCCGCCATCGGGCGGCGCGATGCCGCCGCTGGCGACCTGGCAATACGATGTCGTGGGGTCGCACAGAAGACTCGGCCCGCAAGGGACGGCTTCGCCATTGCCGCCGTCCTCGGGCGGGGGGGGCCCCCCAGCGTCGGCGCACGGCGGTGCCGGCGGGCATTGCCAGCCGTCGGAGGTGCAATCGGCGCCAACGACGATGCCGCACTCGCCGCAGAGCGGCTGCACCCCCGTGCACTCGCCGCCGCTTCCGCTGCCACTTCCGACCGACGTGCCGCTGCCGCTTCCGCTCCCGGTGTCGGTGCCGCTTCCGCTGCCGCTCCCGGTGTCGGTGCCGCTTCCGCTGCCGCTCCCGGTGTCCGTGCCACTTCCGCTTCCGCTCCCGGTGTCGGTGCCGCTTCCGCTGCCGCTCCCGACCGAAGTGCCGCTCCCCGATCCGCTGCCGGAGCCGGAGCCGTGGGTGTCACCGGAGACCTGGTCCGTGCGGCCGCCGCAGGCCGCAGACACGAGGGGGATGCAGAAGAGAAAGAGGACGCCCGGGATCGTGATGGTTCGCATGTCGCGTCCCTGAGCACGGCACGTGCCACGGCGCGCGTCGCCGCGTTTGTTCAAAAAGGCCGGGGAATCGCGCGCGGCGACTGAGCCAAGCTGCGCCGCCTGCGACTGCCCGATCTCTCGCGCGGCGCGGCCTTCCCTCAGGGACCGCAGACGCTCGGCAACGGACCGCCGCCGCAGATCTGCGGCAGCGTGCACGTGCCGCACTGGACGATCCCTCCGCAGCCGTCACCGTTCTCGCCGCAGTTGTAGCCCTGCTCCTCGCACGTGCGGGGCGTACACGACCCCGCGTCGGGGTAGCCGCACTGGCCGAAGACGCCGCCGCCGCCGCATGTGTCCATGCCGGTGCACGTCCCGCACATGACCTCGTTGCCGCACCCGTCGCCCGCGGGGCCGCACGTGATGTGCTGCTGCGCGCACGTCAGCGGGGTGCACGAGGTGGGCGCGGCGGGGACGCAGGAGGCCAGGTCGTAGAGCATGAACTCGAGCGCCTTCTCCTGGGACGTGAGCGGCTCCATGCTGCACTCGCTCGGGAAGGTCGTCCCGGAGGAGACTCCGCTGTCGAGCAGGTTGATGTTTCCGCTCACGTGGAAGTCGCTGTAGACGACGCGCCCGCACTGCTCCGACGGGGACTCGTTGACGGGGGTGAAGAAGGCGAGCTGCAGCGTCTGGCCGGGCGCGTAGATGAACTGCTGCGTCGGCGGGACGACGCTGTCGACGTCGTCGCGAATGTTGACGAGGTTGATCTCGTTCGGACCCGACAGGGCGCCCACCGTCTGGAGCCAGCTCGAGAAGTTCTGGCCCTCGACGAAGGAGGTGTCGATCGACGCCGTGACGTCGTTCGGGCCCATCTGCCCGGGGTTCCACGACGCCGTCTCGGAGAACGGCACGTCGTTGTAGAGGAACTCGTAGCTGTAGTGGGTCGCGAAGAGCCGTCCGCCCGCGCTCGTGTAGTCGACGAGGTTCTGCTGGTCGGACGGGAGCTCCGTCTCGGGCATGCCCTGGCAGGGGAGGACGACGATGTCGTAGCCGGCCAGCGCCTGCGGGTTGTCCCACAAAGTCTCGGCCTGCGGCGTATTCGGACCGAGGTCCGAGCCGTTGAAAACGTAAAACTGCACGCGTCCGTTGCCCGAGGGCAGCGTGAACTCCGAGATGTCGATCCCCATCTTCATGAGGACGCACTCCGTCGTGTCGGCCTCACCCGTCGCGATGGCGGTGAGCGGGATGTCACCCTCGGCCTGGGTACGGGGCAGGCGCGTTAGCTCGGTCGGGAGGGCGGTGGTCGTACAGGCGGGGACGCTCGGGATCGTGATCTGCCGTCGCCAGCGACCGAGCTGGATGACGAGCGGGATGTTGGCCCCCGTGGGCACGTTCTCGAGCGTGAAGGTCCCGTCCGGCGCCGACTGCGTTCCGACGAGCGGCTGGCCGGATACCTCGCCTCCGCACTGGTTGCACGCGACGCCGGCGACGAACGGGTCGACGGGCGCGTTCGGCACGTAGACGAAGGCGTTGTAGACGGGATCGGGGCTCCCGAACTGGGGCTCGGTGCCCGTCACCACCGTGCCGGTCACGGTGGTCGTGCCCGAGGCGCAGGCCGTCTGCTGGAGGCAGAGGTTCGTGCATGGCAGGGTGTTTCCGCAGCGCCCGGGCACGCCCGCGCCGCCGCACTCGTCGGGGTACTGGCAGATGCCGCACTGGAGGAGACCCCCGCAGCCGTCCGCGGCGGGGCCGCAGGTGAAGCCGAGGTCGGTGCACGTCTTGGGCGTGCAGAGCGGGGCGCCATCGGGCCCGAGGCCGACACCTCCTCCGCACTGGCTGAAGCCGGACTCGCCGCAGGCCGTGGGCAGCGGGCAGGAGCCGCACTCGATCGTCCCGCCACACCCGTCGCCGTTGGTGCCGCAGTTGTACCCGAACTCGGTGCACGACCGCGGGCGGCAGCTGAAGAGCGGCCCCTCCACGGTGACGTCCACCACGGGCACGTCGGCCGGACCGTCCGCGATCGTGACGTCGACGCCGGCCTCGTTTGCGACTCCGCTGTCGACGATGGGCACCGGCGGCGCCTCCTCGACGAAGAGCCCCGTCCGGCTGCCGCACGCGACGACGAAGAGCGCCGCGATCACGACGCGCCGCCACAAACCGCCCCGTCGTCGTCGTTCCACCATTGGTCAGCGGTCTCCTTTCGAGCTCCCCACGCACCTTCGAGGCTACACTGAGTGTACGCCATGTCGATCGTACGAGCGCTGGAGCTCCAGCGTAGTTGCCTCTGCGACTGCCACAGAACCTTGCCCGAGAGCGAGCGCGCGCGCGGGGTGGCGGCGCTCTACGATCTCGACGACGCGCTCCGTGGCTGGGACTACAAGCCTATCTACGAGCGTCACGGGGACGCCCTCTGGCGCGAGGCGCAGCAGGAAGGCGACCCCAGCTACCGTGGGGTGGCCGTGCGCTTCGGGGAGTGCGTCTACCGGCGGTTGCTCGGGAGCATGCTCCACGAGACCTTGCACGCCTGCCTCGGCGACGTGACGAAGGCCAACTACGGCATCCCCTTCGGCCTGCCCTACGGCGTCCCGCAGGACACCGCGGCGGCGGACGAGGAGGCCCTGCTCGATCTGCACAACTTCGGGGAGGCGCGGGCCTTCGTCGGGGTGTGGGTCCTCGGCCGCGCGCTCTTCGGCATCGACTGGGACCTTCGCACCGCGCGCGACGTCGGGACCTACGGCTTCACGGGCGGCAACGCCCTCGTGGCCGTCCCCCGCGGCTACCGTCCCGTCGCGCACATCGATCGCACCCACCACACGACGCGCTACTACGCGCGGGCGCACAAGATCGAGGAGCAGGCGCGCGCCTGGTTCACCGACGCAAACGTCGAGAGTTTGCGCACGCGCATCGACGAGTCCCGCAGGCGCGGCCAACAGACCCGCGGCGAGCGCTACCGCGATCCCGCGGCGGTCGCGCGCCAGCTGCCCACGAAGCCCGGGCGCAACGAACCATGCGTCTGCGGCCGCCCGAGAAAATACAAGCAGTGCTGCGCCGTCGCCCCCACCGCGGCGTTCGAGCCTTCGCTCGCGCGGTGAGGGAGAGGGGAGCCGAGCCTAGAGCTGGGTCGTGTTGATGAGCCCGCTGATGTCGCCGGTGTAGAAATCCTGCACGCGCTGGAGATCGCCCTTCGAGACCGCGTAAGCGACTGCGGCGGCCGCCGGCGCGGCGGTGGCGGCCGTCGTCAGGTTGGAGCCGGTGACGTCGAGGCCCGTCGACGGATCGAAGATGGACAGGTTCGCGTTGCCGTCGATGTTGCCGTACCAGCCGGTCTTGAGGAACCCGTTGCCGAATACGTAGAGCGTGTTCGAGTTGCCCGACGTGCCGTCGGGCCAGGCGTCCCTCGTCGTGCAGTCCTTGGTCGTGTCCCCGTGGACCGTGAGGATGACCCCATCGGCGAGGGAGTTCGACGTGCACGACGGATCAGGTGACGCCGCGCAGTCCGCCATGAAGGCGTTGAAGATCTGGCCGAGCTGAGCTGCCACGGCCTGCGCGTCCGAGTCGCCGTTGGCGAACAGAGGGTGCGGGTCGTCCTTCATCGCCGGGATGATGACCGACGACGTGAGGCCGAGCTTGAACGCCTTGACCGCCGTGCACATGGCGTGGGCGATCTCGATGAACTTGGTCGCCGTGCCGGCGTTGATGCCGTAACGCATGTCGTCCGCTGCTGTCGGCGTGAGCTGCGTCGCGAGATTTCGCCCGAGCAGGTTGACCGCCACCTTTCCGGTGTCGAGGCCCGGGATCATCGTCTGCCGGCCCGCGGCCGCGTTCAGACCGGCGAAGGCCTTGTAGTAGGCCTCGTGAAGCGCGGCGGTCGCCGGCTTCGCGAGGAGTGTCTGCGACGCGGCGCTGTTGAAGAGCCCCACGAGGCCAGCCGAGTCGGCGACGCTCGCGACGGCGGGCGCACCGGCGGCCGTGCCGAACGCGATGGGGTTCATGCCGATGACCGGCAAGAGCGAAGGGTTGGCCGACTGGATCGCAGCGACCGCTGCGAGCATGCTGCTGCCGGCGCTGATGGTGGCGGCCGTGACGGGCACGGTCGTGTGCGTCTCGTTCGCGCCGGCCATGTACGCCGACATCTGGCGGGTGATGGCGAGCTTCTGGAACGGCGACTCGGGCGCGTAGGCGAGCGGCTTGTCCGTCCCGTTCGCGACCGTCGCCATGCCCATGGCGTGGAATGCGAAGCTCGGGTTGGTGCCCGTGGCGATGGCGACCTGCGGGAACAGGAGCGTGAAGTTCGCGAGGCCGCCGTTGCCGGCGACGAGGTGCACCGAGCGCATCGTCGTCGCGCAGGCGCCCGTGTTCGCCATCGCCTCACCGGCGTGGTCGTTCAGCACGTTGAGGTAGGTGGCTCGTTCGAGGCCGAGCGCTGCTGCGACAGTCGCGCTCCAGCGCAAGAACTGACGCCTGCCGGGCCCGCGGAGATCCTTGAGTCGTTGGTCCATGGCGTCCTCCCTCACTCACACGTTTGCGCGGCTTCGAGCAGCGCGGCTAGAGCAACTTGCTGGCCTGTAGGCAGATCGCTCGCCTCGCTGATGACCTGGTTGGCGAGCGTGACGTGATCCGCAGTCGCGGGCTTGCCGAGGATGCAAGAGATGCCGTCCTTGGTGAAGTTGCCCGTTTGATCGAGAAGGGCGGTGCCGGGGCAAGCCGACATCACCGGGTTGTTGGCGAGGATCTCGCCCGCGGCGGCGACGAGGATATCCATCTCCTTCGCGAGCGAGGCGGTCGAGCCGAGGATCGCCTCGGGCGTGCGGCCGGGGTAGATGGCCACGCCGAGGGCGGTCGCGCCGTCGGTGTAGAGCTCGCCCGCCGTGCCCATCGCCGTCTGCGTGAGGTCGACGCCGCGCGACGTGAGGAGCGCACCGAGTGCCGCGTAGGTGATCTTCGAGCAACCGTGCAGCCTCGCGACCGCTTCGGGTGAGCCTACCGCCTGGACCTGGACCTGCACCTGCGCGGGATCGGTCAGGCCGTTGAGGCCGAGGTTCGGGTTCTGGAAGTGGTTCGGCGTGTTGAGGCGACCGGAGCCGAGCGAGTCGTACGCAACGGCGTTCGGGGTGTTGGACCAGCCCGTGGAGCCGGTGAGCTGGTCCGAGCCGTTGCCCTGGCAGCCGGAGGCTGCAAGAGCAGTGGGGAGGAGGAGTGCGCTGACGAAGAGGATCGAGGATTTCATGGTGGCGCTCCTCTAGAACTGGACGAAGTCGTCGGAGGTGAAGGCTTCGCGGATGACCGTCTTCAGCTTCATCCCGCCCGACTTGAAGTCGGCGAGGAGCGACGCGGTGACGACCGGCGGCACGGTCGCGAGGTCGTTGACGATGTCGCCGCGCGACATCGCGTAGTTCCAGACGCGGTTCACGGCGCACTGCGCGATCGCCGGGTCGGCGGCGATGGCAGCGCCCAGGCTCGGCAGGTCCGTCACGGGGGTGCCGAAGCGCCACGCGAAGGTCTGCTGACCGGCGGGGAGCCAGTCCGAGATCACGCTCGTCGGCTCCCCTGGGATGGGCGTCGACACCTGGAACGCGGTGTTGTTGTAGACCCCGTTGGCGTCGAAGTACGCGAACAGCGGCGCGATGTGGTTCAGCGTCGTGTGGCAGTTGGCGCAGATGACGGCGGAGGTGTCCTGGAAGTTCACGTTCGCTCCCGTCCCGCCGGAGACGCTCGTGAACGGCCAGGGGCTCGTGTAGAGGCCAGAGCCTACGGCCGTCGGGTTGCCGGAGAACTCCGTCGGCATCGCGTTGCACACGAACGTCTCCTGGATGAAGCGCACGCGGCGGAACGCGAGGTCCGCGTAGTACTGGGACATGAGACCGGGATCGGTCAGGACGCCGGCGACCGGCTGCGTGCCGGGGCAGTTGGCGTCCGTGAACGTGCCGTTCGCAAAGGTCGGGCACGTGCCCGTCGAGGCCGTGAAGAGGTCGGTGTACGGCCGGTCGTTCACGACCACCTCGGCCGCGAACGTCGCCGCTGCGTCGAAGTCGGGCATGCCCATCCCGGTCGGCTCGCCCGGCGCTCCCGTCTTGAAGGTGTCCCTCCACCACTGGATCTGGCGGACGGCGAAGCGCGGGTCGGCGAGGAGCGCGTCGATCTTGAGCTGGTAGACGACCTTGCCGCCGTCGGACTGCGACGCCGCGTTGACGATGTCGTTGATGTCCGTCAGCGCGGGCAGGTCACCTACCAGCTTGAGCGTCGCCGTGCGGAGCGCCTCGCCGTAGTTGATCTTCCTCGCCATGATGTTGGGGTTCTTGGCGAGGCCGGGATCGGCGCCGTCGTTGCCCGTCGCCCCACCGGTGCCGGCGGTCGTGCCTCCGGGCCCCCCGAGCGGGGGCGCGACCGCGGCGGACGCGCCGTTCGGCGCGACGGCTGTTGCTCCCTCCGGCTCCTTCTGGGGTGAGCCACCGCTGCCCCCGTTCTCGCACCCCGCCGCGAGCAGCGCCGTGACTCCCAGCGCCGTCGTCGCGATGCTCCGCCATTTCGTGTGTCGCATGGCCGACTCTCCTTGATGAAGGCGGGGACTCGCCGCGCCAGAGACGTATCGTGAGCTCAGTCGTTCGCGAATCATTCGTTGTTGATCCAAGCGAGCATCATCGTCTTGTAATTGGCGGAAGCGCTCTGGAACGGATGGCCGGCGATGCCGCCGGTCGGCGCCAGGATGATCTCGCTTTGCGGCTTGTTCGTGAGGTCAACCTTCGTCAGCGCCTGGGCGCAGGCGACGGTGTTGTTCGTGCCGAGCATCGAGAGGTCCATCTGCGCGGTGGCGCCGGCGTTCTGGCCCTGATGGCAGGTGAGGCAGGAGTTCGCCATGATGGCCGGGACCGCGTCGCTAACGAACGTCGCCACCGACTGGCAGCCACCGGGAGCGACGGTGCCGCCCTCGCCGCCGTCGCCGCCGTCGTCCAGTCCGCCGTCGGGCGGGGGGACGTCGGCCGTCGCGAGCGTCGCGAACGCGACCTCGAGCTCGTCGCCCATCTGCCACGGCCCATTGATCGTGGCCTCGACGTCGAGGACGAACACGCCGTCACCGAGCGGCTCCGATTCGCCCTGGGGAACGGTCTCGTCGGTGTTGGAGAAGCTGTCGGCGACGTCCTCGAAGGCCTGACCGCCCGACACGATTGCGAAGATCGGGTGGGCGACGTGGAGACCGCTCGTCTGCGGGGCGTTGATGGTGAGGTTCGTGAAGGTGAGGAGCGTTCCGTCGGGCGACGGCGCCGCGCTGAACGAGAGGCTCGCGCCCGGGACGATGGAAGAGAGGTCGACGGTGTTCGCGCCGGTCGTCGGGGCGAACGGTGCCGTCGTCGCGAGCGGGGTGGCGGCGAGGGCGTTCGCCTCCGCCGTGAGCCACGCGGTGACGTCGGTGAGGAGCTGACCTTCGAGTCCGGGGCCGCCGGCGTGCTGCACGGTCACGCCGATGGTGATGAGCTTGCTCGCCTGTACGTTCGGGACGACGATCCCGGGGTACGCCTTGATGGTCGTGTACCGGTCCGGTCCAACGAGCCACTTGGGATACTGCGCCGGGCGCGTGGGGTCGCCGTGGCAGCTCCCGCAGGAGGCCATGAGGCTAGCCTCGAGGGCGTCGAAGAGCGCCTCGGGGCCCGAGGGCGCGTCCGAAGCGTCGCCGGCATCGCTCGAGGGCGGGCCCGCGTCGACCACGAGACCCGTCGGGCCGGTGCCGGTCGGACCCTTGGTGTCCGCGAGCCCGGTACCCCCCAGCGTCCCGCTGGAGTTGCTGCAGGCGGTGATGAGGGCGGTCAGGGTCAACGCTGTCGCTGCAATCGCGCAGTAGCATCGAACTTGGTTGGTCACCTGAGCCATCGTATCGAAGACTTTGCAGGCGGTGGGCCAGAGTTGAACGTCCGCTGGTGCTGCAAAGGCCTCTGACAGTGTGTGAGCTAATAACAGCGTCACTGCATGGTTGCGTCGCTATCGTTGCGGATTGCTTACGGGGCGAGAAGTGCGTCCTGCTGTAGGTCTTTGACCTCGATGGATCGCGGAGACACCCGATCGCGCGCCGGCGATCCGCCCTGGCCTCTCGAACGGCGGCGCTGAATCGCGCCCTCGTGTAACGTCGAAGGCCGTGATCGTGACGTAGGAAGGTCCCTTTGCCCGAAGAAACGAACGAGAGGCGAGACGGCGAGATCAAGGGAACCGTCTTGGAATCGCGGTTGGCGCTCGTCCAGCGGCGCCTCGGTGATTCGGGGCTCCGCCGCGTGCTCGATCGGTTGCCCGAGGGGGATCGTCGCCTGCTCAGCGGCGTCGTCATGCCGGTGGCCTGGTACCCCTTCGCGTTGAACGATCGGCTGGACCGCGCGATCGCAGCGGAGCTCGGGCAGGGCGCGGCGGCTTTCCGCGCGCTGGGGGCCCAGTCGGCTCAGGATAACCTCGCCGAGACGCACAAGATCTACGTCAAGTCGCACGACCCGCACGGCCTCCTCAAGCACACGGCGCAGATCTACGGCCTCTATTACAAGACCGGTTACCGGACGTACGAGTGGGTGTCGCCCACGCGCGCCATCCTCCGGACCTTCGAGAGTAAGTCGTTCTCGGCGTTCGATTGCCTCACCGTGATCGGCTGGCACGAGAAGGCCATCGAGCTGTGCGGTGGGCTCGCGCCGCGCGTGGAGGAGGTCCGGTGCCGCTCGCGCGAAGGCGATCGCTGCGAGTACGTCTGCGATTGGCGCCCAGGCAGCATCCGGCCGCCGCCGATGAAGTGAAGCGGGGTCGCCCGCCCGCGCCGCAGGGGCAGAGCCTCGGCTAGGATCGCCGGCATGCTCCAATGGCTGCACCGGCCGCTGTCGGGCCTCCGCTACCTGCTCGTCGGCCTCCTGCTGGCGACCGCGAAGGCCTCGATCGACTACGGCATCGCACGGGCCTTCGGGCGTCCGTACTCGGTCCTCTTCTACGTGAGCCCCGTCGACGCGCCGCTCTTTCACATGAGCGACGACCGCGCCTACTGGCAAACCCTTGCCATCGCAGCGGCTCCGTTCATCGCGCTCGGCGTGGCGCTCACGGTGAAGCGGCTCCACGACGCCGCCATGTCCCCCTGGTTCGCGCTCCTCTTCTTCGTGCCGTTCGCGAACCTCCTCTTCTTCGCGTCGATGGTGCTCGTGCCATCGCGACCGCGCCCGTTGCCCCTCGTCCTGCCGGAGGAGCCCCCCTACCGCGAGCCCGGAGCTCCGCCGAAGACTCCTGCGTGGCCGCCGGCAAGGCGCCACCCGCGCCTTCTGTCGGCGTCTTCGGCATGGTCATCTTCCTGGGCACCTTCGCGATCTCCGTCGGCCTCCTCAAGAGCTACGGCGTCGCGCTCATGCTCGGCTCGCCGACGATATCCGGCTTCGCCACGGGAGCCTTCTACGCGCGGCTTGACCCGAACGGGCGCTTCCGCGGCGCGGCCGCGTCCGTCGCCATCGTCATCGCGCTGTCGCTGGGCGGCAGCCTGAGCTTCGCGATCGAGGGGCTGGGGTGCATGGTGCTCTTCTTTCCGCTCTTCGCCCTGCCCGGGATCCTCGGGAGCTACATCGGCTTCCAGGCGGCCCGCGCGGTCCCGCCCGCGCGCGTCGACGCGCTCATCGCGATGAGCGTCCTCTCGTTCTTCGTTCTCCTCGGCCTCGAGCGCGTGAACCCCCTGCCGCCGCTCGTGCCGCCGCCGGTCGAGACGTCGGTGGAGATCGACGCGCCGCCCGAGCGTGTCTGGGCGCTATTGCCCAGCATGGACCCGATGCCGCCGCCCGACGACTGGGTCTTCCGGTACGTCCGCATCGCGTACCCGGTGGGGGCCACGCTCCGAGGCGCGGGGGTCGGGGCCAAGCGGACGTGCGAGTTCACGACCGGGCCGGCGCTCGAGACCGTCGACACGTGGAGCCCGGGCCACGTGCTCGGTTTCACGATCGACTCGCAGCCCGATCCGATGACCGAGCTGACTCTCTACCACACGGTTCGCCAGCCTCACCTCGACGGGTACGTGCGAAACCTCCGGGGTGAGCTCGTGCTCGAGGCGCTTCCCGGGGGGCGCACGAGGCTCACGGGCCGCAGCTGGTACAAGGTGCAGATCGCGCCCGAGGTCTACGCGCGCCTGTGGAGCGACATGTTCATCCACAAGATCCACGAGCGTGTCCTCGGCGTCGTGAAGGCGCGGGCCGAGGGCCCCCCGGCAAAGCTCATGGCCGTGCGGGAGCGCTGACGGTCAGGCGATCGCTTTCGCCTCGTAGATCGGAATCGGGTCCTGCTTGCCCTTCACGGTCACCGGGGGGAGGGCGACGAACTCGAGCCCGGGCGCCGGGCCCGTGGACGTGCGGATCGTGTCGGTCACGAGGACCTGCGCGCTCTTGGCGGCCGAGCACAGCCTCGCGGCGAGGTTGACCGGATCGCCGATGACCGTGAAGTCCATGCGCTGCTCCGAGCCCATCGACCCGAAAACTACGTCCCCCGCGTTGACCCCGACGCCGATGTGGATGCCGTGCGCGCCCTCCTTCCGGTTCAGCTTGTCGACCGCGGCGACCATCTCGACGGCGCACCGCGTGGCCCGCTCTTCCATGTCGACGCCTTCGAAGCGCGCCATGAGCTCGTCCCCCACGAACTTGTCGATGTCGCCGCCGTGCTTCACGACGATGTCCGCCTGCGCCTGCAGGTAGTGGTTGAGCATCTCGACGACCTGCTCGGGCTTCCGCGTCTCGGAGAAGGCGGTGAAGCCGCGGATGTCCGAGAAGAGCACCGTCACCCGCAGCCGCTTGCCTTCGCGGGCGAGGACGGCACCCTCGAGCTGCTCGGCGTTACGCAGCGTCGCCTGCGACACGAACCTCGTCAGGTTGAGCTTCACACGCAGCCCCGCGACCATGTCGTTGATCCGCGCCCCGAGGCGCCCGATCTCGTCCTTGCTCGACACCTCCACCAGCGTGTCGAAGCGGCCCGCGCCGACGAGCTCCGCCACGCCGCCGATCTTGCCGACGGGCGCGAGCACCATCACGTGCAGCACCCCCCAGAGTAGAAGGACGACGCCGCCGACCGTGGCGAGGGCGTACGTCTCGCCCTTGTGGCGGAGGTCCAATGTCTCCCTTGCGGCCGCGGAGGTGTCGAGGCGCACCTCGATGGCTCCGCGCAGCGGCTTGTCGGGGCCGTGGCAGGTCTGGCACTCCTTGTCGTTCTTGAGCGGCTCGACGAGCAGGTACTCGGGGTGATCGAGCGTCGCCGCCCTCTCGGTGGGCTCTCCCCTGGCGAGCGTCGTCCCGACGGCGGGAGGGGGCAGTGGAGCGTCGAAGGCGTCGTGGTAGAGGCGTCCCTCGCCGTCGTGCACGCGGAGCGTCGTGACCGCACCCGTCCTGGCCACGTCGTCGAGGAAGCCCTGCACGATGCGGCCGAGACCCGAGAGCATGACGTGATCGAGCGACGTCTCGCTCGCCGCGAGCAGCGAGGCCTTGCCCTCGAGGTGGGCTGGGTCGAACGCAACGACGAGCGCGCCGCGCATCTCCTCACCCGGATCCTTGTGGCAACCCTTGCAGCGTGGCTGCGAGGGCAGGGGCACGACGCGGTAGGTGAGGGCGCCGTCCGAGACGCTGAACGGCTGCGTGCCGGCGGTGACGCCCCGGGTGATGGCCTCTGCCGGAACGCCGAGCCTCGTCGTGCCGAAGTAGCGAAGCTCGTCGTTCGTGTACACCGCGATGCCCCGTACTCCGGGTGTGCGCGTCGTGGCCTCGGCGAAGTAGGCGTCGAGCTTCTCGTCTCGCTTGGCCGTCATCAGCTGGACGAAGCCCGCGGTGAAGATCCGGGCGAGCACGTCGAACGACGCCTCCGAACGATCCATCGCGACCGAAGCGCCCTCCGTGCCGAGCGTGAGGACGCCTCGGAGATCTCCCTTCGCGTGGCAGCCGCGGCACCTCTGCTCGTTGACGATCGGGATGGCCTGCGCGTCGTGTGGGGCGGTCGCCGGCGCCTGCGTGGAGAGCACCTGACGGACGTAGAGCGGTTGCGCCGCCGGCGGCGGGGGCGGAGGCTTCGCGGCGAACACCTCCTCGCCGTTGGGTGCGAAGACGCGCACCTTGACCGTCGACAGCCCGGCCTGCGTGTCGTCGAGCAGGTTGCGTACGGCGATGCCGTTGCCCGTGAGCATCGCGTTGCGCACGCCCGCCGCGAGCGTGCGCGCCAGAGCGGAGGCACTCTCCTTGTGCAGCCGGTCGAACGAGATGAGCTGGATCCGAGCGCTCTCCAGCGTCGCGAGCGCGAAGCCGACCGCCACTGCCATCGCCGTCAGCATGACGAGCTTGAGAGCAAGCCGCTCTCGAAGGAGGGAGATCATGAGCGGGGCCTCTCGAACGATACCCCCGGCGGCCGCGTGCTCGCGACGAATAGAATCTCTTCTCGTCCGTCCTTCCCTCTCGCATAATGCCGAGCGCGCGACCTACCGGACCAGGGAGGGGACGCGCGAACACACACACACATCCGCCAGGAGCCAGAACCATGAACCTTTGGAAACCGCTTGCCCTCGTGTCGACGTCCGCCCTCGTCATGCTGGTGGGTTACCAGGCCGCCTCCGCGAACGGCGCGCACCACCAGGAGCCGTCGAGCGTCGGTTTCCCGCACATGGAGGCCGCCATCGCGCGTCTGCGCGAGGCTCGTCACGAGCTCGACAACGCCGAGCACAACAAGGGCGGCTGGCGTGACCGCGCGATCGAGTCGACCGACCGCGCCATCGCGGAGTCGAAGCGCGGCATCGAGTGGGCCGGCGACCGCTGAAGAGCGCACCACCGTTGTCATCCTGAGAGCCGAAGGATCCGCTGGGGATCCTTCGCTTCGCTCAGGATGACAGCCGTATCGAGCTCAGAGCGTAGAGCGAGCTAGAGGGTCGTCCAGCTCAGAACTTCATCTCGACGAGGTCGCTCGAGACCCGGAGCGTCGGCTCCGTCCTCTCCTGGACCTCCCGGGCGCTGATGCCGGGAGCGACCTCGGTGAGGATGAGGCCCTCGCGCGTGACGTCGAGCGTCGCCAGTTCCGTGATGATGCGGTGAACGACGCCGCGGCCGGTGAGCGGCAGGCTGCACTCCTTCAGTATCTTCGGCGTCCCGTCCTTGGCGGCGTGCTCCATGATGACGACGAGGCGCTTGGCGCTCGCGACGAGATCCATCGCACCGCCCATCCCCTTGACCATCTTCCCCGGGATCATCCAGTTCGCGAGATCTCCTCTCTCGCTCACCTGCATGGCGCCGAGGATCGCGATGTCGATGTGGCCGCCGCGGATCATCTCGAAGCTCTCCGAGCTCGAGAAGATCGCCGAGCCGGGGAGCATCGTGACCGTCTCCTTGCCTGCGTTGATGAGATCCGGGTCCTCTTGCCCCTCGAGGGGGTAGGGGCCGATCCCGAGCAGGCCGTTCTCGCTTTGCAGCACGACCTCGATGCCCTTGGGGATGTAGTTGGCCACGAGCGTCGGCATGCCGATGCCAAGGTTGACGTAGTACCCATCCCGAAGCTCTTGCGCCGCGCGCTGGGCGACTTGTTCGCGCGACAGACCGGTTTGCGTAGTGGTGGCCATGGCGTTCTCTCTCTCTTCTCTCAAGCCTTGCGAACCATGCGCCGCTCGATGCGCTTCTCGAACTTCTCGCCCAGAAAAAGCCGCTGCACGTAGATGCCGGGGGTGTGAATCTCGTTCGGGTCGAGAGCGCCGACCTCCACGATCTCCTCGACCTCCGCGATCGTGGTCTTCGCGGCCGCGGCCATCATCGGGTTGAAGTTCATCGCCGTGTGCCGGTAGACGAGGTTGCCGAAGCGGTCGCCCTTCCACGCTTTGACGAGGGCGTAGTCGCCCTTGATCGCCGGCTCGAGTACGTGGACCTTGCCGTCGAACTCGCGCGTCTCCTTCTTCTCGGACAGCTTCGCGATCGAGCCGTCCTTCGCGTACCGGAGGGGCAGGCCGCCGTCGGCGACCGCGGTGCCCGCGCCGGTCGGCGTGAAGAACGCGGGGATGCCCGCGCCGCCGGCCCGCAGCCGTTCGGCCAAGGTCCCTTGCGGGCAGAGCTCGACCTCGAGCTCGCCGGAGAGGTACTGCCGCTCGAACTCCTTGTTCTCGCCGACGTAGCTCGAGATCATCTTTACGATCTGCTTGTTACGCAGGAGGAGGCCGAGGCCGAAGTCGTCGACACCACAGTTGTTGCTGACGACCGTGAGGCCCTTGGTCCCAAGCTCGCGCAGCGCGCGGATGGAGTTCTCGGGGATGCCGCAGAGGCCGAACCCGCCGGCGAGGAGGGTCACGCCGTCAGGGATGTCCTTGCAGGCAAGGGTCGCGCTCGCGAAGACTTTGTTCATGGCAACGCCACCGTAGATCGACCTGAGGCCCCGGTCGATGCCCTCCGCTATCATCGCCGCATGCGCGCCGCCCGCCCGCCGTTGCTGCTTGCGTCCGCGCTCGCGCTCGTGCTTGCGTGCGCGCAGAAGGACACGCTCGATCCGAGCGTGTACGACCAGGCATGCAAGACGAACGCGGACTGCGTGACCGTCGCCGTCGGCATCGCCGAGGATGCCTGCTGCAGCGACTGTGAAGCGTCGGCAATCAATCGCACCTCGCTCTCGAAGTACCAGAGCGACCTGGCGAGCTTCTGCGCCTCGCTCGCCGGCAAGTGCCCCACCGGGCTCAGCTGCCCTCTCGCCCCTGCCGTCTGCACGTCGGGCTTCTGCTCCACGAACCCCCCGTGCGCCGTCCTCGGGTGCAGCGTTGACGGGGGGGCGGACTGACGCGGCTGAGGCGGCTATCGAGAGCCCAGCGGCAGCCTTCTGGACGGACCGGCCCTTCTTCGTGCAATAAGCGCGGCCGTACTCCGTCCAATGATCGCGAGACGCCACATGGCGGGCCTCGTCGTACAGGGAGAAACTTCATGCTCAAGGCACTATCAAGCAGCGTTCTCGTCCTGGGGCTCCTCGCGGGCTGCCACGCCTCCGTGCAAGCCACCGTCGCCGCGCCGCCGCCCCCGCCGCCCGTGCAGGGCACCGTAGTGGTCGTGGAGCCCGGCGCGCCCGGTCCTGGCCCGGCTCGGCCGCCGCCCCCGGTGGCCTGCGACCGCACGCGCGCGCTCGTCGACGTCGCGACGGCGAACGCGCTGCTCGAGCAGGCCAACGAGGCCGAGGCGACCGCCCAGCATGACCTGAAGGCGGCGCATCAGGCGCGGGCCCACGCCGCCGGGGAGCAGGCGCTCGCGATGACGCGCATGAAGAAGGCCTACGCCGCGCGCGCCGCGTCCTCGAAGGACGCCAAGCAGGCGGCGGCCTACAAGGCGGCCGCCCAGGCGGCCGACGAGCAGGCAGCGGTCGACCAGTCGCGATCGGACGCGGAAGGCAACTACGCGAACGCGCAGGCTGCGTACGAGGACGAGGCGAGGAAGGTCGCCGCCGCGGAGAAGGCGGCGGCGCTGGCCCGGAGCAACGCGAAGGTCGTCGCGGACGGAGCGGCGGTCGGCAACTGGGAAGCCGCGGTGAGGGATCAGAACGCCGCGAACCGCGCGCACGCGGCCGCCACGGCGAACTTCAAGGCTGCGGCGCAGGCGAAGGCCCAGGCAGAGGCGCAGCTCGCAGCGGCGCAGGCCATCCTCGGCAACCCCTCGTCCAGCGGCGCGCAGCTTCAGCAGAGCCAGACGGACATGGCCGCTGCCGAGACGTCGATCGCAAAGGCCGAGAGGGACCAGGCGGCCGCCGCGGCGGACCGCGCGAAGGCAAACCAGGATGAAGCGGCCGCGTCTGCGCGCGTCGTCACGGCGTTCCAGGCGATCGCAGCGGCCGACAAGGACGCGAACGCCGCCAAGGCCGATCAGGCGCTCGCGCAAGCCGCGCAGGCGGCCTCCGCGGCCGACCAGCGCCGAGCGCAGGCCGGCGCAGCCGCCGCAGCAGCGCACCACGCCGCAGCCGAGCACGCCGAGAAGAACGCAACCATCTACTCGGCCGCCGCGGCGAGCAACAACGGCGCCGCCGCTGCCGCCAACCGCGCCGCCAACGGCGAGCTCGCGGCCGCCCACCAGGCGCGCGCCGCCGCCGCCAAGCTGAACGCCCAGGCTGCCAGCGACCTCGCCGCCGCCGCCGAAGCCCGCTCCACCGCCGCCGCCCTCAAAGAAAAAGCCCTCGGCAAGCTCCGCGCCGCGTCGGCCCTCGGCTGCTGACCGTTCCTTCTCCACAAGTACACGGAGCGGGGCGACCTCCGGCGAGGGCAAGCGATGGCTAGAAGGGGCGAGGAGCCGTACTCTTGTGCGGTGAGGAGCCCCGACGACGCCAGCGCGCCGCCATCGACGGAGGACGCCCCGCTCCGTACGGGGATGGTGTTGGCGGGGGGCGCCGCACGCGGGGCGTACGAGGTCGGTGTCATCGAGTACGTCCTCAAGGACGTCGCCCGGGCGATCGGACGCGACGTCCCCATCGACATCCTGTGCGGCACCTCGGCGGGCGCCATCAACGCCTGCTTCCTCGCGGCGCACGCCGATGCCCCGCAGGCCCGCGCCGAGCGGCTCAAGCTGCGGTGGCTCGAGTTGCGGATCGAGGAGGTCGTGCGCCCGAGCACGACCGAGATCTTCGCGATGTTCGGGAGCATCTTCGGGCGCAAGCGAAAGCCACCCGCCGCCGCCGACGAGCGGCGCGGCGGTCTCATCGACACGACGGGCATCCAGCGGATCGTCATCGGCGAGATCCCGTTCGAGCGCATCCGCGAGCACATGAACGCGGGGCGCCTCTCGGGGCTCACCGTCTCGACGACGCACGTGGCGAGCGGGCAAACGGTAGTCTTCGTCCAGCGGCGGGAGCCGGGGCTGCCGCGGTGGAGCCGTGATCCGACGATGTCCGCGCGCGCGGCCGAGATCGGTCCCGATCACGCGCTCGCCTCCGCGGCGGTGCCGCTCCTCTTCCCCGCGGTGCGCATCGACGGCGATTTTTACTGTGACGGAGGGCTGCGGCAGAACGTGCCGCTCTCGCCGGCGCGGCGTCTGGGTGCGAACGGTCTCATCGTCGTCAACCCGAGGTACATCGGCCCACCGCCGACGCCCTCCACGAACGTAGCCGAGTACCCGGCGGCGTTCGCGCTCCTCGGCAAGGCGCTCAACGCGCTGCTCCTCGACCGCATCGAGAACGACATCGACCGCCTGAAGCGGATCAACGACATCCTCGACGCCGGCACGCGGAGGTTCGGGCCTGCGTTCGTCGATGCCGTGAACGAACAGATGGGCGAAGGCGGGGCGCGCGGCGGGCTTCGGCCCCTGCGCATCGTCCACGTCCGCGCGTCGGAGGACATCGGCGCGATGGCGGCCGAGCACGTGCGGTCGCCCGACTTCGCCGCGCGCACTCCCACCTGGATCTCGCGCGTTCTCCGCCGGATAGGCGAGGGGGCAGGGGAGGCGGACCTCCTCTCGTACGTCCTCTTCGACGGGGCGTTCGCCGCGAAGCTCGTCGAGCTCGGGCGTCGTGACGCGAAGGCCCGGCACGAGGAGCTCTGTGCGTTCTTCGCCGACGCTCACGCCGGTTGAGCTGTCGCTTTGTCGCAAGGACCGCGCGCCTTCCGACAGCTTGTCGGCGCGACGCGCGCTAGGACGTGCGTCATGCAGCCGACATTCGCGTTTTCCGCGCCCGCACGGCGTGGGCACCAGAGCTGCATGATGCCGGCCCATCGCATGCGCTCCCTCGTCGCAAGGGTCCTCCTCGCTGTCCTCGTGCTGTCCGTGCTCGCCGGCCCCCTCGGCTGCGCGAAGAACGACGAGGTGCGCGTCTTCGTGCGCGACCCGCACGCGGTCTGGGTGGAGGCGCGGACGCCGTCCGGAACGCGCGTGGTCTTGCCGGCCGGGCACGGCTTCCAGCAGGTGTCGGTGGCGCTCGAGCACCCGGCCTTCTCCTCGCTTCCCCCTTCGGCCACCGTGTTTCGCGAAGGGAACGGCGGGATCACGATCGACTACGCCGCGTGCGGGGTCTCGCCGTACGCGCCGCTGCATCCGTCGGGTGAGCTCACCGTCGTGCCGGACGTCGGGGCACGCCCCGCCGACATCGTCGGCTCGGACGGCCCGAACTTCCGCCTCGCGTACCGCTGCCACATCGGCAACGGCCCCCGTGTGCTCGACATGACGCTCGTGACCCCGTGGTCGAACGTGAAGGCGATCCACGAGTACGAGCACTGAGCTCTCCCTGCGTTGCGCTCGTCAGCGCGCGAGCCGCTGCGGCTCCGCGATCGTCAGAGCCGCGGCTGCCGGCAGGGCCGGGAGCCCGATCCGCTTCCCGAACACGGTGCGCAGTGCGGCCCTCGCCGCGTAGAAGCCGCACATCCCGTGGACCCCTCCGCCGGGCGGCGTCGAGCTCGAGCACAGATAGATCGCGGGGTTGGGCGTCGAGTAGGGGACGATGCGCGCCACGGGCCTCGTGAAGAGCTGCGCCAGGTCGTTCGCGCCCCCCGTGATGTCCCCGCCGATGCAGTTGGCGTTGTACCGCTCGATTTCGGCCGTGCCCGTCGCCTTGCGGGCGAGCACGAGATCGCGGAAGCCAGGTGCGAACCGCTCTACCTGATCCTCGATGGCGCCGCTCATGTCGACCGTCGATCCGTTGGGTACGTGGCAGTACGCCCATCCCGTGTGCTTGCCCTCGGGGGCGCGCGTGGGATCGAAGAGGCTCTGCTGCACGACGAGCACGAAGGGGCGCTCGGCGTGCTGGCCGTTCCAGGCCGCTGCCTCCGACAAGGCAAGCTCCTCGAGCGTGCCGCCCAGGTGCACCGTCGCGGCCCGGCGGCACGCAGCGGCCTTCCACGGAATCGGGCCGCCCAGCGCCCAGTCCAGCTTGAAGATGCCCGGGCCCTGGCGAAACCGGAGCAGCCGCTCCGTGTAGCCCGACGGCAGCTGCCCACCCGCGATGCGCACGAGGTGCCTCGGCGCGATGTCGAAGAGGAAGGCGCGCGCCTTGGGCAGATCCTCCATGCTTCGCACCTCGCGGCTCGTCTCGACCTCGCCCCCGAGGCCGCGGAGGATGCTCGCGAGAGCGTCGGTGATCTTCTGCGTGCCACCCCGCGGCAACGGCCAGCCCGCGAGGTGTCCACCGATGGCGAGCATGAGGCCGACGGCGGCGGTCCCCATCGCCTCGAGCGGTAAGATCGAGTGCGCGGCGCAGCCCGCGAAGAGCGCGCGCGCGTGGTCCCCCTGAAAGCGGCTGCGGGCCAGGCCCGTGGCGGAGCGGAGCGCCTGAAGCCCGAAGCGGGCGAGCAGAAACGGGCGCCGGGGAAACCTGAAGGGGCCGAGCAGCTGGCGGAAGAGGTCCTCGCCGCCGCGGACGAACGGCGTCATCAGGCTCTCGTAAGCGTCCGCGTCCGGGCCGAGCGTGGCTCCCGTGTCCGCGAACGAGCGCTCGAGCAGCGCGGCGGTCCCATCGTCGAGCGGGTGGGCCAGAGCAGCCGGCGGCTCGATCCACGTGACACCGTGATCCTCGAGCGGGAGCGTCCGGAGGAACGGAGAGAGCACGGCCATCGGGTGGATGGCCGAGCAGACGTCGTGGACGAAGCCCGGCAGCGTCACCTCCGCGGAGCGGGCGCCGCCGCCCAGAGTCTCCCGGGCCTCGAGCACCCGCACGTGGACGCCCGCCTGGGCGAGGACGATCGCCGCCGCCAGCCCGTTGGGGCCCGATCCCACGACGACCGCATCGACGGAGCTCACGGTCCTATCGTGGTCGTGCGCCGCCCTCCCGTCCACTCTGCAGTCGCGCCCGCTTCGCGGACGAGCTTCGGGTGCGCGCGACGCGCACGACCGACAAACCCGGGCGAGGCGCGCCCCGCGTGGAGCGCGCCTCGCTGTCCTCCTAGGCTGACCGTGGATTCTCAGGTCGTCGTCGGCACGGGGCCGGGCGTCGAGGGCGCGCCCGTACCCCCGAAGTCGACCGTGTTGTCGTCGCAGCCGACGTCGAACAGGCATCCGCCGCAGTCGTTGTCGATGCAGCCCGGTCCGTCCGGCGGAGGTGCGGGCGGGCACGGGGCCCCGTCGCCCGTGCAACGCGTACCGCCGCCGCCGCTGCCGGTGCTCCCGCTGCTGCTTCCGCCGCCGCTTCCACCCGTGGTCTGGCCGCTGCTACCGCCGCCGCTTCCACCCGTGGTCTGGCCGCTGCTACCGCCGCCGCTTCCACCCGTGGTCTGGCCGCTGCTTCCGCCACTGCCTCCGGCGCCGCTGCCGCCGCCGCTGCCGTTGCCACTTCCGCCCGTGGTCTGGCCGCTGCTACCGCCGCCGCTACCCGGAGGTCCGTTGTCGCCGGCGTCGAACGAGGGCGCGCCGCCGTCCGGCAGCACGCAGGTCGTTCCTCCTCCTCCTCCGCTGCCGCTACCACCCGCGCCGCTTCCGCTGCCGCCGGTGGTCTGGCCGCTGCTTCCTCCGCCGCTGCCGCTACCACCGCTTCCGCTGCTTCCCCCGCCGCTGCTGCCACCGCTTCCGCCGCCAGAGCAGCTCCCTCCGCCGCTGCTGCTGCCGCCGCTTCCACCGCCGGAGCAGCTCCCGCCGCTGCTGCTGCCGCCGCTTCCACCGCCGGAGCAGCTCCCACCGCTGCTGCTGCCGCCGCCTCCACCGCCGGAGCAGCTCCCACCGCTGCTGCTGCCGCCGCTTCCACCACCGGAGCAGCTCCCGCCGCCGCTGTTGTCGCCGCTTCCACCACCGGAGCAGCTCCCGCCGCCGCTGTTGTCGCCGCCGCCGGAGCAGCTCCCGCCGCCGCTGTTGTCGCCGCCGCCGGAGCAGCCGCTGCCGCTCGCGTCGTCGCCGAAGCCTGCGTCACTGTCCTGGAAGCCCGACGCGTCGTCGACGCCCGCGTCGTCGCCCAGGGACTCGGTCGTCTGCGGCGGAGTCGGCGTCGCGCAGACCTCGCTGTACTTGACCCACGGGTTGATGTTGTCGGTGCGCGACACGTAGAGCAGCCCCGTGGTGTCGCCGCGCGAGGAGACGACGCCGTAGAGCGTGTTGCTCGACTCGTCGATGAGCCCGCCGCCCGTGTCGAGGACCTCGCCCGAGCCCATCTTCGTGTAGTTGTACCGCGGGAATCCTACCGCCGTACCGGCGTGCACCGTGACGGAGACGGCGGAGAAGCCGTTCTGCGCGTCCTGCCGCATCCGCGTGAGGCGCGTTCCGTCGGGCACGTTCTCGCTCGCGATGGACGGGTAGGCCGAGATCTGGATGACGCTGTCGAGGTAGATGACCCCGACATCGGAGTGAAACGGGTGAGACAGCGAAGATTGGAAATTATGCCAATCGAACAATGTCGAGCGCGTCGCAACGGCGGTTTGACCGCCGTTGGCGAAGGGGGCCGAGATGCGCCACCTCGCAGCAGCGACCACGCAGTGGCCTGCGGTGATCACGCTCGTGGGATCGATGAGCGTGCCCGAGCACGACCCGATCGTATTGCCCGAGCTGTCCTCCAGCGTGATTGCCACGTTCGCTGGGTTGGTGGACGGCTGAACGACGATTGCCTCGGATCCGCCGCCACCACTGCACGCGAACGTCGTGAGTAGAAGGGCGCTTCCGCCTACGTACGCCAGTTTTTCTGACTTGGGATGCATTGGATCCACCTCCGCCAAATTGGCCGAGCCGCATGTGCACGGCGCGGGCCAGTGGGGTCGCGATCGAATCTCCCGCGCAAACGGCGGTTCGCCTTTGCTCGAGCGACGCCGCTGCTGGTCTCTCGTGGACCCAATTTGGATCCATGAAAACCCTGGGCGAATGTCGGACGCATCGCTGGGACGTCGTAAAAACAAGCCGATCGTTGCTTGCGAACATAAGATTGTACTTGGCACGGATTGTCCGCTTCTTGCTAAGCGCGACGCCATGCGCGTTCATCCCTCTGGTCTCGTCGTTCTGTTTCCGCTCGTCACGAGTGTGCTTTTCGGCTGCAGCGGTACGGGGGCGAGTGTCTTCGGCACGAGCCCATCCAACGCGGACGCGGGGCCGCCCGCCACGCCGCTCCCCTCGAGTGACACCTTCTCTGCCGGCGATGCGGACGCCAGCTCGGCCTCCGGCTCCTGTACGCCGGCGGACATGGGAGGGTGGCAGCCGACGTGGACGCCGCCCGAGGCGTTCGCCGAGGGCGCGTGCTCGGCCACGCAGATCGCCGGCTACTACACGGCCTGCCTCGCGAGCCCGATCGACCCTGCAACCTGCACGCAGTACACCCTGGCCAACGAGGCGTGCTTCGCATGCCTCGACTCGTCGGACACGGACGCGAAGCTCGGGCCCGTCGTCTGGCACCTGAACCGCGAGTACTACACGGTCAACGTCGCGGGCTGTCTCGCGCACGTGCTCGCGAATGACACGCCGACCGGGTGCGGCGCCATTTACGGTGAGACGGTGGAGTGCCAGGAGCAGGCCTGCAACGGCTGCTTCATGACGGCGAACCCGAGCTTCACCGACTTCGCGGCCTGCGAGGACCAGGCAGCCTCGAACGTCTGCAAGGGGCTGCACGACTCCATCGGGCCCGCCTGCGGCAACCTCGACAGCGGTCCTCCCCAGGCATGCTTTCCCGCGAAGGGAGCCACCGCGCAGCAGGCCTTCATGCTGCTCGCCCCGCTCTACTGCGGAGGCGGGTAGGGCACGTCCCGGGGCGACAAACTTGCGGAGGCAGGCGGAGGGGGGGATAAAACCTCATGCTTCGTAGCGCTCTCGTGGTCGCCTTCACGGTCGTCGCGGCTTTTGCCGGCCCGTTGCACACGCCCGATCGCGTCGCGGCCTCGGTCAAGGATTGCGTCCTGTCGTGGCCGGAGGCTCGCTACCGTGGCCTCGGGTTCAACCACATCGTCCACCTGCGAGACGTCTGCGACGCACGCGCCGAGTGCACGGTATCGACCAACGTGAACCCGACGCCGGCCGGTGTCACCGTTGCGCCCCACAGCGAGGTCGAGGTGGTGACGTTCCTGGGCTCTCCCGCACGCGACTTCACGCCAACGGTCGAATGTCGGATGGTGCCCTGACCGGCCGCGCCGGGCAGCGCACGAGCTCGCGCGTATCACCCTCGATGGTCGCCGCTACGGCTTCGAGCGGCAGGTCGTTCGGATCGTGGCCGAAGGGGTCCTCGATCTCCACGCCGATCTCGTCGACGCCGAAGAGCGCGAACGCGAGCACGCCCGCGCCGACCGGCGTGAGCCAGCCCAGCGAGTCGCTGAGGGCGAAGGGGGCCGTGAGGCAGAAGAGCGTGACCAGGAGCTTCGTGTGCTGGGCGTAGGCCAAAGGTAGCGGCGTCTTCGCGATGCGCTCGCAGCCGCCGACGTAGTCGTTGAAGAGTGAGAGGTTCCCGTCCATGAGCTGGAGCCGCTGCTCGCTGAGCCGTCCACCCTGGGCCGCCCCGGCCAGGATCCCCGTCATCCACGCGGAGACCACGTTCGCGCGATGGCGCGCGCCCTCGAGCGTCGTCCGCTCGTCGCCGGTGAGCAGCTCGCCGAGCGCGCCCATGTCGTTCTCGCGGCGGAGCCCCTGGCAGGCGAGCACGAAGTAGGCGCTCGTGTAGCGCTGGACGTCGGACCGCTCGCTCTCGTCGGCCAGGTAGGCGCTCGCCTGGCGCGCGAGGTCGCGCGTCCGGTTGACGAGCCCGCCGAGCAACTTTCGTCCCTCCCACCAGCGGTCGTACGACGCGGTCGTGCGGAACACGAGCAGGAGCCCCAGCGCCACGCCGAGCATCGTGTGCAGGACGGGCGGTACCTTGGCCGACGCCGTGACGTTCAGGTACTGCGCCCCGACGCCGATCGCCGCGACGAGGACGATGCGCGGGAGGATGCGCGGGATGACCGATCCGCGCACCCGGAGCGCGACCGAGATCCAGCTCTTCTCGTCGTAGGCGATCACAGACCCTCCTTACACGAGGGACCGTGCCCGGATCGTCGTTTCCGGGTCGCGGCCTCAGGCCTTGTAGGTGGCCGTGGCGACGTAGCGGAGGACGCGCGAGCACTGGGCGGTGCCCACGGTGCCGTTGCAGATGTCTTCGCCCTCGAAGTGCGTCTCGCCCTGGCGGAGCGAGCGCATCACGCTGGACGTCACGTCGTGGCCGCCGTCCTTGCAGGACCCGTCCCCGCAGGGAAGGACGAAGAGCGCGGGCGCGTTGTCGACGACCACGCGCCGGATGTGCGGCGCTTCCGCGACCGCACCGCCCGCGCGGTGCTCTCCGACCTCGAGCTTCAGGCTCTCGAGCCGGGGGATCTCGGCTTGAAGGCGCGGAGCCTCGTCTTCGCGCTGCCTTCTCTCGGCAAAACGCTGGGCTGCAAGTCCGAATCGCCGACGGTTCAACATGTCTAGGGTACCAATCTGGGGCCGCTGCGTCATAACCACAAGGTCAGCGGCTCCTGCCGACCTCAAGCAAGGCCCCGAGACTACGCGAGATCGCCCGTCGCCTCTTCTTTTTCGCGCGGCGGCTGCTCAGGCGCGCGGAGCTCGCCCGGTGCGGCGCCAACCTTCTTGGTCGACGGCTGGCCTTCTGCGAAAGTGGAGCGGCATGCATCGGTCGCGGCTTGCGCCTGTTCGCTCTGCCGCCGGGCTGTTGGGGGGAGCGGTCGTGCTTGCGGTGCTCCACCACGCGCAGGCCGACACTCCTGGATTTCAGCTTCGCTGGGAGGCACCTCGGGCGTGCCCCGACGAGGGCTACGTGCGCGCCGCCGTCCAGCAGCTGCTCGCCGGCGGTCCGCGGAGCACGGCGCAGGTCGAGGCGCATGCGAGCGTCTCGCGAGGGCAGGGGAGCACGTGGAAGGTTCTTCTCACCACCATCCGTGACGGACAGACGGGCGAGCGCACCCTGGAGGCCGCCTCCTGCCGTTCGCTCGCCGACGCGACCGCGCTCATCGTCGCCCTCACCGTCGACCCTGCGCGCGTCGCCGCGAACCGCCCCGAAGCCCCCGCGCCCTCCGCCGCCTCCCCGTCACCGCCGCCGACCACCCCGACCCCCGCGCCTCCTGCTCCTTCTTCCTCCGCGCCCTCGCCGCCATCCCCGCCTCCCGCTGCCCCCGTCCCCGGCGCGCCCCCGCCTCCTCCTTCTCCCTCTTCCCCTCCAGGCCCCGCTCCCTCTCCGCCGGCTCCCTCCGCCCTCCCGTCTTCCGCTCCCGCTCCCGCCCCCGCAGCTTCGGGCCCCGCTCCCGCTCCCGCTCCCGCTCCCGCTCCTACTCCCGCTGCTCCAGCTTCGGGCCCTGCTCCCGCTCCCGCTCCCACTGCTCCAGCTCCGGGCCCCGCTCCCGCCCCGGCTCCCGGTCCCTCCACGGCTCCCCATCCCATCGAGCCCTCCACCCCGCCCCCCGCTCCCTCCACCTCCTCCCCCTTCTCCCGCATCGCCCTGTTCCCCTCCCTC
>Ga0302196_10000874_pt1 | contig 28620 bp, 26 predicted proteins | sample II_Bog_N1_3_FD_198794 | JGI IMG/M metagenome (GOLD analysis project Ga0302196, IMG submission 198794) | Peat permafrost microbial communities from Stordalen Mire near Abisko, Sweden - II_Bog_N1_3 | ecosystem: Environmental > Terrestrial > Soil > Wetlands > Peat | place: Sweden: Abisko...
GGCTGGCCGTTAGCCGCCATCGACGTCAGCGAGCTGATCCCCGGTGACGAGGACGGCGAAGCCGCCGAAGTGGTCGCCGCGAGCCCGCGCGCGTCATCTCAAACCTGATTACAGGCTTGAGGTGTCGATCACGAAGCGATAGCGCACGTCGCTGGCCAGTACGCGCTCGTAGGCTTCGTTGATGTAATCCGGTTCGATGACCTCGATCTCGGGGGTCACGCCGTGTTCGGCGCAAAACTCGAGCATCTCCTGGGTTTCGGCGATCCCGCCGATGAACGACCCGGAGAGGCTGCGCCGCTTGAAGACCAGCGGGAACGCCGGGACCTCCATTGGCTGCTCGGGGACGCCCAGCTCGACGAGCGTGCCGTCAACATCGAGCAGGTTCAGGTAGTCGGTGAGATCCAGGTTCGCCGAGACGGTGTTCAGGACCAGGTCGAAGCTCTCCCGCAAATTGCGGAAGGTGTCGGGGTCGGCCGTCGCGTAATAGTTGCTTGCGCCCAGACGCAGTCCGTCTTCCATCTTCTTCAACGACTGCGACAGCACCGTCACGTTGGCGCCCAGCGCCGCGCCCAGCTTGACGCCCATGTGGCCCAGCCCGCCCAAGCCGACGACCGCCAGGCGCGTCTTCGGCCCGGCGTTCCAGTGCCGCAGCGGCGAATAAAGCGTGATTCCGGCACAGAGCAGCGGCGCCGCGGCGTCCAGCGGTATCGCGTCGGGTATGCGCAGGACGTAGTTCTCGTCGACGACGATTGCCTGGCTGTAGCCGCCCTGGGTCGGCTGGCCGTCTTTGCCGATCGCGTTGTAGGTGGGGGTTGAGCCAGGTTTGCAGAAATGCTCATTTCCGGCCAAGCAGTTGCTGCATTTACGGCAGGAATCCACGAAACAGCCCACCCCGACGCGGTCGCCGACCTTGTGCTTGGTGACCTCAGAACCGATCTCGGTGACCACGCCGGCGACCTCGTGACCCGGGACCACGGGGTAACTCGGTTTGCCCCACTCGGCTCGGACGGTGTGGATGTCCGAGTGGCAGATCCCGGCGAACTTGATCTCGATCGCCACGTCGTGCGGGCCGGGGTCGCGACGGGTGATGGTGGTCTTGGTCAACGGTTCGGTGGCCGACGTGGCGGCGTACGCCGAAACTGTGCTCATCGGGAATCCCTCTTCGGTTAGATGCTTCTGAGAAAAGCTTAGTTAAGGTAACGTTTTTGAGCCAGTCATTGGCATGTGCCCTCGGTCACGGTCAATTGATCGGGGCGTTGACCCAGCGCAGATCGTCGACGATGCCGCGGGCCGCGACCAAACCCTCGCCGGACTGCCAGACCTCGTCGTTGACGACGAAGACCCGGTTGTCGCGATTGGCGGACAGCTTGCGCCACGGGTCACTGTCCAGGATGGTGGCGGCCCTTTCCGCGGCGGCCGGTGAGGCGCACGACACGTAGATGATGTCGGCGTCGGCCGCCGAGAAATCCGGTCCCTTCGCAAGGTCGGCATCCGAGGTGCCCATCTCGACGTAGGCCTTGTCGGTGAACCGCTGCGACGCCGGCCGGTCCACCCCGACGGCGGCCAGCACGCTGGCCGGGAAATTATTGGCTCCGTAGACCCGCAGGCTGTCGGTGGTCAGCTGAACGATCGAGGCCTGGAAGTGGGCCGCGTCGTGACTGGAACCGATCTGGTTGGCCCGTTGTGCGAATCCGTCGATCAGCCCGTCCGCAGCGCCGCCGCGCGCGGTGGCGGCGCCGACAGCATGCAGATTTTCCTCCCAGGCCGCGCCGGGTGCCGCGGTGAACACCGTCGGGCCGATCGCTGCCAGCTGCGGATACAGCTTGGGCGTCAGGCCTTGCGAGCCCAGGATCAGGTCCGGATGGGCCGCCGCGATGGCGCCCAGGTCGGGCTTGCTGCGGGTACCGGCGCCAGGCAAGCCGTGCACAGCGTTGCCCAGGTAGAAGGGCTGGCTCGGGGAGCCGTCCGGCAAAGCGGCCGCGACCACCCGGGACTGCAGGCCAAGCGCGCACAGGGCGTCGAGCTGGTCCCCGGAGAGCACCACGATGCGCTGTGGCTCGGCGGGCACCTGGACCGTGTCCGGACTGATGCCCGCCGGGTTGTGTGCCGGCCGCGTCGGGGGACCCGGATCGGCTGGCGCCTGCTCCCGCGCGCACGACTCGTCCGTCCGGCGGTCGTTTCCCAACACGCCGGCTCCGGCGATTTGGGTGGTGGGGGTGATTATCGATCGTGTCGGCGACGACGCCTTTTGGGCGGGATTGGTGCCGGGCTTTTCGGACCCGCATCCGCTGCAGGTCGCGACCACCGCGGTTGCCACTGCGGCGGTGGCCATAATGAGCAGCCGCGTGGGTCGCCTGCCGCCGAATCGCACGGGTCCGACGCTAACATCCGGCCAGCTCGGGGCGGTCGGTCGAAACGATTTCCAGACACGGGCGAGGCAATTACGACAGTTTGTAGGACCAGCCCTGCCGTCGGCCTGATAGGGGGCTAAGATTCCTTCAGTAATGGGTACTGCGCCCCTGTCCTGCACGGATGTTTGGAGGAGCTGTTGACAGCCGAAGCGCCCCCGTTGGGAGAACTCGAGGCTATCCGCCCGTACCCGGCCCGGACCGGTCCCAAAGGGAACCTGATCTACAAGCTGGTGACGACCACCGATCACAAGCTGATCGGCATCATGTATTGCGTCGCCTGCTTCATGTTTTTCTTCATCGGCGGTCTGCTGGCGCTGCTGATGCGCACCGAGTTGGCCGCGCCTGGTCTGCAGTTCTTGTCGAATGAACAGTTCAACCAGCTGTTCACCATGCACGGCACGATCATGTTGCTGTTCTACGCCACCCCGATCGTGTTCGGTTTCGCCAATCTGGTGCTGCCGCTGCAGATCGGCGCACCCGACGTGGCATTCCCTCGGCTGAACGCCTTTTCGTTCTGGTTGTTCTTGTTCGGCGCCTTGATTGCGACCGCCGGCTTCTTGACGCCCGGCGGGGCCGCCGACTTCGGTTGGACCGCCTACACGCCGTTGACGGACGCCATCCACTCACCCGGTGTCGGCGGAGACATGTGGATCATGGGTATCGCGGTTGGCGGGCTCGGCACCATCCTGGGCGCGGTCAACATGATCACCACCGTGATCTGCATGCGCGCACCCGGGATGACGATGTTCCGGATGCCGATCTTCACCTGGAACATCCTGGTGACGTCCATCCTGGTGTTGATCGCGTTCCCGTTGCTCACCGCAGCGCTGTTCGGGCTGGCAGCCGACCGCCACCTTGGGGCTCACGTCTACGACGCGGCCAACGGCGGGGTTCTGTTGTGGCAGCACCTGTTCTGGTTCTTCGGCCACCCCGAGGTGTACATCATCGCGTTGCCGTTCTTCGGGATCGTCTCGGAGATCTTCCCGGTCTTCGCTCGCAAGCCGATCTTCGGGTACACCACGCTGGTCTACGCGACGCTGTCGATCGCCGCGTTGTCGGTGGCGGTGTGGGCGCACCACATGTTCGCCACCGGAGCCGTTCTGCTGCCGTTCTTTTCGTTCATGACATATCTGATCGCCATCCCGACCGGGATCAAGTTCTTCAACTGGATCGGCACTATGTGGAAGGGTCAGTTGACCTTTGAAACGCCGATGCTGTTCTCGATCGGCTTCTTGATCACCTTCCTGTTGGGTGGCCTGACGGGTGTGCTGCTGGCCAGCCCACCGCTGGACTTTCATGTCACCGACAGCTATTTCGTGGTCGCGCACTTCCACTACGTGCTGTTCGGCACCATTGTGTTCGCCACCTACGCCGGCATCTACTTCTGGTTCCCCAAGATGACCGGCCGGCTGCTCGACGAGCGCCTGGGCAAGCTGCACTTCTGGCTGACCTTCATCGGCTTTCACACCACATTCCTGGTGCAGCACTGGCTGGGTGATATGGGCATGCCGCGCCGCTACGCCGACTACTTGCCGACCGACGGGTTTCAGGGCCTGAACATCGTCTCGACGGTTGGTGCCTTCATCCTGGGCGCGTCGATGTTCCCGTTCGTGTGGAATGTCTTCAAGAGCTGGCGCTACGGCGAGGTCGTGACCGTCGACGACCCGTGGGGTTACGGCAATTCGCTGGAGTGGGCCACCAGTTGCCCGCCGCCGCGGCACAACTTCACCGAGCTGCCCCGGATTCGTTCGGAGCGTCCGGCTTTCGAGCTGCACTACCCGCACATGGTGGAACGAATGCGGGCCGAGTCGCACGTGGGTGGAGCGCATGGCCATGAGGGCCACGATGTCACCAGGCTCGATGACGTCGACGTCCGTACCTAATAGCGGCAATTACGGGTGGTGAGCACTTCACCCAAGGTGTCGGTGCTGATCACCGTCACCGGCGTGGATCAGCCAGGTGTCACGTCAGCACTGTTCGAGGCGCTGTCGAGCCATGGGGTCGAGCTGCTCAACGTCGAACAGGTGGTGATCCGACGGCGCCTGACGCTCGGGGTGCTGGTGTCCTGTGCGCTGGAAGTCGCCGACAGCACCGCGCTGCGGCGCGACGTGGAGTCCGCGATCCGGGCGCTGCGTCTGGACGTGAGCATCGAGCGCAGCAACGACTTGCCGATCATGCGGCAACCGTCGACCCACACCATCTACGTGCTGGGGCGCCCGATCACGGCTCGCGCGTTCGGCGCGGTGGCCCGGGAGGCGGCGACCTTGGGCGTCAACATCGACCTCATTCGCGGCGTCTCCGATTATCCGGTCACCGGCCTGGAATTGCGGGTCTCGGTGCCGCCGGGGGCCTACAGCCGGCTGCGGACCGTCCTGACTGAGGTCGCCTCTGACGAGCGGGTCGACGTGGCGGTCGAGGCGTACAGCCTGGCGGGCCGCACCAAACGGCTCGTCGTGTTCGACGTCGATTCCACCCTGGTGCAGGGCGAAGTCATCGAGATGCTGGCGGCCCGGGCGGGGGCGGAAGGAGCGGTCGCGGCGATCACCGAGGCGGCGATGCGCGGCGAGCTGGACTTCGCGAAGTCGCTCGAGCAACGGGTGGCCACTCTGGAGGGGCTGCCCGCGACGGTGATCGACGAGGTCGCCGCTCAGCTGGAGCTGATGCCCGGCGCGCGGACCACCATCCGCACGCTGCGACGGCTGGGCTATCGCTGCGGTGTGGTCTCGGGAGGCTTCCGCCGGATCATCGAGCCGTTGGCCGAGGATCTGCTGCTCGACTACGTTGCGGCCAACGAGCTGGAGATCATTGACGGGGTGCTCACCGGCCGCGTCGTCGGCCAGATCGTTGATCGTCCTGGCAAGGCCGCGGCGCTTCGGGACTTCGCCCAAAAGTTCGGCATACCGATGGAGCAGACCGTCGCCGTCGGCGATGGCGCCAACGACATCGACATGCTGGCGGCCGCCGGGCTGGGCATCGCGTTCAACGCCAAGCCGGCGTTGCGTGAGGTCGCCGATGCGTCGCTGAGCCATCCGTACCTGGACTCCGTGCTGTTTCTGCTGGGGGTGACACGCGGTGAGATCGAGGCCGCCGACGCGGGTGACCTTGGCGTGCAACGCGTTGAGATCTCGCCCGATTAGGGGGCGAGCAGACGCAAAAGCCCCCAATTTCGCTGCCAAATGGGGGCTTTTGCGTCTGCTCGCGCAGGGGTGACCCGGCAGCCGTCGCGGCGTCGCAGTACGGCACGATGATCGGGTGCCTGAAACTGGCCCCGATGCGGTCGACCCTGATCTGCTGATCGACTTCAGACGTGTATCGCTACGTCGTGGCGGCCGCACACTGGTCGGGCCCGTGGATTGGGCGGTCGAACTCGACGAGCGTTGGGTGATCATCGGCCCGAATGGAGCCGGCAAGACGTCGCTGCTGCGCATCGCGGCGGCCGCCGAGCACCCGTCGTCGGGCGTCGCATTTGTGCTCGGTCAGCGACTGGGCCGGGTTGACATGAGCGAGCTGCGGGCGCGGATCGGGCTGAGTTCCTCGGCCTTGTCGCAGCGGATACCCGGCGATGAGCTGGTGAACGACCTCGTCGTCTCGGCCGGTTATGCCGTGTTGGGTCGCTGGCGGGAGCGCTATGACGACGTCGACTATCGGCGTGCGGTCGACATGCTGGAAAGCGTCGGCGCCGAGCATCTCGCGGAGCGCACCTACGGGACGCTTTCTGAAGGTGAGCGCAAGCGGGTGCTGATCGCCCGTTCCCTGATGACAGACCCGGAGCTGCTGCTGCTCGACGAACCCGCTGCCGCGCTTGATCTGGGCGGCCGCGAGGAACTGGTGGCCCGGTTGACTGACCTGGCAGCCGATCCCGACGCGCCCGCCATGGTGCTGGTCACCCATCACGTCGAGGAGGTACCGCCCGGCTTCAGCCATGCCCTGCTGCTGTCGGAGGGCCAGGTGGTGGCCGCGGGTTTGTTGACCGATGTGCTGACCGCCGAAAACCTGTCTGCCGCGTTCGGGCAGCGGATCGCCCTGGAAATCGTAGACGGGCGATACTTCGCCCGACGGGTCCGCGCCCGCGCAGCTCACCGGAGGCAGCTATGAGTTCACCCGGCCATCAGCCACCTCTGATACCAAGACCGGCCGCGACCGTGATGCTGGTCCGCGATGCCGAGGCCGGTTCAGGGGCCGGCATCTCTGTGTTCTTGATGCGCAGGCACTCGCGGATGGAATTCGCCGCCGGGACGATGGTGTTCCCCGGCGGTGGCGTCGACGACCGCGACCGCAACACCGATATCGCCTGGGCGGGGCCGCCGCCGCAGTGGTGGGCGCAGCGGTTCGGCGTCGAACCCGACCTGGCCGAGGCACTGGTGTGCGCCGCCGCCCGCGAGACGTTCGAAGAATCGGGGGTGCTGTTCGCCGGTCCGGCGGCCGACCCGAACGGCATTGTCGGGGACGCATCGGTGTACGGGGACTCGCGGCGCGCCCTGGCCGAAGGCACGCTGTCGTTCGCAGACTTCCTGCACCGCGAAAACCTGGTGCTTCGATCCGACCTGCTGCGACCGTGGGCCAACTGGGTCACCCCGGAGGCCGAGCGCACCCGCCGTTACGACACCTATTTCTTTGTGGGGGCTTTGCCGGCGGGTCAGCGCGCCGACGGGGAGAACGCCGAATCCGACCGTGCCGGCTGGACGACGCCGCAGGCCGCCATCGACGACTTCGAGGCCGGTCGCAACATCCTGCTACCGCCGACCTGGACACAGCTGGACTCGCTGGCAGGCCGCACCGTCGCCGACGTGTTGTCGATCGAGCGCCAGATCGTCACTGTCCAGCCGCGTTTGGAGATCGTTGATGACAACTGGGTCTTCGAGTTCTTCGACTCCGACCGCTACCACCAGGCACGCAAAGCGGGCGGATCCATGGGCTGGCCTTCATGACGGCCACCGTGAGCGAGTTCGTGCACGTCGTGGTGAGCGACGGGTCGCAGGACGCCGGCCTGGCCATGCTGCTGCTATCGCGACCGCCCACCAACGCGATGACCCGGCAGGTCTACCGCGAGATCGCCGCCGCAGCCGCCGAACTGGGGGAACGCGACGACGTTTCCGCGGTGATTCTGTTCGGCGGCCACGACATCTTCTCCGCCGGTGACGATATGCAGGAGCTGAGGACGTTGACCCCGACGGAGGCCGGCGTCGCCGCCCGGGTCCGTTGCGAGGCGATCGACGCCGTGGCGGCCATTCCCAAGCCAACCGTGGCGGCGATTACCGGATACGCATTGGGCGCCGGCCTCACCCTGGCCCTGGCGGCCGACTGGCGAGTCAGCGGTGACAACGTGAAGTTCGGGGCGACCGAGATCCTGGCCGGCCTGGTCCCCGGCGGCGGCGGAATGGCCCGCCTGACCCGTGTCGCCGGCGCGAGCAGGGCCAAGGAACTGGTGTTCAGCGGGCGCTTCTTCGGCGCTGAGGAGGCCTCGGCGCTGGGACTGATCGACGAGATGGTGGCTCCGGACAATGTGTACGACATCGCCGCCGGGTGGGCGCGCCGTTTTCTCGACGGCCCATCACATGCGTTGGCCGCCGCGAAGGCCGGTATCAATGCCGCTTTCGATGTCGTTTTAAATGACGGTCGCGATGCTGGGGGTGAGGGCGACCCAGCCAGCCGTTAGGCTGCCCTCCATGACGAGGAGTTCCAAAATCCCCGCTGACGCCGTTCCCAACCCGCATGCCACGGCCGAGCAGGTCGAGGCCGCGCGCAACGACAGCAAGCTTGCTCAGGTCCTCTACCACGACTGGGAAGCCGAGAGTTACGACGAGAAGTGGTCGATCTCGTATGACCAGCGCTGCATCGACTACGCGCGTGGCCGGTTCGACGCCATCGTGCCCGACGAGGTTCTCGCGGAGCTGCCTTACGACCGCGCCCTGGAACTGGGCTGCGGGACCGGGTTCTTCCTGCTCAACTTGATCCAGGCGGGAGTGGCCAGGCGCGGGTCGGTCACCGACCTGTCGCCCGGCATGGTGAAGGTCGCCACTCGCAATGGTCAGTCGCTGGGACTGGACATCGACGGCCGGGTGGCCGACGCCGAAGGAATCCCGTACGAGGACAACACCTTCGATCTGGTGGTGGGGCATGCCGTGCTGCATCACATTCCGGATGTGGAGCTGTCGCTGCGCGAGGTGATCCGAGTGCTGAAGCCGGGTGGCCGGTTCTTGTTCGCCGGCGAGCCGACCACCATCGGCAACGGCTACGCCCGCGCGCTGGCGGACCTGACATGGAACATCACCATCCGGGCCGTGAAGCTGCCCGGGCTGAGCGGCTGGCGGCGTCCGCAGGCCGAGATCGACGAAAACTCCCGCGCGGCGGCCCTGGAGTGGGTGGTCGACCTGCACACCTTCGAGCCGAAAGACCTGGAGCGGATGGCTACCAACGCCGGCGCCGTGCAGGTTCACACTGCCAGCGAGGAGTTCACCGCCGCGATGTTCGGCTGGCCGGTCCGGACCTTCGAAGCGACGGTGCCGCCCGGGCGGCTGGGCTGGAACTGGGCGAAGTTCGCGTTCGGTGGCTGGAAGGCGCTGAGCTGGGTGGATGCCAACGTGTGGCGGCACGTAGCACCGAAGAGCTGGTTCTACAACGTGATGGTCACCGGGGTCAAACCCTCCTGAGCAGTGTCTCCACTGGCCTCGCCTTCAGCACGGACGACGTCAGATACCTGCGGTCGCCAGAGGGTGCTGTGGCGCTGGCGGCGGTCGCTGAATTCGAGCTGACCGACGCCACCCGGGTGGCGGATATCGCCGCGGCGCGTGCCCGATTCGGCGACCGGGCGCCGGTCCTGGTGGAGACGACCCTGTTGCGCCGTCGTGCCGCAGACAAGCTGGAGCGGTTGTGTCCAGATTTTCAGGCGTCGAACTGGCTCTTCACCGACGAGGCGCTGCAGCAAGCCACGGCGGCGCCGGTCGCCCGGCACCGGGCCGGGCGGCTGGCGGCGGCTTCGCTCCGGTTGGTGCACGACGCGACCTGCTCGATCGGCACCGAATTGGCCGCATTGCGCGGCTGTGGGGTGCGAGCGCTGGGCAGCGATATCGACCCGGTGCGCCTGGCAATGGCGCGCAACAACCTGGGATCGACCGCCGAACTGTGCCGTGCCGACGCGCTGCATCCGGTGACCCGTGACGCCGTGGTCGTCGTCGACCCGGGGCGTCGCCACGGCGGGCGGCGCCGCCTGCGTCCGGACGATTATCAGCCGGGCCTTCCGCAGTTGTTGGACAGCTATCGTGACCGGCACCTCGTCGTAAAATGTGCTCCAGGAATAGATTTCGATCAAGTAAGACGCCTCGGTTTCGACGGCGAGATTGAGGTGACGTCATATCGCGGCGCGGTGCGAGAGGCGTGCCTGTGGCCGGTCGGGTTGACCGGGCCGGGTGTGCGCCGGCGGGCCAGCATTCTCGAGGAGGGTGATCAGCGCACCCAGATCACGGATACCGAACCCGACGACTGCCCGGTGCGCCCGGCAGGGAGATGGATCATCGATCCGGACGGCGCGGTGGTGCGGGCCGGGCTGGTGCGGCACTACGCGGCGCGGCATGGGCTCTGGCAACTCGACCCCGACATCGCCTACCTGTCCGGGGATCAGCTGCCGCCGGCATTCCGAGGTTTCGAGGTGATCGAACAGCTGGCGTTCGATGAGCGCCGGCTCCGCCAGGCCTTGGCGGCGCTGGACTGCGGGGCGCTGGAGATCCTGGTCCGCGGTGTCCAAGTCGACCCCGACGCGCTGCGGCGACGGTTGCGGTTGCGCGGCGGCCGGTCCTTTTCGGCGGTCATCACCCGCATGGGTTCCGGGCCCGCCAGTCACGCGGTGGTGTTCATTTGCCGGCCCCGCGATAGTGCCCAGGTACGCTGACGGCGGTTATTTTCAAGGCGCTCCGCCTTGTGGCGTGCGAGGACAATTCGACAATGCGTTTACTGATAGCGGCCGCTGTGCCGGTTTGCGCTGTTCTGTTGGCCGGGCCGGCGGCCGCAGCGCCGGCTTCGTGTGCCGGGCTCGGCGGCACCGTCGAAACGGGGCAGATGTGCCACGTGCGCGCCTCGAGCCCCACGTACATGCTCAACCTGGCGTTTCCCGCCGACTATCCCGACGAACAGGCGCTGACCGACTACATCGCGCAGAACCGCGACGGATTCGTCAGTGTCGCGCAGGGAGCCGCGCCAGGGGTCGCGCCGGGGTCCGGGGGGCGCGACCAGCCCTACCAAATGGATGCCACCACCGAACAACACAGCTCCGGTTCGCCGCCGCGCACCCGCAGCGTGGTGCTGAAGTTGTTCCAGGACCTGGGTGGGGCGCATCCGTCCAACTGGTACAAGGCGTTCAACTTCAACCTCGGTACCAGGCAGCCCATCACCTTCGACAACCTGTTCGCGCCCGGCAGCACGCCGCTGGACAGTATTTTCCCGATGGTGCAGCGCGACCTCGAACGTCAGACCGCGCTAGGTAGCGCCGTACCACCCTCGACCGGCCTCGACTCGTCCCACTACCAGAACTTCGCCATCACCGACGACCAGCTGATCTTCTATTTCGCGCAGGGTGAGATGCTGCCGGCGGTCGCCGGTCCCGTCCAAGCCGCGGTGCCGCGCAACGCCATCCCACCGCTGGCCGTCTAAAGCGGCTAGCCGGGGCCGGCCCACCGTCCTCGCCGCGAGCGTGCGTGTCTGCCCGCCGACACGCCGCAACGGCTGGCATTTTGCGCACGCTCGCGCGGGACGCCAGGAGGACGGTCGCGGTGACGTCCACCGCCCGACCGGATTGGCCGGTCATGCGGGTTCGAAGCCGTACACCTGGCCGTCGCTGGTGGTGGTCACTACCCGTCGGTCGTTGCCGACCGACACCCCGAGGGGATATCCGGTGGCCGCGGGCAGCGGATAGCTGTTGAGCGTGTGGCCGTTGGCTGGATCGAAGACCAGCAACGACATTCCCGGTGCGCCGCCTGAGACCACCGTATAGCCGACGCCGCCGCCGGCCAGACTCGTGGCCGACAAGGGGGTGACGTCGTCACGACGCCACGCCAGCTCGGCATGATCACCGGCGTCCCTGAACGCTGCCAGCCGGGTGTCGGGGCCACCGCCGGAGACGATCAGGCCCTGCGGGCTAACCGCAGGCGGTGTCTGAGCGAGGAACGCCAACGGTACCGACCACTTCACTTTCCCGTCGGCGGCGTGTAGCGCCCACAGCCGTTGGTCGCGGCCGTTGACGTAGACGGTCGATCCATCGGCGGACAGCACTGGGCTGGCGATTACACCGGCGCCGACGGCATCGCTGGTCCAATCGCGGGCAAGCAGGGGCGTCTGCCCCGGGTGGTACTTGAGCCCGACCAGCCCGGCGGCCGGTGCGCCCGGCTGCCAGACGGCGAGGACCACCGTCCCGTTGGCCGCCGCGAAGGCGGGCGCAGCCGCGACCGGGCAGCCCGGCCGGGACGGGGCGCAGTCGGCCAGACCGCGCGTGGCATCCGTGGGGTCGACGCCCTCAACCAGGTCCAAAGGACTGCCGACCACCTCGCCGCGGTGGGCGTCGAAAACCAGCACCTGCCCCAGATGCGTGCTGACGAGCAGTTGGCCCTTATCGAGAAACCTTGGGGTGGAAGGCATCCCGATCACCGGTTCGCGCCAGCGGGTCCACTGGGTGGTCGGAAAGGACAGGATCGCCCCCGGCTGGCCGACGTAGAGATTGTCGAAGCCGTCGAACAACGGACCGGCGAAGCCGCCTCCCTGGAACAGTCGCACACACCAGCGCTGCCGCCCGTTGTCACTGTTTTCCCATTCCATCAGCGAACATCCGGCCGGCGTCTGCGCATTCAGTGCGAGATAGCCGCGTGAGCTCAGCGCCGGTCCTGCCGCCAAGCTTCCTTTGACCGATCGTGTCCACCGCAGCGACAACTTGGTCGCCCCACTTGTGGGGGTGTAGCTGCTGTTGGCCGCGTCGCCGTATTGCGCGGGCCAGCCTTGCGCGGGCGCCGCGTCAACCCACGAGTCGGTGTTGCCGCAACCACTCGTCCCGACCGTCAGCCCAACCGCAAGAGCCGCCGTGAGGAAACGCCGGAGGATAGGTACATGTCGGGGACGTCGGACGCGCACGTCTTCCTTTCGCAGAGCGGCGATCGAGTACAGGTGAGGGTAGCGCGCGGCGCCTCGCGGTAGGCTCTGCGGCCATGACGAGCATGTGGGGCGCCCCGCTCCATCGGCGCTGGCGTGGAAACCGGCTTCGGGACCCGCGCCAGGCCCAATTCCTTACGCTGGCTTCGCTGAAGTGGGTGTTGCGCAACCGTGCGTACACCCCGTGGTACCTGGTGCGGTACTGGCGGTTGCTGAAGTTCAAGCTGATCAACCCGCACATCATCACTCGCGGCATGGTGTTCCTCGGCAAGGGCGTGGAGATTCACGCGACGCCCGAGTTGGCGCAGCTGGAGTTCGGCCGGTGGGTGCACATCGGGGACAAGAACACCATCCGGGCACATGAGGGCTCGCTGCGGTTCGGCGACAAGGTGGTCCTGGGGCGCGACAACGTCATCAACGCCTATCTCGACATCGAGCTGGGCGATTCGGCGCTGATGGCCGACTGGTGTTACGTCTGCGATTTCGACCACCGGATGGATGACATCAACGTGCCCATCAAGGACCAGGGCATCATCAAATCCCCAGTGCGCATCGGACCGGACACCTGGGTGGCCACGAAGGTGACGATTTTGCGTGGCACAGCCATCGGACGGGGTTGTGTGCTGGGATCGCACGCGGTGGTCCGTGGCGTCATCCCCGACTATTCGATCGCGGTCGGAGCACCGGCCAGGGTGGTAAAGAACCGGAAGTTGTCCTGGGAAACCTCGGCCGCGGAGCGCGCGGAACTGGCCGCCGCCTTGGCCGACATCGAACGCAAAAAAGCGTCCCACTAGCCGTCGCTAGGACGGCTGGTCGTCGACCTGGATGTTGAAGTTGACGGTGCCGGCGTCGACGTCGGTGACGGTGACGTTCACCCCGAACTTCTGGTTGCCGTCGGTGAGTTGGCAGCGCAGGGTCGCTCCCTCAGCGCCTTTGAGGTTGTCCGGGCACGTGACCGAATCTGGTTTGCGGCCCGCCTGCTCGGTCAGTTTGTCGCTGATGGTGTTGGCGACCTGGTTCTTGTCGACCGTTTCCACCATGTCAAACAAGACGTCGCTTCCGCTGACGCTGGTCACGGTGACGTTCACGTTGTAGGTCGCCCCCTTGACCTTCATCGCGCAGTTCAGTTGCGCGCCAACCTTGCCGAGCAGGTCGCCCGGGCACGTCACCGTGTCCGGCTTGTTCCCGGCGGCATCGGTCATCTTGGCGGTGATCTGGTTTGCGATCTGGCCCTTGTCGACCGTCTCCACCATGTCGAACTTGACGTCGCTACCGTTGACGCTGGTCACGGTCACGTTCACGCCATACGTCTGGTCTTTGACTTTCATCGTGCAGTTCACCTGGGTGCCGACCTTCGCGTCCAGGTCGCCCGGGCACGTCACCGAACTCGGCTTGTTGCCCGCGGCGTCGGTCATCTTGGTGCCGATCTGGTTCTCGACATCGCTCTTGCTCACAGCGTGCGACGATCCGACCTGAACCGAGCAGGCGCCCGCGCCGGCCGCCAGAATGGCGATAGCACCCGACGTGAGCAGCGTCCGAACGATCGAGTGAGCCATATCGCCTCCCGGGCATAGTGACAACTGTGAATCCGCTGACAATTACATGCAAGATAGCTTCAAGGGGGCGATTCGGCAAAGATCCCGCAAAGCTCATGAAGGCCAGGCTGCCCGCGCGACCGCCGTGCGGCTGGGCTACCGTACCGGAGGCGCGTCCTTCGCCGATAAGGCCGCACGAGCAAACGAATCGGGAGTGGAGGATGAGCCGGATGAACAGGCCGATGATCGCGATTTTTGGCGTGGCGACACTGGGTGCGTTGCTTCCCGCCTGTAGCAGCAATTCGCATACCGCATCCCCCTCATCGACGGCCGCAAGTTCGTCAGCCGCAGCGTCCTCAGCGAGCACGGCTACATCGACATCGGCAGCGGCCGCGCCCACCGACTACACCAACCTGCTGGTTCAGGGCAGCGACATCAGCGGTGCGCCGCCAAACGTCTTCACCACGGTGGACCCGCCCATGGCGAATCCCGGCGGGTTGGTCGGGGCCGCGGTGCAATTCAAAAACCAAGACGACACCAACCGGATCGGCGACACCGTCCTCATCCTGCCGGACGCCGGCGGTGCGACGACGGCGTTGAACGGCTCGCTGGCGTCGGTCGGCAGCTCGGTTGTCGGTGGAAGCCCGCAACCTTTCCCGGTGGGCGGCGGGGGACAGCTGGTTGCGGGGACGTCGCCGGACAAGTCCAAGGCGGTGACCGTCTTGCTGTTCACTGAGGGCAAGGCGTTCGTCACGCTGGAATTCGACAGCGCCCTCAACGACCCCGTGCCGCCCGATTTCGCGCAAACCGTCGCTGCGCAGCAGGACGCCGCTATCAAGAAGAATTTGCCCAGCTAGGCGCGTCAGCGCAGGCTCTGATAGCGGCGCAGCGCTTCGGCCCGCTCGGCGCCGTGGTCGACGATCGGTGCTGGATATCCCTGCGGCCGTTCACCTTTCCGCAAATAGATATCGTCGGTGTCGTTCAACTCTGGGATCCAGCGCCTGATGTAGTCACCCGAGGGATCGAATTTCTCGGCCTGTGTGGTTGGGTTGAACACCCGGAAGTACGGCGCGGCGTCTGTGCCGCATCCCGCGCACCACTGCCATCCGTGCTGGTTGCTGGCCATGTCGCCGTCGACCAGTTGATCCAGGAACCATTCGGCGCCCCACTGCCATGGCAGATGAAGGTCCTTCACCAGAAACGACGCGACGATCATCCGCACCCGGTTGTGCATGAAGCCGGTCTCGCGCAGTTGACGCATCCCGGCGTCGACCAGTGGGAACCCGGTTTCGCCGCCCTTCCAGGACTCGAAGCGTCGTTTCGCTTCGGCTCCGGAGTCGGTTTGGATGGCGTCGAAATTGCCGTTCCAGTTGCGCCATACGCTGGCCGGCCAGTTATGCAGCACATCGGCGTAAAAATCCCGAAACGCCAACTCCCGCAAATACGTTTGTGCTCCGACGCCGCGCAAATCGAGGTCGGCGACCATGGTACGGGGATGGATGGTGCCAAACTTCAGATGCGCCGACATCGCGCTGGTTCCGTCGAGGTCGGGCCTGTCGCGGTCCTCGCGGTAGCGTTTCAAGCCGCCTTCGACGAACGACTTCCATCGCTTTAGCGCCGCCGCCTCACCGGCAGCAAGGTCAAGCGCGGGACCGGGATCGGGGATTGTGCATTGTCTGATCCGCAGCTGTGAGGGATCGATCCAGCGCGCTGAATCAATGCCCGATCGAGCCGGCGCCCGCCAGCCGGCGTCGCGCCAGCTACGGAAAAACGGTGTGAATACCTGGTAGGGGGAGCCGTCCTTTTTGGCGACGCGCCCGGGTGAAACCAGATACGGGGATCCCGTCGCTACCAACGGCACCGAATCCAGCGCGGCACGCACGCGTTCATCGCGGCGCTGTCCGAACGGTGCGAAATCGTGTGAGATGTGTACCGACGATGCGCCGATCGTCTTGGCAATGCGCGGAATATCCGTTTCGGGCCTGCCGCGGGTCACGAGTAGTCGGCCATCCAGGTCGTCTCGCAGCTGCCGCAACGAGTCGCCCAAGAACTGCAGCCGGCGCCGGCCCGCCGAAGCCTCCAGCCGCGGATCGAGCACAAAGCAGGCGAGCACGTCCTCCTGACCGGCCGCACCGGATGCGGCTGCCAGCGCGGGGTGATCGCCCAACCGCAGGTCGCGGCGAAACCACAACAGTGCGGTCATGACTCGATGCTCTCGCGCTCAGCGATTGAGCCGCCAGATATGGGTGGACAGCGCGGTGGCGAAGGTGCACCAGAGCGGGTAGGGCAGCAGCGCCAGTCCCGCTCGGGTGTCGGCCTCGGCGGTCCGCCGGACCAGATCGGCACTGCTGGCCGCCAATGCTGCGGCGCCGAGCGCGGACGCACCGAGTTTGTGGTACCGGAAGAAAATCCAACTCCACCCGGCGTTGAGCAACAGGTTGACGCCCAACGCGGCGATGTATCGGTTTGCCTCGTCGTGCTGTCCGGTCGCACGAAACCGGTCGATGGCCACCGCGGAGGTGGCTGCGATGTCGCCGTAGAGGGCGGTCCACGCCACCGGGAACGCCGCGCGGGGCGGTTGGTACGCCGGCTTGCGCAGCCGCGAGTACCAGGACTGAACGCGGGCCGGGCTGGCGATGCTTCCGATGCCGGCCGCCGCGGCGACGGTGAGCGAGGTCGCCGCCAGTGTCGATCTATTCACAGTTGTCCTCCGTTGTTGGGGTCGGCGGGGTTGCGCGGCCACCAGATGCGGTCACCGATGAGGGCGAACAGCGCTGGGATGACCAGTGTTCGCACGATGAAGGTGTCGAGCAGAATGCCCAGGCCGACGATGATGCCCAGTTGTGCCATTACGATCAGTGGCAACACCCCAAGCACGCAGAATACTGCGGCTAAAACGATTCCCGCGCTGGTGATTACGCCGCCAGTGGCCGACACCGCGCGGATCATGCCGTCGCGGGCGCCGCGCTGCACGGCTTCCTCGCGCGCGCGGGTGACAAGAAAGATGGTGTAGTCCACACCCAGGGCGGCCAGAAACAGGAAGGCAAGTAGCGGGGTGCTGTTGTCCAGGGCCGGAAACCCGAAGACGTGCAGGCTGGCCCAGCTGCCGAGCCCGAGTGCGGCCAACGCGCCGAGAATGGTCGCGGCCAAGAGGGCCGGGGGCGCAAGGGCTGAACGTAGCAGCGCATAGAGAACCAGCAGGATCACCGCCAAAATCGCCGGAATCAGCAACGTTCGATCGTGGGTGGCCGCATTACGGACGTCGAGCGCTTGTGCATCGGGGCCGCCCACCAGAGCGCCAGGGGAGACGCTCGTCGTTGAATGTCTCAGTGCTGCAATTATTTTGAATGATTGGTTCGATGATGGCGGGGCGTCGATCACCACAGACCACTTTGACCAATTCGTCGATCCAATGACCGCCTGGCCGGATTCGGTCGCCGAGATCACACCCGGGGTCGCGCCGATGGTCTGCTGCACCTGTGGTGCCTGTGCTGTGGGGGCGATAACCATCGTGGGATCGGTCAGGCCGGCGGGAAAATGCGCCGCCACGATCTGGTAGCCGGACACCGATTCCGCTCGGACCCGAAACTGCTCGGTCTGCGTCAGTCCGATTCGAGTTCCCATCAGCCCGCTTGCGAGGACCGCCAGGGCCGCGACCGCGACAGCTGCGACGAGTGCGGGACGGCGGGCCACCCACTCGGCGACCCGGTGCCATGCACCGGAATCGAGAGCCGTGCCGTCATCGGGGCGCGGGATGAAGGGCCAAAACAGCCACCGTCCGCACACTGCCAACAGCGGCGGAAGTACCAGCAGGACCGACGCCGCCGCAACGATCAGTCCACACGCCGCCAGCCCACCCAGACTGCGGGTACTGGGGGTGGAAGCGAAGACCAGCGTGAGCAACGCCAGCACTACAGTGGCGTTGCTGGCAAGGATTGCCGGCCCGGCCGTGCGCACCGCGCGGCGCAGGGCGTCTCGATGTTCGGTATGGCTCCGGAGTTCTTGCCGATAGCGAGAAATCAACAGCAGCGCGTAATTGGTGCCGGCGCCGAACACCAGCACGCTGGTGATCCCAGAGGTCTCGCCGTCAAAGCTCAGCCCGGTCAGCGACGCCACCGCGGTGCCCACCGATGCCGAGATCCGATCGGCGAATGCGATAACCAGCAGCGGTGTCAGCCACAGCACCGGTGAGCGGTAGGTCGCGATCAGCAGCAGCGCCACGACCGACGCCGTCACCGCCAGCAAGGTGACGTTGGCGTCGGTGAACGCGTTGGCGATATCGGCGCCGAACGCCGGCCCTCCAGTGAGATGGGCCACAAGGCCCATGGGTAACCCGTTGCCGGCGGCGGTGCGCAGCGCGGCGACCATGTCGTTGAGGCGCAGACCGGACGTGTCGGCACTGATCAGCACTACCCCGATGGCCGCCCTGCCGTCGGCCGACACCAGCACCGGTGGGTTAACGGCGCCCGGTTGGTCGGGCTTTGTGAGGGCCCGCGTCCGGTCGCGTGCTTCGTTGGCGGCGTTCACGTCGGCAGAGTTCAGGACTGCGCCGTCGGCACGGCTGACCACGACGATCAACGGAGCTTGGTTGCCCCCAGGAAACTGGCGCGCAAGCGCGTCGACTTGTGCGGAATCCGAGCCGACAGGCATCGGCAGCGGCGCCGTGTCGGCGGCGGGGTTGCCGCCGATCAGCACCATGAAGCCGATACCGAGCAGCACGACGCCCAACCCGAGCAGCCAGGAACGTCTGCCCGTGACAGTCGCTGCGACACGGTCCCACCCCACGACGCCAAGCCTTTCAATTAATGAAACATCAACCAAGTTAACTATTAGCTTATGCGAGCGGCCTAGCGCGCCGACGTGGGGTTTCGGCGGCTGGGCCCTAGTGTGTTGTCGATTCGGAACGCTCGACGCGAAGCTCGTCCTCAAATGTTGACATCGCGTCGATCATCGCCGTAAAAACCCGGTGAGCAGCAGTGAGGTCGTAGTCGTCCAGGTCTTTCAGTGTCGAGTGGAGATGCGCGCTGAGTGGAGTGAAGAAGGCGCGCGCCACGTTCATCCCGTGATCCTCGTAGCGCAGCAACCACTTGCGTCGGTCGTCGGGGTCGGCTTCGCGCCGAATGTGGCCCGAGTCGATCATCCGGTCGACCAGGTAGGTGATTGCGGCGGCCGACATGTCGACACGCTGCCGCAGCTGCGCCAAAGTCAAAGGCTTTCCGGCGGTTTCGGCCACCATGATGTGCAACAACGCCTGGAAGTCGCCGTTGCTGACCTCATGGATACGGGCAAAGTGACGGCCGATGCGATCGGACTGTGACGTGATTGCGCGCAAGTCAGTACCCAAAGTCCGCTCCAGCTCACGGCGGGGCGTTGTGTCCTGATCTTGGCGCTTCGTCACATAATCGCATCCTTAGGCAGATACACCGACCAGCGTACGGCTAACCTATGCGAGGTTAAATCAAGGGGCGCCCTTGAGCCAGGACCCGACGAAGTTTTGCGCTACTTGGCGACGTCCCCATGGCCGCACACCGGGAAGTTGTTCTTAGCAAGGCTCGCTCCTGCCAACGCGTGGTAGCCATTTCCTTACCGCGTTCTTAGTGTTCACAGGCGTTTGGCCTGTTTGAGACGTCAGCCTGTGGGTATTCACGGTTGAGTCGGATGGCAATGCAGCCGCCCGGAATCAGTCTTCGGAATCACCCTCAGCAAGCGGGACGGGCGCCGGCGGGCAAGCCGAGGCCAACTTCTCAGCACTGATCGCCATCCGAGAGGAACACAATGCGTCCGAACACCACATCAGCATTGTTGCGGCAGTTGGGCATTCAGCATGACTCAGCGCTGGACCAACGTCCGGTGCTGGCCAAATGGCTTGAGCGCAATACCGCGACCCCGGAGTTGAAGCTGAGTCTGCGCGCCAACGGCTATGGAATCTTTTTGCTGCCTCGCCCGCTGCGCTGTTCGCCCCTACGCTAGGTCGGCGTGGGAAGTCGTCTAGACGTCCCCCTCTCGGGGGCCGGCACAGCAGGTTCTGCTCTGCCATTCTGGCTGCGAGGGGGCGGCCACCGGGTCACCGTGCTGGAACGAGCCCCTCAGCTGCGTGCAGCGGGGCAAAACGTGGAGGTCCGCAGCCCTGGCCGTGAGGTGCTGCGCCAGATGGGCACGGAAGATGTTGCGCTGGAACAGAAGACCGCAACTGCGGTGTCTGTTGCGGGATCACGTCCGGCGAAAGGAAGCCGCCCGGCGATGGCCGTCAATGCCCTCGACATCGGGCACCCTGCCCCGCTACAAACTGCCCGACGGCTGACGGTCCGCACTACGCCCCAGCAGGTGGCGCAGGGCTTGTTCGAGGTCAGGTTGCCGGAACCGGTGCCCCGCCTGAATCAGCTTGCCGGGGAGCACTCTTTGACTGGCGCAGGCCAGTTCGCGAGCGCCCTGTGCGCCCAGCAATATCCGCGGCCCCAATGACGGCACCGGCAATAGCGCGGGCCGGTGCAACACGTGGGCGAGAATTCGGGTGTATTCGCTATTGCGGACCGGTTGCGGGGCAACGGCGTTCACCGGTCCAGACAGCGCAGTGTCCCACAGCGCGCGGTGATACACGTCGATCAGGTCGTCGATGCCGATCCAGGACAGCCATTGTCGGCCGTCGCCGAGCCGGCCACCCAGACCGGCGCTGAACAGGGGACGCATCAGCTTTAACGTGCCGCCGCGCGGCGATTGGACGATGCCGGTGCGCACCCGCACCACCCGAACCCCGGCCTGATCAGCCGGTGCGGTGGCGTCCTCCCAGTCGGCGACGACGTCGGCCAAAAACCCGTCTCCGCGACCGCTGTCCTCAAAGAGGGTTTCGTCCCCGCGGTTGGATCCGTAGTAGCCGACCGCCGAGGCCGAGATCAGTAGGCCGGGCCGGCCGGCGGTCTTCGCCAGGAGTTCGGCGAGCCGGCGGGTCGGGCCGATTCTGCTGCTGCGGATGGCATTTCGATGGTCATCGGTGAACCTGCCGGCGATTGAGGCGCCGGCCAAATGAATCACCGCGTCGACTCCGGTGAACAGGTCTGGGGCGGGCGCGTCGGGGTCCCACCGGCGCTCATCGGAGATTTTCGCGGGCCGGCGGACCAACGCGATGACACGGTGGCCACCGGTGCGCAGAAACGCGGTCAACGCCGAACCGACCAGTCCCGACGACCCCGTGACGGCGATCGTCGAAGGACCCAGGCCATGCTGGGCCGCCAGTCGATGTGCGGCTAAATCGTCGGCGAGCTGGCGGTGCCGGTAAACGAACATCGGGCGCAATGCCGCCGCAGGTACCGGCGTTTCCACCCGGTCGATGACGCGGGTCCTGTTATCGCCGACGTCCTCGAAGTCGTGGGTGTGCCGCCACCGCACGGCTACGCGTGCCGGCAGGGAGGCCAGGCCACCGGTCCCGATGGTGTCGACGAAACGACGCGGTGGGTCGTAGCCGTCCGGCTGGTGGACGGCGACCCACCGCAGTCCGCCGGGGAGCGCGAGCTCGGCTCGCCCGTCCTTGAGGGAGGTGGCCTCGGTGATCACCCGCAGGGGTGACCAGGGCGGTGACAGTCGATTGAACGCGCCCGGTCTGGCATGCCAGTCGAACACCTCGTCGCGCGGCGCGTCGACCACGCTGGAATATTCAATACCCATCGCTCGACGTTACCGGTGGAAGCGTCCGCCTAGGGGCACAGTGGTGTGCATGAGTGTTCTCGGTGGAATGCGTTCGGTTTTCGACACCGTTCTGGATCGGGCGGTCGTCCCCGGCTACAGCAGCGTTGGCTATCGACTCCGGCAATTGGGCTGGGCGGACGATCCGGAGCCGGACGCATTGAAAGGTCGGACGGTGCTGGTCACCGGCGCGAATCGCGGCATCGGCAAGGCGATCGCCGCGGGATTGGCCCGGCTGGGCGCAACCGTTTTATTGACCGTGCGCGACAGGGAGAGCGGTGAGCGGGCCCGGGAGGAGATCGTGGCGGCGGACTCGGGGGCCGACGTGCAGGTGGAGGTGTGCGATGTGTCCGACTTGGGGGCTATCCGCGCCTTCGCCGCCGACCTGACCAGCCGGGTGCCGACGTTGGACGTGCTCATCCACAACGCCGGGGTGCTGCCGGCCACCCGTACCGAAACCGGCGAGGGGCACGAAGTCACCTTGGCCACCCACGTGCTGGGTCCGGTATTGCTAACCGAGTGTCTGCTGCCGATCTTGGCCAGATCCGACGATCCGCGAGTGATCCTGATGTCCTCGGGCGGGATGTACACCCAAGCACTGCCGGCCGACGACCCCGAATACCGCGCGGGGCGATATAGCGGCGCCACCGCCTACGCGCGAACCAAACGGATACAGGTGGCGCTCACCCCAATCTTGGCCCGCCGCTGGGCAGCCCAACACGTCAGGGTGTACTCCATGCATCCCGGGTGGGCCGATACTCCCGGGGTGGCCGCGTCGCTTCCGGGGTTTCGGCGCCTTACCGGCCCGATATTGCGAACACCTGAACAGGGAGCCGACACCGCCGTGTGGCTCGCCGCGACCAACCCGGCACAGCCAACCGGCCGGTTTTGGCACGACCGGCGACCCCGTGGGGAGCACTACCTGCCGCTGACTCACTATGACGACCGTGACCTCGAGGTGGTCTGGCGGTACTGCGCCGAGGCGATCGGTATCGAAAATCCCTGAGAGCTAGCGGTCCGGCAGTGCGTGCTCGACGATGGGCAGCCGTGGCTGCGGTTGCCGCACGCGGCGTTTGGCCGACAGGTACACCTGCGCGGTCTCCTTGGCCACCGTGTGCCAATCGAAGTCCGAGGTGAGCCGCTCGCGCGCCGCCCGAGCGCGCCGCTGCGCGGCCTCCGGGTCGTCGAGCACGCTGCGCACCGCCGACGCCAGTCCAGACACGTCGCACGGCGGACATGACACGCCCGTCTGCCCGTTGATCACCGCCTCGCCCAGACCGCCGATGTTCGACGTCACCAACGGCGTGCCGGCCGCGGCGGCCTCCAGGGCGGCGAGCCCGAACGGTTCGTAGTGACTGGGTAGCACCGCGGCGTCCGCCCGATGCAGCGCCGCCAGCAGGTCGTCGTGGCCGAGGTGTCCGGCGAACCGAGTCGCCTTGAGTACCCGGTGCTTACGCGCTTGCTCGACGAGCCAGTCCTGCTGAGTGCCCTCCCCGGCGATGGTCAGCGTGGTGCCCGGGTTGGTGCGTCGGATCCGCGGCAGGGCGGCGATGAGGTCGTGCACACCCTTCTCGTATTCCAGCCGCCCGACGTAGAGCAGCTCGGCCGGCCCGGTGCGCGGGCGCCGTTCCGCGAACGGCCAACGCGCCGCATCGATTCCGTTGCGGATCACGATTGTCTCGGCCAGACCGGGGCCGAACAGTTCGGTGATCTCGTCGCTCATCGACGCCGAACAGGTGATAAGCGAATCGGAGTCCCGCACCAGCCACGACTCCACCGCGTGTACCTGGCGGCTGATCGTCCCGGAAACCCAGCCGGAATGCCGGCCGGCCTCGGTCGCGTGAATGGTGGAAACGATTGGTACGTCATAGAATTGGGCCAGCGCCACAGCTGGGTGAGCTACCAGCCAGTCGTGCGCGTGTACCACGTCGGGATGCCAGGATCGGTCGGTGCCGAGTTTCTTGAGGGGCAGCCCCGCGCGGATCATCGAGTGACCCATCGCCAGGGTCCAGGCCATCATGTCCTTGGCGAAGGTGAACTCGTGCGGATCCTGTGCGGCCGCGATTACCCGGACACCCCCGTTGACCTCGTCGGAGGACGGATGCGTGCTGGGATCCGTGCCCGTCGGGCGCCGTGATAGGACCACGACGTCGTGGCCGGCCGCGGCCAGCGCAGTCGACAGGTGATGCACATGCCGGCCGAGCCCGCCGATCACCACAGGCGGGTACTCCCACGACACCATCAGGATCTTCATGCCCGGCCACGCCCCACGGTCGCGGGTGTACACAAAATGCCGTCCGCGGCGGCGTGTCGCTGTGCAGACACGCACGCTCGCGGGGGGAAGGAGGACTTCATCGGGGCAGCCGCCGCGCGTCCAGAGCGCCGAACAGACCGTCGGCCCGGTTCCAGCCGTCCGCCAGCCGCTGCGCACTGTCGCGACGGCCCGACGCCAGCGCTCCGGCGATTTCGCGGGTGGCGTGGGCGTGCAGGTGAGCGCGGTAACGGGCGTACTCGGCGGCGGAATCCTTGCTCACCATGAATGGCCAGTCGCTGGACACGGTGAGCAGGGTCTCGCGCATGATCTGATCGGCAACGTGATCGCGGGGGACCGGCCCGTCCAGCGACGTCGTCGGCTCCAGCGCCTTGTCGACCGCGCTCAGCGCGGTGTCGACCACTTCGTTGTTGAGCTGGACCAGATCGGCCACCTTGTCGCCGGACCACACCTGCCAGTCTTTGCCGGAGCCCCACGAGCTGGGCGGCAGCGCGACCGGTTGGCCGACGAATCCTTGGTCGATGGCGTCGCTCAGCGTGCCTACCTGCACCCCGGCTTCGGGCAATGCCCGCAGCACGCGTTGCAGCCAGGTCGGCCCCTCGTACCACCAGTGGCCGAACAGCTCGGTGTCGAAGGCGGCGACCACGTGAGCGGGTCGCCCGATGCGCTCGGACTCGGAGAGCAGTCGATTACGCACCACGCCGACGAAGTCGGCGACGTGGCCGTCGACCGCGTAGTCGGCTCGGTCGGGGTCGTAGGGCGCCTTGGCTTCCGACGGCACGTTGCGACCGGTGACCCTGGCCGGTTTGAGCCCGGTCAGGTGGTCGTAGGTGTGGAAATCGCGATACGCGGCATGCCCGGGGTAGCCCGACTTGGGCGACCACACCCGATAGCTGATCTGCAGGTCGCGCCCGAACACAACCACATCGGTGTCGCCGACCGGCCGGCCCAGCGCGGTGTCGCCGCGTAACGACGGGCCGTCAACCATGAAATGCGTGACGCCGGCGCTGGCGTAGTCGTGTTCCATACCCGGGGCGTAGGCGCATTCGGGTGCCCAGATCCCAGTCGGGCCCTGTCCTTTGGGCGCCCCTAGGCGCAGCTGTGCGTCGGCCAGGCCTTCGCGTAACGCGAACTCACGCAGCCGCGGCGCCAGCAGTGGCTGGAACGGGTGGGCCAGCGGGCCGCCGAGCAGCTCCACCGTGCCGGCGTCGACCAGGCTGCGCAGCAGCGGACTGCCGCCGTGCCGCCACAGGGTGGCGAAGTCGTCGAGTGCCTGATCGGCCTCTGCGGATTCGCGAACTCCGAAGGCTCGCAACGCTTCCGGCGTGCATGACTGGTAGTTGACCGATTTCGATTCGGGGACCGACCGCACGCTGGCGGCTTCGGCCGCGCGCAGCCGCCAGTTGGCCAGCCAATGATGCATGCCGTCGAGGCAATACGGGTCGTCCAGCTGCGCGTTGACCACCGGAGTGACCCCGAGGGTGATCAGCCGGTGCCGATCCTCGTCGGCCAGGGTGCGCAACACCCGCAACAACGGCAGGTAGGCCGCCGCCCACGACTGGTAGAGCCATTCCTCGCCGACCGGCCAGCGTCCGTGGTGGGCCAGCCATGGCAGGTGGGTGTGCAGAACCAGGCTGAACAGACCGGGTACCCGGTCTCCCCCCGAATTCATGGCGTTCACCGACGCACCGCGACCGCGATGAGGTCCAGGCTGTCATCTATATCCCGCATATGACTGCCACTGCCGGCCTCGACGATCTCGAAGTCGTCGGTGGTGACCGCGGCGACATCTCCCATGAGCTCAGGCGGCCATGGTGCGGCGGCCAATGCGTGCGCGATCTGCGCGTCGATGATCGAACCACCGTGGCGGGCATCCATTTCCCGCAGGCGCGGGCCGTGGAACAGGCCGCTCATCGACACCTCGGCGAAACCGGTGTCGAGCAGCAGCTTCGTTAGTTCGTCGGCGTTGAGTTCACGCGTGTGAAACGGGTTGATCGGGGTGTCGCGGCCCGGTGAGAAGGTGATCCGGTTGGGGGTGGAAACCATCAGCAAACCCGAGGGACGCAGCACTCGGGCACACTCGCTGACGAACTGGGCCTGGTCCCAAAGGTGCTCGATGACCTGGAAGTTGACCACGACATCCACCGACGCGTCGGGCAGCGGCAAGGCGGCCAGGTTGGCCTGCATGACCTGCACCCTGGCGTAGCGGTCACGCACATGGGCCACCGCGGTCTCGTCGTAGTCCACCGCGACCACCCGGCGCGCGACACCGGCGATCAGGTCGGCACCGTAACCTTCGCCACATCCGGCCTCGAGTACGTCGCGGCCCGCGCAGCGCGGCGCCAGGCGCTGGTACACGACTTGGTGCCGGCGAAACCAGTAATTCTCGATGTCCAGATCGGGGATGGTGCGCTCGCCCGTCAGCGTCAACACCGCTCGGGGCCCTGCTGAGGGCCCCGGCGAGGTGTCGTCGGGGACGCGGTGGGGAACCTCGGGGACGAATGCGCTCATTGAATAGGCAGGCTAACGCGTAGTGTCCGATTCGCGAACCGGGCGTGAGGGTACCCCTGCTTCTGGCGGAGAGACAGGCGAAAGAACCTGCACTACGACCCGCTATGGTGTGAGGGCGGACCGCACAAAGTTACCCACTAGTAACATGCGCTGTGCGGTGCCGAAATACAAGACCGAGGTTCCGCAGTGCTGGGCTAGTCCTAAGCTGCGGGACTCCCTTCGAGGAGGACGAACCACACTCATGACGAACATCGTGGTCCTGATCAAGCAGGTCCCAGACACTTGGTCGGAGCGCAAGCTGACCGACGGCGATTACACCCTGGACCGCGGGGCCGCCGATGCGGTGCTGGACGAGATCAACGAGCGTGCCGTGGAAGAGGCGCTGCAGATCAGGGAGAAAGAGGCCGCCGACGGCGTCGAGGGGTCGGTGACCGTCCTGACCGCCGGACCCGAGCGCGCGACCGAGGCGATCCGCAAGGCGCTGTCGATGGGCGCGGACAAGGCCGTTCACCTGAAGGACGACGGCCTGCACGGCTCGGACGTCATCCAGACCGGATGGGCGCTCGCGCGCGCGCTGGGCACCATCGAAGGCACCGAGCTGGTCATCGCCGGCAACGAAGCAACTGACGGCTCCGGCGGTGCGGTGCCGGCCATCATCGCCGAGTACCTGGGCCTGCCGCAGCTGACCCACCTGCGCAAATTGTCGCTTGAGGGCGGCAAGGTCACCGGCGAACGCGAAACCGACGACGGCTTATTCACGCTCGAAGCGACACTGCCCGCGGTGGTCAGCGTCACCGAGAAGATGAACGAGCCGCGCTTTCCGTCCTTCAAAGGCATCATGGCCGCCAAGAAGAAAGAGGTCACGGTGCTGACCCTGGCCGATATCGGCGTCGAGGCTGACGAGGTCGGGCTCGCCAACGCCGGTTCGACCGTGCTGTCGTCGACGCCGAAGCCGGCCAAGACCGCAGGTGAGAAGGTCGCCGACGAGGGCGAGGGCGGGAACGAGATCGTGAAGTACCTGGTGGGCCAGAAAATCATCTGAACGACCTGACCAACCACCCCGACCATTTCCAGACTTACGGAAGAGCGATAACCCATGGCTGAAGTACTGGTGCTCGTCGAGCACGCCGAAGGCGCAGTGAAGAAGGTCAGCGCCGAATTGATCACCGCCGCCCGGGCGCTGGGCGAACCGTCCGCCGTCGTCGTCGGTGCCCCAGGGACGGCCGCGCCCCTGGTGGACGCGCTGAAGGAGGCAGGCGCCGCCAAGATCTACGTCGCCGAGTCCGATTCCGCCGACAAATACCTGATCACTCCGGTGGTTGACGTGCTGGCCGCGCTGGTCGAGTCGGCGGCTCCGGCCGCCGTTCTGCTGGCCGCCACTGCCGACGGCAAGGAGATCGCCGGACGGCTCGCGGCCCGGATCGGATCCGGCCTGCTGGTCGACGTGGTCGAGGTGAAAGAGGGCGGCATAGGCGTGCACTCCATCTTCGGTGGCGCTTTCACGGTCGATGCGCAGGCCAACGGCGACACCCCGGTGATCACCGTGCGTGCCGGTGCCGTCGAGGCCGAACCGGCCGCCGGCGCCGGTGAGCAGGTCAGCGTCGAGGTGCCCGCTCCCGCCGAGAACGCCACCAAGATCACCGCCCGCGAACCCGCGGTCGCCGGCGACCGCCCAGAGCTGACTGAGGCCACCATCGTGGTCTCCGGTGGCCGCGGCGTCGGCAGCGCGGAGAACTTCAGCGTGGTCGAAGCACTGGCCGACTCGCTCGGGGCCGCTGTCGGCGCTTCGCGTGCGGCGGTGGACTCCGGCTACTACCCCGGCCAGTTCCAGGTCGGCCAGACCGGCAAGACGGTATCGCCGCAGCTCTACATCGCGCTGGGCATCTCCGGGGCCATCCAGCACCGGGCGGGGATGCAGACCTCGAAGACCATCGTCGCGGTGAACAAGGACGAAGAGGCGCCCATCTTCGAGATCGCCGACTACGGCGTGGTGGGTGACCTATTCAAGGTCGCTCCGCAGCTGACCGACGCCGTCAAGGCCCGCAAAGGCTGACATTTCGGCGCGAGCAGACGCGAAAGCCCCCCA
>Ga0302196_10000877_pt1 | contig 28510 bp, 22 predicted proteins | sample II_Bog_N1_3_FD_198794 | JGI IMG/M metagenome (GOLD analysis project Ga0302196, IMG submission 198794) | Peat permafrost microbial communities from Stordalen Mire near Abisko, Sweden - II_Bog_N1_3 | ecosystem: Environmental > Terrestrial > Soil > Wetlands > Peat | place: Sweden: Abisko...
CCACCTGCATCGTGGCGATCGTGGCCTTCAGGGAGCACCACATGTTCAACGGCATCAAGCACGTGGTCATCCCGGTGTTCGGGCTCCTCGCGAACCTGGCCTGCATGCTGTTCTACCTCATCGGGCCGTTCTCGGTGGCAGGAATGAGCTGGCACGAGTCCTACATCGCCCTCGGCGCGTCGGCGGTCTGGGGCATCTACGGCTGGATCTACTTCTCCTCGGGCAGCAAGAAGAAGGGCAAGCCGATCATTCTCACCGCAAAGCCTGCGGTTTGATTTGACCTGACGCCAGCGCCCTAAAATCCTCGGCTCCGCTCGCGCCCCCGGCGCGGCGGAGCCTTGTTTTTTCCCGGCCCGTCCGCCACCTCCGGAGGCATCAACCGAAACCACTCCACCATGCGACTGCGCTACGCCCGTCTCTCCACCACCGGCCCGGTCAGGCCGCACAATGAGGACTGGCTGGATTTCTGGGAGTCGCCCGACCCGCTGGTCCGGGAAAAACAGGGCAGCGTGGCGATCCTGGCGGACGGCGTCGGCGGCCACGAACACGGCGAGGTGGCCAGCCACATGGCGGTGGACGAGGCGATCAGGGTCTTCAAGGAGGCCCCCGCCGACACCAAGGCCTACGAACTGCTGCGGCAGATGTTCGCGACGGCATGCGCGCGCGTCTACGACACGGCCGTCGTCCAGTACAAGGGCCGGCTCATGGCGACGACGCTGGTGGCGTCCATCTTCAGGGACCGCACCGTCTGCATCGCCCACGTGGGCGATTCCCGGGCCTATTTCATCCGCCAGAAGACCATCAGGCGCATGACAAAGGACCATATCGCAACCGCGCTTCCCGTGAAGCTGGGCCTGATGCTCGAGCGCCAGGCGATGGCCAGCCCCCAGCGGAGCCAACTCACCCGCACCGTGGGCGGCGAGCCGTTCTGCCAGCCGGAGTTCACCACCCAGTTCCTCCAGCACGGCGACTTCATCCTCCACTGCACCGATGGGCTGCATGCGTACGTCCTCGACGAGGAGATGAGGGAGATCGTTTCGCGCAACCATCCCTACGACGCGTGCAAGGAACTGGTCGCCCTCGCCGAGAAGCGCGGGAGCGACGACAACATTTCCCTGCAGATGATCGAGATCCGAGACTGGGAGAAGGTCGAGCAGGCAGCCTCCAGCAGGTCGGCCACCATCAGCCCCGGGCTCACGGAAAAGAAGCAGACGTCCGGATTAGCGCAGGCGGCGGCCTCGTCGTCGTCGACGGTCAAGGCCGGGGGCGGCGACATGGCCCCCGGCATGCTGCTGGACGGGCGCTTCGAGCTCACGGATCTCGTCGCTAGAAGCAACATGGCCTCGATCTTCAAGGCCAACGACCGGCAAACCGGGGAGAGCGTGGCGCTCAAGGTGCCGCTCATGGCCCTGGAGAGCGACATCGCCGGCTTTGAGCGTTTCAACCGGGAGGAGGAGATCGGGGCACGGCTCAACCATCCCGCCATCCTCAAGGTCATCAAGGTCGAGCAACAGAAAAGCCGCCCCTACCTCGTGATGGAATTCCTCGACGGCAAGACCCTCGCCGAGGTGCTCGCCAAGGAAAAGCCGGTGCCGGAGGCCGATGCGACCAGCTACGCCAGCCGGATCTGCGAGGCTCTCGACTACCTCCATGCCAACGGGATCGTCCATCGCGACCTGAAGCCCCAGAACATCATGGTCTGCCGCGACGGAAGCCTCAGGCTCTTCGACTTCGGCATCGCGCGGGTGGAGCGCGCCCGCCGCCTGACCTTCGTCGGGCTGACCCCCACGCTCGGGACGCCGGACTACATCTCGCCGGAGCAGGTGAAGGGCAAGCGGGGCGACCACCGCAGCGACATCTACAGCCTCGGCGCAATGCTGTACGAGATGGTGACGGGGGTGACCCCCTTCGAGGGGGAGAGCCCCTACGTCATCATGAACGCCCGGGTGACGGGCGACCCTCCGGCCCCGCGCACGATCCGCCCCGAGGTCTCGCCCGCCATCGAGGAGATCATTCTCCACGCGCTCGAGCGCGATCCAAAGCTGCGCTACGAGAGCGCGGGGGCGATGAAAAAGGACCTCGACAATCCCGGGCTCGTGGAGATCACCGACCGCGCGCATCGGCTTCGGGCCCCCCAGCCCTGGAGCGGAAAACGCTCCAAGTGGAAGCTCATCGCCGGAATCGTCCTGCTCGAGGTGCTGGCGCTGGGCGCGGCCCTCTATTATTTCCGCCACAAGCACTGAACCCGGCGAAATCGCGGTTGCGCGCCCGGTCCCGAAAATTACGCTTTGGGCCAATGTCCCCGCAAAGCGATTTCCTGGCACCGACCGATAGTTTTCCGCGCCGGCATCTCGGCGACGATGCCGCCGCCACCGCGGGAATGCTCGGGCTCCTGGGTTATCCCTCAGTCGAGGCCCTGGTGGACGCAGCCGTCCCGACCGCGATCCGGCGGGGGTCGATGGCGCTGCCGGCGGCCGTGGGCGAAAGCGCCGCGCTGGCCGAGCTTCGGGCGATTGCAGGGGAAAACCAAGTCTTCCGCAGTTTCATAGGCCTGGGTTACCATGACTGCCACACCCCGGCCGTCATCCAGCGGACGATCCTCGAGAATCCGGGCTGGTACACGGCCTACACCCCCTATCAGGCGGAGATTTCCCAGGGCCGGCTGGAGGCGTTGCTCAATTTCCAGACGATGGTCTGCGACCTCACCGGCATGGACATCGCCAACGCGTCGATGCTCGACGAGGGCACGGCCGCCGCCGAGGCCATGATGATGTGCCACCGCCTGCAGCAGGGCGGCGCGGACGCACGCCGGGTGTTCTTCGTCTCCGGGTCCTGCCATCCCCAGACCGTTGATGTCGTCAGGACGCGCGCGAGACCGCTCGGATTCGAGGTTGTGGTCGGGGACCACCGCAGCTTCGTACCGGGCCCGGAATGCTTCGGGGTCCTGGTCCAGTATCCCGACACCAGGGGCTCGATCCACGACTACGGGCCGTTTTTGGCCGGGGCCAGGGCGGCGGGTGCCTTCAGCATCGTCGCCGCAGATCTGCTCGCGCTTGCCGTGCTTCGACCCCCTGGGGAATTCGGCGCCGACGTCGCCGTGGGCTCGGCCCAGCGGTTCGGCGTTCCGCCCGGCTTCGGCGGCCCGCACGCGGCGTTCCTTGCCACGCGGGACGACTTCAAGAGGCAGATGCCGGGGCGCCTTGTGGGGGTCTCGAGGGACGCCCAGGGCGATCCGGCGATGCGTCTCGCCCTCGGGACCCGCGAGCAGCACATCCGGCGCGACAAGGCCACGTCGAACATCTGCACGGCGCAGGTGCTCCTTGCCGTGATGGCCTCCATGTACGCCGTCTACCACGGCCCCGGGGGCCTGAGGAGGATCGCGGAGAGGGTGAAGCGGCTTGCGGACCTCCTCGCCGAGGGCCTGGGGTCGGCGGGCATCGCGGTGAATGCCGAACCCTTTTTCGACACGCTGACCCTCTCCGGCGTCGAAGCGGAGCGCCTCCACGAAGCCGCGGCCGCCAGAGGCATCAACCTCAGGCGCTGCGACGGGCGCACCGTGGGGATCTCCCTGGACGAGACCGCGACCGAGGCCGACATCGGGACGCTGCTGGAAATCGCCGGAGCCCCCATCCCGAAGGGGTCGGAGCGGCCCGTTCCCCTCTTCCCCGGGCCCCACGCGAGGACGTCCCCCTTCCTGACCCATCCCGTCTTCAACCGCCACCACACCGAGCACGGGATGCTGCGCTACATCAAGCGCCTGGAGGCGCGCGACCTCACCCTCTGCCAGTCAATGATATCGCTGGGCTCGTGCACCATGAAGCTGAACGCCGCCAGCGAGATGCTTCCCGTGTCCTGGCCCGAATTCGCCAGGCTCCATCCGTTCGCGCCTCCGGATCAGGCGCGCGGCTACGCGAGGCTTTTCCGCGACCTCGAGGCCTGGCTCGCCGAGATCACCGGGCTTGCCGCCGTCTCCCTGCAGCCGAACGCAGGATCCCAGGGCGAGTACGCCGGGCTGCTGGCGATCCGCGCCTACCACGAGTCGCGCGGCGAGGGCGGCCGCGGCGCCTGCCTCATCCCGACGAGCGCGCACGGCACCAACCCGGCCAGCGCCGCGATGTGCGGCTTCCGGGTGGTGCCGGTGGCCTGCGACGCCCGCGGAAACATCGACGTGGCCGACCTTGCGGCCAAGGCCGCGGCCCTCGGCGGCGACCTTGCGGCGCTCATGGTCACCTACCCGTCGACCCATGGCGTATTCGAGGATACGATACGCGAGATAGGCGAAATCGTCCACCGGCACGGCGGCCAGGTCTACATGGACGGCGCCAACATGAACGCCCAGATGGGGCTGACCTCGCCGGGGCTGATCGGGGCGGACGTGTGCCACCTCAACCTGCACAAGACCTTCTGCATCCCGCACGGCGGAGGCGGCCCGGGCGCCGGGCCCATCGCGGTGGCCGCCCACCTGGCCCCGTTCCTCCCGGGCCACCCGTTCCTCGCGCCCGCCGGGCCCCGGACCCCGGGCGCCGTCTCCTCGGCGCCCTGGGGGAGCGCGTCGATCCTGGTCATCTCGTGGATGTTCATCCGCATGATGGGGCCGGACGGGCTGGCCTCCGCGGCCAAGGCGGCCATCCTGAACGCCAACTACGTAGCCGCCCGGCTGGGCGGGCACTTCCCCGTGCTCTTCCGGGGGACCTCCGGGCTGGTCGCCCACGAGTGCATCGTGGACCTGCGCGCCTGGAAACGGCACGGCATCGACGTCGACGACGCGGCAAAGCGCCTCATGGACTACGGATACCATGCGCCGACCATGTCCTTCCCGGTGCCGGGCACCTTCATGATCGAGCCCACGGAAAGCGAGACCAGGGCCGAGCTCGACCGCTTCTGCGACGCCATGATCTCGATCCACGGCGAGATGCAGGCGGTGGCCGGCGGCCTCGCCGACCGGGAGGACAACCCCCTCAAGCACGCCCCCCACACCGCCAAGGTCGTCGCGGGCGACGCCTGGGGCCATGCCTACCCGAGGGAGCTGGCCGCGTTCCCGGCGCCCTGGACAAGGGACGGAAAGTTCTGGCCGGCGGTGGGCCGTGTCGACAACGTCCACGGCGACAGGCACCTCGTCTGTTCCTGCGCAGGCATGGAGTCCCTCGATCCGCCATGAAAATCATCCGACACCTGGGCCCGGCGGGGCCCGCCTATGCCGCGCTCCAGCCCGACGGCTCCGCGCGCTCCCTCTCGGGCGATCCGTTCGGGGACTTCGCCCCGACAGGGGCACCGTTCAGGCCGGGGAAGCTCCTGGCCCCCGTCCGGCCGCCGAACATCCTCGCCATCGGCCTGAACTACAGGAGGCACGCCGAGGAGGGGGGCAAGGGACTGCCCGAGCACCCGATGCTTTTCCTCAAGAGCACGAATTCCGTCCAGAATCCCGGCGACTCCATCGAGATTCCCAGGACACTTCCCAGCACACAGGTGGATTACGAGGGGGAGCTGGCTATCGTCATCGGCCGGGCCTGCAGGAACGCCACGCGCTCCAACGCCTTCAGCCACATCCTGGGCTACACCTGCGCCAACGATGTCTCGGCGCGCGACTGGCAGTTCCAAAGGAGCGGCGGGCAGTTTTCCCAGGGCAAGAGCTTCGACACCTTCTGTCCGCTGGGTCCGGCCATCGTCACCAGGGACGAGATCCCGGATCCCAACGCCCTGCGCCTGCGCACCCTCCTGAACGGCGAGGTGATGCAGGACTGGTCGACGGGGGACATGATCTTCGACGTGCCGTCGCTCGTCGAGTTCCTGAGCGGCAGCAAGACGCTGCTGCCGGGCACGGTCATCCTCACGGGCACGCCCCACGGGGTGGGTTACGCGCGAAAGCCCCCGGTGTTCATGAAGGCGGGCGACTCGGTGAGCGTCGAGATCGAGGGCATCGGCACGCTGACGAACCCGGTGACCGACGAGTCATAGGACCAGGGCGATCTGCACGCCGGGGCCGTGGACGCCCTGGATGAGGATGCCCTCGACGTCGGCCGTCTTCGACGGACCGGTGCACCAGATCACGTTGGGATCGCCGCCGAGCGCGGCGATCGCCTCGGGCAGCGTCGCAAGAATGTCGCAGCGGCGCAGCACCGCGATGTGCACCCAGGGGGCGAGCGCGGCCAGGCGTCGCGACGTCAGCGCGTCGTTGATGATGATCGTCCCCGTCTCGGCGATGGCCCCGGCGGCCCGGGTGATGCCGAATTCGTAATCGTCGAGCCGGCCCTGGTCGAATTCCCGCTCGACGACAAAGCCCCTGCCAAAGACCGGCCCAAGGGCGGGCCAGAGCGAGGGGTCGCAGTACCCGCGGGTCCATCCCCCGGCCGCAAGGCGGCCGGGGATCTCGCCCGGGGACGAAAGCAGTTCGCCTCCGGCGAGCCTCAGCCTGCTGGCAAATTCGGCTTTGGGGTCGCCGGACGCCGGCGACCCCTGTGAGGCGGTTTCGGGAAGCGGCGCCCTCGCACCCAGGGGCGCGAGGGCGCCCCTCACACGGCTCAGGATGGCTTCCCTTGGGTTCATGGCCGCCGGCGCCTCCGCTTCAGCCATTTCCTGAACTCCCCTCCCCGCCATCGGGGCAGGGTGCGGGTGCCTTCCCAGGCGCGCAGGGCTGGAATGGGGAGCAGACCTGCAGGGAGATGGTCCAGGAGTTTTCCCGCCGCAAGGGCCGCACGCCAGGCCGCGGGCCGCGAGGCGAGGATCGACCAGGCCCCGAAAGGAGGAACGCCGGGGGAGGGCACCCCCTCGCGTCCCGCCCTCGCCCTAAGGCGCAGGAGCAGGTCGGGAATGGGAATGTCCACCGGACAGACCTCGTGACAGGCGCCGCAGAGGCTCGAGGCCTTCGGGAGATCTGCCTTACCGGCGAATCCCTCCCCAAGCAGCAGCGGCGAGAGCACGGCGCCGATCGGCCCGGGATAGACGCTCCTGTAGGCGTGGCCCCCCGCCTGGCGGTAGACCGGGCAGACGTTGAGGCAGGCCCCGCAGCGAATGCAGCGCAGAATTTCGCGGCAGTCCCCGGCGAGCACCTCCGTCCTGCCGTTGTCGACGAAGACAACGTGCATCTCCTCAGGCCCATCGGGCTGGGCGGCCGCCTTCGGCCCGGACACGAATTCCGTGTAAACCGTGAGCTGCTGGGCCGTGGCGGAACGGGCGAGCAGGTTGAGGAGCAGGGCGAGGTCGCGGTCCCGCGGCACGATCTTCTCGATGCCGACGAGCACGATGTGGCACCGGGTCGCCGCCAGGCAGAACCTGGAATTGCCTTCGTTGGTCACGATCACGACGCGCCCACTCTCCGCGACCACGAAGTTGGCCCCGGTCAGCCCGGCGTCGGCGGCCATGTACTTGTGGCGCAGGAAGCGGCGCGCCGCCCGGGTGATCGCCTCGGGATCCTCGTCATAGGGCCCCACGCCGTGGCGCTCGAACGAGGCGGCGATTTGCGCGCGGTTCTTGTGGAGGATGGGCTTGATGATATGGGAGGGATGGTCGCCGTCCAGTTGGACGATGAACTCGCCGAGGTCGGTCTCCAGCGACTCGATCCCGTGCCGGCCCAGGAATTCGCCGAGGCCTATCTCCTCGCTGAGCATGGTCTTCGCCTTGACGAGCCTGGTCGCGCCGCGGGCGCGGAGGATGCCGAGCACGGCGGCGCAGGCGTCCGCGGCGGTGGGCGCCCAATGGACGCGCACCCCATTTGCCTCCATCCTCGCCTCCGCGGCGGGCAGGTAGGAATCGAGATTCTCGACTGCATGCTGCCTGATCCCTCCGGCGAGCCGCCGCAGTGCGTCGGGATCCCCAAAATCGCCGAACAGCAGGCTTGTCCGCTTCTCATGCCCGGACTTCGCCCCGCCGCGCACCGAGGCCCTCTCGGCCGCTCCGAGCCGGGCCGCCGCCCTGTCGATCGGCTGGAATCTCATGCAGCGCCTCCGATTCCCGCCGGCCCGGCGCCGGCCAGGGCGTCGCGGAGGACCTGCGCCAGGTGACGTGTCCTGATCGGGGCGCCGCCCTTCTCGGCGAGACCGCCCAGATGCATCAGGCAGCTCATGTCCCCCGAGACGAGTTCGTCGGGCGCCGCCGCCCGCACATGGCTGAGTTTCAGGCCCCCCATCGCGCTGGAGATGTGCGGAAAGCCCACCGAAAAGGTTCCGCCGAAGCCGCAGCACTGCTCGCCCTCGCCGAATTCGACGAGGGTGAGCCCCTCGATGGATCCCAGCAGCGACCTGGCCGCGGCGCCGCTGGCCGTTCCTCGGGTATGGCAGGAATGATGGAAGGCGACCCGCGCCTCGTAGCGCCCCGGCCAGGCCCTCGTGCCCAGTCCGTTGACGATGAAGTCCCCCAGCTCCCGCGTCCGGCGCCCGAGCGCCTCCACCGCCGGGCGGTCGGGCTCCCCCTCGAATTCAAGCTGTGCCCCGTGGAAAAGCATCGCCGCACAGGAACCCGAGGGCGCCACCACCGGGCAGTCACCGGCGAACGTGTCCACGCAATGCCTGACAACCCGTCTCGAGGCGGGCCAGTCGCCGGCGTTGAAAGCCGGCTGACCGCAGCAGGTCTGGCCCGGAGGAAAGATCACCTCGCACCCCAGGTACTCCAGCACCTCGACGGTCGCGGCGGCGACATCGTCAAAGAAGGCGTCGCACAGGCACGTGCCCATGAGCTGGACGCGCCGGGCGCCGGGCGCCGCCTCAGAGGGGGGCATTGTCGATGAAGCGGACCTCGTTGATCCACGCCGCGATCGCCAGGAGTGTGCTCCCCGGGACCACCTCGCGGACCGCCTCCATCGTCCGACTGTCGACGACGGACACATAGATCATCCGCACGGGCCGGTGCTGGGCCAGGATGTGGGTGGCCTCGGCAATGAGCCTGTCGGGGTTGCGCACGCCCCCCCTGACCATCTCCCGCGCCCGGTCGAGGGCCTTGCTGAGCGCCAGCGCCCCCTGCCGCTGATTCGGGGTCAGGCCGCCGTTGTGCGATCCCGCGGCCAGGCCGTCGGAATCGCGGACTGTGGGGACGATCACCACCTCGACGCCGAAGGCCAGGTCCTCGGAAACCTTGCGGGCCACCGCGGCCCGCTGGGCGGTTTTCTGGCCGAAGAAGGCGTAGTTGGGGTGGGCGAGGTTGAAGAGCTTGACGATCATCGTCGCGAACCCGCGGAAATGCCCGGGGCGCGACAGGCCGCAGAGCGGCTTCGCGAGAATCTCCTCGGACACGAAGGTCGAATAGCCGCGCGGCAGGATCTCCTCGTCGCGAGGGACGAACACGACATGGGCCCCCGCCTCCTCGCACAGCCTCAGGTCCTCGGGAAGGCTCCGCGGGTACTTCGCGATGGCCTCGTTCGGGCTGAACTGGAGGGGATTGACGAAGATCGCCACGACGACCACGTCGGCCTTCGCCGCGGCCGCGCGGATGAGCGCCGCCTGCCCGGCATGGAGGGACCCCATCGTCGACACGAGCGCGATCGTTTTTCGCTCCGCCCGCAGCTTCGCGGACATCTCGCTCATTTCAGCGGCGGATTCGATTTTTTTCATGGGGTGCGTTCTGCCGAGGATAAGCCGCGTGGCCGGCGAGACAAGCCCCGGGTTGGGCGGCGGTGCGGTTGCTGCCGTGGGGTTTCGGCGGTCGGCCTGCCCGCCTTCAAATAGGTGTTGCGAAAGGGGCTGCGCGGGGCATGTTCCGCCTCGGCCAGGTGCCATGCATGGGCAGGCGCGTGAACTCCGCCAGGGCCGGAAGGCAGCAACGGCAACGACGTTCTACCAGTGCCGTGGAGTGCCTGGCCACTTAATTTCCCGGGTTCACCTTGTCCTCCGCCTACCAAGTCATCGCCCGCAAGTGGCGTCCCCAGACCTTCGACGACGTCGTGGGACAGGATCATGTGATTCGAACCCTGAAGAACGCGATCCTCCGCAACCGGATAGCCCACGCCTACCTCCTGGTGGGGCCGCGCGGCACCGGCAAGACGTCCACCGCCCGGATCTTCGCCAAGGCGCTCAACTGCACGGACGGCCCCAGGGTCGACTTCGGGCCTGATGACCCGGCGGCCCGGGCGATCGCCGACGGCACCCACCTCGACGTGATCGAGATCGACGGCGCGTCCAACAACAACGTCGAGCAGGTGCGGGACCTCCGGGAGACCGCGCGTTACGTGCCGGCCCAGGGCAAGTTCAAGATCTACATCATCGACGAGGTTCACATGCTCTCGACCGCGGCCTTCAACGCGCTCCTCAAGACGCTCGAGGAGCCTCCGGCGCACGTTAAGTTCATCTTCGCGACCACGGACGTGCAGAAGCTTCCGTCGACGATCCTGTCGCGGTGCCAGCGGTTCGACCTCAAGCCCATCCCGCAGGGGCTGATCGTGGAGCGGCTCAGGAAGATCGCCGACGACGAGAAGATCGAGGTCGAGGATGCCGCACTCGCCTCCATGGCCCGGCTGGCGGACGGCGGGATGCGCGACGCGCAGTCCATGTTCGACCAGATGATCTCGTTCTGCGGCTCAAGGATCGCGGAGGCCGACGTGCTCGACGTCTACGGGCTTGTCTCCGGCGCGAAGGTCGCGGAGCTCGCGGGGGCGGTGGCCGCGGGCGACCACAGGAGGATCGTGGCCCTGGTGGATGACTGCGACGCCGGCGGCAGGGACCTCGTGCGCCTGCTGACGGACGTGCAGGCCCTCGTCCGGGAGGCGCTGCTCGACGCGATTGCCCGGGGGGGGCGGAGCGACAGGCTTTCGGCCGGCGTTTCGCTGACCACCGAGCAGCTCACCCGTCTCCTTGACGCCCTGCGCGAGGGGGAGGGCGGCGTGCGGCACGGCATGGCCGAAAAGGTGAATTTTGAGGTGACGCTGCTCAAGGCCGTCGACGCAAGCCGCGCCCGGGCCATCGACAGCCTCATCCGCGAACTCGCGTCCCTCTCGGAAGAGGCGGCCGCGGCCGAAGGAGGCGAAAAAAAAAAGGACTGATCGCGGAGCTTGAGCGCCGGCTGGGCGTGGCCGGCGAAGGGATAGGACCACCTGCTGCCAGGCCGGTGCCAGATTCGTCGGCTGACGGCCCCGCCCCTTCCGTTCCATCGGCCGCAGATCCGGCGACCGGGGGCCCGGTCCCGACGGAAGAACCCGTCTGGCCCGACGATTCCGCCGAGGAGGCCTACCTCTCGGAGCGGCGCCCGGCGGACGACCGCGGTACGGCCGCCGGCCCTCCGCCCGCGCCCGCCGGGCCGGTCGACGGCCCAAGGGAGACCCTGCCGCCGCTTGACGCCATGGTGCAGCGGGTGCCCGAGGGCGTCCGGGCTTCCCTCGACGAACTCTTCCGCGCGAGGTTCACAGGCGTGCGCCGGGTGCCGAGGGAGGCGCTCAAGCCTTGAGCGCGGCGGCGATCCTCTCGAGCGCAATCGTCACGTTCTCGCGGGAGTTGAAGGCGCTTATCCTCACATGACCCTGGCCGCACCTGCCGAAACCCACGCCCGGGGTGCATACGACCTGGGCCCGGTTGAGGAGGAGCTCGAAGAATTCCCAGGAATCGCGGCCGGTGTTCACCCATAGGTAGGGCGCGTTTTCCCCTCCCGAACAGGGAAGGCCGAGCCGGGACATCGCCTCGCGGATGAGCCTGGCGTTTTCCAGGTAGAAATCGGTGAGGTCCCGGGTCTGCCGTAGCCCCGCCTCCGAATAGACGGCCTCCGCGGCACGCTGCACCACATAGGCCGTGCCGTTGAACTTGGTGGTGTGACGGCGGTTCCAGAGGGGGTTGAGCCCGTGCTCGCGCCCCGCCGCGTCCCAGGCCTTCAGGCCCTTCGGGACCACCGTGTAGGCGCAGCGCAGGCCGGTGAAGCCGGCGGTCTTGGAGAAGCTTCGGAATTCGATCGCGACATCCCGGGCCCCGGGGATCTCATAGATGCTGTGGGGTATCGCGGGATCGCGGATGTAGGCCTCGTACGCGGAGTCGTAGAGCAGGATCGCCCGGTTGCGCCTGGCGTAGTCCACCCAAGCCGCCAGCTGCGCCCGCGTCGCCACGGCCCCGGTCGGGTTATTGGGGAAGCACAGATAGACGAGGTCAGCCGGGGCGTCGGGGACCGCCGGCACGTACCCATTGGCGGGCGTGCATTCGAGGTACATGACGCCCTCGTAGCGCCCGTTGACGGCGAGCCCGGTCCGGCCGGCCATGACGTTCGTATCCAGATAGACAGGATACACCGGGTCGGGTATGGCCAGGCGAAGTTCCGCGGCGAAGATCTCCTGAATGTTGGCGCAGTCGCACTTGGCGCCGTCCGAGATGAAAATCTCGTCGGGCTCCACCGCGCAGCCGCGGGCGGCATAGTCGTGCCTCGCCACGGCCTCGCGGAGGAACGCATAGCCCTGCTCGGGGCCGTAGCCCCTGAATCCCGCCCGCGTCCCCATCTCGTCGGTGGCCGCGTGGAGGGCCCCGACGCATGCCTCGGGTAGCGGCTCGGTGACGTCGCCGATGCCGAGGCGTATGACCGGTTTGCCGGGGTTGGCCGCGGTGTACGCGCCGACTCTCCTTGCAATGTCGGCGAACAGATAGGAGGCCGTGAGCTTCGCGTAGTTCTCGTTGATTCGGATCATGCCGTAGGGAGGAAAACCATGGGTTGGGTATTGCGGAGCAAGCCATTGCTGCGGCGCCGCAAGCAAAAGATACGCCCAGCCTTGTCAACGAACAAGTTCTAACGGCGGGCGGCAGTGGTACGTTTCGAGAGTCAGGTCGGAGGAGTTAGCAGGGTGTTGAAAAACTACGATGGCTCACCGTAGTATTTCAACAGCCTGCTAAAGTCATTCGGCAATCAACGGACCCTATTCGTGTCGTTAATCGGGTCGGCCGCAGATCGGCTCTGACCTACTGTTCCCGCGCCTTGTGGCGAACACGCGCCCTCGAATGCAGGCGGGACATCCCGCAGCAAAGTGGTATGCCTCACAAAACGTACCACCACCAAAAGTTGACCTCCGCTGCGGAGGTCAACTTTTTCAACCTGACCCCTTCTCCGTCTTCAGGCGGAGCTGCCCGCAGGCTGCGTCGATGTCGTGCCCCTTTTCCCGCCTCAGGGTGGCCGAGACCCGGGCTGAGCGCAGGATCTCGGCGAATTTCTCCTGGCGGGCCAGGCTCGGCCGTTTCCATGGGAGCCCCTCGACGGTGTTGTAGGGGATAAGGTTCACGTGGGCGTGGAGGTCCAGCGCGATGTCGCGGAGCCTTTCGGCCTGCTCGGCGGAATCGTTGACATCCTCGATCAGGATGAACTCGAGGGTGACCATCCGGCCGTGCCGAGCGTTGAAGGCCCTCACCGCGGGGATGAGCTTGCCGAGCGGATAGGCCTTGTTCACCGGCATGATCCTTCCCCGAACCTCGTCGGTCGCCCCGTGGAGGGAGACGGCGAGCCTGAAGCCGATAGGCTCCCCGGCCAGCCGCTCAATCCTGGGGGCGAGACCGCTGGTCGAAATCGTGATCCGCCGGGCCCCGACGCCCAGGCCCCAGTCGGCATTGACGATGGTCAGAGCGCGCATCAGGGCGTCATAGTTGGCGAGGGGCTCGCCCATTCCCATGACGACGATGTTGTCGAACGAGGCAAGCTCCGCCCGGGCCCTCGGGGTGCGCGAATCCTCGCGGTAGCAGACCTGGAGCAGCTGGGCGACGATCTCGCCCGCGTCCAGGTCGCGCTTCAGGCCCGCGAGCCCGCTCGCGCAGAAGACGCAGGCCATCGCGCAGCCCACCTGCGTGGAGATGCAGATGGTCTTGCGCGAGTGGTCGACCCCCACTCCGTCCTGCGGCGCCCGTATGATGACCGTCTCGATGAGGGAGCGGTCGGCGAGCTCAAGGAGCAGCTTGTCCGTGACGTCGGCCGACTGGCGGTTGAGGATCAGTGAGGCGGGCATCAGCTCAAAGGTCGCGTCGAGCCAGGTGCGAAGCCCCCTGGGCAGGTTGGTCATCTCCTCCCACGAGCGGGCGCGCTTCTTGTAGAGCCACTCCATGATCTGCCGCGCGCGAAAGGCGGGCTCGCCCGCGGACGCGAGCCGGTCGACAAGCGACGCGAGCGTCTCCCCGGTCAGCGGCGGCTTGGCCGGGACGAATTTCATTTCCCAGCCAGGGCCCGGTTGACCGCGCTTATGATGGCCTTGATCGAAGCGAGCTCGATGTTGGTGTCCACGCCTGCGCCAAACAGGGTGTGCCCGCGGTCGGTCCTGATCTGGATATAGCTGACTGCGCGCGCCTCCGCGCCGGTCCCGAGCGAATGTTCGGAGTAGCTCGCGACGTCGAACTTGGGGATGCGGGTCGTCCCAAGCGCGCGCACAAAGGCGTCGATCGGTCCGTTGCCGGAGCCGGTGAGGCTGAGGGCCTCCCCGTCGATGACCAGCCCCGCCTCGCACCGGACCGTGCTGTCGCGTTCCGTGGTCTTGAAATGCCGCAGCGAGACCGCGGCCTCAGGCTGCTCGAGGTACTCCTTCCGAAATGACTCAAGGATATCCTGGGGCGCCAGCTCGGCCCCCTTGGAGTCGGCGAGGTCGTTGACGATACGGCCCATCTCCTTGTGCATCAGCTTGGGAAGCGCGAATCCGAACTCCTTCTCCAGCACGTAGGCGACACCGCCCTTGCCGGACTGGGAATTTATCCGGATGATCGCCTTGTAGCTCCTGCCGATGTCCGCGGGATCGATCGGGATGTAGAGGACATCCCAGGGCTCCCCCGGCTTCTGGTTGGCCCAGGATTTCTTGATGGCATCCTGATGGGAGCCGCTGAACGCGGTGAACACGAGTTCGCCCGCGTACGGCTGCCGCGGGGGCACGTCGAGGCCCGTGCAGCGCTCGTAGACCTCGCGGATGCCGTTGATGTCGGAGAAGTCCAGCCCCGGGTCGATGCCGTGGGTGTGCAGGTTCAGCGCGACCGTGACGATGTCGAGGTTGCCCGTGCGCTCCCCGTTCCCGAAAAGAGTGCCCTCGACCCGGTCGGCGCCCGCCAGGAGGGCAAGCTCGGTGGCCGCCGTGCCGGTCCCCCGGTCGTTGTGCGTGTGCAGCGACACGACGGTGGCCTCGCGCCGGGTGAGGTGCCGGCACATCCACTCGATCTGGTCGGCGTGTACGTTCGGCGTGGCGTACTCGACCGTCGCCGGCAGGTTGAGGATGATCCGGTCTGCCGCGGTGGGCTGCCAGACGTCGGAGACGGCCTCGCAGATCTCCAGCGCGAAGTCCATCTCCGTGCTGGTGAAGCTTTCCGGCGAGTATTCGAGGCGCAGGCGCGTGCCGGCGGCGACGAGCGCCGCGCCGTCGCGCTTCACCTGTTCCACGGCGCGCACGGCGATGGCCACGATGTCGGGCTTCTCCAGGGCGAAGACATGGCGGCGCTGGGCCGGGGAGGTGGAGTTGTAGAGGTGGAAGATCGCCGACCTGGCCCCGCGCAGCGACTCGAGGGTGCGGGCGATGAGGTCCGGCCTGCACTGGCAGAGCACCTGGATGGCGACGCCGTCGGGGATCAGGTTTCCCTCGATGAGGCGGCGCGTGAAGTCGAACTCGATCTGCGAGGCCGAGGGAAAGCCGACCTCGATCTCCTTGAAGCCGATGCGCGTGAGCATGGCGAAGTACTCAAGCTTCTCGTCCACGCTCATGGGCTGGGCGAGGGCCTGGTTGCCGTCGCGCAGGTCGACGCTGCACCAGTCCGGGGCGCGGGTCAGCGTGCGGTCGGGCCACTGGCGGTCGGGGAGGAAGACCGGGGGCAGCGGTCGGTATTTGGAGAAGGAGGGGGAGGGCATCGGGCTACGGGCTGAAGTATGGGACGGAAGTGCGAAAAACAAAACGCGTAAATGAACGCCGGGCAGGGGTGCCCGGGACGACTGCCGGGGACGCCATGCGCCCGCGGCACGGCAGGGAGACAGGCCATCGCACAACCAGCCGCAGCGCGGCACTCAGCGGTCGTGCGCGTTCGTAAGTCGAAGGGCCTGAAGGCGGATTCGCATCTTTCGTCCCAAGGATATCGGCACACGGGCGAAAAAGTCAAGAATGCCGCCCGCCGGGTGGTGGTACGTTTTGGGAGGCAGACCATGATGTTGCGGGATGTTCCGCCTGGACGGAGTTGCGGATGCTATTCTGGGGCGGAGGAGGTGGACCTGCCCGCATCAAGAGGCGGTTGTTCGCCCGGGTCTGGCGGACTGGCTGCGTTGCATCCGGACGACGAGAGCGCGGATCGTCCGATTTGGATTGGGAGGGGATGTCTCCACCGGGAGAGGAGGGCGGTCGAGTCATGTTGGTCAGCGGGTCGGCCGCAGATGGGCGTTGCTCCGCCGGGCCCGTGTCTTGTGGCGAACACTCGCCTCGCATGCGGGCAGGCCACCGACGTAGCCCAAACTCCTCCGATCTGACTCTCAAAACGTACCACTACCCAACTTTTTCAACCTGACCCCTTTCCCATTTTTTCCTTGCCCAAGCGCAGGGAAGGGCTAGCCCAGAACCTTTTCCCTCCATGGGTTGCGCAAATCACGCGGAACCTTCGCCGGTCAGGCCCGTCTATTCCCAGCCCCCATGATTGCAGTCAAAGATTTGGTAAAGACCTTCGGAACGAAGAGAGCTGTCGACGGTGTGACTTTCACGGTGAGGCGCGGCGACATCCTTGGCTTTCTCGGGCCGAACGGGGCCGGAAAGTCCACGACGATGAAGATCATCACGGGCTTCCTGCGCCCCGATTCCGGCACGGCCCTCGTCGACGGCATCGACGTCGCCTCGGATCCCGTCGCCGTCAAGCGGAGACTCGGCTACCTGCCCGAAAACGCCCCCTCCTACCCCGAGATGACCGTCGAGGAATTCCTCGGGTTCATCGCCGAGGTCCGGGGATTCCGCTCGGGGCCGGACCGCCGCGCCCAGGTCAAGCAGGCCATCGACCTGACCCACCTCGAGCCGGTGCGACGCCAGAGCCTTGAAACCCTCTCAAAGGGCTACAAGCAGCGCGTCGGATTCGCCCAGGCGCTGCTGCACGACCCACCCACGCTCGTGCTCGACGAGCCGACCGACGGACTCGATCCAAACCAAAAAAACGAGGTGCGCGGCCTTATCCGCAACATGGCCGTGGAGAAGGCGGTGATCCTCTCGACCCACATCCTCGAGGAGGTCCAGGCCGTGTGCAACCGGGTGATCATCATTTCCCGGGGGCGGATCGTGGTCGACGAAACGCCCGCCGCGCTGCAGGCGAGGCGGCCGGGGGCGGGCCTGGACGAGATATTCCGCACCCTTACCCAGTCGGACGCATGAAAGCCCCACAGACCCTCTCAGTCTTCAAGCGCGAGTTTCTCGGCTATTTCCGGTCCCCGGTGGCCTATGTCTTCCTGGTGGCCTTCCTTGTGGCGGGCGTGGGCCTGGCCTTCTTTGTCGGCGGGTTCTTTGCGGAAAGCCAGGCCAGCCTGGAGGGGTACTTCAAGTTCTACCCCTGGCTCTTCCTCTTCTTCATCCCCGCCGCCGGGATGCGGCTGTGGTCGGAGGAGAAGCGCTCGGGCAGCATCGAGCTGCTCTTCACCCTGCCGATCACGGTCCTGGAGGCGGTCGTGGGCAAGTTCCTGGCGGCGTGGGCCTTCCTCACCCTGGCCATCCTTCTGAGCTTTCCGATGGCGATCACCATCGGGTACCTGGGACATCCCGATTGGGGCGTGGTGGCGACCAGCTACCTCGGCAGCATCCTCATGGCCGGCGCCTATCTCGGCGTCTGCTCGCTGACTTCGGCGACGACCAAAAACCAGGTCATCAGCTTTGTGATCAGCGTCCTCGTCTGCCTTGTCATCATCTTCCTGGGCTGGAGCGTCTTCAGCCCGCTTCTCGAGGCCGTACTGCCGCTCCCGCTGGTGGACCTGCTGGCAAACTTCAGCTTCATCACGCACTTCGAGGGCTTCCTGCGGGGCATCGTGGACCTCAAGGACATCGTTTTCTTCCTGTCGCTGACGGGCTTCACGCTCTTCCTCAACGTCGTGGTGCTCGAACGCTAACAGGGTGTTGAAAAACTACGAAGCATGAGACTCGGAAACAAGTTTCTAGCCATAGCCCTGCTCTTCACCGGACTGGTGCTCGCCAATTACCTGGCCTCCACGGTTCCGGCGAGACTCGATTTCACGGCGGAGGGCATCTACACCCTTTCCCCGGGCACGAAGGCCCTTCTGCGACGGATCGAGGAGCCCATCACGCTGGAATTATTATTCAGCGGGCACGGAGGGCCTTCCGATCGCCTACAAGAACTACGCCGGGCGCGTCCACGAGATGCTTCGCCAGTACGTCCGGGCCTCGGGGGGCAGGATCGTCCTCAAGGTGATCAACCCGCAGCCGGACACCCCCGAGGAGGAACAGGCCTCGGGCGCCGGCCTGGAGCCCCAGACGCTTCCGGGCGGCGGCGATCCCCTCTACTTCGGCCTGGTCGCCATCCAGGCCGACCAGCAGAAGGTGATAGCAGCCCTGACTCCCCAGCGCGAGCAGTTCCTCGAGTATGACCTCTCCGAACTCATCTACCGGGTGCAGCAGTTCGACAAGAAGAGGCTCGGGCTCATCACAAGCCTGCCGCTGATGGGTTCGCCCGGCCAGCCCATGCTGGGCCAGCCGGCGCAGGAGGGCCAGTACGTGGCGACCGAATGGCAGGACACCTACGACATCGCCGCGGTGGAGCAGTCCGCGACCGACCTGCCGCCAAAGCTCGACGCGCTCGCAATCATCCACCCGGAGAACCTCACCCCGGGCCTACAGTTCGCCATCGACCAGTTCCTGCTCTCGGGAAAGCCGGTCTTCCTGGCCGTCGACCCCGCAAACCAGTTCTTCAAGCGCCAGGGTGGCGAGGCGGCGATGATGAACGGGCCCCAGCCGAACGTCTCGAGCGACCTGCCCGCGCTCCTTTCGGGTTGGGGTCTTGCCTACGATCCGCAGAAGGTGGTCGGCGACCTCCAGAACGCGGCCCAGGTGCAGCTCCAGGACAACTCCGTGGCGAGCTACCCGGTCTGGCTGAGCCTGAGGCAGGAGAACTTCAACGCCAAGGCGCTGCCCACCGCCCAGCTCGGCTCGCTTCTCTTCATAGAGGCAGGAAGCATCGCGCCCAAACCCGGAGCCGGCATCACCTTCACCCCCCTCGTGCAGACCTCCGACAAGGCCGGTGAGATCGACGCCGCAGCGCTGCAGTTCGCCCAGCCCGACGAGGTGGCCCGCCAGATCGCGCCCACGGGAAAAAGGACAATCGCCGCCCTTGTGACGGGAAAATTCAGGACCGCCTTCCCGGACCGCGCAAAGTCCCTCAAGGAATCGGCCACCACGTCCACCCTGATCGTCGTCGCCGACACCGACTGGCTCTTCGACGATTACAGCGTAAAGAAGGTCAGCTTCCTGGGGCAGACCGCGGCGCAGCCGCTGAATGACAACCTGGCGTTCGCGGGCAATTCACTGGACTTCCTCTCCGGCTCCCAGGACCTGATCTCGATCAGGGGCAAGGGAAACTCACTGCGCCCCTTTGTCGTCGTCCAGAGGATGGAGGCCGCGGCCAACGAGAAATACGAGCAGAAGCTCACGGGGCTCGAGGCGGAGCTGAACGACGTGCAGGCCAAGCTCTCCGAGCTGCAGGGGAAAAAATCCGACGGCGGACGCCTCGTCGCCTCCCCCGAGGTGACCAAGGCGATCGACGATTTCCAGAAGCAGGAGGCGAGGCTTCGGGGCGAGCGCCGCGAGATCCGGCGCGCCCTCCGCGAGGACATCGACGCCCTCGGGCACCGCCTCCTGGCGGTCAACGTGCTGGCGACGCCGCTGCTTGTCTGCGCCTTCGGCGTCTGGTTCCAGCGGTCCCGCCGCAGGCAGTGAAGCCGCCATGAAGCTGAAGACACTGGCCGTTTCCGTCGCCCTCCTCGCCGTCCTCTCGGCGGCTGCATTCTGGCTCAACAGGCCCCCGCCGCAGCCCAAGGCCGATCCGCTTGTCGGGAAGCCGCTCGTCGACGCCTCGATCATCGACGGCTCGACCGGGCTGAGGTTCAGCGACCAGGGAAAGACAATTGAGCTGGCGCGCGACGCCGGCGGCTCCTGGCGCGACTCGAGTTACTTCGGGCTGCCGGCCGACTTCCAGAAGCTGTCCTCCTTCGTCAACGACCTTTCGTCCTCCAAGGTGCAACGCTTCGTCACCGCCAGTCCCGAACGCCTTTCGCGCCTCGATTTCAAGGACACGAGAATCGAGGTGCTGGGCCCGGGGGGAAAGCCCTCGCTCCTGGTCACCCTCGGGAAAAACGCCGAGGGCGGCGGACGCTTCGTGCGATTCGGAGACCTGTCCCGGGCCTATCTCTCCACGTTCAACGCCTGGCTGGACACCGACCCCAGGGGCTGGGCGGACGCAACCCTGGTATCGCTCAAGCCCGACGACGTCGGCCGGATCACGATCTTCTTCGACCAGGCACCTCCCCTGGGCCTGTCACGGGCGAAACCCGGGGACGCCTGGTCGGCCGCGCCCCCCGCGCCGGGCAGGGCGCTCAAGGCCGACGCCGTTGCCTCCCTGCTGGGGACCCTTGGAAGTCTCAGATTTTCGGATACAACGCCCCCCTCGGATCCCGGCGCGGAGGCCGCCAGGCGCCACGTGCGCACGGTGACCGTCACGCCCTTCTCGGGGCCGGCCCTGACGATCTCGCTCGGGCGCGTGCCCGAGCGGAGGAATCCCAGGCTCTCCCCGAAGCCGGCTGCGCCGGCCCCGGCGGCCAAGGGCGGGGGCCCGGCCGCCGCGCCGGAATTCGACATCGTGCCGGCCGGCCCCGTCTACGCCTTCATCTCGAGTTCGGACCCCAAGGCCCCGGTGAACGGCCTGATGAAGGAGCGCGCCTTCCAGATCGACGAATTCGCGTTCACGAGCCTGCCCCAGAGGCCCGACGACCTTTTTGAGCCGGCGCCGCCGGCCAGGGCCGCGCACTGACCCGCTGCGCCGGGAGGGGCATGATCCGCGCGGCATGCGCCGCGCCCCGGCGGGGCGGCGCGCCGCCGTTCGCCGTTTGGCATACGACCTGCTGCCTGCAGGCGGTCAAAATCGTAATACTCTGATAAACAATCGTAACACTCATTCCACTCCATGAAGCCTATCCGTTGGATCCTATGCCTGCTCGCCGCCGCCGTTGTCCTGCGCCCGTCCGGCTCCGCCGCCACAATCAAGATCGGTTACAGCGACTGGCCGGGCTACACCGTGTTTGAGGTGGCGAACCAGAAGGGATGGTTCAAGGACGCCGGCGTCGACGCCCAGCTGGTATGGTTCGACTACAGCGCCTCGATCGACGCCTACACCGCCGGCAAGATCGACGCCGACTGCATCGTCGCGTCGGACGCGATGGCCGCCGGGGCACCGAGCAAGTTCATCGCACTCATCGACTACAGCGAGGGAAGCGACATGATCATCGGCAAGCCCGGGGTGACCTCGATCAAGGATCTCAAGGGCCAGAAGGTCGCCATCGAGCTGGGGCTCGTCGAGCACTTCCTCCTCCTCGAGGCCCTCAAACGCAACGGCCTGTCGCAGAGCGACGTGACCCTGGTGAACACGCCCACCAACAACATGCCGCAGACGCTGGGTTCGGGGCAGGTGGCCGCGGTCGGGGCCTGGTATCCGATCTCCGGGCAGGCGCTCACGTCGGTTCCGGGTTCAAAGAAGCTCTTCACGAGCGCCGATGCGAGGGGCCTCATCTATGACGTCCTGGCCGTGAATCCGAGCAGCCTTGCGGCCCACCACGACGACTGGGCGAAGATCGCCGCGATCTATTACCGGTGCGTGGCCTACCTCATGGATCCGGCCACCCGCGACGACGCCATCAAGATCATGGCCGCCAAGGTCCAGGCCGACCCAGCGATCTATGCGAAGAACGTGCCGGGCACGCATTTCGAGACGCTTGCCGAGGCCAAGGCAAACTACAACAAGGACGCCGGGGGCGCCATTCCGATCTACGACTCGATGGTGCTCAGCGACAAGTTCTCCCTGGACAACGGCGTCTACAAGGTCAGCCAGAAACCCGACGATTACCTGTATTCCGGCATAGTATCTGCATTGCCGTGAGTCGCACCACCGCCATGGGCAAGCAAACACATCCGGCCCGATGGCCCTGAGCGACAGGCTTGGCCTCAGGCACGAGCTGCCTCCCAGGAGACGGCTCGTGCTGACCATCCTCTCGTTCGTGGTCCCGCTGGCCCTCTGGTCCATCGTGAGCTACACGCCCTGGGTGTGGCATCCCCTCGTCCGGGTCACCGACCCGGGCGGGGTGGACTACTTCTCGAGCGGGATGGATGTCGACCGGGATGTCTTCGCTCACGAGGCGGCCAACATGGCAAAGTCGGGGCTCAAGGCGCCCGCGGGCTACCGGATCAATCCGGTTTACCTCCCGGCCCCGCATGAGGTCGCGCGCGCCTTCTTCACGGCATTCACCACGCCTCCCCGCCTGCCCGACGAGCCCTGGCTCCATGAGAGCCTGGGCCACAGCATCAGGACCATATTCTGGGGATTCGTCATTTCCTCGATCTTCGGGGTTCCCATCGGCATCCTCTGCGGCACCTACCGTTTCTTCTCCAGGCTCCAGGAGCCGTTCATCGAGTTTTTCCGCTACCTGCCGGCGCCTGCGTTCGGCGCCCTCTGTGTTGCGATCCTGGGGATCGACGACGCCCCGAAGATCGCGATCATCTTCATCGGCACCTTCTTCCAGCAGGTGCTGGTGATCGGCAACACGGTCCGGAAGGTGGATCCCGCCCTGATCGAGGCCGCCCAGACACTCGGCGGACGCGGCTGGCGGCTGCTTGTGCGCGTGGTCGTGCCCGCGGCCATCACGGACATCTACACCGACATGCGCATCCTGCTGGGATGGGCATGGACCTATCTGATCGTGGCCGAGGTGGTCGGCACGATGTCTGGGATCACCTATTTCATCTACCAACAGGCCAGGTACCGGCACTTCGACAACGTCTACGCAGCCATAGGAATGATAGGCATCATCGGGCTCGGCTGCGACATGACCCTCGCGTGGCTCGGCACGGTGCTGTTCCCATGGAAGCGCAAGGCGCGGCGGAAGAGCCGCGCCGCTGCGGACGGCGCACCGCCGCCCCCATCGACCAACATCCGGCGCAACGCTCCGGAAAGCATGTCGGGGGTGACCCTGTCCCCGGTCTGACCCATGGCCCACGCGCTCGTCCAGATCCCCGACTACCGCAGGCAGAGCGCGGACGTGTCCGACCGTTTTCGCCGGATCCGGGAAAGGCCGGTGGTCCTCAGCGTCCAGGGCCTGCGCAAAAACTTCGGCGACGACGCGGATTCCCACGTCGCGCTGGAGGCGACCTCGCTGGACATTCATCGGCGCGAGTTCATCTGCATCATCGGTCCCTCGGGCTGCGGCAAATCGACGCTCATAAGGATCGTGGCCGGGCTGGAGGAGGCCTCGGGCGGCCGGATACTCCTCGACGGGCATCCGGTGTCGGGTCCCTCGCCGGACCGCGGGATGGTATTCCAGGGCTACACGCTCTTCCCGTGGCGCACGGTCAAGCAGAACGTCATGTTCGGCCTGGAGATGCGCGGCAAGCCCGCGGCGACGGCAGACACCGAGGCCCGCCAATGGCTGGAGATCGTCGGCCTCGGCAAGTTCGAGGGATACTACCCCCACGAACTCTCGGGCGGCATGAAGCAGCGGGTGGCCATCGCCAGGGCACTTGCCAACGAGCCGCGCATTCTGCTCATGGACGAGCCTTTTGGGGCCCTCGACGCCCTCACCCGCTGCAAGATGCAGTCCTACCTGCTGCAGATCTGGAAAAAGGTCGAGGTGACCGTGCTCTTCATCACCCACGACCTGGAGGAGGCGTGCTTTCTGGCCGACAGGATCATCGTGATGGGCGCCAACCCGGGCCGGGTCCTCGAGGTGATCGAAAACCCGATACCCCGCCCGCGGGCGCTGGACCAGCAGCTTATGCCGGAATTCATCGCGCTGAAGCACAGGCTCGACGAATTGATCCACGGGCCGGCCGCGGCCGAGGACGAAAAGGCCCCCGTGGTGAGGATGACCGAGGCGGGCGACGACGTCGAATGAACCCATGCCCGCCGGCGACGCACCCACCCGATTTCTGCCGCGGCCGCGCTTTGAGTGGCCCCGTGGCGCCCGCTGCGCCGCCATGCTGTGCTTCGACGTGGACGGGGAGACGACGGCCCTGAGCGAGGACCCCTCCCTCGCGGGACGGCGCACGCTGATGTCGCAGTGCGAATACGGTCCGCGCATCGGTGTGCCCCGGCTCCTGGGGCTCCTGGACCACCTCGGCGTGCCTGCCACCTTCTTCATCCCGGGCGCCATCGCCGAGGCGCACCCGAGGATGGTGGGTGAGATTGTCGGGCGCGGACACGAGGTGGGGCTGCACGGCTACCTCCACGAGAAGCTGGCCGGGCTCAGCGAGGCCGCCGAGGAGGAGATCCTCCTCAGGACGAAGGGGGTGCTCGAACGGCTGACCGGGACGGCTCCGCAGGGCTTCCGCGCACCGTGGTTCGAGACCAATGTCTGGACCGCCGGCCTCCTCGCCCGCCACGGCCTGGCCTACAGCGCCAGCGAGATGGGCGACGACGTCCCCTACACCCATCCCTGCGGGCTGGTCGAGATCCCCGGCCAGTGGATGCTTGAGGACTGGGAGCAATTCGCCTTCAACGCCGATCCGCCCTGGGGATTCGTGCCGGAGAACTGCTCGAAGGTCTTCGATCTCTGGTGGCGCGAGTTCGACGCGATGCATGACTTTGGATGCTGCTTCGTGCTGACCCTGCACCCGTGGCTGTCCGGCCGGCCCTCGCGCGTGCGCCTGCTCGAGGACCTGGTGCGCGCCATGCAGGCCCGTGGGAATGTCTGGTTCGCACGCGGCCGTGAGCTGGCGGACCACGTCCGGGCCCACCCGGAGGCCCGCCTCGAGCTCGACTTCGATGCCCTTCCGGCAACCCGGGCATGAGCGCCTCCGAATCCGGATTCCCGCCCGTGTTTTCGCCCCTTGCCTTCGCAGAGCGCGCAAGCGGACGCACCGCCCAGCCGGCCTCGGTCGGCGAGATCCAGCGTGGCATTGCCGAGGCCGCCGAGCTGCCGCTCGCCCGGGCAAGGACGCTTCCCGCGGCCGCCTACACGAGCGAGGAGTTCTTTGACTGGGAGGTCGCCCATCTCCTCCGGGGGGGCTGGCAGTGCGTGGCCCACGTTTCCCAGATACCCGAGCCCGGGGACTTCCTCAACCTCGACCTGCTCGGGGAACCCCTGATCGCGGTCCGAGGCAAGGACGGTGCTGTCCGCGTCCTTTCGCGGGTCTGCCCCCACCGTTCGATGGACATCATGCCGGCGGGTTTCGGCTACGAAGGGCACGGCCCGGCAGAGGCCCGGCCTGGCAAAGGCGACTGCGGCCACACAAGGATCTTCCTCTGCCCCTACCATGCCTGGACCTTCGAACTCGACGGCCGTCTGAAGGCGTGCCCTGAGATGCATCGGGCGGAGGACTTCGCCAGGGATGATTTCGCGCTCAAGGCGTTCCGCAGCGAGGTTTGGTGCGGCTTCATCTTCGTCAACCTGGACGGCGCGGCGGGCCCGCTTGGCCGGGGTCTTTCCGGGATGGCTGCGGATGTCGCCGCGTTCCGGCTGCCGGAGATGAAGCTCGTCGTCGCCCGCGAATGGGACTGCCCGTTCAACTGGAAGGCCCTGGTGGAGAATTTCATGGAGAGCTACCACCACCTCGGCATCCACCACAGGACGCTTCAGCCGATGATGCCCGCGAGGGACACCTGGACCGAGGTTGAGCGCCGCCACTACGTGCGGGCCCACCTTCCCTACAGGGATTCCGTGGCGTCGGAGTACCGTGAATTCGAGGAGCGCGGCGACTTCAGCGGGAGGCCTCCGCCGGTGCCCGGTCTCGCCGATGAACAGAAATCCGAATGGGGTCTCTACCTGGTGCATCCCACGTTTCTCCTGGCGACCTCCCCGGACCGGGTGATCTGGTACCGACTCCAGCCGCTCGGCCCGGGCCGGCTCAGGCTTCTGACCACAGTCCTTGTGCCGCCGTCGACCGCGGCGCTGGACAATTTCCCCCGGCTGAGGGAAGGGATCGAGGAATCGCTGGTGCGGTTTCACCTCGAGGACATGGAGGTCTGCACCGCCGTGCAGCGGGGACTCTACGCGAGCGGCTGGCAGCAGGGCAGGCTGAGCCATCTCGAGATGCCCGTGTGGCTCTTCCATCGTTACCTCGCGGCGCGAATCCGCGGGGCCTGGCCGACCGACGACCGGACCGCCGCTCCGGGCCAGCGCCCCTGACGGAAACCTTCCCGACGTGTTCGACCTCACCGGAAAATCAGCGGTCGTGACGGGCGGTTCCTCGGGCATCGGAAGGGCCATCGCCCTGCGCTTCGCGGCCGCCGGGGCACATGTCCTCGTCGCGGACCGGCGGCCTTCCCCGGATGGGCTCGAATGCCTCAGGACCGACGTCTCGGCCGAGGATGACGTGGCCGCCATGCTCGCCGCGGCGCGGGCACGCCGCGGGCGGATCGACATTCTAGTCAACAACGCCGGCATCCAGCCGCTGGGCATGGGCCTGGCCGACCTGACGGCCGCGGTGCTCGAGCGGACCCTCGCCGTCAATGTCCATGGCGTGGCGTTTGGGTTGAAGCATGGGGCACGGGAGATCGCCGACGGTGGGCGCGTCATCAACACCGCCTCATTCGTCGGCATGATTGCGGCTCCGGGTTCCGCGGCCTACGGCGCTTCGAAGGCGGCGGTCATCCACCTCACCCGCCTGGGGGCGATCGAGCTCGCGCCGAGGCGGATCACGGTGAATGCCGTCAGCCCGGGCACGATTCGCACCCCCGCCGTGACGGACATTCCGGGAAATCCCGAACCCGCGTTCATCGAGCGGCGGGCCCCGCTCGGCCGGCTCGGCGAACCCGGCGAGGTCGCCGCCCTCTGCCACTTCCTGGCCTCCGACGAGGCCGCCTACATCACCGGGCAGAACATCGCGATCGATGGCGGACTCACCGCCGGTTGGACCGAGTACCCGCTTGGCGCTCCGGCCAACCTGAGGGACGGGAGGTGGATCGATGACCCTTGAACCGCCCCCGGTCATGGTCCGGCTCGGTCCCGGGGCGTTCACGATGGGGGACGCCTCCGGCGACAGGTTTGCCACCGACACCGAGCGGCCGGCGCACGAGGTCGCGATCCGCGGACCGTTTGCGCTGGGTCGGTTTCCCGTGACCGTGGGGGAGTACCGGGCCTTTTCGCCCGGACACGCCCCGGCGGACGCGCCCGACCTGCCTGCCGTGAGTGTGAGCTGGGACGAGGCGAAATCCTTCTGCCTCTGGCTCGCCGGGGCGGCGCGCCGGCCGTTTCGCCTTCCGACGGAGGCCGAATGGGAATACGCGTGCCGGGCCGGGACCCGCGCCCCGTTCTTCACCGGCGACGACATCACCACGCGGGACGCCAACTTCCTTTACTCCGAGGACGGGCGCCGCGTGGGTTCCGGCTCGAGGACACCCGCCGGGCGCTACCCGCCAAACGGCTTTGGGCTGATGGACGCCCACGGAAACGTGTGCGAATGGGTGGAGGATGCCTGGCATCCCAGCTATCGGGGCGCACCCGGGGATGGTTCGGCTTGGATGGCCGGAGCCCATTCCGACCGGCGGGTGATCCGGGGAGGGGCGTGGGACTACCTGCCCCGTCTCCTGCGCAGTTCCTGGCGCGACTCGCTCCCAAGGGCCGATCGAAGGGACAACGTCGGATTCCGGGTCGCGCTGACCCTGCCGGAAGGCTGACCCCATGGGCGCAAAACTCATGATCCTTCGTTCGCTCTGGACCAACGGCTTCGACCTCGACGCCGCCCTGGCCGAATGCGCCGAGGGTCTTTTTGACGGCGTCGAGGGTCCCGTGCCGGCGGCCGCCCGCGCCCGGAGGGAGTTCGCCGCAAAGCTGGCGGATGCAGGCGTGCCGTTCGTCGCGGAGATCGCCACCGGCGGCGGCTATGTTCCGGCCGGTACCCCGCCCGAGGCGCACCTCGAGGATTTCCGGCGGATTGCGGCCGGCACCCTCTCATGTTCGCCGGTCTTCGTGACCGCCCTCGCCGGCAGCGACGCCTGGGCGCCGGCCCGGAGCGTGGAATTTCTCGGCCTCGCGATGGAGGCGGCGCGCGTGCTCGGCGTCGACGCAAGCTTCGAGACCCACCGCGGCCGGCCAACCTACAGCCCCTGGGCCACCCGGCACCTGCTCGAGCAGCTGCCCGGGCTCAGGATCACCTGTGATTTCTCGCATTGGTGCTGTGTCTGCGAGCGCCTTGTCCTCGAGGAGGAGCCCGGGATCCTGCGGCTCTGCGCCGCGCGCGCCCGGCACATCCACGCCCGGGTCGGATATCCGCAGGGGCCCCAGGTCCCCCACCCCGCGGCCCCCGAGTTCGGCACAGCCCTTGCCGCCCACGAGCGGTGGTGGGACGCCGTATGGTCGGCCCAGTCCGGACCGGAGGTTCCGACGATGACGCCCGAGTTCGGACCCGACGGGTACCTCCATGAGGCCCCTTTCACAGGGACCC
>Ga0302196_10000880_pt1 | contig 28477 bp, 22 predicted proteins | sample II_Bog_N1_3_FD_198794 | JGI IMG/M metagenome (GOLD analysis project Ga0302196, IMG submission 198794) | Peat permafrost microbial communities from Stordalen Mire near Abisko, Sweden - II_Bog_N1_3 | ecosystem: Environmental > Terrestrial > Soil > Wetlands > Peat | place: Sweden: Abisko...
CTTCGCCGTGACCGGCAAGAAGCGGAGCGGGGCCTCCCGCCGCGGAGCCGCGCCAGGGCAGCTGTCGCTGGCCGATGCGCCCCAGCTGCCTCTGGACTGACTGGGCCACCCACCGCCCGGACTCCGCGGACGGACTCTGCGGACGGATCCCGGCAGTAGGGTCGGGCCATGGCAACGGTCGTGTTCATCCATGCGCATCCCGACGACGAGGCCATCCTCACCGGGGGGACCATGGCCAAGATGTCGTCCGAGGGCCACCGGGTCGTGCTGGTGACCGCCACCCGGGGGGAACTGGGCGAGCTGCCCGTCGGCGGCCTGTCGGCCGGCGAGACCCTGACGGACCGTCGGGGGACCGAGCTCGATGAGGCGTGCCGGATCCTGGGCGTGGCCCGCCAGGTCTACCTGGGGTACCTCGACTCGGGCATGGCGGGCGAGCCCAGCAACGACCGGCCGGACTGCTTCGCCTCGGCCGACGTCGACGAGGCCGCCCAGGCGCTGGCCGCCATCCTCGACGAGGAGGGGGCGGACGTGGTGGTCACCTACGACGAGCACGGTGGTTACGGGCACCCCGACCACATCCAGGTCCACCGGGTCTCCATGGCCGCGGTCGATCGGGCCGGCACCCCGGTGGTCTACATCGCCACCATGAACCGTGACTTCATGTCCACGCTGGCCGAGCGGCTGGCGGAGGTGGCGTCGGAGTCGGGGTGGAGCCCTCCCGACGGCACCACGGACGGACTCGACACCATGGGGGAGCCGGCCAGCCGCATCACCACCGACGTGGATGTGTCGGCATGGGTCGGTCTGAAGCGTGAGGCCATGCGGGCCCACGGCAGCCAGATCACCGAGGACAGCTTCTTCCTGTCGATGCCCGACGAGGTGTCCGCCGTGGTCTGGGGACACGAATGGTTCATCCGGGTGCGGCCGCCGCTGGCACCGGCGGCCGACGGGGCGGTGGAGCGCTCGTTGTCGGTGGTGTCGGGTGCGCCGGCGGGAGCCGTCTGATGGCGGTCCACCGGGTCCTGCGGGTGCACGGCGGCCGGCTGGTGGTGGCCGAGCGCCGCCTGGACCTCGAGACCGAGCTCGACTCCGCCGCCGCCGACGGCTTCGTCCTGGTGAACTCGTTCGCCGTCGACGACAACGTCTATCTGGTCCTCCGCAACGACGCCCCGGCCCTGTAGGCGCCGCACGCACCGGAGGCGGTGCCGGTCAGGCCTCGGAATGGCTGCGCTCAGGGTTCAGAACTCGGTGTAGGCCTGGATCGACACCACGCGGTTGCGACCGGTCTCCTTGGCCCGGTAGAGCGCCTGGTCGGCCCGCTCGATGAACGATGTGGGATCTTCCATCCCGTCCCAGCTGGTCAGTCCGGCCGACAGGGTGACGGGGAATTCGGAGGTGGAGTCCCGCCCGCCGTTGCGGAGGATCTCGAGGAGATGGTGACCGCCGACCAGGTCGGTGTCGGGCATGATGAGGCAGAACTCCTCGCCCCCGTAGCGGGCCACCATGTCCTGGCCCCGGACGTTGGACACCATCACGGCGGCGATCGACCGCAGCAGGGTGTCGCCGGCCACGTGGCCGTACTCGTCGTTGTACAGCTTGAAGTGGTCGAGGTCGATCATGGCCATGCTCAGCGGGGTCTCGTGGCGGAGGGCATGGGCCATCTCCATCTCGATCCGCTCGTACATGCTGCGGCGGTTGGCCAGGCCGGTCAGGGGGTCGGTGCGGCTCTCGGCGTGGAGGCCGCTGACGAAGTTGGCCCGACTGGTGACCCGGAGGAACGCCGCGGCCAGCATGTCGGCCGCCTCCTCGGCCCGGGCCGAGGTACGGACGTCACCGTCGTCCCGAACGACCACCATGACCAGCTCGCCCTCGGCGCAGAAGCCGATGGGTATGGCGCAGTGGGTCTCGGTCAGGACGGGGGCATCGGCCCGCAGGGCCGCGGCCAGCTCGGGGAGCTCGGCCAGCTCGAGTGTCTGCTCGGGATCGGCCTGCCAGGTGACCAGAGGCATGTAGCGACCGTGCTTCCCGCTCCGCACGAAGACCACGACCGTGCGGGCCGCCAGCACGTCGGTGACGAGGGGGAGTCCCCGTTCGAAGGCTCTCCGGACGATCTCGGTGCTGGACTCGGCATCGCCCGGGTCGGGGCCGGCGAAGGTCTCGTTGAGGGCATCGATGGCCGTCCTGAAGTTCACCGTGCCGCTCAGCACCCCGACGGTCCGGGCCACGATCCAGGCGATGGCCACGATGGTCGACGCGTAGACGATGCTGGTGGACGCCAGCGCGGTGCCCCGCAGTCCGTCGGCCGCACTGATGATGGTCACCAGCGCGATGGCGTAGGCGGCCACGGTGATCCGCATCCGTCGGTCACCGATGCTGGAGACGAAGGTCACGCCGACCAGGATCGCCGGGGTGAAGGCTCCGAAGCGCGGTACGGCGGCCAGGGCCACGAAGCCCAGGGCGGCCATGGAGAGGCACACCACGACGAACCCCACGTTGGCCTGGATCCCGACGGAGGGCTTGCCCTTGGTGACGGCCACCACGAAGGCCAGGTAGACCACCGCGGCGAAGAAGCAGGCGAACGCCGCCCCCATGAAGCCCCACCGGACGGGGTGGTCGGCGAGGAGGAGTGCGCAGGCCAGCACCGGGACGGCCACCGACTCGGCGATGATGCCGGAGATGAGACCCTCGCGGATCTGGGACGGAGTGGGATGGGCGAGGTCGAATCTCACGCCTGGGTTATCGGCGCAGCCTCCGCGCATCTTGACCCACCTCGTGACCCCGCCGGCGACCCACCTCGTGACCCACCCTGGGTCCGGTGGTCACCGGCGGTCACCGGCGGTGACCGGCGGTCGGGAGGTACCGGGCACGCCGCTCCCGTTGGGTGATCTCTACGTCAGGTAGAGCCTGAGGGTGAGGGTTCTGCGGCCACCGAGCGGCGGGGGAGCAGGCCCGTGAAGAACAGGCTGACCACGGTGAGCAGCGCCACCAGCCAGAGGGCGGTGCGCAGCCCCACCAGTCGGGCCGAGGCGTTCTCGGACACGATGGCGTCCTGGGTGGCCGCGGGGAGATCGGTGGTGCCCAGGGCCTTCCGCAGGTCGCTGTCGGAGATGAAGGGGACCCCGCCGTTGAGCTGCACGGTGGCCTGGGCGGTGACCGAGGCCGGCACGTCCGGGTTGTGGGTCACGCCCTCGAGGAATCCGGTCGTCAGGCTGCCGATCAACACCGCCCCCACCAGTGCCGTGCCGAGGGAGGCCCCGAGGTTGGTGAAGGTGTTCTGGAGGCCGCCCACCTCGGCGCTCAGGTCGTCGGGCTGGGCCGAGACGGTCACCGCCCCCAACTGGGAGGCCAGGGCACCGATGCCCAGGCCCACCAGGGCCATCGGGATGAGCACGATGCCGGCATTGGCGCCGGGGTCGAGTCCTCCCACCAGCACCAGCGTGCCGGCCAGCATGGCCAGCAGGCCGAGCCGGACCACCCGCCGGGGCGATGCCCGGGGCGCCAGCCTCGGGATGGCCAGCGCCGAGACCAGCAACGCCACCGACAGGGGAAGCAGCCGTAACCCGGTCTGGAGGGCGGTCAGCTCCAGGACCACCGACAAGAAGAGCGGGATGGTGAAGAAGATCCCGGACTGAATCAGGAACTGGAAGAAGAACGCCACCAGGCCACCGGTCATCTGCACACTCGTGAACATCGAGAGCCGGATGAGGGGGTCACGTCCCCGCTGTTCCAGCCGGGACTCCCACAGCAGCAGCACGCCGATCACCAGGAGCCCCCCGAGGACGAGCCAGACCACCGGGGACACCCCCAACCACGACGGAGCGCCCGGCTGGGAACGGACGAATCCCCACACCCCCGACTTGAGCACCCCGAACACGGTGAGCGTGAGGCCGACGATGGAGAGTGCGGCCCCTCCGAAGTCGAAGGCCACCCGGGTCTCGGGTGCGGCGTCGGTGATGCGACGGACGCCGAGGAGGATGATCCCCACCAGGACGACCTCACCCACGAACACCCACCGCCACGAGGCGAACGTGGTCACCGCGCCGCCTACCAGCGGGCCGGCGGCCACGGCGATGGCTCCGGCCGCCGCGATCAGGCCGTAGGCCGCGGGCCGGTCCCGGCGGGCGACGTTGCCGGCCACCAGGGCGACGATGGCCGGCATGATGAGGGCGGCACCGAGGCCCTCCAGGACGGACCAGCCGATGATGAGCACGGTGAGGTTGGGGGAGAGGGCGGTGAGCAGGGACCCCGTGGCGTAGATGCACAGCCCGACGGCGAAGGCCCGCCGGCGCCCGATCAGCGCACCGATCTTCCCGCCGGTGAGCATGAACGCCGCCATCACCAGCGTGTAGAGGGTGATGGCGGTCTGGATGCCGCTGACCGTGGTCCCGAGGTCGTTGGCCACCTGGCGGATGGAGACGTTCATGACCGAGGTGTCCAGGGTCATGAGGAACTGCGCAGCGGCCAGCAGCACCAGCACGGCCGAGATGCGGGCTGCACCGCCTGGGCCGGCCGCACCCCCCGGATCCGCGGCGCTGAGGGCCGCCCCGGGCTCGTCGTTCGGCACGGAGAGAACCTAGTGTCGCCCGATCCGGCCCGCGTGCATGGGGCCGACGGGGGCCCAGCCGGACGGCGAAACGTGCCCGCCCGGGTCCGGGAGGGTCAGGCCAGGGTGTCGGGGGTGATGCCGGCGCCCTTGTACATCCGGCGCAGATCCAGCACCATCTGCTGGTCGATGTCGTGCGTGCGCGGGGTGTCGAAGGTCTCGGTCTCCGATCCGAGGGTCACGTGGTAGCGACCGTCGTGCTCGCGCACGGTCGTGGCGGTGGCCTCGAGGAGGGACAGGACGTCGTGCCACTGGATGTTGTGGCCCACCGGGTGCTGGAAGAGCTTCTCCAGGGTGACCCGGTGATGTCCGTCCAGTTTGATCGCATCGGCCACGGGAGACTCCTGAGTCGTAGTGAGCGGTTCCGGACGCCCCTGGGGTTCTGCCGGGGACGGCGGTGGGCCGGGTGAGGTGTGCTCGGGATTCCGACCGTTGCTCAGGCTACCCGGCCCCGTGCCCGACCGGCCCGTTCTGGGGACCGACCGTTCCCGCGACGAGGGTGGCCTACCCGGTCCGAACGGGCCGGCTCGGTCAGAACAGCGTGGAGCGGGCTGCCGGAGGCCGGGGAGCGCCGGTCAGGTTGGACAGGTGTGCCGATGGCCGGGAAGCGGCGGAGAGGGGCGTGGCCACGTCCTCGAGGGACTGCCGTTCGGCGTCGACCCCGAGGAAGATCTCGACGACTCCGCCCACGGCCATGATGCCGGCCCCGATGAGGTAGCCGATGAACAGGGTGGTGTGGTCTTTGCCGTTCCCGATGAGCAGGCCGTACAGCCAGGGCCCGAAGGCACCGAAGGACTGGGCGATGGCGAAGAACACGGCGATGGCCTTGGCGCGCACCTCCACGGGGAAGATCTCGCTCACCGTGAGATAGGCGGCACTGGCCCCGGCCGAGGCGAAGAAGAAGATCACGCACCAGCAGGCGGTCTGGGTGACGGCGTCGAGGGCCCCGGCCTGGAACAGGACGGCACTGATGGCCAGCAGCACTCCGGCCACCAGATACGTGCCGGCGATCATCCGGCGACGGCCGACCGAGTCGAAGAGATGGCCCAGCGTCAGCGGGCCGATGAGGTTCCCCAGCGCGAAGAAGATGTAGTAGTACGCGGTGTCGGTCGACGCGACGCCGTACACCTTGGTCAGGACCAGGGCGTAGGTGAAGAAGATGGCGTTGTAGAGGAACGACTGGGTGATCATGAGGGTGGCGCCGAGGATCGACCGCCGGGGATAGCGGGAGAACAGCGTCCGGGCCAGGACCACGAATCCGATGTCCGTGGCCGGGGTGACCTCGATGGCCTTGGACTCATCGACCTCACCCAGTGTCCCGCCCGAGTCCTCGGTGGCCTGCTCGATCGTGGCGACGGCAGCCTCGGCCTCCGTGACGCGTCCGTGCATGAGGAGCCAGCGGGGACTCTCGGGGAGGTTCTTGCGAACGAACAGGATCACGAAGCCCAGTACCGGGCCGAAGAGGAACGCCACACGCCACGAGTAGCTGACCGGCAGGTGGTTCACCACCAGGAGGGTCAGCAGGGTCCCGATGAGGGCTCCGCCCCAGTAGGTGCCGTTGACGGCGATGTCCACCCGTCCCCGGTACCGGGCCGGGATGAGCTCGTCGATTGCCGAGTTGATGGCGGCGTACTCCCCTCCGATGCCCATGCCGGCGATGAACCGTGACGCCCACAGCCAGTACACCCAGAACTGTGAGTGCCCGAAGGTGAGCGCGCTCAGGAATCCGCCGAACAGGTACACGCCCAGGGTGATCATGAACAGGTTGCGGCGGCCCCATTTGTCGGACAGCCGACCGAAGAACAGTGCTCCGACCACCTCCCCGAGCAGGTAGACGGTGCCGACGGCGAACGACACGTCGGCCGAGGAGAGGTTGAGTGCCTGCTTTCCGCTGATCAGGCTGGTGACGTTGCTGGCGATGGTGATCTCCAGCCCGTCGAGGACCCAGGCCACACCGAGGGCCACGACCAGCATGGTGTGGAAGCGCGACCATCCCAGACGGTCCAGCCGAGCCGGGATCAGGCTGCGGATGCCGGGTGCCCCGCCTCGTCGGCCCTCACCGTCGCCTCGCCCATCGGCGAGTGCATCCTGCTGCGCTGTCGTCATGAGTGTCACCCCCGGCTCGTGTCGGCCCAAGGGATACCCGCGGCGCGGCGACGAAAAACCTCCCGTGATGGCCGCGAGCGGGAAGGGCGGTGACGCCCGCCGGGCACGCGCCGCCGCGGGGAACTCAGAACGCAGAGGTGGGGGAGACGGCCCGTCGGGGTCCCCGCCCATCAGGGCCGGCCTCGGCACCGACCGGGCCGGAGGACGGGACCGGGTCCTCCCCGAGGGGCGGGCCACCGAGAGCGGCTGAAGGGGATCGAACCCTCGTCATCTGCTTGGAAGGCAGAGGCTCTACCATTGAGCTACAGCCGCATGCCACCGGATCGCTGCCGACGGGGTCCCCCGTCCGCAGCCGGCGGAGCCACACACACTATCCGGGTGGCCAGAGGGGCCGGTCGACGGTGAACCCCACCGGTGCCCCCCACCGGTTGCGGAACGAGACCTCGTGGACCGGACGGCGCGGTGCCACACCCCAGGTGCCCGTGGGGTAGCCGAAGCTCACGCAGCAGGCCATGACCCACTGCTCGTCGGAGGGGACGCCGAGGATCTCGAAGACCTCGTCGGGGTGGAAGAAGCTGAGCACCACGGTGAGCGAGCTACCCACCCCCTCGGCCCGGGCGGCCAGCTGGGCACTCCACACGGCGGGGAAGATCGATCCCCCGGTCGGATCGGCCTGGACGAATCCGAACAGGTACAGGGGGACCTCGTCGAAATGATCGGCCAACCAGTCGGCCGAGGCACGCATCTTGACCCAGTCCCGGCTCGATTCGGATTCGGGCTCGGCCTCGGCGGCGGCCACCCGGTCGGCGTAGATCGTCTCCCACAGCTGACCGACCGCATGCCGGTAGAGCGGGGCGATGCGGCCGATGACCTCGCGGTCGTCGACCAGCAGGAACCGCCAGTTCTGGGTGTTCCCCCCGGTGGGGGCCCGAATGGCGGCATCCAGGATCTTGGCCTGGACGTCGAGCGGGACCGGGTCCGGCGTGACCCTGCGCATGGCCCGGGTGGTGTACAGCGCCTCATGGATGTCCACGTGCTCCCCCTGATCCTCGTCGGCCGGCACGGCGGCACCGGTCGGGGACCGGCGACCCGGCCACCGTATCCGCGGTCGTGGCCGATGTCGGTCAACCCGGGCCCGGCCACCGCGCCCCGGTCACCCCGCACCCGGCGCGGGTGCTATGACCGGTACCGTGCCCCGACGATCCCCCGGCTCCACACGGCCGTCGCCCGGGCCGGAGGTGGGATCATCGATGGAGCTGGTGGTGGGCCCCATCGCCGCCGGCGGCGGATGCGTGGCCCGGGCCGGGGACGGCCGGGTGGTGTTCGTGCGCCACACCCTCCCCGGCGAGCGGGTGGTGGCCCGGGTGACCTCGGCCACCTCCTCGTTCCTCCGTGCCGACGCGGTGGAGATCGTGGATCCCTCACCGGACCGGGTGGCGGCCCCGTGCCCCCATGCCGGCCCGGGTGGCTGCGGGGGGTGTGACTGGCAGCACGTGTCACTGGACGCGCAGCGTGGCCTCAAGTCGGCACTGGTCGAGGAGCAGCTGCGACGGCTGGCCCGGATCGAGCGGACCGTCGAGGTCGAAGAGGTGGCCGTGGTCGGGGGAGCGCACGGATCGGGAGGAGGGGGAGGATCCGAGGGCCTGGCCTGGCGGACCCGGATGCAGTTCGCCGTGGACCGCGCCGGTCGGCCCGGGCTCCACCGTCACCGGTCCCACGACATCGAGGTGATCGAGCGGTGTCCGATCGCCACCGACGCCGTCAACGACGTCGGCGTGGGTGCGGTGCTGTGGCGGGGAGCGCGTCAGGTCGAGGTCACGGCCTCCCCCGACGGGGGGCCTGCGGTGATCGCCGTGCAGACCGGGCCCAACCGCCTGGCCGCCCACCCACCTGCCGGAGCCGGGTTGACCGTCGACGGTCGGATGCGGCGGAGGCCCACCCGGGTCCGCGTCGTGGTCGAGGGTCACCGGTTCGAGGTCAGTGCCGGTGTGTTCTGGCAGGTGCATCCGGGCGCCGGCAGCGCCCTGACCCGGTGCGTGCTCGAGGGGCTGGCACCGCAACCGGGCGACCGCGTGGTCGACCTGTACGCCGGAGCCGGCCTGTTCACGGTCCCCCTGGCCCGGGCGGTCGGGCCCACCGGAACAGTCGTGGCCGTCGAACGGCACACCTGGGCCTGTGCCGATGCGGCGCGGAACACGGCCGGCCTGCCCTGGGTCACGGTGCACCGGTCTGCGGTCGATGCCGCCCTGGTGACGGGCCTCGGACCGACCGACCTCGTGGTGCTCGACCCCTCCCGCGAGGGTGCCGGTCAGGCCGTCATGGAGGCCATCGTCCACCGGGACCCGGCGCCGCGGCGGATCGCCTACGTCTCCTGTGACCCGGCGTCGTTCGCCCGGGACCTGCGGGTGGCACTGGATGCCCGGTGGACGCTCGGCCCGCTGCGGGCCTTCGATCTGTTCCCCATGACCGAGCACGTCGAACTGGTGGGGATGCTGGAACCGCCGGCCCCGGGCTGAGCCGCATCGGGAGCCGCAGGGGGGCGGCGCGGAGGGCCTCCGCGACCAGGGGCTTCCTGATCGCGCTGCTACTGTCAGCCCGTGCGCCGTCGAATCCTGGTCGTGTGTGCCCTGGTGGTGCTGACCGGGGCGGGCTGCTCGACCACCTCGGTGTCGACCACGACCACGCTGGCGCCGAAGCCGGCCGGAGCCACCCCCTCGCCCATCGCCACCGAGGTGTGCCACGAGGCGGTCAAGGAGATCGCCGCGACCCTGGGTGTGACCGCCACCGTCTCCACCCCGACGTGGGTCGATCACCTCTACACATGTGACTACCGCTACCCGGGCGGCACCATGGTGCTCTCGGTGAAGGAACTGTCCAGCTGGGCCCAGACCGACGCCTACTACCAGTCGCTGGCCGACCGCCTCGGTCGGACCAGGACCCTGCAGGGACTGGGCCAGGGGGCGTTCCAGACGACCGACGGCTCGATGGTGGTGCGGAAGGACTGGAAGGTCCTGTTGGTCAACGTGCAGGGCCTGCCGCCGCAGTTCGGCGTGCCGCCCACCAGCTCGGGTGATGTGGCCGTGACCGTGTCCGACGTCATCCTCGGGTGCTGGTCCGGCGACTGAGGCCCCGACCGGCCGGCCCGGGTCAGGGCAGCGTGCGGGAGAAGCTGAACGACACCGGTGCACCCTGGAGCCGCACCGTGGAGTGGAAGATCCACCGGCCCGGCGTGAGGACCACCCCCACCTCGGTGAAGTGTCCGGGGCTCACCCGGAGCTGGCGGAGCCGGTGCGGCACCGTGCCGGCCAGGCCGGCGGTGACCACCGGGACGGCGGAGGCCGCCTCGGCTCCGGGCCCGGTCATGATGACATGGAATTCGTTCACCCCGATGCCGCCGGGGTCGAGGTACATCTCGACCGAGTCCCCGTGGGGGAGCGCCACGGTCGTGATGGAGGGGAGGGCGGGCAGCAGCGATTCGCCCCGGGCCGGCGACACGATCTGGCTGACCACGGTGAGTCCGGCGAACAGGATCACGGGCAGGGCCACCGACACGGCCACCCCGCGCCGTCCCCGCATCAGCGACGGCATGGTCACAGCACCCGGGCCCGACCGCCCCAGGCGGGCCAGGCGCAGGCTGTTGAGCACCACGATCACGCTGGAGAGGCCCATGGCCACTGCGGCCACCAGGGGGTCGAGCAGTCCGAAGGCCGCCAGCGGGAGAGCCGACACGTTGTACCCCATGGCCCAGCCGAAGTTCTGGATGATGACGGCATAGGTGGAACCGGCGACCCCGATGGCGGCCGGCACGCCCTGAAGGTCGTTGCCGAGCAGGGCGATGTCGCTGTTGGCGAGAGCGGCCTCCGAGCCGCTCCCGATGGCACACCCCACGTCGGCGGTGGCCAGGGCCGGCGCGTCGTTGACGCCGTCCCCCACCATCAACGCCCGGACCCCGTCGGCCCGCTGGCGGGCCAGGGCGTCGACCTTTCCCGACGGGCTGAGCCCGCTCTGGGCCGTGACGATGCCCAGCTCGCCGGCCACCGTCGCCACCGCCGGCGCACTGTCCCCGCTCAGGATGGACGAGCTGATGCCCATGGTGGCGAGATGGGCCACCGCCGGGGCGGCCTCGGGCCGGACGGGGGTGGTCACGGCGATGGCCCCGATGACCGACCCGTCTCGCTCGACGACCACGACGGTCTCCCCGCGCCGGAACCGCTCGAGCACGCCCGGCCCGAGGGCAGCAGGTATGCGGCTCTCCACCAGCCGCCCGACCTCGATCCGGTGCCCGTCGACCATCCCCTCCACGCCGATGCCGGGGCGGGTGCGCACGTCGGTGGCCCGGGCGGCACCATCCGAGGCCGAAGTGATGGCCAGCGCGATCGGGTGGTCGCTGTCGGCCTCCACCGCGGCCGCCAGTGCCAGCACCTCGTCGTCGGTGGTGCCGGGCGCCGCAGCCACCAGGCTGACCACCGCGTGGCGCTCGGTCAGTGTCCCGGTCTTGTCGAAGACGACTGCGTCCACCTTGGCCAGGCGCTCGAGCACGTCGCCGTTGCGGATGAAGATGCCGAGGGCGGCGGCCCGGCCGCAGCCCACCATCATCGCCACCGGTGCGGCCAGTCCCATGGCGCAGGGACAGGCGACGAGTAGGACGGCGAGACCGCTGAGGACGGCCCTGCCCAGGTTGCCGACGGCCAACCACCAGATCAGGAAGGTGGCCGCCGCACCGAGCAGGACGGCCGGAACGAAGACGCTGCTGATGCGGTCGGCCACCCGCTGGAGCGGCGCCTTGTCCCGCTGGGCGTCCTCCACCAGCCGCTGCAGTCGGGCCAGCACGGACTCCGAGGCCATGGTGGTCACCCGCACCACCAAGGCCCCGCTGCCGTTGCGGGTGCCCCCGGTGACGGCGTCGCCCGGTGCCCGGTCGACGGGCAGCGGCTCGCCGGTCAGCATGGACTCGTCGACGGGCGACCACCCCGACACCACCGTGCCGTCGAGCGGGAGGGCCTCGCCCGGGCGCACCCGGACCAGGGCACCCACCGGGACGCTCTCGGGGGCCACCAGCTCACCCTGCTCGTCGTCAGGCCCGGTGACCACCCGGGCGGTCGGGGGCCGGAGCGACAGGAGCGAATGCATGGCCGAGGCCGCCCGGAGCCGGGCCCGGGACTCGACGGCCCGACCGGTAACCAGGATGGCGACGATCAGTGGCGCCATCACACCGTGCAGCCGGGCGGCGAAGGCGCCGCTGCCGCCGAGGTGCAGGTGGCGTCCACCCAGGGCGATGGCCTCGACGGCGCTCACGGCCAGGGCCGCCAGCGTGCCCAGGGCGATCAGCGTGTCCATGCTGGTGGCACCGTGCCGCAGCAGGCGGGCGCTGTCGCGGAGGAAGGGCCAGCCTCCGGCCAGTTCCACGACGGTGGCCAGGATCAGGACGGTCCATCCGGCGCGGGCCGACTCCGCTGCGGCCAGGGACACCACCAGGGCGGCGATGGCCAGCGGCCACGAGATGAGCGCCCGCAGCATCCAGTGGTCGGGGTCGCGGGTGACCGGATCGGACCGGTCGTCGACCACCGGGGACGCCGTGTAGCCGACGTCGGTGACGGCCCGGCAGAGCTCCTCGGTGCTCATCTGCTCGGGGTCGTAGGCCACGAAGGCACGCGTGGTGGCCAGGTTGACCGATGCGCTGGCCACGGCGGGAAGCCGTCCGAGCGAGCGTTGGATCCGGGTGGCGCAGGCGCTGCAGTGCATCCCGCCGAGCTCGAGCTCAGCGGTGGTGAGGGACGGTGCCCGGTCCCCGGTGTCGGACGTCAGCTCCGTGGGGGCGGTCGGAGCGGTGGTCATGGGGGAACGAGACGTCGTCTAGCCGACCGGAGTCGCCGAGTAGCCCGCCTCGGCGACGGTGGCGCGCAACTCGTCGACGCCGAGCACCTCGGGGTCGTAGTGGACGACCGCCCGACCGGAGTCGAGGTCCACGGTGGCGCCGGTCACCCCGGCCTGCTCCTCCAGCGATTCGGTGATGAGGGCGACACAGGAGCCGCAGTGCATGCCCTCGACGGCCAGTTCGGTGGTGGCGAGGCCCCCGGCCGGTCCCGAGGACTCCGATGGCGTCTGAGGCAGTGGCGAAGTCACGGGGGACAGCGTAATTCCTCCGGTGGTCCGTCCGTGCGCACGATCCCGGGAGCCCCCGGGCCGACCGTGCGCACGGGTCCGTGCACCCCGGGGGGACAGCGGGTCGACGGGCCACCCCATCGCCGGGTCACCCGTCCACCAGGCGCTGGAACTCCTCGTCGTGGAGGCCGGCGGCCTGGGTGTCGGCCAGCGACTCCAGCCACTGCCGGGCCCGGTCGTCGGCGGCGGCCTCGACCATCTGCTTCGGGATGGCCCGCACCACGTACCCCTCCGGCAGGGTGGGATCGTGGCGGAGGCGCCGGGCCAGGGCCCGCTCCACCAGGGGCGCCAGGCGCTCGGCCTTGGCCCGGCTGGCCCGTTCGTCCCGTTCGGCGAACTCCGGCAGCACCTCGGTCCCGAACAGCGCGATCGACTCCATGATGTCCTCGTGCCGGTTGTGCCCGGCCTGCATGACGAAGATGAGCTGATCGATGCCGGCCTCCTCGTAGCGGCGGAGGAACCGCCGGAGCTGCTCGGGGGTGCCGATGGCGCCCCGCAGACCGGTCTGGTCGCCGGCTGCGGCCCGGGCTCCCAGCGTCTGGTGTCGGGCGGCCAGGGCGGCCTCGGGGGAGTAGCCCGTCGTGGCCCGGCGCTCGAGGAATTCGGCCCACACATCGGTCGAGGCCGGGACATGGTCACCGAAGACGTAGAAGTGGGCCAGCGAGTAGCCGAAGAAATTGGCCCCCTCGAGCCCCCGTTCCAGCGCCACGTCCTCGTCGCGGGCGCACATCATCGGGGTGACGCAGGCCACCTGGGGATTGACCGACAGCCCCACCGGCACGCACCGGTCGGCCAGGACCGCCTCGTAGTCGTCGACCCAAGCCCTGGCCTCCTCGGGCTCGACGAAGGCGAAGCTGAGCGCGCCGATACCGTGCTCCGCCGCCAACAGGATGGTGTCCCGGCGGCTGCAGGCCACCCACAGGGGCGGGTGGGGTGTCTGGACGGGCTTGGGGACCACGTTGCGGGGCGGCATGGAGACGAACTGGCCGTCGACCCCGCCGAAGGGTGTCTCGGTCATGCACCGGACGGCCACCTCCAGCCCCTCCAGCCACGCCTGGCGCTTGGTGTCCCGGTCGACCCCGAATCCCCCCAGTTCGGCTTCCGACGCGGACTCGCCGCTGCCGAACTCCACCCTCCCGTTGGACACCAGGTCGAGCATGGCGATCCGCTCGGCGACCCGGGCCGGGTGGTTGTAGCCCGGTGCCGTCTGCACCACCCCGTGGCCGATGCGCATGCGGCGCGTGCGCTGGCTCGCCGCGGCCAGAAAGACCTCGGGCGCACTGGAGTGGGAGTACTCCTCGAGGAAGTGGTGCTCGACCTCCCAGAGGTACTGCACGCCCAGCGAGTCGGCCAGCTCGATCTGGTCGAGGGCGTCGTTGATCAGCTGCTGCTCGCTCGTGCCCGTCCAAGGACGGGGCAGCTGGTGCTCGTAGAAGATGCCGAACTTCATGCCGGAGGCCCGGGCTCCGGGTCGACGACCGACCCGTCCGGACGGCGGACCACCGTTCCCAGCGAGAGCATCTCCTCCACCAGTGCGTCCCCGTCAGGCCGGCCGGCCACGGCATCGACGACCTCACCCATGACGAAGGCGAGGTTCTCCTGGCGGCGCGCCCCCAGCGACTCGGCCAGGGACCGGTCCCAGAGCCGTCCCACCATGTCGGTGCCGGCGTGTCGGGCGCCGTCGACGCCCACCCACGTGCGGTCGCGCATCTCGGACAGGGCGGTCCGCAGCCACGCCACATGGGGGGTCTCGTCCGACCGGATGTAGGAGACCAGGGTGCCGGCCTCCCCGTCGCCGGCCACCAGGTCCGGGTCCCCGAGCACCGCCTCGGCCCAGCGGAAGCTGTGGAAGGCGGAGATCTCGATCAACAGCAGGCCGATCATGCGGGCCACCAGCATCTCGAGCTGGAGGTCGATGTCCCCGGGCAGGAGGCGCGGTGCCGTTCCCGGACCCGACCGCCCGGCCGGTCCGCGACCACCCGAGGCCAGTCCCATCCGGGCCAGCATGCGGCGGGTCTGGTCGGCGGTGACCGGCTGTTCGAAGGCGATGTCCCGGGCCACGAACCACATGCGGTCGTGACCGGCGAGATCCCCGTGGCCGCACTCGTCGCGCGCGTGGGCCTCGAAGAGGCCATGGTCGATGTGGGCGATGGCCGTCCCGGTGATGTCCTCGTCGAAGCACCGCTGGAGGTCGGGGACGGGCAGCATCCTCAGCATGCCCCCGAACCCCTCGACCGTGCCGATCCGGGTGAGGGAGCTGACGGTCGGACCGGGTACCCCGTTGCGGATGAGGAAGGCGGACTGCTCCACCGAGGGGAAGCTCTCGGGCCAGGTCTCCAGGGGCACGTCGAGCACGGGCGTGCCGAACTGCTCGACGCGCTGCGCCTCCCAGGCGCGGATGGCGGGCCAGCGGTTGCGGGTGCGCGGCGAGACATAGGTGCCGTCGTCGGTGAAGCCGCCGTGGCACCGGACCCCACCGGCCCACAGGGGCTCGGCCACAGGATGGTCGGCCAGCAGCTCGGCCTCGGTGAACTCGGTCTGGAGGGTGGTCATCGGCGGCCCGTTCGTTGGCGCGGCCCGGTCGGTGGGGTCCCCGTGGGGACGCGCCGACCGGTGGCGTCGAGTGTAGGGGAGGAGGGTGGGCCGGGGCTGGGTGCGGGACAGACGGTCACCGCCCACCCGCGGCTCGTCCCGGCGTGCCGCTACGGTGGCCTGCCATGCCCACGTACCTCGACAAGGACACGACTGTCGGACTGCTCCGCCGCCAGTATGCCGCCCTGGCCTCGCTGGCGGCCGGCCTGAGCGACAGCCACTGGCAGACGCCCACCTGCCTGCCCGGGTGGACGGTCCATGACGTCTACGGCCACATCGTCGGGACCGAGACCATGATGACCGGGCAGGCCCCACCCGATGTCGACGTCTCCCACCTCGGGCACATGCAGAATCCCATCGCCGAGGCCAACGAGGTCTGGGTGGAGTCGCTGCGCCCGCTGTCGGCCGCCGAGCTCCGGGCCCGCTTCGACCAGGTGATCGCCGAGCGCCTGGACGCCCTGGACGCCATGACACAGGCCGACTTCGATGCCCCGTCGTGGACCCCGGCCGGCAAGGACGAGACCTACGGTCGGTTCATGCGGATCCGGCACTACGACTGCTACATGCACGAGCAGGACGTCCGGGCCGCGGTCGGGGAGGCCCCGAGGCTGGACGTCGCCGATCTTGCCTCCTCCCTCGACGAGGTGGCCACCGGGTTGGGCTACATCGTCGGTCGGCGTGCCGGGCTGCCCGACGGCTCCCGGGTGCGGATCGAGCTGCGGGGCCCGGCGGCGCGGACGTTCCTCGTGGCCGTGGACGGGCGGGCCTCGGTGGTCGACCGGCTGGACGGCCCGGTCACCGTCGGCCTGTCGTTGCCTGTCCCGCTGTTCCTGCGGCTGACCGGGGGCCGGGATGACGGCCCCGGTTCGACGGACCCGGTCGAGCTGACGGGCGACCAGGCTCTCGGGGCTCAGCTGGTCGCCAATCTGGCCTTCACCATCTGAGCCGGCGGACTGGGCCGGCGGTCTGGGCCGGCGCCGATCGAGGGCCCGATCGACGGTCGGTGCGACGGGGCGAACGGAGTCGTCCTGACCCTCGGGGCAGCTCCGGCAGAGGAGGGCTCGGGTCCGTCGGCGCCGTGCCGGGGCGGATCGAGGAAGCTCAGCCCGGGGGCACCTGCCAGTGGACCAGGTCGGTACTGCGGGCCACACCGATGCGGGCGTGTCCCCAGCCGTCGAACTGGGTGAGCTCGTCGCTCCCGGCGTAGAACAGGTAGGCGTAGCCCCCGGGCAAGGAGCTGGCGTCGCAGAGGAACGCCGAGTTGGCGTGCTCGAATCCGAGGCTCGAGACACCGGGTCCGCTGTTGAACGGCTCGGAGGGGACCTGGAGCTGGACGCCGTGGCTCCAGAGCAGCCAACCGGCGGCCGTGGCCGGGTTGCCGGCCAGGGTGAACATCCAGGGCTGATCGAGATTGTTCGACGTGGCCACCAGACGCCACCGCCCGGCCACCATGACGAACTCGTAGTTCTCGATGGTGCCGCCGTCCACCTCGATGTCCGGAGCTCCGACCTGTCGCCAGGGGCCACGGACCGATCCGGTGGTCGAACGGGCCATCTCGAAGACATCGGGTTGGGTGGGCGACGAGAACTTGAACCCGAGCAGGAGCTGGTGACCGGTGAAGACCAGGGCCCCATCGATCATCCGGTCCGCCGCCGAGGGAGCCAGCGACTGGGCCACGGGGTGGGGAGCTGACCACTGCTCCAGGTTCTCCGAGGTGCGGTCGTAGAGCCGGGCCGGGGCATCCGAGGGTGGCGACGCGCCCGGGTCGGACTGGTAGGTCACCACATACCGTCCGGTCGGTTCCCGGACGATGTCCGGCGAGGCGACACCCAGGACCCCCTTCTGGAGCGGCCACGGATCCGGTGGGGACCAGTGCGCCATGTCGGTGCTGGTCGCCGTGGCGATGTTCCAGCGGATGCCACCAGGAAGCGACCGGTCGTCGGTCACATAGCTGAAGAGGAGGTGCCATCGGCCTCCGGCCCAGATCACGGCTTCGTCCTTCACCCCGCCCGTCGGCTCGGACAGGATCGGGTTGTGGAGCCGCGACCAGTCGATGGACGGTGGCTCGGACCCCCGGACGATGCAGGCATGGCCGGCCCCGTTGCTCAGCGCCGCATCGGTCAGGTGGGAGGAGGAGGACGTCGCTCCCGACGTGGGTGGCGCGGCACCCGCCACCGCGTGGCAGCCGGCGAGCACCGTGGCGGCGAAGGCGATGAGCCACACGCGCGCCCGGGCCCGGGCGCGGCGTGCCCCCGGGGGGCTCCCGCTCGCAGGGAGGGGGCTGCGTGGTCGCCGCGTCGTGGTCACGGGGTACGACCACCGCGTGCAGTGGGCAGAAGCACCGGAGTCGGCGCCGCGGGGCCCGGGGCTACCGCGGGTCGGCCAGGGCGGTGAGGGCCGCACCGGTCAACCGGTAGCCGATCCACTCGTCCATGGGGTGGGCGCCGAGCGACCGGTAGAAGCGGAGGGCGGTCTCGTTCCAGGTCAGGACCGACCAGTCGATCCGGCGGTACCCGGCGCCCTCGGCCACGGAGGCCAGGGCCGCCACCAGCTGTCGCCCGACCCCGGACTGGCGGGCCTCGGGCTGGACGTAGAGGTCCTCGAGGTAGATGCCGTGCGTGCCGGTCCAGGTGGAGAAGGTGAGGAACCAGATGGCCATCCCCACCACCACGCCGTCGTCCTCGGCCACGTGGGCGAAGACGGCGGGGGACGGGCCGAAGAGGGCCTCACGGAGCTGGACGGGACCGATCTCCACCGATCCGGGCGAGCGCTCGTACTCGGCCAGATCGTGGATGAGCTGGACCAGGGCGGGGACGTCGCCCTCCGTGGCGGGCCGGATCATCCGGTCAGGCTACCGGCTCCCGGCCTCCGGACGCCGGGGCGAAGGGCCGGTTCAGGGGATCAGCAGCACCCGGCCGAAGGCCTGCCGGCTCTCGATGTAGGCGTGGGCCTCGCCGGCCTCGGCCAGAGGGAACCGACGGTCGATGACCACCCGCAGCGCCCCGGACGCCACATCGTCGAGGTGCCGGGCGATGACGGCACGGGCCCGGGTCCCGAGGAACAGCTCGGCGCCGAGGAAGTAGCCGACCAGCGTCTGGTTCTGGGAGCGCATGGTCGTGATGTCCACCCGGTCCGCCGTGCCACGCCCGGCGTCGCCGAAGGTGATGCACCGCCCGCGGTAGGCGAGGCACCCGAGGCTCTGCTGCAGGGTGGCACCGCCGACCGAGTCGAGGATGACGTCGGCCCCTCTCCCGTCGGTTACCCGGCGCACCTCGTCGGCGAACTGCCCGGAGGAGTAGTCGATCCCGTGGTCCAGGCCGAACTCGTGCAGGCGTTCGAGGCGGGCCGTGCTCGACGCCGTGGCCAGCACGGTGGCTCCGGCCCGATGGGCCAGTTGGATGGCGGCGATGCCCACGCCGCTGGCCCCGGCGTGGATGAGGGCCGTCTCGCCCTGGGACAGCCGGCCGAACTCGAACAGGGAGTCGTCGGCCGTGCCGAAGGGCACCGGCACGCAGGCCGCGTCCTCGGTCGTGGCCGCGTCCGGGATGCGCCAGCAGAACGACTCACCCACCGCCCGGAGTTCGGCGTGGGATCCGTCCACCCCGACGGTGACCACCCGGTCGCCCACCCCGACGGTGGTCACCGACGCGCCGATCTCCACCACTGTGCCGGCGCACTGGTACCCGACGATGTGGGGCGAGTGGGACAGGGCCCCGCCCAGCCGGTTGAGGGTGTCACCGCCCTCGATGCTGACCGCCTCCACCCGGACCAGCACCTCTCCGGGGCCGGTCACCGGATCGGGCACCTCCTCGTAGCGGAAGACCTCGGGGCCACCCGTCTCGTAGTACACCGCTGCGTTCACTGGTCCCCCTTGGGCGTCGTCCCGTCGCCACCTTAGGCACCCCCGGGAACGGCCGATCTCCCGATCGCGCAACCGGGGGTGTCAAGTTGGGACCACGGGTGGCCGATGACCTCACCATGGATCGGAACCCGCAGCCCGCCGAGGGAGCCTCCGGCCCCCGAGGTGGTACCCCGTCCCGTGGAGCGGCCGACGGGGACGCAGCCGCCGCGCCGGCGGTGAGCGACGAGCGGGTCGCCCTCGGACTGGCCCTCCAGGCCCGGGCCGACGAGGTGGGGCGGACGGTGGAGGAGCGGTTCGCGGAGGACCTGGGCGGCCACGCCTTCGTGGCCGCCCGCCTGGGTACCTTCCTGATCGGGCGGTGGCTGGCCACCGATGAGGCCGCCTCGGCCCAGGACGAGGACCTCTTGTCCCACCAGGGCCACCTGGCCCTGCTCGAGGACACCGTGCTGGCCAACGTGGCCAAGGCCTACTTCGCCTGGAGGGACCTCACCTGCATGGTCCTGGCCGAGGAGGCGGCCCGGCTGGGCACCGGCGACGACCTCCTGTCCATGGCCTGCGACGTGGTCCGGCTCAGCTGTGACGGCAGCCTGGTGCGCATCGTCCGCCAGTTCGACACCACACGGCGTGAGTTGCAGCAGAAGCTGGACGAGGAGCAGGCCACCCTGGCCCATCGGGCCCTCCACGACCAGCTCACCGGGCTGCCCAACCGGTCACTCCTCATCGACCGTCTCGGTCAGGCTGCCGGCGCCCTGATCCGCCGGCAGAACTCCGCGGTCCTGCTCTACCTCGACCTGGACAATTTCAAGGCCATCAACGACCGGTTCGGCCACGCCGCCGGCGACTGCCTGCTGGTCGAGGTGGCCCAGCGACTGCAGCGCCTGGTGCGCTCCGGCGATACCGTGGCCCGGATGGGCGGGGACGAGTTCGTGGTGCTGGCCCAGGACCTCGACGACCCGGCCGGATCGGCCCGGTCACTGGCCGAGCGGATCCACCTGGCCATGCGGGAGCCGGTTGCCGTGGGGGAGCGTCACCTCTACACATCGGTCAGCATCGGCATCTCCCCGGTCGAGCCGGGCGCCGACCCCGAGGTGTCCATGGCCCAGGCCGACGCCGCCATGTACCAGGCCAAGCGGGGAGGACCGGCCCGCTACGAGTACTTCAACTCGGTCATCGGCGAGGACAACCGGCGCCAGAGCCAGCTGGCCCACGAGCTCCGGGCCGCCCACCAGCTGGGCCAGCTCAGCGTCCACTACCAGCCGCTGTTCGAGGTGGGCGGTGACATCGTGGGCATGGAGGCCCTCCTCCGGTGGAGGCACCCGGAACTGGGGGCGGTCTCGCCGGTCGAGTTCATCCCCCTGCTCGAGCGCAGCCGCGACATCGTCCCGGTGGGACGCTGGGTGCTCGAAGAGGCCACCCGGCAGTGCCGGGCCTGGAGGGATCAGGGCCATCCCGAGCTGACCGTGTCGGTGAACGTGTCGGCCTGCCAGCTCCAGGACCCCGGGTTCTTCGATGACGTCCGGGGCGCGCTCCAGGGGTCGAGGCTCGAGCCCGGAGCCCTGGTGCTCGAGGTCACCGAGTCGGTGCTGGTGATGGACATCGCCCACATCGGCGCCATGATGCAGAAGATCCGGGACCTGGGGGTCCACATGGCCCTCGACGACTTCGGCACCGGGTACTCCTCGTTGCTGTACCTGAAGGACCTTCCCATCGACCGCCTGAAGGTGGACCGCAGCTTCGTCAGTGGCCTCGGGAGCACCGAACAGGACACCACCATCGTCTGCACCGTGGTCCAGCTCGCCCACGACCTGGGCCTGCGGGTGGTGGCCGAGGGTGTGGAGACCGAGGCCGAGCTCGAGGCGATCGGGGCCATGGGGTGCGACGAGGCCCAGGGCTTCCTGCTCGGACGGCCCGCACCGGCCCACTCGTTCAACCCCCGGCGGTCGGTCCTGTCCACCGGCTGATTGCCGCGACAGGCCTCAGATCACGACCTCGGCGGGGATGGCCTGCTGGGTGTCGAGCATGTCGGCCATGACCATCCGGATGAACTCGTCGGCCTCGTCGTTCATCCCCCCGGCCACCCCCCCGTAGATGGCCCCCGACGACGGTGCCTCGCCAGCATGGGCCGCGCCGTAGGCTACGGCGTCCGCCAGATCCAGGGCGAACTGGTCGGCCACGCCGGCCTGGGTCTGGGGACGGGTGACCGCCATGTGCAGTGCGTTGGGGTACTGCTGGCCGTTGAACCTCCAGCCCCGCCCCCGCATGAAGTCGTTGACGTGGTAGATGTCGAACTCGTCCGAGGTGAAGCTGAACAGGAAGGTCGGGTTGCCGAGGATGCGCAGCTCGGGATGCGACCGCACCGCCGCCTGCATGGTGTCGGCGGTCTCGAAGATGGCCCGGGCGTAGTGCCGGTAGCCGGCCCGGCCCAACTGCACCATGGAGGCCCACGTGGCGGCGAGCAGGCCCCCCGAGCGGGAGCCCTCCATCCCCGGTGAGCAGTACTTGCCGCCGCTCCAGTCGGTGAGGAAGAAGTACTGGGCGTTGCGGAGGGCCTTGTGCCGGAAGGTGAGCACCGAGGTCCCCTTGAGGGCGTACCCGTACTTGTGGGTGTCCGCCGAGATGGACGTCACCCCCGGGTGCCGGTAGTCGAACACCGGGATGTCGTACCCGAGCTCCTGGCCGAAGGGGAGGATGAACCCCCCGAGGCAGCTGTCCACGTGGAGTCCGACCCCCCGGCGCAGGGCGATGTCCGACAGGGCGCCGATGGGATCGATGGTGCCATAGCCGTAGTTGCAGGCGGAGCCGATGATGGCCACGGTGTCCCCGTCGATGTGGCCGTCGACCCAGTCGGTGTCGACCTGGGTGGTGACCGGGTCGACCGGTGCCACCCGCAGGTCGATGCCGAACAGGTGGCAGGCCTTGTCGAAGGCCGGGTGGGCGGTCTCGGGCTTGATGACGTTGGGCCGCCGGATCCCGCGTTCCTGGGCGGCATGGTCGCGGTAGGCCAGCAGGGCGTGGCAGATGCTGCCGGTCCCGCCGGTCGAGACCAACCCGGCCGGCTCGCCGTCCTCCACCGCCTCGGCGTGGAGCAGGTCCAGCGTCATGGCGATGATCTCCGCCTCGAACTTGGTGGCACTGGGGCACAGGTCCCGCTGGAGGACGTTGACGTGGGCGAACAGCCCGAAGGCCTCGTTCAGGAAGGCGTAGTGGTCGTGGTCGCCGCAGTACATGGTCCCCGAGCACCTGCCCGACTCCCACGACGCGTCCTCCTCGGTGGCCATGGAGTGCAGCATCTCGAGGAGCTCGGGGCGCGGCGTCCCCTCCTCGGGGAGTCGCCGGTGCACGGGGAACCGTCCGTCGTAGGGGAAGTCGGTCATGGTGTGTGCTCCTCGGGGGACGGGTCCGGCGGGGGACGGACGGCTGCGGTCGGTGGGGTCACGTGGACCGGGGACGCATGCCGGCGGCACGGTACACGGCATCGATGACGGTCATGGTGGCCAGGGAGTCGGCCGGAGGCGTGAGGACCGGCCCACCCCGCAGCACGGCGTCGCAGAACGCGTCGAGCTGGAAGGCGTAGGTGGCGCGGCGGGTGGGGAACTCGGTGCGCTTGCCCTCCTTGGACCGCACGGTCAGCCAGCTGACGGCCTGGGGGGCGATGGGGTTGGCCACCCGGAGCTCACCGTCGTCCCCGGTGGCCCGGAGGGCCACGTGGAGCACCGAGCGGGACCACATCGAGCAGTGGATGGTGGCCGTGTGCCCGCTGGGAAAGGCCAGCTCGGCGGACATGGCCCGGTCGACGGCCGGGGTGTGCAACGTGGGGGTGGCCGACACCACCGACGGCTCCTCCCCGCCGAGGAGCCTGGCCCAGTGCACCACGTAGGACCCCATGTCCATCATGGCCCCGCCGGCCAGGTCCTCCTGGTAGCGGATGTCCGACTTGTCGCGGATGGGCGCGCACAGCCAGGCCTCGATGTGGCGCAGCCGGCCGAGCTCACCCCGCTCCACGATCTCGCGCAGGCGTGCCGCCAGGGGGTGGTACCGGTAGTGGAACGCCTCCATCACCACCAGGCCGGCCTCGGCCGAGGCCCGGTCGGCGGCGATGGCCACGGCGGCAGCCTCGTCGGCGTTGGCGGTGAAGGGCTTCTCGCACAGCACGTGCTTGCCCGCCTCGAGGGCCGACAGGACCCACCGGGCGTGGAGGCTGTTGGGCAGCGGGACGTACACGGCGTCGATCCGCGGGTCGGTGCAGACCTCCTCGTAGGTGTCAGCCACCCGGGGGATGCCGCGCCGGCGGGCGAAGGCGGCGGCGCGGGTGCGGTCCCGTGCCGCCACCACGTCGACCGACGCCTCGGGATGGGAGGCGGCCGGCGAGACGAGCGCCGCCGGGGTGATCCGCGCCGCCCCGAGCACCCCGAATCTGACCGCGGCCGTTGCCATGGCGACCACGGTACTCATCCCCGCCCCGAGGGCGTGCCGAGGCCCCGTCGGCGAGGAGCGCCGGCACCCGACCCGCACGGCGGACCGGCGCCCCCGCCCACGAGGGGTGCCCACCCTCCCGGCGGAGGCGGACGGACCCGCTCCCTCGCCCCCGGGGTTCAGGCCCGGGGCCGGGATGCCGATACACGGAGGATGGACCAGGACCGTGTCGGGGACCAGGACCGTAGCGGGGACCAGGACCGCGCCGGGGACTGGCGGGGGTGGGTGGACCGAGGCAGCACCGCCGACCGGGCCGTGACCAGCGCCCGCCTCGACCCGTCGGCCCGGCCCCGCAACCGCCTGTTCCCCAAGACCCGGTCGTGGTTCGCCCTCGACGCTCCCCTCGAACTGCTGAGCCCCCTGTCGGTGGCCCGGGTGCTGGTGGTCCTGGCCGCCGTGGAGTGGGCACTGATCGGCACCACCGCGCCGCTTCCCGACCGCGACCGGTACGGGATGGTGGCGGTGGCCGTCGCCACGGCGGCGGTCTGGGTCGTCCTGCTGGTGTCGCGGAAGCTGGGCCGGCGGGCCACGGTGGTGCTGGTGGCCTCCCTCGATGCCGGTGTGATGGCCCTGGTGTGGCTGGCCCACGGCACGGTCGCCGTGCCCGCCGCGCTGGCCCTGCTCGTCCCCTGTGCGGTGTTCGTGGCCCTGTTCCTCGGGCGTCGGGCCGTGGTCGTCCAGCAGTCGGTGGTGGCCGTGGGCCTGGCCGCGGCGCTGGCGCCCGCTGTCGGGGTGGGACGGGCCGTCGTGGTGTCGGCGACGGTGGGGCTGGCCCTGGTCACCGTCCCGGCCGCCGTGCTGGTGCTGGCCCGGGCCGCCCGCCGGCACGACCTGGTCGACCCCGACACCGGCCTGCCCAACGGGTTCGGCCTGGCCCGCCGGCTGGAGGCCGAGGACCGTACGAGTTTCGTGGTGGCGGTGGTGGCCCTGGACGGCGTCGGCAACGCCCGTGAGGCCCTCGGCTACCAGGTGGGCTCGGAGCTGCTCCGCCGGGCCGTCGAGGACCTCGGACAGGTCCTGCCGCCCGGTGCGGTCATCGGCCGCGTGTCCGGTGACGAGCTGGTGGTGACCCTGGGCCTCGACGGAGACTCCCCGGCCCCGGCCCCCAGTCCCGACGGCCCCGGGGAGGCCGGGCCGCACGACAGCGCTCCACTCTCCGCCGTCGAGGCCGGCCGCATCCTGGCCGAGACCCTGGTGCACGCCATCGCCGGCGGTCAGTACCGGGTCGACACCGTGGACGTCCATGTCCGGGCCCACGTGGGGCTGTCCCTGGCCCCCTGGGACGGCTCGGCCGTCTCCGAGCTGGTCCGACGGGCCTCGATCAGCGCCCGGCGCGCCGCGGACGCCGGTGTGGCCGTGTTGGCCTGGGACGGCGACCGGGAGGCCCTCACCGCCGGCGACCTCGAGCTGGTCGGGGACCTGACCGGGGCGGCCGGCCGGGGCGAGTTGAGCCTGGCCTACCAGCCCCAGATGGCATCGGTGAGCGGAGCGATGGTGGCCGTGGAGGCCCTGCTGCGGTGGGACAGCCCCGTGCACGGCCGCGTACCGCCCGGGCGCTTCGTGACGCTGGCCGAGCGGAGCGGGCTGATCGACGACCTGACCGAGTGGGTCATGGGCGAGGCCCTCGACGCCCAGGCCCGGTGGCGTCGGGCCGGAGTGGACCTCTCGGTGTCGGTCAACCTGTCGGCCAAGTCCCTGCCCCGGCCCGGTCTGGCCGAGTGGATCGTCGACCAGGTGGCCTCCCGTGGGCTCCCCATGTCGTGCCTGACCGTGGAGGTGACCGAGACGGCCGTGGCCGATCCCGCCCAGGCCCTGGCGGTGCTCCAGCCGCTCCACGACCGGGGTATCCGTATCTCGATCGACGACTTCGGTACCGGGTTCACCTCGCTGGCCCAGCTGCCCGCCCTCCCCCTGGACGAGCTCAAGATCGACCAGTGCTTCGTGATGCGGTCGGCCACGTCATCCGCTGACGAGGCCATCGTGCACACCATCGGCGAGCTGGCCCATCGTCTGGGCCTGCAGGTCGTCGCCGAGGGGGTCGAGACCGACATGCTGGCCCGGCGCCTCACCGAGATGGGCATCGACATCCTGCAGGGCTACCACTTCGCCCGGCCCATGCCCGAGGCCGACCTCCTGGCCCTGGTGGAGCGGGCCGGCATCGATCCGGCCTGGCCCAAGATGATCGTCCCCCACCCGCACACCGCGGTGCCGGCATCAGCACCGCTGGGCAGCCCCACCGCCTAGCTCGCAGGACCGTCGGCCCCGGCCGGGCAGCAGCCCGAGCCGGACTGCAGCGCCGATCGGGCCGTCGCGCCGGTCGTAGGGGGGCCGGCCCGGTGGGGGACCGCGCGGATCAGGGCCGCCTGCCGTCGGGCATCAGGTCGCCGGAGCCCCACGGGCCCAGCGCGTTGACCTGGACCTGGTCGCCGGTGGCCTCGACGATGCGGTTCCCGCCCACATAGAGGGCGGTGTGGTACACCGTCGTCCAGTCGGTCGGGCTGGTTCCCCAGAACACCAGGTCCCCGGTGTCCAGGCTGGTGACCGGCACCGCCACCCCGGCGGTGTGGTACTGGTCGTCGGCCACCCGGGCGAAGGTGACGCCGGCGCCGTGGGACCACGAGGCCAGGGCCAGGCCGGAGCAGTCGTAGCCGACGGGGCCGTTCCCACCCCAGATGTAGGGCTTGCCCAGCTGCTGCAGGGCGAACAGGACCGCCCGGTCGCCCGGAGAGGCCGGGGTGAGCAGCTCGGCGGTCGCCGGGGCGCTCCGGGTCGTGGCGTCGCCGAAGGGGGTGGCCGTCCCGTTCTGCTGCACGATCCAGTAGCCCAGGCCGGAGGTGGTGGGCACGATGCGCTCGACCGGGTCCCCGGGGGTGGTGGCCGTTGACCCGTGGAAACGGGCGTCGCCGAAGGCGAACACACCGCCGTCCGCCGCCACCAGCCAGTACCCGCCCCCGTCGGGGGTGGCCGCCATGCCGACGATGGGCTGGTTGAGCACGAGCGAGCCGGTCGACCCGGAGAACCGGGCGTCGCCGAAGGAGAACACCCCGCCGTCCGAGGCCACCAGCCAGTACCCACCTCCGTCGGGGGTGGCCGCCATGCCGACGATGGGCCTGTTGAGCACGAGGGCACCGGTCGATCCGAAGAACCGGGCATCCCCGAAGGTGAAGACACCGCCGTCCGAGGCCACCAGCCAGTAGCCCCCACCGTCGGAGGAGGCGGTCAGGCCGACGATGGGCTGGTTGAGGTGGATCCCACCGGTCGAGCCGTGGAACGTGGCGTCGCCGTACGAGAACACCCCGCCGTCCGAGGCCACCATCCAGTACCCCCGGCTGTCGGCGGTGGGGACGATGCTGACCACCGGACGGTTCAGGGGTGTGCCGGGGGAGCCGTAGGAGGGCACACCGAACGCAGAGACCGACCCGGAGGCGGTGGCCAGCCAGAACGAGTCGTCGACCCCGTCGGCCGTGCCGGTCCCGGCCGGAGGGTCCGACGGGGGGGTGGAGGAGGTGACCGACGGTGAGGCAGGGGCCGGTGCTGGGGCCGCTGCCGCACCGGACGCACCGGCGACGCCGATGAGCAGTCCGACGGCCATGCCCACGGTGCCGACGAGACCGAGCCCGCGGCGTACTCTCTGCTGCCCCATTCCTTTGCCCCTCGTGTCGAGTGCGCTGAGTGGTCATTATCCCACTCATAGTGGGATTTGGCCACCCAGACACCCGTGCCAGGCCGGTCCTGTGGGGCTCGGCGCCGGGATCGGCCTCAGGCTGGACGCCCCCCCGGCCCTCCGCCTCGGCACCCCGGGGCTCAGTCGGACAGGACGAACTCGGCGAGCTCGGGCGACCGGGTCCAGGCCCAGTAGTCCACCAGCCGCCAGGGCGAGAGGATGTAGATGCGTCCCTCGGGGTTCCGGTACCAGCTGCTGCGGATCGAGGGGTGCGACCACACCATGGTGTCCAGCTCGGCCTGGAGGCGCTCGTTGTAGGCGTCGTGGACGTCGCGACGACACTCCATGGCGCGGTGGCCCCCGGTGAGCAGGGCTCCCAGGCAGCCCATGATGTAGCGGATCTGGCACTCGGAGTGGAAGATCAGGCTCCCGCCGTGGGCCAGGTTGGTGGCCGGGCCGTACATGCAGAACAGGTTGGGGAAGTTGGGGACGGTGATCCCGAGATAGGCGGTGGGCCGCTCCCCCCACTGTTCGGAGAGGATCGTCCCGTCCCGGCCCACGATCTCCATGGGCCACAGGTAGCGGTTGGCGTGGAACCCGGTGGCGTAGACGATGACGTCGACCGGGACCTCCTCCCCGGTCGAGGTGGTGATGCCGTCGGGGCCGATGGAGGCGATGGGGTCGGTGACCAGGTCGACGTTGTCGCGGGTGAGGGCGCCGAGCCAGCTGCCGTTGTCCTGCAACGTGCGCTTGCCCAGGCACACGTAGTCCGGGACCACCTTGGACCGCAGCGCCGCGTCGTCACCGATCTGGTCGGCCATCCACTGGGTGAACACCTCGCGGGCGGCGTCGTTCAGCGCACTCACCGAGCGGCTCTGGTCCGGCCACTCGGGATCGATCCGCATGGCCGGGAGCCCCCCGTCGCACGCCGGCCAGAACAGCAGGAACCGGTACCAGCGCCCGTAGTAGGGCAGGTGCTCGAAGGCCCACCGGGCCCCCGGCCCGACCCGGTCGT